>Ga0105053_10009036_pt1 | contig 12781 bp, 10 predicted proteins | sample BON01_FD_78093 | JGI IMG/M metagenome (GOLD analysis project Ga0105053, IMG submission 78093) | Freshwater microbial communities from Lake Bonney liftoff mats and glacier meltwater in Antarctica - BON-01 | ecosystem: Environmental > Aquatic > Freshwater > Ice > Glacier meltwater | place: Lake...
AAATCAAATCGAGTTTCAAATCTTGTCAAAGCTTCAGATAGTATACGTGACCGCCTCGAGTTGATTTCCCAGAAACGGGTGTTTATACTTTCCAACGTGGGAAGCAATATGTACTTGTCTGTTGATTGTGAGAAACTTTTCGTCAAGGAGGTGGAAGTGCTAACTGACGCAGAATTATTCGTTATTATCCCTTCAGGAAAAACGAGTTTTTCGATCCTCGCATCGAATGGCCGGTATGTTTCTTACAACGGATTAAAGCTTACGAATTCCAAACCATTCGAAGTAGACCGGAAGAAGATTGGAAACTGGGAAAAATTTACATTTTCATTCTCCAACAAGCAAGTGACTATCAGTCGAAACTTAAAAGAGTTTTTCAATGTTCAAAAAAGGGACTCAAGTTGGAATGTTAATTTAGATTCTATCAAACCAGAGATGGTTGCCCACCATGGAGGAACTCAATTTAAACTGATGCGGTATCCTAGTTAAAATTCTTTTTGTAAAACAAAGCAAATGACAAGTTAAATGTTGTGATCAAGAAGGGCGGTCCCCGCACCTGAATTTCTGAATTGAGAGATGATTGCGTTTGGTATGGACAAGATTACTGATGATGGTTCAAGAGGTAGTTCCCCATTCAGGAAAGTAATATTCCCTGCTATAGTAGCTGTGGCAGCTGTTGCTGGGGGAGCTTACTTCATCCGGCGATCTCGTAAAGCACAGCAGATGGCAATGAAGCACAGACTTAGTGGATGGCAAAAGAAAGAAGGCATCGACACTGTCGCCACCAATGACATGCGGCTTAGAAAAAATAGAAAACTTCAAGTGGTCATCGATAGAACAGAAGAGCTCGAGTTTCTTAAGTACGCTTTCCAAAATTCAAAACCCAAAATTAACTTTGTTACTGGCCCAGAAGGCTGTGGCAAGTCCTGGTTGGTTCACGAAGCTTTAAGAAGCTGCGATTATGTTTTGAAGGTTGATCTTAATACTGCGAAAGTCAGTAATAAGGAAGAAGGTGCTCACGAATTGTTAAACTTCATCATGAAAAAATCAGGTTATTATGAACCGAAATTACATTCGATGCTGCGCGAGATGGGGATATCTCAACGAGGGAATCCAAATGAAGTGGCTCTCATTAACAAACAGGAATTGGAAAATGGATTCTTCTTCCTGGAAAATGTATTAAAGGAAATTGCAACTACGTCTGATCAGTTCCCATGTATATTTATCGATGAGTTTCACAGTTTGTCAGAAAAAGCCTTGAAATCAGATTATTTCTTCCGGTTCCTTCAATGGGCGGTTCATATTACAGATTTAGGTCTTGCCCAAATTATATTTTGCGGGAATGATCTATCACTCGGACAGCTGGATAAAATACGCGAATCATTTCGACAGCGACGTATCCATTATGCTCTTAATTATCCAGTTTTAACTCCAGACGACATCAAAGTTGTCTTAAGAAATGCGGACGACGGGAAAATTTTCGATGGGAAAATGGAGGCCATACAGCTTTTAGAAGCCTTTGGCGGGCAGTTAAAAGATATTGAACATGCCATAGATTTCGTCGACGGTGGAATGTCTATACATTCCACAATAAGCAAAATGGTAACAGAAACTGCCCATGTAGTTGAAAATCTTTGTTTCACTCCAATCCTAGACGAGATTTCAAAAGCCTCCACTCCTAGTTCTCTAAAAGCAGGTTATGACAAATTCATGAGGTGCTGGAATATGATCGGTGCGTTTTCAAAAGAAGAAACGATACTGGAAGATCATTTGGTATTCCAAGTCTTCGGTGACCATGCTCACGAGATTGATATATACGAAAAATTTGGAATAATTCGATACTGTTGGCCGAAACTGGGTCAAAGCACAACACATCAGGTGACACTGACGCCGATCTCCCCTAGATATCATAAAGCCTTTCAGCAGCTAGTGAATCGGCCGGGTCTCACCAAGATAGCGCTCGACGTCAAGCGAAACCTCGCAATCATGGACCTAGTGGAGCAGGAGCGTACCCTTAAAGAGAGAATTGCAGTAATTACGGATGTTAAGAGCTGTTTAACTGAAGAGGGCCTTTCATTCAATGTTGAAATGGCGAAAGTTTGGAAAAAACTTTCTGCGATATGGCAGTCTATAGATGAATTGAAACAACCCTGGAAATAGCAGCAACCATCTCTATCACGAATCAAGTAGTATCGTATGCAGACCTTTTTGCTTCGATCCTTGCTGATCATTCGTTAGTATTTATGGAGATCCAAAAGCCTGATTTAGAATTATATTGGGCTCTAATGAATTTATGAATCCGTGAGTTACAACTGGGCGATACTTCACCATTTTCAAAATACCTTTTTCAAAAAACTCTTTTTTTATTAAACAAAAATCGATTATTTTAAAGCACTGCATGTAGTGGATAAAAGCCATCAGATGCTAATTTCTTAATAAACAAGAGTATCTTGTTGAAGGAAAAGAGCCTGATGGCAATCCGTGAGGTAATCAGAAGCAAGAATGAACTCTTTTTTTGGAGAAGTTGTAGACCCTAATTTATTTTGAAAATACCATGGTGATGGGAGACTGTTCTGCTGATAAGAAGACCAATAAGAAGGAATCTATGTGGCGCGTCATAAAGGAGTACGAACAATCAACTTCTAAACTAGAGCTTTTCATTGCCGACCTTAAGCGGGATAATTTAAGGTTGCATTCGATGGTTCAAGAAAAAGACCACCTGCATTTGCAGCTTTTGAGTAGCTATCGCGAACTGGCACTAAGATTACATGAAGCAACTAAAGTGAGTAAGAATTCGATTTCTTTAGTTGCGGAAGAAGGAGAATTTTCACAGGAAATGCTGCTGTCACCTCATCACAAAATTTCGGAGAAAACCTCACCACATTTATTCGCATCGTCACAAGGCGTCCAAGATGAGACCAACATTAGATCCGATTCTTGCTCTAAACATAAATTTTATTTGGAGGTAGGTACAAACGATGGCGACTCCTCGCAAGATATGTTGCAAACGCCTTCATCGCCATTTCACGAAAGCAGTCTCATTGCCTCTTCTCCTAAATATCAAGTGATTAAAAATAAACAAAACGAAAGTCAAGACAGTGTTGAATTCGTTTCCGAAAGCAAACCCATAGAAGATGTCCCTAAGGGAGTGATCAGTAATAAGCGGGATCGAACGGAGGCCCCTTACTACGACGTGGTTCGAAAGAAGAATGACAGAGCTACGTTACCTGGTCATGCTTGCGATCAATGTGCCAAGTTCTACGAAGCAATTGCTGGAGATGTTTCATCCCAGTATTTACTAGATATGGTCAATAAGTGTTCAAGACATCGCTACAAACATGTACCGCCATCTACTCCTCCCCATTTCTGGTCGGTTCCGTCCCTTAATACTCCTCCAGGCCAGCAACCATCTCAGGAGTCGGCAGATTCATTTTTTGATTAGTAGTTTCATTATTAAAAGTCAAGCAAATGAAGTGTATTTATCAAAATCAAGCTTGTAAAGCATCTTAAAAATTAGGCATAGTTATCAAATCAAGGGCATAGTTCATTGTATTTATCAAATATGAAGGATTTTTTATCATATCAAAAGTGAAGCATGTGAATGCCGGTGTCATCATTGAAAAGCACTTGTGTTAATTTCCTGTCGGTGGTAGTTAAAAGCGGTTCTATAAAGAAAGGACCTTCCAAAGAAAAGTTTGAGAGTTTATCAGGTAGCGAAATAGATTGCACTACTTTACCATCATCCAGCACATTCATTAAGCCGTCAGTACCGACCGATATAACGAGAGGATCTCTTTGATCACTATATTCATAAAAACGAGCTGCAACAATGCTGCAATTCATTTTATGGTTACTGCATTTGTGGAGAAGTTTCCCAGATTTAATATTCCATATGTAAATAACTTTCAAATCTACCACGGCCATCAGATAATCTCGACAAGTCTGGATCGAATAGGGAGTGATGTCATTAAACAACGATCCTTTCACCTCCACGCTAAAAACACTTTCCCTTTCTGGAGACTCCCAATCCAACACTTGAATGGTATATATCCGTTTTTCTTGGCATTTCAACTGTGTGAAATATTTCTTGGTAAGATCGCATGGCAAGCAATCGAAAGGTATTGAAAATTCAAAATCATCGCGAAAAGGTTGCTGAGATTCACTAGTCGCACCGAAATTCATGCGATACACATTAGTGCCTTTGGCAATTACCAGAGAAAACACTAATTCATTTTGAAACAGAAAAGAATTGGTACAAGTTCCATGAGAATGAACACGATCAAATCCGAACATTTCGCAATTTGCGCCGCTGTAATTAGATGATGTATCATTTACCTTCTCCTGCAACCTCCTTAAATCCCAAACTGCCATACCAAGGTCACCAATAGCCGCATACACCATACCATCCTTCAGGAATAATGTTCGCACACTTTCGTTCGCTCTATTTCGAAGTACAATGTATTTGAAGAGGACTTTCTCAGCATCAATTTGTGTATCTGGAAAATACAATCTAACTGCTCCATTCATTGTTCCTACAAGAATCAAACCACTCTCTTTATGAACAAACAAAGCACTTAGAGGACCATCGCCACTGAATGTATCTAACGTAACATACATTGGTTTATGGATGGGGGGCTATCACTTATTATATTGAAATGACAGAAATATAGGATCTTGTTTCCTGTGTGAGCAGTCACTGAGCAAGCATTCAAAAGTGTTTGAAAAAGAATTCAAAGGGAAAGGATTCAATAATGTTTCTTGATCTCATTTCGATTCTTCAAACTGTTGTAAATTCTCTACTATCGTAAGCCAACAATGAATATAGGATAACTCAATAAACTATTAGACAAGCCTTATGCAACCTCGGACATGCACCATCGGTTCTGATCATTTTTTAAATATTGTTAATTCCATTCAAAGCAAATCGTTTTCTTACTCCCCTCAATTACAACTTACAAGTACCAAACATTGTTAGAATATTTAATTTGATTTGGATGTTTTAAAATAAATTAAACTTTAGTTAAGGATACATCGCGAATTTGTTGTTAGTTTTATTTTATCCCGAATCTTTTTACTTTTTCATTCGTCGATTATGCATATACTGTGAGGATTTCTCGAGTTCTCTTGAAAACTAGTTTGCCAAGAATGACCAAGATTGATTAGAAATCTGAAATTGGATTATTATTCATGAGCCCCGGAGCTGCGGGAGGAAAAAACTCAATTAAATGTAATGGTCAAAGGAAGAATAGTTGGATGAGCTTCCAACCGGACGGAGTCAGTTGGTCAATCGAATAGTGTATTGACTCACAATTTGGAGATTTCAAAATATTTCGACTATATCGATTTGCAGACCCCGGCGTAACCCAGGCAAAAGCATGTATAGTGCATCCCCATAATAATAAGTTCTGCATGTGACCATTTGAAATTAATTACTTTTCAAACTACGTCATTTCACGAACAAGAATAAAAAATTTGGATACGTTAACGAAAACAATACAGTAAAAAATAGAATTCGGTAGCCTTGATCGTATCTATTTTGAATCCCAAAATAATTTTTCGAACACATAATGTGTGGCTGCCACAAAATTGTTTTGAATCCAGTAAGTCCGCAATTAACTGTCAGGGTAATAGTCGTACAAACGGGTCGGTAAGTCCACAAGTACAGAAAACGGTAGCACAAAATATCATACCAAACCTGGTGTATAGTTGAACTATTCTGACCGTTATTGTGACTTTACCACGAACTTTTAACCGTTAAATACCTTTAAAATGGCTGAAAATGACACTGTATCCGTTACTAGTTTTCAATTCGAGGGGGATGCTGGTTTGTTTTTGCAACGAAATCGAGTAAGGATATTTTACTACACAGTTAGACTATAATGGCTAGTGCAGTGATGATGATGCCAGAAGAAGACGCTATCCTTCAAAGCCCATCCCTTCTTCAACCTCTCCTCAGTGCAGCAGGTGGCAAAGTGAACAATAAGAAACTTAAAAAACCGGCGGGTGAGAGCACTGGGCGTTGGACGAAAGATGAGCATAACACCTTCCTTGATGGTCTTCGAATACACGGGAAAGAGTGGAAGAAGATCGCCAATATGATTGCAACTCGTTCTGTTGTGCAAATACGAACCCATGCTCAAAAATATTTTCAGAAACTTGCAAAATCTCACGAAATTCAAGGCAAAGAGATACCTGACGACCTCGTGAGCACTGCTACAAATCCTAAGCACCACAGCAGAATAAAGAGTGCCTCCATTAGCAACCGAATTATTAAGGAGACTGAGGTTGACGAAAGCCTACCTACTCCAGTTGTGAAACCACAAATGACTGATTCTAGTAAAAGAAAGAGTCCAAAACGTTCCAATTTAAAACGCAAGGAAGAGAATACATTTAGTTCTCGCCTGACCATTACCATTGGCGGGACTGCTCTCACTGAAGAAGCCAAAACAAGGAGCAGTAGAGATGCGGAAGACTTCAAGTGGCTTGTTTCTGGCATGGGAAAACTGCCTGACTCTTCTCCTACTTCCGTGAACGACCTTGGTTTTTACCGATCCTTTGGGAATGGTGAAGACATTGTAGGCGAAGATATATTCCCCTTAGATAGTACGGAATCGAAAGATACGCCAATAAAAAAGAGTGAGGAAATCGATATTATGAGTGACGAACTATCTCAATTATGTGATACGGAGTCAATAAAAGATTGGATCAATGATGATGATACCGACCTTGATCTCCTCTCATGTGAAGACGCTATTTCTGGTGGATTAGAATCCCAGCCAGACGAAATAGGACCCCTATCCACTTTCGTGTTCGGCGATGAATTTACTTCTCCCTCCGCCAAGCGTTTAAAGATTGAATAAACAGAAACTCAAAACGAAGTACCATATACCGAAAAAATAATCTTCAATCTTATAAAATTTAGAACCAACCTTTTTTAACAGCTGGAGGAGGAGTTTCAACAGCACCGGAAGTTCTCCTCGATGATTTCTTACCTTTCTTTTTCTTTCGTTTCTTGCCTGAATCCGAATGCCTGTCATTATCTTCCGAGTTTGTTTCTATTATTTCATCATCCGATACTTTGGTCTCTTCGTCGAGTAAATCGCGTTCAGCCTTCGCTATGGCTTTGTTGTGTTGCTCAATCTCTGCTTCAAGTAAAATGATTTTCATCTTTTCTTCTTCATCCAATTCCTCGTCTTCGTCTGTATTTTGATCTTCCTCAATTATATCTAGTGACTCGCTTTTCTTGGGAGATATCAATTCTTCTTCATTCTTGCTTTTCTTCTTACCAGCATTTAAAGAGTCTCTTTTATCAGCACTCATAGAGATCATGGACAGCTTTCTCAATGGGTCCACTTTCTCACCAAACAACTTGTCATATACGATGTAGTACACTTCTAAAACGTATTTAAATATCGTATGTGCACCACGAAAATACGGCAACTGCAGCCATAAAGTCCCAATAAGCTGCATATGATACCAAAATGGAAACCAATACAAAAACAAGGTCCAAAATCCCCATACAAACATCACTGCAGCGTAAATGACCCAGTATTCCAACCATTGAGTCGCTACAACAGCTGTATTCGGTATGGATGGACTTGATTTTTTAGTCTTATCCCCTTTCTTCAGTTGCTTCGCTGTCAATGCACGTGCTCTATTTGCTGTGATAACAGTCCGCACGCCGGACAGCATGGGTCTCCCAAAACCGATGAGTACACACCCTGCTTGAGTGAATATTGAGGGGAGAAAAAAGAAAGGAAACGCCACGAAGATAACAGTCCCTCCACTGGCGAATACATCTCCAAGCTTCGACTTTTGTTTCATATTGATTAGCCTAAATGCAAAAAGAACATTCAAAATCAAATTCGATTGCTCCTCTGATACCTCCGGGGTCTCTACACTTCCGATAAATCTGTCCACAAACGGTGTGATGATATACGTGAAACAAAGGTACGCTCCGGATGTTCCTGGTACTTGCAACCATAATGATACCACCAATCGAAGCACAGGCCAAAACCAGAGAAAGTTAAGCAGCTGTCCCGTTATAGGTAGCTGTTCAATTGCTATGATCAAGCCGATGACGGTCCAATATTGTACCCAGTATAAAACCGATCTCAGCTCCTCATATTGCTCTATGCAACCTTCAAGGTCGTCTTCTAATCTCTTGGGGTACGATATACCACTTTCATGAATAATCGAATCGCTAGAGTCTAACGAGCATACGGACTGAACATCTTCATCTTTCAAACTATCTGCCCGTGCCTTTGTTGGAGTGACCCATGATTTCACCCAACCAGTAATTCCCGGCGATTCCTTTTCCAAAACGTTTTCAGGTGTTGGGAAATGAGAGAAGGTTCGTTTCCGCTTTCCTTCCAAAGCTTCAATTCGAGCACGATACGCAATATCATATACGATCAACGCCCGCACTGAAAGCAAAACGGGGAGCCCGATAACAACTGAGAAGCCACCTAGACCATGTGCGAACATAGAAAACTGGGCCTTTGCAAACTTCAAGGCTGTCATCACTCCAGCAACGAATAGGAGATGGGGAATTAAATCTGCAAGGAATGAAGACGTCTTTCGGACCTTCCTAATCAAAATGTCATATTTGGCATGCACGACATTCATCTTGGAGTTGTACCAATGCTGAGTGCGCTGTACATATCGACGCTTTTTTATCTCCCTTTGTAGAATCCAAGCAATAACTACCAACGATGATCCACTCACAATCGCAATTTTAGTGGTCCAATGCGAGTTCACAATGAACATCCACGAGGCCCGAATGGAAGGTTGCATGGCAGTCATTCCGTCCTTGGTGAGAACAAACGTTTGGTGCGATGTGGGAAGGATGATGGACATGATCAGTTGTCCCCACAACTTAGCCGCGAGGAAGCTCGCGTCGGCAGCCAGGAGTAGTGCCTCCTTCGCCTGTCCTACATTCACGTCTTTGTGTTTCCCCACACTCGATACGATGACTTTATTACCGGAGTTGCTGGCTGCGTTCATGACTGCTCCAACTCCAGCAAAGATGAGGAACACCAATAGAACATTACCGAAAGTTTTAAATCCAGAGCCAAGCCACGAGAGTCCAAGGTCCTCCCTCACTTCAGATTCTGATCGGGTATCGCGAGACACAAGAGAACGATTGCTCTTTCCTTTAATCATCCGCTGTGTATTGAAATTCTAGGAGAAGGAAAGTACTTTTTTCTTCTCTTCGATGTGTACTTTTTAACTTTCAAACACAACCAAAACCATTTCTCCTCTTCGTACAAGAATAATTGAATTTTCAAAATAACAACATTTTCAATTTCGATTTATTTTTATAGATAGCCATCGAGCTGCTCTTTTCGCTCTCTTGTTCAGGTTTGAGGATGAACTAGCCCTGAAAATGTGGAAATGGATGGTGCTTCATCGAAATTTTTGGCACTTTAGCCTTGCGTTCGGATCATCCCGCATCCTTTCATTCCCTTTTTAATAGCATAAAAACGTATCCATGATTATTATGAATGCTTTGCACTATAATATTAATATGGAATCCAATGGTCTATTTTCGGATACATTTGAAGCAAAAGCACGTGCATATGGTCTACCATGAAGTGAGTGCATTTTCAACGGATCTTTCGACAGAGAGACTTGAGATGGGAGGAACTGGTAGCTCTTTGATGAACTACGTGACGGCAGAGATGGTAGAGTCGGAGCTGGTAAAAGAGATGAAGAGACTTTATACTGAAAGATCCTCTGGGGATTTCAGGGAGACTGAGGACATGGCCTTCTGCTTTTCAAAACTGGAATCTTCCATTGTTTCGTTTCAAGAAAAGTACGGGAAGGGTAGAACGGAATATCTGGAAGAGAAGGAAGAGAACAGTGCATGGACTCAAGAAGCCTTGGCATTTTCGGATGTTTTAGAAAAGTATAACACGATGAAAGACCTATATAACTACAGTGTGGGAGACGTAGTCCAAGTGAAAACGCCTAAAACTCACTATTTCGTAGAGGGAATCGTTTGCAATATTCAAAATGATTTAGTAGATATCCAGATTCCAGACGAATCCATTGAAGCATCGGAATATGAAGTTGTCACGAATATCAATATAGAAAGTGAATCGTTGAGGAAGATTCATAATTGGGATCATCTCAGGATTAATGATACTGTGCGTGTACACGATGGACATATATTTGTACTCTCGAATATAATTGCTATCTCTGAAGATGGAGACGAGATTACAGTATCGTTTGCCAAGTCAATGGATTTTCACGATATATCTGATTCAGAAGAATCAGAGTCCGAGGAACCAAACAGCATCGAAGCATTCGTGTTCCCTCGCAGCGCAGTTACGAAAGTGAACACTTCGCATTTCGCCAGCGTCAAATTGGAAAAAATGTTTAAGGAAATGCGAACAACGATATGTGTAGCGAACGCGTTTAGTCTTGGAAATAAATAGTAACATTTTTTACATAAAACGGGCCTTCGTGCCTACTTTGAGTATGGCCAATGATAGAGGTGATACAACCTCATTCTTTTCAAACCCACGTTCAAAAAACCGGTATTTCCACCATTGTCGACAGCCCATTTCTTTTTCAAATACATCGTCTGGACAATTCGATAACTGCGTCCAAAGTTCCATGGCAAAGTCGGGATCCACAGGTTCGCCATACAACCCAGGACATTGGTCAAATGTGAGACAATCAATCGCACTGAAGACACAGGGCAAAACAAATGTCATGTCTCCCAGATTACAAAGACTGCAACGAGCCTCTAAGGCCATGGTCTCGTCAATTTTCTCTTGTACCCCATTTTCATCGTCATCTGTCATCAACAACTGCAGCTGGAGCAATCGCCGCATTTGACGGAAACCTGCAGGATGATTAGGATGCGCTTCACAGAATCTATCAATGGTGGCGAATGTTTCTTCTAACGCTGCACCGTCGCTAACCTCCCGCTGCGATTGACCAAGTTGTGGCTGACTGGAATCATCTGAATCTTCAGAAGAATTATATGCGATTTGTGAAGCTATTTGTGTATTTGATACTCCAACCAGTCTCATAATGTTTAAATGAATTTCTGTCAGGTATTCTATCAGTACTGGGTTGTGTGGATCGGCGGCAATCGCTCGTTTGAAACAATCTTCAGATGATTTCAAGTCGTCAAGTCTCTCGTGATCGTGGTCCCTTAAGACCGACTTTTGAAAATGAAGATATCCAGCAAATGAATTTAGTTCTGGGTTGTGAACTAAACCTTGGACTTCAAAAAACCGTGTCATTTCAACCATCGCATCGGTAAGCCGATCCATTTTTACGAGAATTCGAAATTGTGCCATGATCAAATTAACAAATACCCAGCCCCATTTTTCAGCTAAAGGATCTAAGTTGTCGCCTGGTGATCGCTTTAACCACGTGCTGTTCAACAAGAGTGCATCGAATGAGGACTGTGAATAGTTCTTTTTTCTCGCACTTGTAGAATTCTTATCCACCAACGAACGCTTCAGTACATTAATGTTATTGCTCTGAGATAATCCTGAAAACTGATCAAAATCCAAAATCACCGGAATTAACGGCATTAGGTCCTCGATTAAGGACGTTATAAAATTCAAGTGGTTGGGGTGATGTATGACCATAGCACTGCAAAGAACTTGATACTGGTCATACATGCCACATCGCACAATAGATGATTTCATTTTTAAAATTTGGTTAGCAGCCTGAGTTGAACGATCGAACCTAAAGAATCCATAAAATTCCACTAGTTAAAAGTCATTAACAACGTACCTGTTCTGACAAAGCAAACTGGCACAAATTCGACTCAAGGAGGAAATCCGTATTTTTAAATCTGTTACATCCGAGCGTGCCGTGGCCATGATTGCACCCTTGACTTCTGGAAGAGTAGCGCTGGTCTTCATTCTAGGCAACCACGAAGTGTGCTTCCATCGTTGAGACTCTTGCGCCATTGTATCGTGCTCCTTAGTAGACTGCCTGTACCTCCATTCTTGCTTCGTGGCATTCACAATCTCTCTCATAATTGTGTCTATGCCTGGTGTATGGTCTATGTCACCAAACGCAACTAACGACACACCTAAAGTAGAAAACCCTTTACCTGTCTTAATTGCATCTTTGAATTCTTCAGTATTATACTGGTATACTCTTCGTGAATACACACTCAAAGTGAATAGTCCCAGATCAGCTCTAGATTGAATGAGTCTATTTTGAAAAAACACAACATTGAGGAAACTTACAAAATAGCTGCTTTTTTCAAATTATCTTGAGTGCCGAGAGTTCGAATGTAACCCTGAACCAGCACATAACTCTCATACGTTTTATTTCCAGCACTGTCTATATGCACCAGCACCCCCCGATACCCCGTTTTGGCAATATTCTTGGCAACTAAATGCGCAGTTTTCCAATCTTTAATTCCGGATATTCTCATGGCCTCCGTATTCTTGTGCACCTTTTTCAATTGAACTTTGAATGTTCCGTCAACGGCTTTCTTGATTTGAACTCCATTGGTTCCCTCAATAACAAACAATCCTACCTCCTCGTCATTCTCTTCCATTTCTACATGAATATGGGGGACCTATCCTACAATTCAGTTTTTTAATTAATACGAGCCTTCCACCCGTTATTCTAAAGACTCTAAAAAAATCGATTTTTGTTGTTGTTTTAAATAAAAGCAACAGTTTAATCCTTCAAAGAGAGAATTAGTGATACAATGTCCTGATAACATGTCTGATTTTGCTGCATTTGAGGAGGATCTTGACTATATTTTACACAGGTTAAACTGGAAAGGTAAGAT
>Ga0105053_10009039_pt1 | contig 12779 bp, 6 predicted proteins | sample BON01_FD_78093 | JGI IMG/M metagenome (GOLD analysis project Ga0105053, IMG submission 78093) | Freshwater microbial communities from Lake Bonney liftoff mats and glacier meltwater in Antarctica - BON-01 | ecosystem: Environmental > Aquatic > Freshwater > Ice > Glacier meltwater | place: Lake...
GACCATGAAGACGGAAAGTTGTTGTTCCCAGACGACATACTAGCTTTTCTAGTGTTGTGTTTAAATGTTGCTTATGTATAAAAACACCCAACATCTGGCACGATTTTGAGTACATGTTATGCTTTTTTTGTGCATTGTAAACTCGCACATAACGTTACAAGGTCCTCCGCGGCTGCTACGCATTTTTTTTCGCCGACACCTGAGTGGGAAAAGGCTACGACACCTGAGTGGGAAAAGGCAACAAAAGAGGCATTATTTGACAGATATAGAAATGAGTTGGGCGCATATGTACTTATAAATGGAACTGGACTGCATGTATAAGAAGATAGTATATGGGAATTGACACGACGCACAACTAGAAGTTGATGTTTGAACTGTTGGAGCAACACACTGGTCTTTGCAAAAATGACGTCGAAACGATCCTCTTTACGATTTCACACACTAACAACACCAACAACATCGAATTTGTGGCCGACACGTTTTTCGAAACCCATTTGCCGTCCATGCCCATCGACACCGGGGTGGCGCAGATGATTCGCAAGGAATTGGAGATTTTCTTGCAGGGGTGTGACGATATCGACACCCAGCGCTCAGTTCGGCGCCGACAAGAAGAGTTGGTGTCGAGACCAGACGAGTTGCTGTCGTCTCCTCCGCCTGGTGCAGGGGCGTCGAGCAACGTTGTTGCGGGCGCTGATGTTGGGATGACGGAGAGAGAAGGAGACAATGTGGAGGGTGGGGGGTCAGCAGTGCCAGGACAGCACAGGAAGTCGAGCAAGAAACGCAAAAAGCCCCGCACACGGGCCGTGCTTGCCCCAATACAGCCTGCCATGCACGAAGAAGACGAGGAAATGGAGTTGGCGGTCGAGGTTGTGCGCGAGATTGGTGGTGTGGTCGATGAGGCCGAGATCGTGACCAAAGAAGACGCCTACGAAAAACTCAAAGACATGCGCGTGACACTGGAGAGTGGGGAGGGCGAGGTGTTGCAGAAACAGCCACCCACCAGTGCCGCCCAGGTCTTGAATAGTCTGAAAATGAACAGAGGCCTCATGACCCACTGTGTGATAGGAGAGACTGATACCAGTAACGTCAAGCAATCCGACGCCACGGAGCAAAAGTGCAACACGTTTTGTTTTGTGAGCAAGATGGATCCCAAGGGGTCTACCCCGCAAGAGATTCAGGAGGTCATCTACCTGCTGGACATGATGAATCGCTTTTACACCAACCAGAGGCCGCCTCCGAGCTCGAAGGCGGTCGATGAGATTTTTGACGTGCCCAAGGTGTGTGTGAACGGGGCCAAGACGGTGTGTGTCAACGGGGCAGTGTATCACAAGATGCAGGTGGACGACGAGAACACGACGGTGCCTCTGCTGAAAATGAAGCTCTTTATCGAGCAGGCCAACACCGGGGGGGAGTCGCCGTTGGTGATGTTTTTCATGTTTCTCGTGGTGGAGGTGCCCATCACGTTTGACCTGGCCGACGCCGTGTACCGGTCGTGCACCAAGCAGTCGTTTGCCGTCAAGGACAAGCTCATCTGCGAGGACATGAAGCGTCTGTGGGTGAACGTGGCCTACCGCCACCAGACCTTCAGTGGCGTCGGTCGAGAGACGCTGGAATCGATGCTCAAGGTGGAATTCAACGACCTGTTCGACCCGGACTCGTCGAATTGTTTTTGCCAGTTGTTCCGGATCCCTCGGTGCATCCAGCAGGCGCGCTTGCACATGCACATGTGGGCGGTGGACAACATCACCAACCGGTCCAAGATCCCTGTGAACATTGCAAATGTCCTGGTGCACATCCGCTTCAGCAAGATTGACAGCGTGCTGGACGGGCAGTGTCCTTCGCTCCTGTGTGACACGATTTTCAGCAACATGTCCAATCTCTGCGCGTCGTCGTATGCCGACTGCTACGAACGGTACAAGCGCGATGTGGCCGAGTACCGCGCTGCCAACAAGAAGAAAAAGGCAGGCCCTGCCAATGCGGACGAGGAGGAGAATGGGGGGGACGGAGAAGCTGTGCCGTTGGAAATGCCCGTGTTCGAGCCGCCCATTGTCGTTGGCACCGCCACATTCGTGGACTGGTCGTGTGGAGAGACGAAACAAATGTTCCTGAAACTGGTGGTGGAGGGCACGGTGGAGTGTCCCGCCGACTGCTTGCGGATACTCGATGAACATCTTGCCAACCACCCCGGCAGTGTGCGCATGCAAGGCTTCCCGATCACGGACATGGTGGCGTACGTGGACTCCAGCATGCTGTTGCCACACTCGTCGTGTTATGTGGGCATCGCCGAGTGGCTGATGGAGAATCGCGAGTGTGCTCTTCCCGACCAGATGACCATGTGCATCCTGGTTATGATGCATCAAAGGAATATTTCGAGCCGCGCCATCTTCTCCAGCTTCATCGAGACGGACGACAAGCTGCCGAGGAACATATTGACGCTGTCGGATTTGCGCACCTCCTTCCTGTCTGACGTCGGTGCCGGACAGACGATGATGTACCGCCGGGCAACCGGGATCCGCGATAAACAGATGCAGAGCATCAAGTCGCGCCCGCTGGGCACGCAGCGGGGGTACGCCCTGATGTACTATTTGGTCGGCACGGCGTACCCGCTGGCTTTTGCCAACGCGCGCTCCGACTCTGGGGCGTACGGCGGCAGGGACGCTGCGGCCAGCGTCTTCAACGAAATCGGCGAATATCAGAACCCCGGGAGTGCGTTCCTGTCGTGCATTGCAGAGGGCTTCCACGGGGCCCGCACAGCGATTACCAAGTGCGACAAAGACGGGCTCAAGTGGCATCTCAACAAGTACCAGGGCTCGCTGTATAGCATGCTGCACCTGTGGCGCGCGTCCATCGAGCACATGAACGAGAATTTCCGGCTCAAGGCGAACAATATCCAGTTTTTCTTCCGCATCATGCAGAGCGACATGGGCATGCGCTTGTGCTTCCTTGTCAACGCCATTGGCCCGGCGCCAAACGGCATTGGCTTCACAAACTGGGTCAAGAACTTCGGCGGCAATGTGATGCGCCGGGCGAGACGCACCAACGCGCAGTTTGAGGTGTGCAACAAAAAGTCCTGGGGCGTCGGCACAGACTGCACCATGGCCAAGTTTATCGAGGCCATCAGTCCCGAGAACAACAAGTGTCCTCTTTCGATCCCCCATGCCAAGTGTGGCAAACCGGAGGACTGGCGCAAGACCACAGAGGCCGGGACCTGGTACATGTTCACCCAAACCTATGACCAGAACAACAAGGTCATGTCCAAGCCCATGGAGCTGCCGTCTCCCATGTACTGCCACGAGCTGCCCACACAGGACAAGGCCAACGCGGGCAACTCTGTGAATATCCCCGGAAAGCTGTGTGCGCTGCTGCCGCGCAATACCGAGGTCGCACAGGCCGGGAAGCGCACGCTCACCGTCAAAAACGAGAAAACGGGCAACCACGAGGGCGTCGTGCAGGTCGTGTGCTACCACATGCAGATGGAATCCATCTCGCAGAACATGGAAAGTGACAACTCTCTCGAGCAGACGCTGGGGGTGATCTGTACCGACGTCGCGGCAGGCAGTGTGGACGTGGAGGAAGCCGAGGGCGCCCAGTCCTTTAACGCAGAGCACCGTCACGCGGGTTCCCACGACATGGGCGACTCGTGCCGGTACTCCGTCAAAAATAACGACGCCACGGTCAGTGAGTGCAAGCGCTTGTTCGCACACGATGTGCGGGCCGTGTGCATTTCTGTCACTGGGCAGCAGTGGCGGGGGTGGATGCCAGACTCGCCGGCGGGGGTCGAGACTATGATCTACGACGTGTTGGCCAACTACGCCTACATGCACAAGGACATACAGACCCAGGATGCCAGGCTCACGGCCCAGCGCGGTCGTGAGACCCAGAAGACGCAGTCGAGACTGCCGGCGACGTCGCTGTTCATGCACTGCGCCAATACTCTGGCGCAACGCAATGTTCACACCCTCACTTGGGCGGAGATTACGTCCAACGCCACTCTCAACTGGATGGCAGACCCGTCGCCGCTGGAGTTGGTCCCGCTCTTCCTCGGCACCATCATCGAGAACACGTTTGACTGGGGCTTCTGGCTGGTTCTCGCAATATTCGCGGATTTCTTCGACGCCCCTTGCATGCCCATCGCCGAGGCCGAGGCCATGTTCGCCGACACCGGGCACTCGGTGCGCGAAACACACTCGGCGCCTGTGCGCAAGTGGCTGCAACGCTTTGGTATTGGCAACAACTCGGCGACCGCGGGGGCTGCCTTGACGACCACAGGAGACCTTTTTTTCAAGGGCGACGAGGAGGAATCGACCGTAAGCTCCGCCGTGTATATCACGACAAAGTGGGACTCGGACATGAATGTTACCAGCTCCAAGCTGTCGTCGACCATTCAGACGAATCAGGTCTCGGCAGGCGGTGGTGGTAGTGGTGGTGGTGGGGGAGGTGGCGGTGGCGGTGCGGCCGGGGGCAAAAACGACATGACCACTAGTGTTTCGTGGAAGGTCTCTGAAAATGTCGCCATGGCCATGTACAAGAAATACGCCACCGCCCTGAACTCAGCGTGTAATATTTACAACCCAGAAGAGCTCGGCATTATGATCTACCGATACATGGACGCCGGTGTGCCGTATCCCAAGTTCGGCAAGGTGCCCTGTGGCCAGGGCTTCCAGTCGTGGAATTCCGTGCTGTCGAGTGTGAACTGCGCCGTTACCAACATGTGCGACACGGACCACGAAGATAGTTCGCGGTTTGTGGACGGACTCGATCCGGCCATGGCGTCGATGATTTGCCGGGACAAGTACTCCTACAACGTGCCAGCATGGAGCTTTTCGAACCGTGGCGGCAGCGTCTTTTCGTTTGGGGTCGAGCCGCGCTTCCTGATCCTCGTGCGCGCCATGATAGGCACCAAACCCTTGATCTCGCAAACCTCGGTCCAGGGCATATTCGACCACTTTGTGTCGCAAACCGTCAAATACCGTCTCCCGTCCACGCTCTTCCCGTACTGTACGCTCTTCACGGGACTCCCCGACAGTCAGGGCCTGGGTCTCAGCTTGCACCGCACCCCAGAGGACGAAATGTATGCGTGCAAACCCTGGACCCTCTTGCGTTCGCTGCCGTGCGAGTCGGTCAAACACATGCTGCCGCAAGCCATACAGGGCGTTGTGCGTGGCGAGATGGCCGAGGACATTGCGCATCTCAATAAGTTCCAGCGCGTGTGCAACATGCTCGACATCCACTTGGACGCGCTGCATCTCGAAGACCTCACCCCCCCACAGCTGCCGTTCTACAGCTGGATTTGCGTCGAAGCGGTGTGCAAAACGGCGGACCTGGACCAAAGCACCTTTGACGCCACAACAAGTCCGTACCATAGGACTGCACTGTACATTGACTCTGCTTCCAACCGTGTGTTTTGCTACACCTCGGACGCCCAGTTCCAGATACAAGACGACATCTTGGATATTACCGAGCGCCAGGCCGAGGAGTCGCCGCACCTTTTCTGCAGCCCGGCCCAGTGCAAGGAATTCCAGAGCGTGCGCGACGCCCTGGCCGCGACAACCACCCGCTTCTCCCGACATGTCCCGATCTACAACCGGCCGGGCGTCTTGTTGTACATCAAGAACGTGGGATACGTGGTGCTCACTCAGTGGTCCCTGCCAGAGATCCATGCCACTTCCGCCATCAAGACCCCGTCGTGGATGGCGGGGCAGTGGTTCAATCCCCGCACCATGACGTACCTGGCACACACGGAGGGCCTCGACCTGGACGAAGACACTACATACATGCAACGACTCCAAGACAACGACGTCGATGGCGCCAGTGACATTGGCATGCGCTGTGTCGAGCATCTCAGCCTCTATCGAGGTACGCCTCTCGCCTCCACAGGCGCGGATTCCCTGGACACACACATGCCAGACGTGGACGCTGCCCAAGCCGATGCAACCCTCCGCCAGAAATTATCATATTATTTCACGCTTGCAGGCGAGCTCCGCTTGTCGCTGTCGCCCCGTGCCGTGCAGAATAGTATTGTCGGCGTGGGCACGATCTTGTACCTCGATGTGCTGCACGCGGGCATGCCACCTGACGTGGTGCACAAGCTCCGGTTTGCCAAAACGGTCGGTCCAGTCGAGCTGTTGCCTCCGAAACGCATGAAAAAAATGCGCACCCTCGACGTGCAGGGCTTCCAAAAACAGTGCACCAACCACCGCAATTTTTACCCCGTGCTAGAATGTATGCTGCTGTATGAAATGCCCGAATCCATTGTCGCGCACAATGATGTCTGCGACGACGACTTTCTCGTCTGGGTGGGTGTACGTCAACTGATCTCCGCGAGTTCCGGCAAGAAATACTTCTCACGCTACCTCACCGTCTCCACAAAGATGCTCGTTGCCGCAGCCAAGCTCGAGGACGCAGGCGTATCGCTTGCTCTCTTTGATTCCTGTCTATAAAACTGGAATTCAAGGCAACGCTTTCCGATGCCCCCCACCCTGCAGGGGCCCTCAGAGGGCCCTTGGCGTTTTGGTGTTGAGTGTGTAGGGCCATTATTGGGGGTCCGGGATGCCCTGACTGTGTATAGCTGTTTCGGGCCCTGACGGCGCCACTTCAATAAAGTGGCATACACGATATTCACATCTGTTTAGTTGAAAGAGAAAGCTCACGAAAAGGCCCCTGTGCCCCCTGTAGGGGCATAGGCCCCAAGTTTTTGGATTTGTTTTGAGTAAAAGTGCCATGCCATACTATAGACACGTCTCTTCACCGCAATGCTGAGGTACGGACACATGTAAGGCATAATACTGCATTTGTCACTTCAAATGATTTACAAAGTTTATTGAAAAAAGGACGTACAAAGGTCTGTCTACCCACCCTCCAGGCCTAAAGCGAATGTTGGGCCAACATGAAAATACAAACTCTCCGACTTGAAGCCTGTATTGTGTGTGTGTGTGTGCCGCTGTGGTGCCTGCAAACAGTCGTGCATGACCAATCAGAAACGCCAGCATTAAGAACCATGTGCGGGCGCCAACCACAAGGGCACCCCACTTCATGGTCATCCATGACTGTACCACACTATGCGCCCTACGTGCTATTCACGGGCCCTTGCGATTCTTGCTACGTCCCGAGCCATTTTTCGTGGGCCTGCCACGCTCGGCCGCCCCGTCCCGCACGCAGGTATTCACAAACGTCCCCCACTTGTTGCGGTGTTTCCCCTTCTCATGCCACCCATCCCAGCAATCTTCTTCCAGGCGGTGCTTCTTCTTCTTCATGGAGTCCTTGTCTCCGCACAGACGGATGCTTATTATATACATATTACACATACACGGTACAAATACATCGCAACACAAAGAGCATGTGTGTGATACACGCCGTGGACTGTGGTGGAAACAACACACACGATACACACTGCACGCGTTTATATTCTGGACTGTGGTGGAGTTGGTGGAGTTGCTTGCGTCTTTGCGAAACCACCATTTCTGCAGATCTGGGTGTTTGGCGTATTTTTTCAAGTTTTGCTCCTCTGGCTGAGGTGAGCAATCAATAAACTCCTCCAAAATCAAGGCAAAGCAATGGCGCGCGGGGGGATGTGCTACACTTTAATGATGCCGAGGTACAGACATATTTAAGGCACAATACTGCATATGTTCTGCGCCGAGTACCGTGTGTGCTGGCTGCGCTTTCTGGTATGATTTGGACATGTCAGAAAATACGCACAAGAATACCGCGACACACGCGAAAACGCCCACGACAATGGCAATGATGACCCCAGCAAACAGCGAGTCGTCGGAATTAATGTCGGTCTCAGACTCATACAACGTCTGCGTGACAAAAGTTCCAGAAAATCTGCATGACCCAGAAATTGTGCTGTCACACACCTGCAGTGCCGGGACCGACTGTGTAAGAATTGAAATGTTTCCGTATCCCAGTTGAATCAACACGTCCAGTGCCACTTGGTAGCGCTGTTGCGTGCCCACGGCAAATGTGATGACGACCTCTTCTTCCTGCAGCAAGCGCCGCGTCGCTTGTGTTTGGCAAGTGTGCTCAAAGCCACGCTTGAGCACCGAGGTGATTTGAATGTGCGAAATTGTGTCGTGGGAAGATTGCATCAGATCCCGACGGAACTCGTCTTGCATACGCGAGACAAAGTCCACTTCTGAAAGACAGAACACGTCGAGGGGAACTCTTTTCTTCAACCGTAGCAGCTCGCAATGTGCAAACGGCACCTGCTGCTTATTGCACACCACCCTGGCAATATTGTCGTAGTTGCGCAACGAAGTGATTTCACTGATTGTGGCTTGGACAAGACTTTCTTGCTCCGGCTTTCCACTCCTTTGTGAATCCGCCACTGTCAACAAGAGACGTGACGGCACAGTTGAGTCGGTGTGCGGCAGCGGGCCACGTCGCCGACGGGTCGTGGCATCATCAGCAGCAACCGTCTGTGGTATGTTTGTGTCGATAGAAAGCATAATAACGGTGATGGTAAACTGTGCCAACGCAAGGTTGGACGTGTAATCGGCATTCGCGAGCTCCTCCTGTCGCCATGGAACTGTTGGAGAGACCATAAACGCGTTCCGGTATCGTGCGTTCAAATCAAACCGCCTGTTCATGATATTGCTATGGTTGGTTCCCAGTTCGCGCGGGTACTCCGCATTGCCAACTATATTTTGCAACCAGCTTCCTGCCTTGGCTCCCCTCTCTTCGGCACTTTCCGTCGTGTTTGGTGCGATCCGCACAGCAGAAAACGTTGCCTCGTTTTCACGTCTGGCATGCACTTCTCGTCGACCCACGCACCCATAGTGCTCGGGTATGGCTGTCAGGGGGCAGATTTCAAGCAGGAATTCCGTGGGCTCCATCCGCATGATGCTGTGAAAATCGTGTGAAACGTAAACAGGCATACCGTCATGCATGACCGTCAAAGAAACAACAGCATCAAGACTATCAATCTCTCTCTCTCTCTCTCGCAGAGCTTCAAATTTGTGAAATTTTTTTGGGCAGCAGCATGTACCTACTCGTGGAGGACGGCTGGACAGTCCGAAAGGCGTTTCCTTCCGCAATCAGAGTTTTTACCTGCAACATTTTGGCCTCGTCGAGAAAATGCAAAGTAATCACATCCTCGATTGCCAATACATAGTCTTTTGCATATTCTTGTTCGAACAAATCGGGATCACCCATAAACATAATTGTCATGATATTACTTTCTGTCGAAGACGCACTGCGGCGCATGTCCACCGGTTCGGCTTGGTGCGCAACATCTAGGTTTTGTACGAGTGACACATTGAAAAGTTCGTCTTGGCCTACGAGTCCCAAGAAAATGTCAATCGTCACGACATCGCGTATGTCCGATACTACCTGCCCTGCGAAACACATTTCAACAATGCTGGTGGTTTCCAGTAGCGTTTGTGTGTGCAAGCTGGTGAGCAGCTGGCGGCCACTGGCATCGGTGACTTGCAGCATAAGATCTATGAAAAGTGAGCTGCGAAAGAGTTGGTTTCCTGCCAGCATGGCGTCGTCCCAGGTGGAGTCGGGAAGTGCAAACGTAAATTGTATGCTCCCGCCCGGGCCAACTGCTGTCGGACCTTGAGCCCGGCAAATGGGGTCTCGTAATGCACACCTACTCTGCGTGGCGAGAAGGTCATCAATCCTGACCTTATTCTCGCCAGCGTACACATCGACACATGGATAGACCTGCGAAAGCGTCAGCACCTCACGCGTTCTACCCACACTCACAGTGAGAGAAGTGGGTGGAATAATGTTGGCAGCATCCAGGGATCCCAGGGTGTCTGGCACAATGATTGTGATGGTGGCAAACTTGGTTTTGTTCTCGGAACCGCGGTGTTTGACCTCCCGCAATTGCACCGCGATGTCGCGAACAAAGGTCGAATCACTGGCGATTTGCGACGTGGAGTAATAGCTGGTCGTGATGTCTGCCACGACTTCCACTTGTGTAAACGACGCTGCCAATCGATCACTCAGCAGCGCCTTGATGTGAGCCATACCCACAAAAAAACGCATCCGGTTCCCGCCCGGCAACGGCGTGTTCACAGCGCCCATGTTTTGCATGTCCTCGACGGCCAGAGACAACAGTATGTCGCGATAACCTTGTGTGTTTCGCATGTCGAGCACGGCTGTCGACCGGGGCATGCGCGAGAAATTCCCCTCCACAAAGTCCAACGATGTGTTGAGCAGTAGTGTAGTGTAGTTGCTGGGTGGCGAGTTGATTGACCGACACGAGCCTTGTCTGGTAATTTCCGATTGCAGAGGCAGGACTGGATTGTGAATGTAGTTCTTGAAAGTAGAAAGAGTTGTATATTTCTGCTCTAGCCAATCCAGACAACATACTGCTCAAACATTCCCCACATTATGTGTTAGTGCTTGGCCTTTGTACACCAAGCCCTATTTTTTTTCAACTAGTGCTTCGTGCTTTAGTTGAATTTTTTGGGCCTGTAAACCCCTATGACGGCCCTGACCACTTCAGGCCCTTGGGGCCCAAAGGCCTTCACCCCTGTTGCAGGCCTTGAGGCCCAGAGGCCTGTGCCCCTGTTGCAGGCCTTGAGGCCCAGAGGCCTGTGCCCCTGTGCGGGGCCTTGAGGCCCAGAGGCCTGTGCCCCTGTGCGGGGCCTTGAGGCCCAGAGGCCTGTGCCCTTGTGAGAGGCCTTGAGGCCAGGAGGCCTGTACCCCTGTTGCAGGCCTTGGGGCCCAGAGGCCTGTACCCCTATTGGAGGCCTTGAGGCCCAGAGGCCTGTTGGAGATTTTAGAGGCCCAGAGACCTATGGGCCCATAGTACAATAGGCCTACATAGGCATATGGGGCCCAAGAATCAGTACCTGAGTTTTCTCGGCCTTGCTGTGCAGCATCACTTCCAGAAGGTAGGCAGGGAAATTCTTGCGCAAGGAATGTGGCCATTTCGACGTTGGACACAGGCGCTTGCACATGGGACAGATACACAGTGTCCATAACATTATGAACCGTATCGTCGTATCGGATGCGAATCTTGAAAGCAGAATCTAGGACGTCCAGTTCCACAGAGATCACGTCCGCCCCGGAAGACACTGCTTGCAGTGGGGACGTCGACCCACCAGCAGCCCCCATGTGCATCTTGACATTGGGCTTATTTGCATCGCAAGTACCGTCGCCCAGGCAATGCTCATCTCCCACACAGCTGACACGGCGGTCATTGCTGCATTGCGCTGCTGCAAGTGTCATGGTGTATTTGTCTGTGTTGTTGAGAATGGAATTCCACAAGGACATATCTTCGGCCAGACCCGCGGCTGATAGTTTGGCGATGTCAAGATGTATCATGGGGGCCCGCAGAATAATCCTCCAGAGCGAGCGACCAATATTTGTCCCATCGACAATGTTGTCGAGCACCATTTCCACATCATAGTCCAGTATCCCTTCCATAATCATGTCCACATAACTTGCACTAGTGAGGTATTGCTCTGAAAACAGCATCTCTACTATTTTCAGGCGAGCTTCCACCATGTTGTCCCGGTTGAGGGCTGTGTCGACACTGCCACCCGCGTCGGTGTTGACGGTGCCAGCAACGAATACTTCCAGCTGTACCCCAGATGCTTGGCACCCTCGACCGTGGAGCGCCGTGACATAAAAATTATCAAAGCATTTGCAACTGTACCCCACCCTGTCCTCTGGTTCTATACAGTACGCAGAAGTGGAGCACGTCGACAGGCCATGCGAACATTCATCGACTGCTGTTGGGGTACAGCCATTTCTGAATGCGTAATGGGTTGGCGGTACAAACGTGTTTTCACAAAAGAGGCTGCAATAGAACCCGCTGGGGGCCAAAACTATGTGCTGCATGCTCATGTCTGCATACGCCTTGTCCCAGGTAGTGCTGTTCCATGCTTGCCAATCGACGCTGCATAGTTCGCTTCCCATACATGTTTCAGCATCTTCTGTCACATTGAGAAATTGCAAACCCGTGTTGGCGTCACGCAGCCACACGCCTTGTGTGCCACGTGTGCGCGCCTCCTTACGGTGAGACCCAAAGCACATGTAGCCCTCTTCAATTGTGCAGGATGACGAGCAGCCGTCCGCGTTCTCGGTATTGCCATCATCACAGCTCTCGACACCACCCACAACGTGGTCGCCACAAATTTGTGCCCGAGTGTCTGTGGCTTGGAGGATTCTGATGTCCACACTGAGCAACAAACATAAACACAATATGCGTTTCAAATACAACTGCATCTGAACTCCCCTTTACATCTACACTTATATAGGTGGGGAGAGGGCGCGCCAATGCGCCGTGTCCGTATACTCACTGAGGCAAAACCTCGAAAAATCGGCAATTCGAATCTGCAAATGCAGCACATAGACCTATTAGGAAAGCTGGTGGACTACTGCTAACAATGCCAATACTCTCGTTTTGTAACCCTGCATAACGCAAAGTCTTTGGAGTCAATGGGCTGTAAGATCAACGAAAAAATGCACCGGCCCCCAAAATCCCCCAACAAAACAGGCTCAGGGGCCTATGGGAGTCTTTTTGGGGGGAATGGGGGATTTTGAAGTCTTTGGAGTCAATGGGCTGTATGATCAACAAAAAAATGCACCGGCCCCCGAAATCCCCCAATAAAACAGGCTCAGGGGCCTATGGGAGTCTTTTTGGGGGGAATGGGGGATTTTGGAGTCTTTTTCAGGGGAATGGGGGATTTTGGAGTCTTTGGAGTCAATGGGCTGTAAGATCAACGAAAAAATGCACCGGCCCCCGAAATCCCCCAACAAAACAGGCTCAGGGGCCTATGGGAGTCGTTTTGGGGGGAATGGGGGATTTTGAAGTC
>Ga0105053_10009043_pt1 | contig 12775 bp, 13 predicted proteins | sample BON01_FD_78093 | JGI IMG/M metagenome (GOLD analysis project Ga0105053, IMG submission 78093) | Freshwater microbial communities from Lake Bonney liftoff mats and glacier meltwater in Antarctica - BON-01 | ecosystem: Environmental > Aquatic > Freshwater > Ice > Glacier meltwater | place: Lake...
ACACAAAGATTTAAAAGGTTTAAAAAGTCAAAATCTAAGAGACCACATGAATGAAGCTGAATTACTTTTCACGGCTTTAGCAGAACTATCAACTCGTCAAATAGCCGAAGTAGAGCAAGCAAAGTGAAAATCGATTTTGCTATCTATAAAAAAGTATATTTAGCAAACAAATGGGTTTGAATTTGAACTTTTAGAGGGTTTATAGACGAACTGACGTTTAGAGTATTTGTTTAAGCAGCATGAAGAGATGCTATAAAAAGACACGCTTTTTGCGAAGCAGAAGAAAACGAGAAAAAAGCTCAGGGTAAAAAACAAAATAAGACATTGAAATGAATTCAGAAATAATCATATATCAAACAGAAGACGGTACTACTAAAATCCAAACACGTTTGGAAAACGAAACTGTTTGGCTCAATCAGGAGCAAATGGCTGAATTGTTTCAAAAAGCAAAATCAACCATTAACGAGCATATTCTTAATATTTATAGAGAAGAAGAGCTTGTAAAAGAAGCTTCTATGAGAAAAATCGGAATTTCCGATTTTTCTACCAAACCCACTAATTATTACAATTTAGATATTATCATTTCTGTTGGATACCGAGTAAAAAGTTTGCAAGGCACCAAGTTTAGGCAATGGGCAACCGCTCGCTTAAAAGAGTACGTTGTAAAAGGCTTTACAATGAATGACGAGCTATTGAAAGAAGCAGGAGGCGGTAATTATTTTGACGAATTATTGGCTCGCATCAGAGATATACGCTCGTCTGAAAAAGTGTTTTGGCGTAAAGTACTCGACATTTATGCAACAAGTATAGATTATGAAGGTAAAACTGAGGTCTCCCTTCTATTTTTTAAAACAGTACAAAACAAAATTCATTGGGCAGCACACGGACAAACGGCAGCCGAAACCATTTATAAACGCATTGATGCTACTAAACCCAATTTAGGTTTAACCAATTTTAAAGGCGAAAATCCAACAAAAAAAGAAATAGAAGTAGCTAAAAACTATCTGAACGAAAAAGAATTGGAAATACTCAATAGAATGGTTACGGCTTATTTGGAATTAGCAGAATTACAAGCTTTAAACAGAAAACCAATGTATATGAAAGATTGGATAAACCGTCTAGACGACTTTTTAACAATGACAGGAAGTGAAATATTAACCAATTCAGGAAGTATCAGCCACCAAAAAGCATTAGATAAAGCTTATAACGAGTATGAAAAATACAAAGAGCAAACAAAAAATGAGCTTTCAAAAGCAGAAAAAGATTTTATTAAGCAAATAGATACTACTGCCAAAAAATTAAAGAAATAGCCAATACCAAATTTAGTACACGTTACATACGACCAAACAGGGAAAAGTCATTCATTTTTGAGTGACTTTTCTGATTTTAGAAGTTGTTTTAATGCTGTTCAATCAAATTTTACGAATTGATTTCTGGCTTTATACCAACACATTTATAAATAAGGGCCAAATAAACGAACAGATTTTTTATTTAGACGATGAATAAAATTTGTTGCATAGCCATAGCTACGGAACAAGATTTTGAAGATGTATAAATGAAATAAAATAGGTATTATTTGCCAATTAAAAAACATAGATTCTAATATAAATGAATTTTACTACCCGTAAATCAAGTATATTTATCAAAAAAAATGGCAGGTTTTTGAACTTATTAGGGTTTTTAGATGAACTGCCGTTATGTGCAACTCTAAAAGACGACAGAGCAACAATAAACTAAAGTGACGAATGGAGAAACCAGCTTTCAAAGAAGCATTAAAATTTTGGATAAAACTTGGTTTTATAAGTTTTGGCGGACCTGCGGGACAAATTGCAATAATGCACGAGTTTTTAGTGGTCAAAAAAAAATGGATAAGCGACAGTAAATTTCTACACGCATTGAATTACTGTATGGTTTTGCCGGGACCAGAAGCACAACAGTTAGCAACATATATAGGCTGGATGCTTCACGGCACTTTGGGCGGAATTGCAGCAGGAATTTTATTCGTGCTTCCTTCAATGTTCATTCTACTTGGATTAAGTGCAATTTATGTTTCATTTGGAAACCTTCCTTGGATTTATGCACTGTTTAGCGGACTAAAACCTGCCGTAATTGCAATTGTAATTCTTGCACTAATCAAAATTAGTAAAAAATCTCTCCTAAGTCCGTTTCATTATTTTGTTGCAGTTGCCGCTTTCACTTGTATTTTCTTTTTAAACATTCCATTTCCACTAATTATAGTTGGAGCAATTATTACAGCAACAATTACTCGACAGTTTTTTCCAGTATTATTTGAAACGAGTAAAAATAAAACAATACAAAAAGAAACAGACGAGAAGGAGTTTTACATAAACAAACACACTATTACTCCTAATATAGGCTTCAAACCATTACGGTTTTGGAAGCAAGTAAGTGTTGGCATCACACTCTGGACAATTCCTTTGATTGCATTTTACTTTCTCACAAGCGACTTTGAATTTTGGAAAAAGTTATCCGTTTTTTTTACGCAAGCAGCATTCGTAACCTTTGGTGGCGCATATGCGGTTTTACCTTATGTAGCACAAGTAAGTGTAGAAAAATTCAACTGGTTGACCAACTTACAAATGATAGATGGGCTTGCGCTTGGCGAGACAACTCCTGGTCCTTTAATTATGGTGCTTGTTTTCGTTGGTTTTATGGCAGGGCATAATCATTTTGATAGCTCACTTGCAATGGGAACACTTGGACTTGTAACGACAACATTTTATACATTTCTTCCTTGCTTTCTTTTCATACTTATAGGAGCGCCTATTATTGAGCGGACACAAGAAAACAAAAGAGTAAAAGAAATTCTCGCACTTGTGACAGCCGCAGTAGTTGGTGTTATTCTAAACTTGACAATTTATCTCGGTAAAGCAGTAATTTTCCCCACAAACATTTCATTCGCGGAACTGGACTACATTACACTTGGTTGGATAATTGTTTCACTCATTGCAATGTATCGCTTCCAGATTGGAATGATAACTTGGATTGCTATTAGTGCAGTTTTTGGATTGGTTTATTATCTTACAACTCATTAACACGACGAACAGGGCCAAATAAACGAACAGATTTTTTATTTAAACGATGAATAAAATTTGTTGCGTAGCTATAGCTAAGGAACAAATTTTTGAAGATGTATATATGCTGATTACAGTAAACTAAATGGATAAAGGGAGTGAAAAAAACAATTCATTTTACTCCCCAAATTTTTTCACCCCTTAACTTCTCGCCTTTAAAACCTCCTCTACATCCTCTATTTTCACTCCTTTTGCTTTCAATAAAATTAAATAGTGATACAATAAATCTGCAGCTTCATCTTTGAATAACTGTATGTTGTTATCTTTTGCTTCTATAATCACTTCTACCGCTTCTTCCCCTACCTTTTGGGCAACTTTATTTATTCCTCGTTTAAATAAGTCATAGGTATACGAACCTTCTGTCTTTTCATCAATTCGTTGGTTAATTGTTGCTTGCAAGCTATAAACAAAACCTTTAGCGGTTTCTCCTTTGAAACAAGAGGTAGTTCCTGTGTGACATGTAGGGCCAACAGGGTTCACTTTTATTAATATCGTATCGTTATCACAGTCAATATTGATTTCTTTGACGTTTAAAAAGTTTCCAGATTCCTCTCCTTTTGTCCATAAACGATTTTTTGACCTACTAAAAAAGGTCACTTTTTTACTTTCTTCTGTTTTCGAGAAAGCCTCTTCGTTCATGTATCCAAGCATTAAAACTTGTAAGGTATCTATGTCTTGAATAACTACAGGAACTAGTCCGTCGCCTTTTTTAAAATCTATGTTCATCTGATTGCTATTTTTTCGTTTTTTAAATAATCTTTTAATTCTTGTATTTGAATTTCCCCAAAGTGGAAAATACTTGCTGCTAATGCACCTGTAGCCTCTGTTTTTGTAAAAACATTTTTAAAATCTACCTTATTTCCCGCGCCGCCAGAAGCAATAACAGGAATATTTACAGCAGTAGAAACTAGGTTTGTAATGTCGATGGAAAATCCGTTTTTAGTTCCATCATTGTTCATAGAGGTTAATAAGATCTCTCCAGCTCCTAATTTTTCTACTTGCTTTGCCCATTCTATTGTTTTTAAAGGAGTTATTGTTTTACCACCATGGACAAATACTTTCCACTCTTCCTCTTCCAACTTTGTATCTATCGCCACTACAACACATTGGCTTCCAAATTCATTCGCTATTTCTGTTATTAACGATGGGTTTTTAACCGCTGATGAGTTGATACTCACTTTATCGGCTCCAGCCTTAATGATATCTCTTACATCTTCAACCGAATTAATACCTCCACCAACAGTGAATGGGATGTCGATTTCTTTCGCTACTTGTTTCACTAAATCGATTAAGGTTTTCCTTTTTTCTAAAGTAGCAGTAATGTCTAAAAACACTAATTCATCCGCACCTTGTTCGACATACTTTTTAGCTAGTTCAATAGGATCTCCAGCATCTTGTAGGTCGATAAAATTTACACCCTTTACTGTTCTTCCGCCTTTAATATCTAAACAAGGGATTATTCTTTTCTTTAGCATAACTTCTTGAGTTCATTTAAGGTAATATTTCCTTCGTAAATAGCTTTCCCAATAATTACAGCCTCACAACCAAGTGTTTTTAATAGTTGTAGGTCATTCATACAGGATACACCACCACTAGCAATCAATTTAACGGAACTATTTTTTAAAATCTTTTCATACAGTTCATTCGATGTCCCTTGTAGCATTCCATCTTTTGAAATGTCGGTACAAATAACATACTCAATTCCCTTTTTTTGATAGTCTTTAATAAAGTCAATAACATCTATTTCGGACTCTTCAAGCCAACCTGCAATTGCAATTTTACGGTTGTTACAATCTGCTCCTAAAATTATTTTTTCAGAACCATACTTATCAATCCATTCTTTGAAAATAGAAGGATTTTTAACCGCTATGCTTCCACCAGTAATTTGATTTGCTCCAGAATCAAAAGCAATTTTTAAATCTTTATTTGTTTTTAATCCGCCACCAAAATCTACTTTAAGGTTCGTGTTTTTACAAATATTTTCTAATATTTTATAATTAACGATGTGTTGAGATTTAGCACCGTCCAAATCCACTAAGTGTATGTATTCAATTCCATTCGCTTCGAATTCTTTCGCCACTTCTAATGGGTGCTCATTGTATATTTTTTTAGTGGAGTAGTCACCTTTTGAAAGCCTAACACATTTTCCATCAATTATATCTATTGCAGGTATTATTCTCATAATGCTAAGAAGTTTTTAAGTATTTGTAATCCAATTCCAGCAGATTTTTCTGGGTGAAATTGAGTCGCGTAAAAATTACCTTTCTCAAGGGAAGCACTAAACGCTTCAATATAATTACAGACAGATGTTGTGTTTTTATTCAGTTCCGCATAGTAACTGTGAACAAAGTAAACATCATCATAATCGTTTATGCCTTTAAACAGTTTTCCCTTAATTTCTGTGAAATTATTCCAACCCATGTGCGGTACTTTTTCAGTAGGAGGAAACAGCTTCACGGCAGCATCAAAAATCCCTAAACATTCTGTATTTCCCTCTTCTGTTTTCTCACACATCAGTTGAAGACCTAAACAAATTCCCAAAAATGGTTGCTTCACAGATTTAATAACTTGGTCTAATCCCTTTTCTTTTAAATAGTTCATCGCTGAAGCAGCTTCACCAACACCAGGGAAAATTACTTTATCGGCATTTAAAATTATAGAAGGATCATCCGTAACGGTACTTTCAAACCCTAATCGGTCGAGCGTATTTTGAACGGAAGTAGTGTTCCCAGCATTGTATTTTATAATTGCGATCATATCGTTCCTTTAGTACTAGGGATATTGAAATTGTTTGTTTTGTTCACAGCCATTTTAATTGCTTTGGCAAATGCTTTGAATATCGCTTCTATCTTGTGGTGTTCATTGTTGCCTTCAGCCTTAATGTTTAAATTACATTTCGCAGCATCGCTAAACGATTTGAAAAAGTGGAAAAACATTTCGCTTGGCATTTCCCCAATGTTATCTCGGTTAAATTCAGCTTCCCAAACTAACCAAGGTCGCCCTCCAAAATCAACTGCAACTTGTGCTAAACAATCGTCCATCGGTAATAAAAAGCCATAGCGTTCGATTCCTTTTTTATTTCCCAAAGCACTAATAAAAGCTTCTCCTAAAGTAATAGCAACATCTTCGATTGTGTGGTGTTCATCAATTTCAAGGTCACCTTTTACAAGAATGTCTAAGTTCATATTCCCGTGTTTGGCAATTTGTTCCAACATGTGGTCAAAGAAACCAATGCCCGTATCTATTGAGGACTGTCCATTTCCATCTAGGTTTAGTTGAATGTTAATGTCTGTCTCTTTGGTTGTTCTAATAGCTGTTGCTTTTCGAGGCTTTGCTTTTAAAAACTGATAAATCTCTTCCCAACTCTTAGTACTTAGGATAGCGTTTTCATTTTTTTCTCCGATAAAAATTCCTTCACACTTTAAGTTGTTAGCCAACTCTAGGTCTGTATTCCGATCTCCAATAACGTACGAATTCGTCAGGTCATAATTCCCGTAAATATATTGGTTCAATAGTCCTGTTCTAGGTTTTCTTGTTGGAGCATTTTCTTCAGGAAAACTTTTATCAATCAGAACCTCTGTAAAATTAATTCCTTCATTTTTAAATGCTTGAATTATTTTATTTTGAGTAGGCCAAAACGTTTCTTCAGGAAAAGCACTTGTGCCTAAACCATCTTGATTGGTAACCATTACTAGGTTGTAATCTAATTCTGTACTTATCTTGGATAGCCATTGAAATACACCTGGGTAAAACTCTAATTTTTCTAAACTATCCAATTGAAAGTCTATTGGTGGCTCGATTACTAGTGTACCGTCTCTGTCTATGAATAATACTTTTTTCATCTTTATTTAATTTTTATAAGTGCGTTTATTAATTGCTTATTTTCTTCTGGAGTTCCAACTGAAATTCGAATACAGTTCAGTACTTGCTTATTCCTGTTCCTCGTTATAATTTTTTCAGTTACCAGTTCTTGATACACTTTATCGGCATTCGTTACTTCGATTAACATAAAATTTGCGTCCGAAGGATATACTTTTTTAACACAGAGAATAGACTTTAAGCTGTTTTCTAACTCTTTCTTTTCCGATAAGATGTTAAGAATATTTTCCTTACAGTACTTTATGTTTTTAAGTGCTTTTAAAGCTGCTTCTTGGTTTAATCCACTTATGTTATAAGGTGGCTTAATGAGGTTGAAAAGAGCGATTATTTTATCATCTGCATAAGCACATCCAATCCGAGCTGATGCAAGTCCCCAAGACTTACTGAAAGTTTGACTAATAATTAAATTCGTATACTTTTTTGTAAGTTGAAGAAGGGACTCCTTTTCTGCAAAATCGATGTAAGCTTCATCCAGAATAACAATTCCTTCAAACTGAATTAGAAGTGTTTCGATGTCATTTTTGTTCATCAAATTTCCTGTTGGATTATTAGGCGAACAAATAAAGATTAGTTTGACATTTGAATTCGTTAAATAAGGAACTACTTTTTCAAGGTCAATTTGAAAATCTTGGTTCAACGGCACCTTAATTAGTTCAACATCGTTTATCGCTGCTGATACATCGTACATTCCATAAGTAGGAGTGAAGGTTAACGCTTTATCTACCCCTGGATTGCAAAATAACCTAAATGCCAAATCTATAACTTCATCGCTTCCGTTTCCAATAAAAATGTTCTTTGCATCAATTTTCTTTAGAACAGATAATTCATTTTTTAACTCCTTTTGATAAGGGTCAGGGTATCTATTTAACTCACCATAAGGATTTTCATTTGCATCTAAATAAACATCAGCTTTCCCACTGAATTCATCTCTTGCGCTTGAGTATGGAGTAAGAGCAAGAACGTTTGGACGAACGATATTTTGTAAATCAATCATTATTAATGTCTTTTAGTCTTATAGAAACGGCATTTTTGTGCGCTATTAGTCCCTCTGTTTCTGCCATAATTTCGATTGCTTTACCAATGTTTTGAATCCCTTTCTTGGTAACTTCTTGAAACGTGATTTTTTTCACAAAACTATCTAGAGATACTCCACTGTAGTTTTTAGCAAACCCATTTGTGGGTAAAGTGTGGTTGGTACCGCTAGCATAATCACCAGCAGCTTCACAACTGTAATTACCAATAAAAACAGAGCCTGCATTTTTAATCTTATTCAAGTAATTGTTTGCATTTTCAGAAGCAATAATTAAATGTTCAGGAGCATATTCATTACTAAATTCAAAACATTCATCTATTGTGTTTAATAAGATACTCTTACTGTTTTGTAAAGCTTTTAAAGCAATTTCTTTTCGTGGGAGAGATTCAATTTGTATTTCTATCTCTACCAATACTTGATCTATTACTTCACTATTATCACTCAATAAAATAACTTGACTATCGGCTCCATGTTCTGCTTGTGATAATAAATCCGCGGCAACAAAACTTGGCTTCGAACTTTCGTCTGCTATTATTAACAGTTCGCTTGGTCCGGCAGGCATGTCAATCGCAATTCCATCTTGTTGAATTAACTCCTTTGCCTTTGTTACGTATTGATTTCCAGGTCCAAATATTTTATAAACACGATTTATACTTTCTGTTCCGTAGGCCATTGCAGCAATAGCTTGAGCTCCTCCGACTTTATAAATTTTAGTGATGCCAACTAAATCAGCAGTATATAAAATAGCGGGGTGAACTTCTTTGTTTTTATCGGAAGGCGTACACATGCTTATTTCTTCACAGCCTGCAATTTTAGAAGGAATTCCTAGCATCAGGATAGTTGAAAACAAAGGTGCACTTCCACCAGGAATGTAAAGACCAACTTTTTCAATAGGGCTACTTTTTATCCAGCAGGTAACCCCTTTACTTGTTTCAATTTTATTTTCTTCTTTCTTTTGTGCTTTGTGAAACGTATAAATGTTTTTGTAAGCAATATCAATGGCTTCTTTGAGTTCTTGTGAGATACTTTTGTTAGCTTCCTCAATTTCTATCCTTGTTACTAAAAAATCACTTATTCCAACATTATCAAATTGGTTAGCATATTCTGTCAGTGCTTTATCACCATTTGCTTTTACGTTTTGAATAATTGATTGTACAACCTTAGTTAACTCTTCACTCTTTATTGAAACTCGTTGAACAAGGTTTGTCCACTCTTTTCTTTGTGGATTATTGTATGTTTTCATATCACCATTTTATCGATTGGTACAATTAAAATATCTTCCGCTCCAGCAATTTTCAATTCATCTATTACATCCCAAAATTTATCTTCGTCTATTACAGAGTGTAAGGAACTCCAACCAATTTGTGCTAATGGAAGAATTGTTGGACTTTTAAGAACCGGTAGTATATTGCTTACTGCTTCAATTTTATCATTTGGAACATTCATTAAGATATACTTACTCGTTTTTGCTCTCAATACAGCATTCATCCTAAAAACTAACCTGTCAAGAATACTAGTCTGTTCTTCTTTTAAGTGAGTAGATTTAACTAATACAGCTTCAGACTTTAAGATAACATTGGTTTCTCTTAGTCCATTTTTAAATAAAGTACTACCAGAACTTACGATGTCACAGATTCCGTCAGCTAAACCAATGTTTGGTGCAATCTCAACTGATCCAGATATAGTATGAATTTCTGCTTTAACGTTATTTTTTTCTAAGAAACTCTGTAAGGTAAAAGGGTAGGAGGTCGCTATTTTTTTACCGTTAAAATATTCAATTGAATCGTCTTTTACTTCTTTGGGCACTGCCAAGGATACACGGCATTTTGAAAACCCTAGTTTCTTTACAACCGTTAAATTTTTCTGTTTTTCGATCAATAAGTTTTCTCCTAAGATAGCGATATCAACTGTTCCGTCTTCTAAGTAATTTGGAATATCTGAATTTCGTAAGAAATAGATTTCTAATGGGAAATTATCAACAACAACTTTTAGCTGGTCTTTCCCATTATCGATCGCGATACCACAATCTTGAAGAAGTTTTAGCGATTCTTCGTTTAATCTTCCGCCTTTTTGGATTGCAATTTTTAGTTTACTCATGTTTTTTTTAATTTAACTGAGCAAACCTTTGGGCATAAAAAAACACCATCTGATTTACTCAGACAGTGTTTATAGATATATTTTATTTACATATCACGTTCACTTCGCCTGAGGGCAAATATCACAATGATGCTGATGTAAATTTTTGAAATTCATGTTTTTTTTAATATGATGCAAATTTATATAAAAAAGTATTTAATATCAAAGTATTTAACATTAAAATTTTAAGTGTTTGATATTCAGTGGCTGTATTGGTTGTTTATTAACTTCTCCATTACAGGCGCATTTACTACGTTGAATTCCATTATGAAATCCATTTTTGTAGACTATTCTATAATTACAGTAAAAGCAGTTTTTTTATTCATAACCTTTCATTTACGCTAAAATAATTAAAAAAGTTTAAAAAGTTGCATTTTTAAATAAAAAAACACTTTGTAAACTTATTATAAGTTGTGTAAAATTAATCTAAATATTTGATAATTAAATATTTGACGCTTTATTGTTTTGTGTATTTAAAACTCTTTCCATTTTCTTTAGTCGGTAATAAATTTTCATCTCCAAATTTCACTCCAATTGCCCAATTGAAATGAATTAGTCCAAGTGCTGGAGTAGGCTTATTTGCCATATCCTGTTATTGATTTTAACATACGCTGTATTTTTATGTGAAAGTACCAAAATTTAGATACATGACGTTCCTCAAAAATCGTGTTTGTTTATTTTTGAAAGCATAAGAATTAAAAAGGTTGCTCAAACTACTCGATCTAGCCCTTTATCACTCTCTTTCAATTTCATTAAATCATAGATCACTTTAAACCAAATAAAAATACATGGTACGGCTTTAATTGTATAAGGTTCGAACCATTCATTTCGTATAAAACGTGGAAATAGATCTGTTGGTGAAAGTGATGTAAATACGATTGCAAGTATAAAAAGTAATATATTCAATTTGTTTTTATCGGAAATAAAAAACCAAATGGAAACTCCAGCCATTGCAATTATAAAAGTGGGCGATTCAGCTTTGTGATTGAATATTACAATCCATAAAAGCACAGAAGATAACATCAAAAGTCTAAAATTAAAGTTTTTATACATTTTAAATTTCAAAAAAGGAATGCAAAATGTAACGGCACCTAAAGCAACAAGTATCATTTTATTAAACTGAATGCCAAACCAAGATTGTAACCAACCCATTACAGAGTATCCATGCGAAATTGTATGGTCGTTTGACAACATTTTTCCCCAACTTATATACATGTTTTTGAATTGTTCTAAGTCTACTATTAAAAGGGGTAAAAGAAAAAGGAGGATACACCAAAAACCAGTATAGACAGCTAATTTTCCTTTTTGTGGGTACAATAAATAAAGCGCTAAGGCAACAATTCCAAACAATTTAATGTACACTGAAAAAACGATGCACAATGTTGCGAAAAAATAATGTTTACGTTCTAATAAAGCCAAAGCCAAAATTATTAATCCTGCAATTAACCCATTCGATTGCTCGTTTTGCATGGACGTTAATAATTCAATTAACGTCACTAATAAAATTAAAGCTTTTGTCTTACTGTCGATTTTAGGGATTAAGTAGATACTGAAAACGAGTAAAAGTGCATTTATTAAATTCCATAATATTAGACCAATCGAATCTGGTAAATAAGCAAATACAGAAAAAAACAACGAAAAAGTTGGACTATATTTATACAAATCCCAATATTCAGAAGGATGTTCTATATACAAATCTTCGTTTTCAATTAAATGAAAATAGGACTGTTTAAAAATAATATAATTGTTATACTCAGTGTATTGAATACCGCCCTCAACGTACTCTTTTTTTGAATGATTAATTGCTTGTAAACTAGCAATTAAAGCAAATAATATAAAAAGAAGAGTTATGAATTTGAAATTTGAAAATAGTTGAAAATAGGAAATCTTTTTCGTTTGTTTATCATTCATATTTTTGAATCTAATTTGTTTGTTTTTCTAGAAATCATATACACACCAACAAAAATGAGCAACACATACCTTATTTAGGAAACGTAATTGTTTGAGTATAATCATCTGCTAAACCAATAGATGTCGAGTTTCATAACGTTATTGATGAAAGTTGATTACATCAGATTGTAAATTTAGAATAATAATTTTAAAATCGTCGGGTGTTTTGTTAAATAATTCGGGTTTTAATTCAAACCATTTCTCGACTGCCTCAAAAGGTGTTTTTACTTGTAATTCTTTTCGTAAAGAACCATGTCTTCTGTAAAGATTGTAATAGGTGTTGAATTTTGCAAGATCGATATTCATTTCCTTAGGGCTTTCGTATTTAGTTTTCAGAATTGTATTGTTTTTGATAGTGCCATTGACTCTTTCAACCATTCCATTGGTTTTAGGTGTAAATGGAGCAGTTAGACGATGGTCAATTCTGTTTTCCTGACATTTAATGTCCATTTTAGATTGCTTAGTACACTTATCTCCTTTTCTAGAAACAAGTAGTCTATTTGTAAATTCTAATCCATTATCGGTCAAAATATGAGAGATGCTAAATGGAAAAAACTCAATACATCTATCCATAAAATCGGTTGTATTATCGGCTGTTTTATTTTTATAAACTTTGTAGATTATCGCTCTGGTACATCTATCGATAGCTACAAACAGATAGTAGGATTGACCGTTAAATTTA
>Ga0105053_10009048_pt1 | contig 12771 bp, 9 predicted proteins | sample BON01_FD_78093 | JGI IMG/M metagenome (GOLD analysis project Ga0105053, IMG submission 78093) | Freshwater microbial communities from Lake Bonney liftoff mats and glacier meltwater in Antarctica - BON-01 | ecosystem: Environmental > Aquatic > Freshwater > Ice > Glacier meltwater | place: Lake...
AGCTGGATCCACCACCACGAAAACACACGGCATACAATCGACTGCCTCTCGTGCCTACTTGCTGCTCCGCTGCCGTCAGGCCTTCTTCGCCCCGTCATCGTCCTCCTCCTCCCTCCCCTCCCAAATACACGTCGACGGCGGCGCGGAGTAAAACTTACCCTCTTCGTGGTGGCTGGAACCCAACGCCAAATAAGGGACGGGGGACACGGTGGGGTTCGCCGCGCTGCCATACTCGAAAATGATGCCGTCCTTCTCCAAGGCAGGGTCCGTGGGCGTGTAGGTGGGCGGGTGGACCTCTCGAGCCACCATTTTTGGAGCGTCGACGAGCTTGCTTGGATGGGGTTTTGTTGGTAGAGTGCGCTGTGTATTTGTGTGAGTTGGGATAGGCAAGGGAGTGAGAATCAGAGCACATAGTGGACCTGTAAGGCCAGACCACGCCAGGCGGGAATTGTAGCGCGCTGTGGCTGCGTTGAACGGGTTTGAGGGGCAGGCCATTGGAGCAATAATTGGAGGGGGATGGCGAATGCGTCGTATTTGCGCGGGCGTCGGAGAAGGATGATGACGAGCGCGGTTGTCCAGACGAGGCAAGGGGGCGTCGAAGCCAGAAAAGTCGTGTGCACCGCATGGTGTCGACCTGTCTGAGAAGAGGCTGTGTGCATGACCAAGGGGAAGGACCAGTGAAGCGTGAATGTGTGAATGCGCATGCTGGAGGACGAACGTGCACAAGCGCGGGCAGTGCTTGAGTGCTTACGTGGACGTGAAGGCGAGGGCGGAGCACCATGGACATGGTTTCCCGATTTCAGTCTCAATATAGGCTTGCTAGTTTATTTTCCTCCCAAACACGCAGAGTATCGCAGATAGCTAAATTCATTCAATTGCGTAGAAAGTCGCTCTGTTTTTGTTTCTTTTTTGTCGTTGTGGTTTTGTTTTTGCTTGATTGATTGATTGGGTGGTTGGCTCGGTGCAAGCCTTGTTTTGCTTTGATCCAATGTAAAATCGACGAGTAAGACGCTGCGCGTGAAGCCCGCATCGCTTCATCCTCTCCCTTTCCCTTTCCCTCCCATACTCATCCTCCTTCATCCTCCTTCAAAACTGTCATCATGTCCCTGATCACACAAGGGCATCTCCCTCCCCTCCCTCCCCGATCCGTCCCCTCCACTTTCACACACACTGTGTGCCTCCCTCCCTCCCTCCACCCACCTTCCCGAAATCTACCACCGCGCCAACACATCCACCGAGTACATGACCAAGTAATTCTCATCCTCCAACTTCACCTCCGTGCCGGCAAAGTCCTTAAACTTGACACTGTCCCCCGCCTTAACCTTAATATCAGCCACCTGTCCATTGGACGCAATCCTCCCCGGACCAACCTTCACGACCTTCCCCTCCGTCGGCCGTGCCTTGCTCATGGAAGGAGACAACAGAATGCCACCCGCGCTCTTTTCTTGAGCCTTCTTGACCTTGACTAGGATACGGTCCCGCACGGTTTCAACGGCAGCCACGGTCATTTTGGGGCCACTCCAGGTAAGCAGGATGTCCTCGTCGCGGATCAGCACGTGGGGAGCGCCGTCGTAGGCGACGGACATGCCGTCGAACTTGCCGTAGAGAACCTTGTCGCCTGTTTTTGGGGGGTGGAGGGAGGGAGGGAGGGAGGGAAGGAATGAGTGTGTGTGGTTTTGGGGGGCACCAGTGGGGCTTCGTCGTTTCCTTCCTTTTCTATATTTAAAGTTTGCCGAGCACGAGCTTATGGTAAAGCCCACTAAAAACAGAAATATACAGGCCTCTTCCTTTCATTGCCTCTCCCTTCCATTCTCCACCCTCCCCCTTCGAATGTCCACCTTTCCCAACACCTCCACCACCCCAAATAAAAAGCCCTAAACCCAGACTACTCTAGCTAGACGTACCAGCCTTGACGGGCATGGGCATGAGCACGGCCGTCTCCGGGTGCAAGCGTCCGGGCCCTGCCGAGATCACCTCACCTTCCGTGGGCTTTTCCTTGGCCTAAAGATGAGTGGTTGGGTGCATTGGGTTGGGAAGAAGGAGGAGGGGATGAGGAGGGTGGAAAATGCATGAGGCAGGACAACAAGAGTAGATACAGGCAGCATATAGAAACACGGAGAAAGAATCCAAGTTTCTCAAATCATCTTTATGTGACAATGATACAAAAGAATGCAGCACACACATCCGCGTACATACCTGATCGGGCAGCACGATGCCTCCGGCAGAGATGTCGGCGGCGTCCTTGACCTTGACGAGCAGCACGTTGGCCAGGGGGTTCAGGGGGCCGGGGATCTCCACGCCGTCCAGGTTGTGCACTACGGAGGTGAGAAAAGACAGAGAATTGATAAGTATTTGATCACATCGACGACGTGCAAGCAGCCTTCATTTCTTCCTTTCCATTTCGATCGTATCCGCGTACCTTGGGTGATGGTCGTGGGGCTGCTGCGGGAGGAGGAGGAAGAGAAGGCCGTTTGTCTCTGGGGCGCGGGCATCAGGAAGCCCTGGAGGAGGAGGGGCAAGCCTGCCAGCAGGCAGGCGCGCATGGGGAGCGTGGCCACCATTTTCCTGTGTAGGAGCAGAGGAGGAACGGGAGGGAGGAGTTGCATTAGGATGAGATGGGGGAGGCTGGGAAGGAGATGATCGTGCGCGTCGTAGTAGCTTGCGACCGGCGGGGCCTTGTCAATGAAGCTATGTTGTTGTATCTGATGGAATGAGAAGATTAGAAAGCATTGCATAGAGTAGGACTAGCATTTGCTTGCGGGGGCTTGGTAAAGGGCGCGCAGGCGAGCTGTGAACCGCAGAGGCGAGCAACAGCAACAACCCCATCTCATATTCCAGAAAGTTTGCGTTTTTCTATGCCACTTTTACCACAAACCCACACAACCAGGGCCAACCATTCATCCTCCACCATCTCCTGGTTGTACCTGGGTGGTTTGGGGTGGCTGCGGGGCGCTGTGGCTGTGTTTGCACGCCCCTGTCTAATCTGTGGTCGAAGATACTCAGTCGTCGTGTTGCGTTTGAGGACGAATGGCCTGCCTTGCTGCTGCAACTAGGCCTGGCCTGCTCCCCACACCCACCCACTACACAGACAATCGCTGTGGAGAGAAGCGGGAGCATGTTTGGAGTCGACTGCGGGCCCTTGCCGTCGTAGGAGACCACGGTGCCAAGTGCTGCAGCCTCGCAGCCAGAGCTTGCCCCATGGCAGCTTATCGTGCCCTCACCATCCCTTCCCCCTACACAAACCCATCACCGCCCACAGCAGACTTCAGCATCATGAAGTGGGGCGTCCTTGGAGCCGTCACGGCCACCCTGGCCGTGGGCACGACCGCTTTCCTGCCGCCAGGTAAGACACTCGCAGCATTCGTATTTCCCCTCCCTCCTCCCTCCCCTAGCTAGGTTTTAAAGGAAAAACTCATGCCCCTTTGCCCTTCCACCACCCCACACACCCCTCACAGCGGCACTCCCCGAGCTGGCCAGCATGCGCGGCGCTGCCTCGAGACGGGGCGCGGCGTCCACGACGATGATGGCCAAGAACGTGCGCCTGAGCGAGAAGAGCCGACAGAAGCTGGTGGAGGGGATCAACATTGTGGCCAACGCCGTCAAGGTGACCCTGGGACCGAAGGGCCGCAACGTGGTGCTGGAACGCAAGTACGGCGTGCCTGAGATTGTGAACGACGGTGTGACGATTGCCCGTGATATTGAGCTGGCAGACCCCGAGCAGAATGTGGGGGTGAAGCTCGTGCAGGAGGTCGCTACCAAGTCCGACATGAAGGCCGGCGATGGTACCACCACCTCCACCGTGATGACCCAGGCGATTGTCAATCAGGGCATGCGTCAGGTGACGGCGGGCGCGAACCCCGTGGCGTTGCGTAGGGGGATTATGTACTGCTCCAAGATTCTGTGTGAGACGATCAAGCAGATGGCTAAGCCCGTGGAGAGCAATAAGGACTTGTTCGACATCGCGACTGTTGCTTCTGGCGGGAATGAGGAGATGGGGGCGGTGATTGCCAAGGCATATGAGCTTGTCGGTGATAGTGGCTCGACGGTCGTAGAGGAGTCCCAGACGGTGCAAGACGAGGTGGAGTTCACGGAGGGGTTGAGCATTGATCGTGGGTATGTCTCTCCTTACTTCGTCAAGGACCAAGAACGACAGGTTGTGGAGCTGCGTAAGCCCCGCGTGCTTGTCGCGGAGGGGAAGATTTCGGCGGTCCATGAGATTTTGCCATTGCTTGAGCACATTGCCAAGAGCAAGGAGCCGCTGTTTATTGTCGCTGAAGACGTGGCGGGCGAGGCGTTGTCTGCTTTGGTGGTGAACAAGATGCGAGGTGTGCTCGATGTGGTCGCGATCAAGGCCCCTGGGTTCGGGGACCGACGCAAGCAGTTGCTGCAGGATATTGCCGTGGCCACTGGTGCTACCTTCGTTGCGGAGGAGGTGGGTGTGACTCTGGAGAGTGTGACCCCGGAGATGCTTGGTGTGGCAGAGAAGGTGGTGGTGGGGAGGGATACGACGACCATTGTCACCAGCAGTGGGTACGCCGAGGCGATCAAGGAGAGGATTTCGGCGATTAAGCGTGAGATGGATTTGATGGACTCGAAGTTTGACAAGGAGAAGGCGCAGCAGCGTGTTGCGGCTTTGGGGGGGGGGATTGCTAGGATTAAGGTTGGGGCGGCCACGGAGACGGAGCTGAAGGATAAGAAGCTTCGGTATGAGGATGCCTTGAACTCGGTGAAGGCTGCGATTGAGATGGGTGTGGTCCCGGGGGGGGGGTCGACTCTATTGTACATGCTTAAGAAGAGGGATGAGATTCTGGCGGGCATGGATGATGATGACGAGAAGGCAGGGGCGGATATTGTGTTCCGTTCTTTGTCGGCACCTGTGATGCAGATTGCGCAGAATGCGGGGGTTGATGGTGGGATTGTGGTGGAGCGTATCTTCGAGAACCAAGAGTGGGGGTGGGGCTATAATGCCGCTACTGGCAAGTATGAGAATCTGTTGAACACGGGTGTGGTGGACTCGGCGAAGGTGGTGATTAATGCGCTGGAGAACTCCGCTTCGATTGCCTCCATGGTGTTGACGACTGAGTGTTTGATTACGGAGATTCCGGAGAGGAAGTCGTTGGACCAGGCGGCCCATGATTTTGATGGCGGGGGACAGTATATGTAAGGAGGGGGGGAGGTAGAGGAGGAGGGGAGGGAGGGAGGGAGGGAGGGCTGTGATCGGTGAGGCTGAGGGGAAGAGAGGTGCAGTTTCGATGATTGAGCAGCGTGAACGAATCCTTTTTTAACATTCAAGGTGGTGGTGGTGGAGAAAATTTATAAGCAGAGAGGGAAGGGAGGGAGGGATGGAGGGAGGGAGGGATGATCCAAAAGAGGAGGGCGTGTGCGTGGGTTTTGCGATCTGCTGTGCGCGCCAATGACTGGCGGCAGGCATTGGGGTTGCAGACTGACACGCACAACACGGTCCTTGAGGTTTAGGGTGGAGAGAGGGAGGGAGGGAGGGAAGGAGCTACGTAAGGAGATACGAGAAAAGCATGATATAAGAACACACAGGAACCCACCCTGCTCTCTGCAGCACAAAGAAAGAAGCCAAAAGACAGCGGAATTTCTCATTTACTCGCACGCGCAGTTCTTTTATTTTCGTTTTTATCCCGTTCATTGCGTGTCTGGTCTGTTGATCCACTGCTTCGTACGCTGCACAAAGTCCATCTCTTTTATTTCCTCGTAAACAGTCCTTCATTCTCCGCCTCATTATCTTAACCGTTTGTTGTTGCTGCCCCTGCGGAGGCGTGCTTTGCGCTCTGCTTTAGTCCTACAGCCCCCCTATCCAACTTCCACTTTCGCATAGATATACATACAATTAAAGAGTCTTCTTGCCTGAGTGATGACGATTCTCCCCAGCATGGTGGTGGTGCTCAATCGGACTCAGCAACCCCAAAGCCTCCTGCAAAGAACACCGTCCCCGCGGCGTGCCGTCATCCAAACCCTCCTCCCTGCTGCTGCTGCTACTGCTGCTACTGCCGCTGTGTTTTTGCATGTCCTTGTCCAGGTCAGCCATCCGTGCCTGCAGCATGGGTGAGAGCAAGTTGCCTCCGCCTCCCGACAGAGTCCGCAACGGCGTGCGGGTCGCCTTCCATTCTCCATCAGCAATCACTTTCTTACTTGGCGTAAATCCCAACGCGGCAGCAGTAGCAGCAGCAGCAGCAGCAGCAGCAGCAGCAATGTCCTGCTGCTCGTCCTCCATCCCAAACCTCATCAAGTCCGCCGTCAGTTTTTCCGCCAACTCCTCCAAGGTCCCTCCCTCCTCTTCCTCCACCTGCTGCTGCTGCTGCATCTCCCGCTGCATCGCCGGTTCTTCCATCTGCTCATTCTCTGCCATCCACGAATCAGCCGAGAGCCGTCGACGTCCCTCTCCTCCTCCCTGAGACCGACGGCCAGCATGCCCCGCCTCCTCTCCAAACAGCGCTCCCTTAATCACTACTTCCTGCATCGCCACCACCTCCTCCGTCTCATGCAGCCTTGCCTTGACCCGCCTCACCTCCCGCTGCAACGCCTTCTTCTCCTTGGCCAGCTCTCGCAAAGCCTCCGCGATCTCCTCCTGCTCCGCTTCCTCCTCCTCCTGCTGTTGCTGCTGCTGCTGCTGCCCCATCACCACCTCCCGCAGTCGATCATACCGCCGACCCAATTCCACCATATCCGCACGCAGCTCTTCCCCAACCACACGCCCCAACCACTCAGCAGGCATCTCAAACGCCCCCTCCTCAAATCGGCGGCTCGTCGGGTGCGGGAAGAAGATGGACTCATCCTCTCCCCCAAGCGAGGGTAAAGGAGAAGAAGCTCCTGCTGCCCCCCTTGCCTTGGCTAGCTCCTCGTGATGCCGGACTCGACTACCGTCCACCTCTACCATCAAATCACCATATTGGTCTTGCAATCCCTGGATCTCTGCATAGAGGCATCGGAGGGTCTCGCGGAGCTCGGCATTCTCCTCCAACAGCAAGGTCTGTCGATGGTCGCTTGCCGCCAACGCCGCCCGAGAGGCCTCGTCCCCCACCAAAGCACTTCCGCTGCTGTTGCTGCCGCTGATACCACTGTAGGCCGATGGCTTGGGCGTTATGTCGACGCTTCGGACGCGATTCCCCGTGGCCCGAGAGCCGGTGGTAGTCTTGCTCCCGCTGCTCGACCCAGTGCTACGCGTCAACTGCTTCTGCAGCTTCTCGTACTCCACGTCCTTCTTCTTGAGCTGGGCGCGGATGGTCAGGTCCTTCCAAGTCAAACGCGTCAGACGTGCATTGAGCTCGTTCTTTTCCTCGCTCCACCGCTTTTCCAAGGCAGCGGTCTCGGCACGCATGGAGGCCAGCATGCTCTCGGCGGCTTGTCTGTCTTGATGGGCGACATCCACTTTGTCACACAAGCTGGCTCGCTCCTGCATCAGTCGTTCGGCCTCCGCGCGATGCTTCTTCACGTCAAACATAAGCTCCGTATTTTGTTCTTGGAAGGACCGGACTTCGGTTGTCAAGGTGTACAGCAAGGGCAGGAGCGTGCGGGGCATCGCCGCAAGGGCGGCCTCGAGTTCCGCGTTTGTGAGACTGCCATTGGCGCCGTCCATCATGTGCGCCCCCAGGTTCTGCTGCAGCCAGGCCAACTTGTCGTCCGCCGTACTGTGTGTGGCTGCTGGTGGGCTGTCGTCGTCGTGGTACTGGTGCTGCTGCTGCGTGGGCCGGTTTGTGCTGCTGCTGCTGCTGCTGCTGCTGCTGGTCGGATGATGATGGTCGGGAAAGTCGTGGCTGCTGTTGCTGTTGTCGGCGGCGCCATTGCCAGCGGGCACAAAGAACTCCATGAGCTCGTTGCCTGTCCGCTGATGTGTCGTTTGGGATGGTTGCATGAGCGTGGTGTGGTGTGTATGGTCGGTCGGGCTCGCAAATGGTGCCTAAGGAGGTCAAAGTCTCCGATGATGATTTCGTAATTCCGCTTGGCGCGTAATTCTGTCTCACATGGCTTTCGCTTTATCCACCCTTGCTTTTTCCCCCCCCCAGCCCAAGCAGCAATACGTAACAATGGCAAACCTTTTAAGGAAAAGAAAACCAAGTCAAGGATTTACAAAGGCACAATTTTGGTACTTTTTCATTCCCCCGCCCTCCTCCCACTCTCCCTCTCCCACGCTCTTCTAAACAACCTGGTACGGGTCCCAGGCAAACTTGACGTGGCATTTGTCGTCCAAGGCATCCAAGGCCTGCATGTCGTCCGCCTCCACTTTCAAATGCAATGCCGTCATATTCTCTTCCATGCGAGCGGGGCTGATGGTCTTGGGTAGGACGGGAATGCCTTGTTGGAGCGCCCATCGTAACAAGACTTGGGCGGGGGTCATTTTACGCTTGGTGGCAATGGATTTGACGACCGGATGCGCCAGCAGGTCTGTCTTGCCTTGCCCTAAGGAACTATAAGCTTGCAGGAGGATGTTGCGTTGCTGGCAGTAGGCCCGGAGTTGCCGTTGTGGGTAGAAGGGGTGGCATTCGACTTGATTGACGCAGGGAGGGACGCTTATGGCGGGATCGGCGAGGAGGGCCTCCAGGTGGGGAATCTCGAAATTAGACACCCCCAAGCACTTGATCTTCCCCTCTGCCACGCCTTGCTGCAATTCTACATAGCTCTCGTGACGCCGTACTTTGTTTAGGGGGTCGTCGTGCTTGAGCCCAGCGGCGGCTGGCCAGTGGATGAGGAAGAGGTCCACGTACTCTAACCCCAAATCTTGCAGAGATTGGCAGAGGGCAGCATAAGCCTTGCCTGTCCCTTGGTCCTTAGGGGCTAGCTTGGTGGTTAGGAAGAGTTGATTGCGTGGAACGCCGGACTCGCGGATGGCCCGCCCGATGGCGGCTTCGTTGCGGTAGACCGAGGCGGTGTCAATGTGGGTGTACCCGAGCTGATGTGGGGTGGGTTGGGTTGGGGGATGGGTGGAGGGTGGAGGGGGAAGGGGCTGAAGGTGAGGGCGGGGACGATAGCAAGTCAATTATGGGTGCAAATTGGTGCCGGTACTAGTGACCGTCTTGCACAATGCTTTGACTAGCATTTAATGCCAGGCTTCTTGCGCCTGCCCAACTGACTGGGAGCGCAGGTAGCCGATTGATGCGAACAAAAGCTCGTAAGCAAACCCCCACCTTCTCGTTCTTTACCTTGATGGCAGCCTTCACGGCTTCGTAGCCTGTCTCCTCCTTGACTTGAAAGGTGCCCAGGCCGACGGCGGGCATAGGCAGCGTGCCCTCGGGCCCCAGGGGGTAGGAAGCCTGGCAGGAGGGGGGTGCTGGTGGTGGGGGCGCAGCCGCTGCGTTATTTGACTTGGCGGATAGGCTGGTGGTGGACGTGGAGGAGCTGCTGCTGCTGCTCATTTTGGTGAAGTGTGGAGTATGGACGAGAAAGGCGCTTCTTGGTTTGTGCTTGTGCTGTGTCGAGGTCGAGGCAGTCGCGAGGGCGAGGGGTAGGAGGTTTATGAAGAAGGCGAGGACGAGCAGCAAAACGCGGCCAATAAAGACCATCCACTGCTGGGCCCCGGCACGGCGCTCTTCGTCGACAATGTCCTTGTCGTCCTGTGTGGGTTTGCGTGGGGTGGCGGGCGTGAGTTTTGGTGGAGGAAATGCGTTGACAAGGACATGGCCCGTCTCCACCACCCGCCAGCAACGCTCGCCCGATATCCATTGCCTTTACACCACTGGTTCTCACTCCACACTACGCACACACACACACACCCTTCACAGCGACAAAACAACGCCATGGCGGACGTGATGCAGCCCGTGGCGGCGACCCAGACGCCAGTGGCTGCCATTTGCTGCATGTGCGCCATCAACATCCAGCCCAACCCCACCAACATGTGCCTGCAGTGCCTCCGGACCCAAGTCAACATTGCCACGGGCCTGTCCACGCGCGTGACCATGCACCAATGCCGCGGCTGCCTCAAGTACATGGGTGGCTCGGGCGGCACGGGCTGGTCGCACTACGAGGCCGAGTCCCGGGAGCTGATGGCCGTGTGCTTGCGCAAGGTGGCGGGGCTGAATCGCCTGCGCCTGATCGACGCGGGGTGGATTTGGACCGAGCCCCACTCGAAGCGGCTCAAGCTCAAGCTGACGGTGCAAAAGGAAGTGATGAACGGTGCCGTCTTGCAAGAGGCGGTGGTGGTGGAGTTTGTCGTGCGCAATCAGCAGTGCCCTGACTGCTGCGCGTCTTACACCATTGGGGCTTGGGAGGCCATCGTCCAAGTCCGGCAACGCGTGGACCACAAGCGGACGTTTTTGCACCTGGAGCAGCTGATTCTGAAGCACAACGCCCACACGCAGGCCTTGCAGATCCAGGGCTTCAAGGACGGGATGGACTTTTATTTTGCCAAGCGGAATCAGGCGGCGCGGTTTACTGAGTTTTTGGAGACTGTGTGCCCCGTCAAGGTGAAGCAGAGCAAGAAGCTGGTGTCGCAGGACGACCATTCCAACATCTTCAACTACAAATACACGAGCATCATTGAGATTGTGCCCGTGTGCAAGGACGACTTGGTGGTGCTCCCCGCGAAGCTGGCCCAGAATCTGGGTGACCTCGCCCGCCTCTCTCTCGTGCAGCGTGTCCTCAACCACCTCCACCTCGTCGACCCCAACACGGGGCAAACGGCCGATTTGTCCGTGGACAAGTTTCACAAGGCTGGCTTCGAATTCCAGGCGTTGCTCTCGGCGGGGCGCTTGGTTCACTTTATGGTGTTGGGGATTGAGCCGATCATGGTGCCGACTAAGACTTCGGCGCCTGTTCGTCGGGCGAATCGTCATCGGTTAGCTGATGTGGAGGTGGCGTTGATGGCTGATTTGGGGGTGAATGACACGAGGTATCGAGTGGTGACTCATTTGGGGCATATTTTAAGGGCGGGGGATACGGTGTTGGGTTATTTGCTTGCGACTGCTTCGATGAATAGCAAGGACGCAGATGAGCTTGAGGCGAAGACCCGTGCAGGGCTGCCGGATGCGGTGCTTGTCCGCAAGGTGTATTCGAGCGAAGGGCGGTTGAAGAAGCCGGCGTGGAAGCTGAAGAAGTTCGAGGCGGACGAGATGGAGGTGGTGGAGGCGAGGGATGCCGAGAAGGAGGAGAGGGACTTGGAGGAGTACCGGCAGCAGCTGGAGGGTGATAAAGAGATGCGAAGGAATGTGAATTTGTACAAGGACGAGCGGTTGGTGGCGGCGGCCGCGGCCACGGCAGCACATGAGATGGATGGGGAGGAGATGGTGGTGGGAGGAAAGAAGGCGAAGACGCGCAAGGGCAAGAAGGGGCTGGCACCCGAGACGCCGCCGACGAAAGCTGGTGGGGAGGAGGACATGGGTATGGGCGAGGGAGGGGAGGAGAGCGAGGACGAGGAGGAGGACGACGAGGAGGCTGTGCAGCTGGATGAGTTGCTGGACGACTTGGAGCTCGACGACCCTGACGCGCCCCCTGATGATCACGAGGCCCAAGTGCTGGTGGGAGAGGGAGCCAGCGCCGGGATTGGGGGGGTGAGCAAGGATTTTGCGTTTTCCTTTCAATCGGGCAAGGGCGGGGCCGGCGGTGGAGGTGGCGAGAGTGGTGCAAAGAAGGGGGTATAGGAAGAGGAGGAAGGCTTTGGTGATGATTTGTAGGGAGGCAAATTCAAGTTTTGATGTTTAGAAGGGGAAAAAAGAAAGAACCTAGAAAGGAAAATAAGTTTGGGACTATGTGCTCTGCAGTCTATAGACATTTTTCCTTTTCTTTCGGAGTCGTTTACCTTTTTTACAAATACAAGAAATTCCGTGTTTTGCTTCTTCCCTCCTTTGAACGAAACTTCCTTCTTCTGGTTGTTGTCTTTATTCTGTCGTCAAAAAACCACCTCTGGTGTGCTAGTCTTTCTGGCAAGTGTTCCGTGGCAGAATATAATCGGGATTATAATAAACATATTAATACCTATAATAATCATACTCCTCTCATCCTACATTTCCTCTAGACCCTTCCCAACCACTACCTTTTCGCATCCGTAATTCCCTCCCCAATCGACAAAGCCCTTTCGCCCCTGCAACAATTCCTCGCAACCTTACTTTCACATCTCCGCCCAGTCCTTCTCCTCCTCCCCCTCATCCTAGGTTCTCCTAGTCCTCCTCCTCCTCCTCCTCCTCCTCCTCCGCCTCCGCCGCTGCCGCCATCATGCGCTCGAGCAATAGCTTCGTGATAAAGCGGACGATGAAGACGCATCGCCCTTCCGCGGTCAAGGGTGCGGTGACCGAGTGCCTGGCAAAGACCGCGGCCTGGCCCTTCATGAGGTAATCCGAATAGGGCTCGAGACGCTGCATGTTTTCCGCGAATCCTTGGGAAGGGTGGTGCAGACACATGTCCACCACGCCGTACATGCCCATCCCCATAACTCCGTGGTATGCGGGCGGATCCTTGTGTGCTTCGTGCGCTGAGTGGAGGTCATCCGAAGACCTAGCGAGCGTGTAGGAGAAGGGGACCAGCCCCTTCAGGGCCTCTTCCCGGAAGGGTGCGCACGCCGACCGCACTGCCTCCTCTATGGCGGGCGGAGCGGGCCGGGCGTCTCTATCCGCCGTCGCCCCATTACCAAACCCGAGGCCGTAATTATCCCTGCCATCGCGGCCCAAAAAGTCCAAAATGGACTGCGTGATAACTTCCGGCCGAAAGACTGACACATCAGCACAATCGCTGTGGATGTCAAACTGTCGCCACCTAGGTTCCTCCCCCTTCGCCCCCCGCGTGGAACTGCTGGGGCCACACTCCTCGTCCTTCTTGTCC
>Ga0105053_10009055_pt1 | contig 12763 bp, 10 predicted proteins | sample BON01_FD_78093 | JGI IMG/M metagenome (GOLD analysis project Ga0105053, IMG submission 78093) | Freshwater microbial communities from Lake Bonney liftoff mats and glacier meltwater in Antarctica - BON-01 | ecosystem: Environmental > Aquatic > Freshwater > Ice > Glacier meltwater | place: Lake...
TTAATATCGTGTTTTCTAATCTTTAATCAAACCACAACTAAAAAGCACAAAATATTCTTTTCAATGGAAATATCGTGTTTTCTAATCTTTAATCAAACCACAACCAACTATGAGGTATTAAATGGTACTATTTTAATATCGTGTTTTCTAATTTTTAATCAAACCACAACATAAAATCGTTAAAAACGATATAATTTTTTGTTGTGGTTTGAGTCGTTTAAGACTATTCTTAAAATGTCAATGAACTTTCTTATTTTAAAAAAACTATATTTTTTCAATTTTCCCAATACTATTTACTTTCACTTTTATTGGGTTAAAAGTTAGCCAACCTGTTTTACCCTCACTAAAACTTTGAATTCTACAATAAAAAGGCATTACTTTTTTATCAATTTTTGATTCTGAAACTAACCTAAACACATAGAATTTTGATGATAATTTTTGTACCCTAAATAAATGTTGATTTAAGAAATGATAGTCAAGTTCATTCCAATTAATATCAGCTTCAGATAAATCCAACAAAAACAAATCATTAATTTGTAGTGTACTTATAATTTCTTCTCCATCTTTTGGCAACTGAAAAACATCTTGTCCTTGTCTTTTACGTTCTACTGCAGTCCAAAACGTAACTACATCTTCTTTTAAATTTCCATCAAAATCTTTATAAATAAGTACATGATGATTTTTACCCAAATCAACCCATTGATTCATGTTTTCCTTTAAAGGTTCTGCATTACTAAAATTCTTTTTTATTCTTATTTTTTTTATTGGCACAGGATTCCCATTTTTATTAGGTAAAAAGAAAGGTTTATTTAATAATTGGTCAAATAACACTTTCTCTTCTTTTGTTTTAACTATTGGTTTTCTATCTTTAGAATTAATATTAAGTCCAAATTCTTCAATGGCTTTATAAATTATAATTTTTATAGCAATGTCAACAATTTTAGGGATTTCAGCAGCGGTAAGAGAAGTAATTGGTTTTCTAACATGGTAATTCTGTTCATTTGTAAAAACATCTTTTCTTTTACCATAAACAGTATCTAAATGTAATTGACCTCTAGCTGCAACACCAACATTTTTATGTATAACTCCATTTTTTTTAGTAGTATGAGTTCTAACAGTTAATAAGTTTTTTTGTTTTTTATGAGAGACTAAAATTTGTTCAACTGCCTTTTCAGCATCTTGTCTAAAATGTAGCCAAGGGTCTGGAAAATCTTTTAATTCATGATTCTTATGATATCTGTTTCTTTTACTTAACTCTTGTAAGTGGCTTCTCTTAGAGCATGCCATAACCAAAGCATCTACTGCATGATGTCTATGGTCATCTCTAGTTTTAGTATCATCTTCTGTGTTTAAAATAGTATTTAAACCCCAATGATGTCTTAATGTTGCTGTCATTTGCCCTGGAGCAACCAATACATCTGAACATATTTTAGAAAGATAATTTTTAGCTTCTTTACTAATATATCTGGTATCATTTAATTGACGACTAATAAAATCTTCATCGTGCTTTATTTTTACAAAATGCTTAAACTTATTATAGCAATTAGGATAATTAGCTTTTGTTTTAAAACAACTTAAAGCTTGTAATTTTATTTCTTCCCACTTTTTATCACCTTGTGTACTATAAAATTCATAGGGAGTTTTATTTCCTTTAGCTCTATTTTCATCAGCAAAACATAATGTTTTATTATTAAAACTATCGTTTAAAGAACGACTCCAAGGAAAAATATGTTCTATTTGAACTTCACCAGTAAATAGTTGACTTATAGTAATTGTTTGCCCTGTAAACGGACATGTATGATTACATTCTTCCCAAAGTTTGTATTTTAAAATAGTAGTGTGGTTTATTCTCTGATTTAATTTTTCTAACTCATCTTTTACTCTATCATTTTCTTTTTCTAAGGTTTGTTGTTGTCTTCTCGTTTCTAAACGATTCTTTTTAGAAGCTTTTAAATCTCTTGCTAACTCTACTTTTATTTCATTTGGCTTACCATAAGTATCAATAATTTCATTAACTAATTTTCTTATTTCAAATAGTGCTGTAATTACAACAGGATTTTTAATTTTTTGTATTTCTCTATCTGCGTTTATATTTACAGGAAGTTTATCTAAAAGTTTTTCTATTTCAATGGCACTACTGTGATGATATAATTTCTCTAATTGTTTATCTGTACAATTAAATTCGTTCTTCATCATACTTTTTGAGGGTTCTATGTAACCTCCTTTTAAATTAGAACGGACGATTTCTGGTACATTATCTAAAACAAATTGCTCTTGTTTTTCCCAGTCGTTACCTAAAACATTTCTAACTCCTGCCAAACCAACAGCAATATCATACATAAACCCTTTTTGTAAAAAAGGCAAAATATTATTGATTGCTTTTCTACTTAAATTAGAGTAGCCTTCTTTTAAATTAAATTTAGAAATCTTACTTGCTTTCTCTTTGTCAAAACTCCAATTTTTAATAGCATATTCTTTTAATTTATCTCTATCATCAAAAAAGGAAAGTACATGCCAAATTTTTTCTTGTTCTTCGTCAGAAAAATCAAACCATTGTTTTCCAAAGAATTTTTTATTTGATAAGTTGCTTATAGTATATGAACCTACTATATTATCTTCATCTTTATAATTAAATTGATAAGAACCATCTAGCTTATTAATTGCTTTTCTAATTTCTTTAAAACTAGGTTTTTCTTTAGATAACAATAAAGCTACTATTTTCTCTCTTTCTTCTTTTGTGATTTGTTGTTTTACCCCATTTACATCATACGATAATGTATTTAACCATTGGTACATTCTAAATAATTCAAAAGGAATAGTACTAATTGCGCACTTGGGTTTTTTAGGTTCAAAAGAACAATAGCCTACCAAATGCTTTTGAGAGCGCAAAGGTCTTTGATGAAATAAAACGCCATCTTCCTTATAACCCTCTTTTTTTCTTCCACCAATAATTGTTTTAAGATGAAGTGTTAGCTCAGAGTGAAATTTTTTTTGAAATTCCCAAATCAACTCAAACTCATCAATATACATTTGTCGGGTTGTATATCTATTTCTTATCCGTTCTAATTCTCCTATATACGGTTCATTTATTTTTGGCTGAATAGAATCTAAATAAGAGCCTAATGTTTTACTTTGAGAAATGCTCTCTAAAGTTTTACTAATACCTATTTTACCTATTTTAGAATCTCCTTTATAAATAGTGCTTTTTTCATTTATATCTGCTCCTGCACTTCTACTATTACTTAAAAAACCTCTCCTTTGAATCATATGATAAAAAACCCTACCTAATTCTGTCAAGGAAATTTCTTCTTTTATTGATTTAGCTCTAAGTTCATATGGGTTTAGTTTAAGCCATTCTTGAAGTTGTTCATTTTTAAAAATTTCAGAACCATTCCAATCTTTTATAAGAGTAGAAGAAATAGGGCATAAACTATGTTTGGCTAATTCTTTTAACAAATATCTTTTTCGTAACCGTCTTCTAAAAAATTGTCTTCTAGTTCCTCTTGCACCTGTTCTACTTGCGTTTTTTGAAGTTTCTCTTCCTTCTCCTTCTCCTAGGTTAACAACTCCTTCTGGAAAAATTCTACTTCCAATACCTAATATAATATCATTTTCTATCAAAGCCCAACCAATTGAGTTAGTCCCTAAATCTAATCCAAGTATTTTTGTCATAATTATATAGCAATTTTAATTAAGTGCTTTAAAATTAAGCATAAATACAACAAACAACAAATTATTTTATTATATTTGAAACAGATTAAAATTTCTAATCTTTAATCTTATCACAATAAGGCTATATGCCGTAGATGAAAATCTTGAGTCCTGCTTCGGTAGGACTTTTTTTTTACAGTACACCACCATCATAGAATTTGCAAACGCGCGTCAATTATTTGAAGCGAACCTGAAAAGAAAAAAATCTAAGCGAAGTTTAAAACCTCTTGTTTCATTAAGGTTCTTATAGATTCCTGCCTACGCAGGAATGACAACAGCGTTATTATAAGATTGCTTTGTCGTTTCTCCTCGCAATGACGTTAAAGAGAAATCTAGATTTTTGATGAAACCTGTGCTAAACTTGTTTACGCTGAATTTATTTCAGTGATTCAGTAAGGCAGTAGTCATAATAAGCCAATACAAAAGCAATTTCAACCCAATTATGTTCCCTCTGTTACTATGTGAGATTCCTCATTCTTCGGAATGACAAAATTCAGCCGTCATTGCGAGGCTTTTCTTGCCGAAGCAATCTGTTAATTGATTGCGTTTTTTATTCATGAGATTGCTTTGTCGTTCCTCCTCGCAATGACAGAGAGGTTCAATTTAGAAAGATCCTGAACTAAATTCAGGTTCAATTTAGAAAGATCCTGAACTAAATTCAGGATGAATACTCCAATTCTAAAATAGCATAATGTGATGCATGTGCAAACACTACTCCATTTTTAAGCACTAACAATTGTGGAGATTGATGTAACACCTGAAACTCAGAAGCTACTTTGCTAGAAATATCTCTGTAATTTAATAAATCTAAGTAATAGATTTGTGTCTTTTTTAAATCGCTATCAAAAGACTTTTCAAATTGCTTTATTACCATACGGCTAATTACACATCGTGTAGAATGTTTAAAAATTAGCACAGTTTCTGTGTTAGAAACTTCTTTAATTTTTTCTAATTGAGATATAGCAGTTAACGGAATCCAATTGATTGTTGAAACAACTTCTTTTTTTTGTTTAGTTGTAGTAGAAAAGATATTTTTTAGAAAACTCATTTAATGGATTTTTATACTAAGTCGAAATAAAACAAAAAACTTTCATCAGTCAAAAAGGCAGCAAAAACAGCACCTTACAAGACAAAATGACTTCTTTATGTGTTTTAAATCAATTGGTATTGAATTTGCCACAAAGTAAATGAAAAAGTAAAACGTATATACTATGAATTTTAATAATTATACCATAAAATCACAAGAAACCATACAGTTAGCGCAACAGGTTGCACAAAGTTATGGACACAGTCAAATAGAAAACGAACACCTATTTAAAGCGCTTTTTGAAGTTGATGAAAACGTGTTGCCTTTCCTATTAAAAAAGCTCAACTGTAATGTTGATGTACTTAAGCAATTGTTAGAAAAGCAAATAGAAAGCTTTGCTAAAGTTACTGGAGCAGAACTTACTTTTTCTAGAGAAGCTAGTAAAACGTTAACAGAAGCGTCTATCATCGCTAAAAAAATGAAAGACGAGTATGTTTCAATAGAACATATCATCTTAGCAATTTTTACATCTAAGAGTACCATTGCACAAATTTTAAAAGATCAAGGCGTTACAGAAAAAGAATTAAAAGAAGCAATTAATGAACTTCGAAAAGGAGATCGAGTTACTTCCCAAAATGCAGAAGAAACCTATAATTCTTTAAATAAATATGCTAAAAATTTAAATCAGTTAGCTCGTGATGGAAAGTTAGATCCTGTTATTGGGCGTGATGAAGAAATTAGACGTTTATTACAAATCTTGTCTCGTAGAACCAAAAACAATCCAATATTAGTGGGTGAACCAGGAACAGGTAAAACAGCAATCGCAGAAGGTTTGGCACACAGAATTATTGACGGTGACATTCCTGATGATTTAAAAGACAAGCAGATATTCGCTTTAGATATGGGTGCATTAATTGCTGGAGCAAAATACAAAGGAGAATTTGAAGAACGCTTAAAAGCAGTGATTAAAGAAGTAACCGAATCTGATGGAGATATTGTTTTATTTATTGATGAAATCCATACGTTGGTTGGTGCTGGTGGTGGTCAAGGTGCAATGGATGCAGCTAATATTTTAAAACCTGCATTGGCTCGTGGAGAATTACGAGCAATTGGAGCAACTACGTTAGATGAATATCAGAAATACTTTGAAAAAGATAAAGCGCTGGAACGTCGTTTTCAAAAAGTAGTAGTAAATGAACCAGATACAGAAAGTGCCATCTCCATTTTAAGAGGAATTAAAGAGAAATACGAAACACATCATAAAGTTAGAATTAAAGATGATGCCATTATTGGCGCAGTAGAATTATCGCAGCGTTATATTACCAATCGATTTTTACCAGATAAAGCCATTGATTTAATAGATGAAGCTGCTGCTAAAATGCGTATGGAAATTAATTCGAAACCAGAAGAACTAGATGTGTTAGACAGAAAAGTAATGCAGTTAGAAATAGAGGTTGAAGCTATCAAAAGAGAAAATGATAAAGCAAAATTAAAATCTCTACATGCAGACTTAGCAAATCTTAAAGAAGAACGTAACGAAATCAATGCAAAATGGCAAAGCGAAAAAAACATTGTAGAAGGTATTCAAACTGCTAAAACAGGAATTGAAAACGCAAAATTAGAAGCCGATATCGCAGAGCGAAATGGAGATTATGGTAAAGTAGCAGAAATTAGATACGGAAAAATTAAAGAGTTACAAGAGAAATTAGAACAACAACAAGCGTTACTTGCAGAAAAAGGAGATGCTACTTTAATAAAAGAGGAAGTAACCTATGATGATATTGCTGAAGTGGTTGCAAAATGGACAGGAATTCCTGTTGCAAAAATGCTACAATCTGAACGCGAAAAACTATTGCGTTTAGAAGCAGAATTACACAAACGTGTAGTTGGACAAGAAGAAGCTATCGAAGCCGTATCTGATGCCGTTAGACGTTCTAGAGCTGGATTACAAAACCCTAATAAACCAATTGGATCGTTCTTGTTTCTAGGCACAACTGGAGTCGGAAAAACAGAATTAGCAAAAGCATTGGCTAGTTACTTGTTTGATGATGAAAACGCTATGACTCGGATTGATATGAGCGAATACCAAGAACGTCATGCGGTGAGTAGATTAATTGGCGCTCCTCCAGGTTATGTGGGTTATGATGAAGGTGGACAGTTAACGGAAGCTGTTCGTAGAAAACCGTATTCAGTAGTTTTATTGGACGAAATAGAGAAAGCGCATCCAGATACATTTAATATTTTATTACAAGTATTAGATGAAGGAAGGTTAACAGATAATAAAGGGAGGATTGCTGATTTTAAAAACACCATTATTATTATGACATCTAATATGGGTAGTCAAATCATTCTAGATAAGTTTAGTGCTTCTAAAGCTGATATAGAATCGGTTACAGAATTGGCTAAAATTGAAGTTTTAGGCTTATTAAAACAAACTGTAAGACCCGAGTTTATTAATAGAATTGATGATATTGTTATGTTTACGCCTTTAACTGAAAAAGACATTATTTCCATTGTAAAATTACAACTAGATTTAGTAAAGAAAACAATTGCAAAACAAGAAATAACATTAGATGCAACAGATGAAGCAATTGTGTATTTGGCAAAAAAAGGATATCAACCAGAATTTGGTGCGAGACCTGTAAAGCGTGTTATTCAAAAAGAAGTATTAAATCAATTGTCTAAAGATATTTTAGCAGGCAAAGTAACAACAGATAGTATCGTTTTGTTAGATGCTTTTGATGATCAATTAGTGTTTAGAAATCAATCTGATTTGATAAAAAATTAATATTTCAGTTTTTTAGTTAGTTAAAAAGCGGTGTTTTTATAAACATCGCTTTTATTTTTTTATATTAGTGTATTAAAATTATATTTTATGAAAAAATACTTATTACTTGTTGTCTTTGTGTTTAGTACAGTCGCAAGTTTTTCTCAAGAAAAAGAGAAAGAAGTTACCACGTATTATTTAATCCGTCATGCAGAAAAAAATAGGGCTGATAAAAATAATAAAGACCCTTTTTTAACTATTAAAGGTGTAGAACGCGCAAAACATTGGGCTGAAGTATTCTCTACTGCAAATATAAATATGGTGTATACAACTAACTATAATAGAACAAAGGAAACTGCACAGCCAACTGCAAATAAAAATGGATTAAAATTATATATATATGATCCTAGCAATATGTACGATGAAGACTTTAAGTTTAATACAAAAGGGAAGAATGTATTAATTGTTGGTCATAGTAACACAACAAATACTTTTGCAAATAAGATACTTGGTGAAAATAAATACAGCGAAATTGATGATGGTAACAACAGTAATTTATATATTGTTACTGTGTCTAAAAAAGGAGCAACAAGTGTATTTTTAAAAATTGATGATTAGTTTGACAACACTACTTTAACGTGTTTTAGATTGATTTCAGAAAGCTTTTCTAACTCCTTATTTTTAAATGCTTTGTCTAAATTTTCTAATTTAGTTGAAGTGTTTTTGGGTTTATAATTGTTGTAATCTACAAAACGAATTCCGTTTACAAAACGTTCATTTTTAGATTCTCTAAAACGCATTCCTCCTCCATCAGTTAGATAAGTGTACGCTAAATAATCCATTTTAAAATCTTCTTTTCCTATCCAATACATAAAAACGTCTTCAAAATCTTTTCCACCACCATCTTCAGAAAAACGAATCTCAACTTTATAATACAACTCACCATTAATAACAACATTCTCTAATAATTTTTTATGAACTGCAGGGTCATTTAAACCAAAAGGTAATATAGAAAAGTAATGAACTGAGTTTATAGAGTTTGAATATTTAAAAACCATAGAATCTAAAACAGCACTTTGAATACCATTTTCTAATCGTTTGAAGCCCGTATTCGAAAATTCATCTACCATTAAAACGGAATCTTCTTTAAATGTTCTAAACAAACTGAATTTACCATTATTTCGATTTGCTTTATAGTTTTTATCTCTAAAATCAAATTCAATTATTGAATTAGATACTTTATCTGAACCAGTAGCAAGAATAGCTTTATCAATAATTTGTTGTGCTGTTAACGTTGTGTTATTTTGCTTACAAGAAGCAAATACAATAAGTACTAAAAATAAAAAGTTGCGCATGGTTTTTGTTTTTCTAGGTCGATAAAAATAGAACCTCTTTACAAATCAAAAATACACTTCTTCTTCTGAATCAAAAATGTATCTTTGCTAATATAATAATAATGTTTTTATTGACTATTAAATGCAGAAAAAAATAAACATACAAAATAAAAAAGCAAAATTCGAATACGAGTTTTTAGACACCTATACTGCAGGAATTCAGCTAACTGGAACAGAAATAAAGTCAATCAGAGAAAGTAAAGCTAGAATAACGGAGAGCTTTTGTGAGTTTAACGATCTAGGAGAATTGTTTGTGATAAATATGTTTATTGAAGAATATTCGCATGGTAATTTTTACAATCACAATCCAAAAAGCGAGCGAAGATTGTTATTAAACAAACGTGAGCTTAAAAAATTAGAAAAAGAAGTTAAAAATACTGGACTTACCATTATTCCTCTTAAGCTCTTTTTAACTGATAAAGGTTGGGCTAAATTAGATATTGCGTTGGCAAAAGGAAAGAAACTGCATGACAAAAGAGACACGTTAAAAGATCGAGACAATAAACGTGATTTAGATAGAATTAAAAAAGACTTCAACTAATGATTTCTTTCTTAAAATTGATCCGATATAAAAACCTACTTATGGTTTTGTTGACGATGATTTTAACTAAATATGCAATCATTAATTTATTTACTTCAACAATTTCAGATATTCAATTTATTTTATTGGCAATAAGTATTCTTTGCATTACTGCAAGCGGATATATTATTAATGACGTTTTTGATGTTGAAGCTGACAAAATAAACAAACCAACTAAGGTGTTTATTGGTAATACTATTTCCAAAAAAAATGCTCTACAAGCATATTTTATACTACTAATTTTAGGATTAGTTTTTGGTGTTTATTCTGCATATATTAAAGGAAACATCTCCTATTCAATTTTATTTATAAGTACAATTGCTTTACTATATTGGTATTCAAAATCGTTGAAAAAAATTGCGGTTATCGGGAATTTAGTAATCTCATTTTTAACCGCACTTACTATATTTATTGTTTTTATTTTTGAGGTTAAAAACACAAATTCATCTTTAAATATTGCAGAAGAAATTTCTAATTTCTTTACTTCTATTTCAGTAACTATATCTGTTTTTATCTATATTATTTTCTCTTTTTTTATGACTTTAATTAGAGAAATAATTAAAGATATTGAAGACATGAAAGGAGATTATGCTTTAAAAATGAAAACATTACCAATTATTATTGGTGTTAATAGAACAAAGAATGTTGTACTTGTAATTTCTTCCTTAGTATTTCTATTTCTTCTTTTAATTTTAAAAGAAGAAATATGGCATTTGCCTTTGTTGTTTTTGTATGTAATTCTTTTTATAATTATTCCATTTTCTTGGTTTCTATTTAAATTATTTACTTCAAAAACCACAAAAGATTTTCATTTGCTAAGCAGCTTAATTAAATTCATTATGTTTTTTGGAATTTTATCAATGTTACTCATAAAATTCTAATAAATGCTAAAGGAAAAACTATCAAAATACAATATCATTTTAGCTTCAAAATCTCCAAGAAGACAACAGTTTTTAAAGGATTTAGAGATTCCGTTTACTGTTCAATTAAAAGAAGTTGAGGAAGTGTATCCAAAAGAATTCCAAGGAACAGAAATTACTGATTATTTAGCAGATTTAAAATCACAACCATTTACCAATTCATTAAAAAAAGATGATCTATTAATCACTTCAGATACTATTGTTTGGCTAGATAATAAAGCATTAGGAAAACCAAAAGACAAGAATGATGCAATTAGAATTTTACAGGAACTGTCTGGAAAAAGGCATCAAGTAATTACATCTGTAAGTATTAAATCAATACATTTTCAAAAAATTTTTAATGATATAACAAACGTATATTTTAAAGAATTAACTGTTGATGAAATTGAATATTATTTAGACAACCACCAGCCATTTGATAAAGCTGGAAGCTACGGAATTCAAGAATGGATTGGTTTTATTGGTATAGAAAGAATTGAAGGTAGTTATTTTAATGTGATGGGATTACCTGTTCAAAAGTTATATAAAGAATTGATGAAATTGTAAGCATTTGCTGCTATAATATTATTATTTTTGCCTAAACACAACAAATAGATTTTGATGAAAAAATACACTTTTACAGAAAAAAAAGATACCAGATCTGGATTTGGAGATGGTTTAACAGAATTAGGAAAGACAAACCCTAATGTTGTTGCCTTGTGTGCCGATTTAATTGGTTCTTTAAAAATGAATGAGTTTGCGGAAAATCATCCAGAAAGATTTTTTCAAATTGGTATTGCAGAAGCAAATATGATGGGAATTGCAGCAGGATTAACTATTGGAGGTAAAATTCCTTTTACCGGAACATTTGCAAACTTTTCTACAGGAAGAGTGTACGATCAAATTCGTCAATCTATTGCATATTCAGATAAAAATGTAAAAATATGTGCTTCTCACGCAGGTTTAACTTTGGGTGAAGATGGTGCAACACACCAAATTTTAGAAGACATCGGATTAATGAAAATGCTTCCAGGAATGACTGTAATCAATACGTGTGATTACAATCAAACTAAAGCTGCAACTCTTGCAATTGCTGAGCACAAAGGTCCAGTTTATTTACGTTTCGGTCGTCCGTCTGTGCCTATTTTTATGCCAGATTATAAAGATGAAAAATATGTAATTGGTAAAGCTATTCAGCTAACTGAAGGGACAGATGTAACCATTGTTGCAACCGGTCATTTAGTTTGGGAAGCGCTACAAGCATCTGAACAATTAGAAGCAATGGGAATTAGTGCAGAAGTAATAAATATTCATACTATTAAACCTTTAGATGAAGAAGCAATATTAAAATCTGTTGCAAAAACAGGTTGTATTGTAACTGCAGAAGAGCATAATAAATATGGTGGTTTGGGAGAGAGTGTTGCAAGATGTTTGGCCACCAATAATCCTACTCCACAAGAATTTGTCGCTGTAAATGATAGTTTCGGAGAATCTGGAACTCCAGCGCAATTAATGCAAAAATACGGCTTAAATGACATATCTATTGTTGCTGCTGTTAAAAAAGTCATCGCTAGAAAATAACTAATACCACTTTTTTTAGCGTCTATATAGAAACTAAAAATATTATTATGAAAAAAACACTCTTAATTATGTGTTTGACTTTCGGATTAAGTCAAACTACAAATGCACAATTTCAATTTGGTCTAAAAGCAGGAATTAACTATAACTCTAACTCTTTTTCGGATGTTAAGAATGATGTGTTTTCAGGAGCTGAAAGTAAAACTGGATATCATGCAGGAATTTGGTTGCGTTTTAAAGCTCCAGTAGTTGGGTTATATATTAGACCAGAATTGGTATACACTAACTTAAAAAATGATGTTAACTACACACAGGTAGTTGGTGGAGTTGGTGGTATAATAACTACAAAAACTACTTATAGTTTTCAAAAAATTGATGTTCCTGTTTTAGTGGGAACAAAATTATTTGGTGTTGCAAATGTATTTATTGGCCCTTCCTTTCAATATATTTTAAAATCAAATTTTGGGTTTTCTGATTTAAAAGAAGTAAATTCTAAAGGATTTAGTGTTGGTTTGCAATTTGGAGGAGGAATTGAATTAGGGAAAATAGGTCTTGATGTTCGTTGGGAAAGAGCTTTTTCTGGTGTAGAGAGTACGTTTTTAGGGAATACTGGAAATGTAGATTTTGATACAAGAGTTAATCAAATAATTATTGGGTTATCTTACAGATTATAATCTTATTCATTTTGTCCCGTCCTAAAATAAGTTGACACAACAAGGACTTATTATGAAAATCAGAGAGAACAAAGGAGCAAAGCGTACCCAATGCGATTATAATTTAGGCTTTAAATTAGCTGTTGTATCCGAA
>Ga0105053_10009058_pt1 | contig 12762 bp, 15 predicted proteins | sample BON01_FD_78093 | JGI IMG/M metagenome (GOLD analysis project Ga0105053, IMG submission 78093) | Freshwater microbial communities from Lake Bonney liftoff mats and glacier meltwater in Antarctica - BON-01 | ecosystem: Environmental > Aquatic > Freshwater > Ice > Glacier meltwater | place: Lake...
GGGGTGGGGGGGGGGCAGGGCCGTGCCGGGGGGGGGGGTTGTCCGGGTGCCCCCCGGGGGGGGGGGGGGGAGGGTACAGACCCGACCCCTCTACGGTTCCTTAGCCTTGGCGACCGTAGAGGGGTCGGGTCTGTACCCCCCCCCCTCCCTACGGGGGGGGCCGTACACCCCTACGGGACAGTCCCATGACCCAAAAAACCCTCAGAAGTGGCGAATGTTAAAGATTCAATCATCTTCGCACCCGAATAGGACTCAAGTCTGTACCCCCCCCCCCACTACGGAACAGGTCCGTACCCCCCCATACACATGCTTTGAAACCCCTCAAAGTAAAGCGTTTTCGAGATTCGCGCTACAAAACCTTAAACACTCCACCAAACGTGTCTGTAGTGTACTGTTTTCAACACATACAGTATACATCCAAAAAATTTCACAAAAGTGTGCACGGCGAGCGCCGCTTGAGTCGCCCACAACACGCAAAAAGCTGTGATTATTATGCAATATGCACATAGGGGAAACTGATGGTGCAGACTGCTGGTGCAGAGCATGTACCCGCAGCACGCTGTGCGACGCATCCTTGCTTGGGTACTGTGTTTGAATTTTGTGAGTCAGATTATAGGGGCCTCATCCTGGGCAATGTGACATCCTCACTGATCAAAAAACCCAAGCGCACCGCACAACACCTGTTAGTCTCCTTACCACGCCCGCGTGTCCATCCAATGTGGCCGCACAAGCAAAAACCCCTGCAGAAGCCAGCAGCACAAACAAGGTTGCCCTGTGTACGTACGACAAAATCAAATAAACTAAACGGCATTGTAGCCCTGCGCATCACCAGGGTAATTGATCGATGCTCGTCGTATTTTTGCGCCCCCGGCCAGCGCTGCAGGTGTCCCCTGATTGCAACCTGCAGGCTGCACATGCACCTGCTGCACCTGGATATGCGCCCCTCCTTCAGCAGCATCTGCCATGCCCGCGCACTGTTCCGGCTGCACTCTGTGTCTCGATCTAACAGGGCGCTGTTTTTTTTCAAATTGGTGCGCCCTGTAGACCAAAGTCAATTTTGGCGCCCTGTGGCCCGAGGAAGAGGGCAGGGCGCAGCGCCGTCTGCAGGTGTTTTGGTGCCGGACGTCCGACAGAGAAATGCTGTCGCCCACCGTGCTCAAGCCAACCCAGGGCGCATCTGCTCAGAAAGCCGCTGGCTGAAGCCGTGGTAACGCTCTCTGTCGCTCTCGCAGCCCGCCATGCAGGGCGTTTGAGAGAAAAATTCATCTCGCTGGGCTCTTTTGCAGGACAGGGTGATTTCCCTGTATCACAGGGCGAAAAGTTCCGCCCTGGGAAGCCCAACGCGCAAGGGGTACCGTTAAAAAAAATTTACAGACATACATTGGGGGAGTTAGGGAGATTGATTGGGGGATTAGTTAGCCCGAGGATGCATGCCAGCCCACCAACATTGTGATCTGTTTTACGCTAGGTTGGGGATCTGCTTGGGTCTGCCGTAAACTAGGTAATTCTCCGGTCCTCCGGTCCGGGACAGGTTCTTGGGTCCTAAGTGACTAATCAGGTGCTTGGCATCCGCTTAGTCCAGTGATTAGGTTGAGTCTTAAAGAATGAGAGAAAGAAAGGGGGGTTGTTTGGTTGGGACTTTGTGAAAGGTACTACTCTTCCTTATGAGAAAAATTTTGTATCGCGGACCCATTTCCGGTACAAATTGTAGTCAACTTTGGCGGGAATTTTTTTTGGCGGGAAATTAAAAGGGATGTGAAATGGATTGTGGATGAGAAGGTAAACAGAAAGGCGCAGCGATAAATTTTGCAGATCTCAGGATGAAACTCAGTCGGACAGGAAAATAATTTGTCAGAAGTCATATGTTCCCATGTCCTCGAAGACTAAAATTCAACAAAGGGGAAAAATACAACCACTCAAGACCGTTGAATTATCAGAATATCAAAAATTTCATTCTCAAATTTACATGTACAGACCCCAGGATTGTCAGCGCCAAAACGGATGTTGCTGAAACATTTATGTTACAACTCTTGATTACACTCATTCCTTAGCCCACGGGTTTATATTTATATTATCGGGGTTTCCCATTTTCAACAGAAATACATGTGCGCAGATATTGATGTAAACATGGATTCTTGTATACATGCGACTTCATTTTTGTTGTGAGTATCTATATTAAAGTGCGCAATCACAGTCGTGTGGCTTGGGACACTTGGAAGTCAGTGCTTTTCCCGGATTCTCGAAGAGACCCTTGACATAATCTCTTTCATGTGGGTACATTGAGATACTTGAGAAAATAATAGGGGTCATCATGAAATGGGCGTGGTTTTGGGAAATGTGCTTGTACAAATACCGTTTCCAAAACACCTCTGTACACACAGGACGCCATACGGCCACATTCAAACTGGGTTCTGGAGGTTTCGAATCTTTCCAGTTTGCAGACTTCCATCTACATTTGTTCGCTGATACCCAGGACCCGTAGGGTTTCGTCTCTTGGACCAACTTACAATAGTGTGTTGGTTGCGAGTGTTTGGTCTCAAACCACATAAAACACCCATGCATGGTGCTTGGGTCCTTTCCTGGATTGACACCATACGAGTTTCAAATACTGCACAACATACATGGGAACTGAAAGAGGCGCGATCGTGGTATCTATAGTATCAGGGGAGGGCGAAGTTTGTATTGGTTACACTTCGGTATTTGTCAGCTTATGGGACCCGAAGCATGTTTTGGGATATTTGTATGAGTATTGCTCGGATGACTAAGCAACCAAAGCTTGTACCAGACATTTTCAGTAAACCCGTCCCTTTTGTACCAAGCAGTGGGGATGCAGGCAATCGTTGCCAAAATGCCTTTTCAAATTGAAAGTTCAAATTTAAAAGATTTTTCGTCGTTTGCTTGCGTCCCCACGGCTTGGTACCAAAGGGACAGATTTACTGAAAATATCTGGTACAAGCTTTGGTTGCTTAGTCAACTGAGCAATACTCGTACCAATATCTCAAAACATGCTTCGGGTCCAATAAGTTGACCAATGCCAAAGTGTAAGCAATACAAACTTCGCCCTCCCCTGATACTATAGATAGCACGATCACGCCTCTGATATGTTCGAATGATATGTTTGAACCCCGCGTCAGAACCACATGATTGCTCAGGATTAGTACATTGGTGTTGCTGCGTGTGCACGCCTCAACGCAGACGGCAGCACACCTTGCAAGTTACAGCGTTAGAGTTTAGCTCAGTCCACAAGCTCAGGACATTTTGAAACGTCCGCAAGCTCAGTGCCTGCCGTGAGCGACACTGCAAAATGTGCCTCACGGTCAGCTTGCATGCACGCGCGTTTCCAAAGATGCTTCAAATTCCAACCCTCAATCATAGCAAACCTCTGCGGCGGATTCGTATGCTCCGTTTCTCCCTCCGTGTGTGCTTGTGTCTCTTGATTCGAGGTTGGAAATGTTTGTGGACGACGCTTTGAATTCCACGGTTGCAAAATTTGCCGCGAATTTTTTGGTTTTGGGACCAAAATAGTTTTTTTTGGAACAAAAAATCCTATACGTTGTGATTTTCTATCGTTTAGGTTGGTTGGTTGGTTTGTTGTGATTTGATACTACTTTTAGGGATGTATTCACCCAAAAAAAATAACTGTACCCCTTGATGGCCCCTCAATTTTTTTGGTCAGCATGATTCACCAAGTAATCTAGCCGAGTCCCGGTACCCTCACCGCGGGGGGGGTTCACCCAGGGGGAGCCCAGGAACGGTTTGACCGACCCAATCAATTAATTTATGTTCCCTTACTGAGCGTATTTAAAGTTGTCTTTCAAACAAGACACTTGCGTTGTTAGCCCACCATCGCTCCTACGTGAACTCAAGTGACTCAGGGTCGGTCCTAACCGGGAGCATTCCATTATCCATAATCCATTTTCCTCTTCCCACGCACGGAGGTCCGCATTTTCCAAACTTCGGGATAATCTGGAGATATCTTTCATGGATACGAATGGGGACCGTAGAATTATGTCCCATGTGGGACATTTACTGAGAACGCCGGAATTGTCACAGGAAAATGGATTGAGAAAAGTTTTTTTAGTGATCGTTAAATTCCATAAAATGTCACAAATATCACAACAAATATCACATCTGTGAAATTTTCAGTGAGGAAAATGGATTATGGATTATGAAATATTCCGGTCAGGACCGACCCTCACGCAGTAGTTTTGACTCGCTCCTACGTGAAATAGTCTCGCAGTAGCCCTTTCGTAATCACGAAAGATCTTAAAAAAAGTTCAAAATCAAGTGCGTGTCGACTACCCGCATATACCACGATACATACAAACATGTGACGTGAACTGCGGGAGTGCCTTCGAGCCAGACGCTTCCGGGCTATATTGTTACTACACACCACCTGTGTGCTTTCCCTCTGTACTTGGCGCGCTAGCTGTGTGGCGGCAAAACACACAAATAAAAACTGTTTTACTCATCGTTCAGTAAAAATATTTAGAATGTTGTCCCAAGAATTTTTTCCTCCAGGATCTGATCCTCTGCACAAGATTATGCGGTACCGGTTTTATTCCTCAACTTTACAACAACATAAGAAGTTGAGTTGATGATTTCAGTGTGACCAAAATGGTCAAAGGGAAATCTTTTGTCCGGCCCCCCAGTCCGGGACAGATTCTTGGGTCCTAAGTAGTTACGGTGGGGTTGGGTATTTCTCGAACGAACGCGGATTCTCAATGGAATCCAGTTTACAACGCAGTCCATCGAATTTTTTGTTGTGGAAACGAAACGATTCGTCGGTAGTTTGGTAAGGGTGATCTTGATGCGACAAACCTGCGGCCAGCGCTCGAGCAGGGCTGCGGAAAGCAAACGCTGACGCTAGGAAATTATTGTTCCAAGCGAATTTGCTATATGTTCCTAATTTCAAAATGTAGAGGAGACTGAGATCTAGGTCTGCGCACAACTTCGGGACTTGTGTTTGGAGAACCGATGCGGTGGCGACTTCTGGAAAAAAAACGTGTTTCGACGCAAAAAAAATCAGATTTTGTACAATTGACACAATTATGCGAACCTTAGACCTATTCGAAATATAAGTGCAGAAATGGCAAGAAGTGGAGGGCGATTGAGTGCAACGATTCAAGGACAAAGATAATATAGAGTTTGTATCAAAAGTGGGCGAACTATAGCAGACGATGGATCAACTTGGTGAGATGAAGCGAGGGGACTGTAGGGTACAGCGCACAGAAGCAGCAGAAGCACGAAGCATCCCAGCGTGCTGACAGGACTAAGGCAACTCTGCAAATACCAGATGAGTTCAATCTTGAAATGCGCAGAAAAATCCAGAGACAGGGAGCGAGAGTCTGAGACGATGTAAAACTAGCTTAGTTGGTCAGAGCGCGGGACTGTCAGTCCCGAGGTCGGCGGTTTGATTCTACCAGTGGCAAAGACTCCACAAACCGAGAACTCAAATCTACATGGATTTGAGGACAATTTGAGCTACATAGACCCTCAAGCAAGGGTAAATTACTGTCTCAAGTAATAAAAACAATCATCAATCAATAAATGTAGGGTGACAAGTATAGCTCATGTGCAAGTTGCTGGGCACAGAGCGACGGAAAGAATAGGCAGAACAGGCGATGCAACAAGGCATACCAGAGGAGAACGACATCATGTAGCAGCAGTGGCAAAAGGACTTCAACGATGGAGGAGAACAAGGGACTGCACGACATCACGGAGACACAAACTGTTGAAGCGCCAGCTCTGGGTTGACTCAATGAACGACAACGTGTAGGGGCGGAGCGGGAACTGTGGAACCTCATATCACAGGTGAATGGCCACACGCAGGGAAGGGAGGAGCACGACACAGTGCGGCAGCGAGAAGACGTGGTAAACAATCCGAGTGATCAAAAATATGAGAAGTCCAACAAAAAGCAGGAACAAGTACGGAAGGATATGACGAATAAGCAATGTAGCATGGCAAACAGCAGAGCAAACAGCGGAGCACAAAGGGGAGAAAAGAGCAAAGCAGAGAGAGGATCATATTGCGGAGCAACAAGTCGAGTAAAGAACGAGAAAAAGAGCAGAGCAAAGAAAGGGGCAAAGAGCGGAGCACATGGCGGAACAAGCAACGGAGCAAAGTAGTGCCAGGCTTCACTGTGGTTCAGGAAAATATTCACATGATATGTCTAATAATAGCAAAGAGGGGAGAGTTAGGAGTGCGGGGGCGGGTTCAAGCTTGATGGGAGGCAGCAGACGATGAATGAGCAAAACGCGTTCGAAGCAATTGCCAAGGGTAAGACAGCTGACAATAAGAGCTTGGGCGAAGAGGACACTGGTATGGAACCTGACACTAGAGTACGCAGAGAAATTATTCTAGAAGTATTACAGATTCAAAATGATTGTGTTGTGATCACTGGCAATGTTCTTTGCAGCATTGTCAGCGCTGGCGAAAATGAGCACACATGCAGATGCAGTGGGCACCAACAAAGTGGTAACCACGAGGACGTGGAATAATGAGCTCTTGCAGCATGAATAGCAGTTGCAGTGGGGGTTGTACTCATGATGCCAATGGTATTCAATTTAGTAACTGGGGCTGCCGACCGCTGCTGCATACTCAGTAGTGGGGATCGGGAATCGTCCAAATTCTCCAGAGATTTGTTCAGCTTTGCACTTGGGTGTTGATTCCATGACTACCTTTGGGCCAAGTGAGGGTCACATACTCCAGGACTGTTTGTTTGGTCACGATGAATGCTGTAGGGTTAAGGGGGTTGCACGCATCCGTCATGTAGGTTGTGCGCATCCGGGTGATACTCCCACCCTTGCGCGCATCCGCTCCTCAAAGAATTGTTGCACGCATCCATCAAAAAGGTCAAACCCTTGCGCGCATCCATGATAAAAAATAACATAGCGCACATCCGATTTTGAAATATCTGTATAGGGTGATATCAATCAACCCCTCACTATGTCGGACACTGGCTACGAAATTGAACCATTCGTCTCTAAACTCTCAACCCTAACCGAGACTAGCGGTCTCGGCGGCTAGGGCCCTTTTCCCCCTTACATGCAGCGACGGTGATCGCAGACGACACGCTGGGGGGTGGTGTGAACTGACAATGGGGGGCGCAGCCTCTGTGGGCCCAGGGTTATACAACAGCCATAGGGTTCCATAATCCAACCCTTGTCTATGAGGGGGTAAACAAAGACCGGAACCATTTCTCATGCAGCCTGAACCCTGACAATGTCGGCGGTCAGGGCCATCCTCTGTTGAAAAACCTCGGTATTAAGAACCAAAGTTTCGGATGTTCGGATCCAAATGTTGGTTTTTAGTTACTCTGAAAACAGATGCACGCAAGGGTCATTTCTGAAACGGATGCACGCAAGAGTCGTTTTGGGCGCCGATGCGCACGACTAGAAAGGTAATTTTAACGGATGCGCGCAATTGACAGGGCAACGGATACGCGCAAGGTTGGAACAAATCCCGGGTGCACACAACCCCTTTAATCATGACAGAGTAACATAATGACTCTAATAAAATGTTGTCATACTCCATTAATTCAAGTGCCTTTATTTTCAACGTATCTTATAAAGTTTCTCATGTGATGACTGTGCTGCACCTCGCCCCGCGAGCTCATCTGCAACAATTTTCTACTTGAATGTGTATGTGTGTGTGCCAGGGTATGTGCGCGTGTGTGTGGGAGAGAACGTACGTGTGTGTGAGAGAGAGGGAGCGTGATTGATTGATGTTGCATCTATTACTTCGGAAGAAATAGTCTAGCAGCTTTGCTGAAAGCTCTACGTGCTCAAATATGTGTCACAATCAGGAAATTTGCAAAATCTGGCGATCTGGGACGAGTGGCATGAAACGACTTTGGTTCTTATTGTGTTCTTGCTGCGTGCCCAGTTGTCTTTTTCCGCCACGCGCTCATGTATCTTGGGCTTCGTACCTTCAAGATGATCATATCACGGTGTGTGTGGGTGTGTGGCTGCCCGTATGTCACTGGCACAGATTGTTCTCTGCTCTCTCTTCTGTCCCTGCGCTTTTGAGTAAATCCCCCTAAAACAACCGCCTTGGCAGCAAATCACAGACGAGCCCGTTAAAAGGACACAGAGATAGACCATGCACATATAGACCAAACTTTGAAGATAACATATGTGAATAGAAAGCATTGCGAGAGAGAGGCAGGGCACCGCACCTGGAGAGCTCATACAGAGGATGTCAGAGTGCAGGCGTGTCTCAATGTGTGTTTAATCGTTCATAGTAATTCTAGGAAGGGGCAGCTTTCGTTGTGTACAAGCGTGGTGGATGGATGATGGTTAATGTGGGGTTGGGTATTTCGCGAACGAACGTGGATTCTCAAGGGAATCCAGTTTACAACGCATTTCATCGAATTTTTGGTTGTGGAAACGAAACACTTCGTCAGTAGTACTGTAAACGTGATCCTGACGCGGCAAACCTGCGTCCAGCGTCAAGCAGGGCTGCGGGAGGCAAACGCCGAGCGCTAGTATTTGATTTTTCCATACGAATTTGGTATATTTTTTCAGAATCAAAATACAGAGAAGAGTCCAATCTAGGTCTGTGCACAACTTCGGGATTTGCAAAAAAAATGCAGCTGCACAGTGCCGACTTCCAACGAATTTTGCGGCCAAACACGTTTTTAATCTGAAGTCGGCGCTGCACAGCCGCATTCATTTTGCAAGTTCATGCAGAGACCTAGATCGGACTCTCCTCTACATTTTGATTCTCAGAACATATACCGAATTTGCATGGAACAGTAAAATGCTAGCGCTTGGCGTTTGCCTCCCGCAGCCCTGCTCGTGTGCTGGCTGCATGTTTGCCGTATCAAAATCATGTTTACATTACTACTGACAAATCATTTCGTTTTCACAACAACGAACTCGATGAAATGCATTGTAAAATGGATTCCACTGAGAATCCGCGTTCGTTTGAGAAATACCCAACCCCACCTGAAGGGGTGGTGGAATTATCGATAAATTTGGTACCGAACATAATCGAATTTTCCACCAGGGGGTCTAAGATCCATCACCCCTCTCGGTTTGAAACAACCAAATAACAAGTACTCACTAGTTTCCAGGTGCAACCTCCACCATCCCAGAACGCTGTTTTATAATATGTTGGGTCTTGAAGTATGATACTAAGTAGAGTCAGTAAAAAGTCAGATTAGCCTCCTTTTCAGGCTCAGTCTTGACTGGTCGGAATCAAAAATTTCAGGCTCATCGGACTTGGCTGAGTTTCTTTCTTTCTTTGATTCAAGGCTTGGGTGGGATACCAAACTGAATCACTGTGATGAAGCGCTTATTACAGCCACCGTGGCGTAGCTGGTAGGTATACCACAGTTACTGCAGAATCCCGGGTTCGAATCCCGTGAATGAAATCTCCACATTTCATCATAATCGATATTGCCCGTACGAACAACCCAACTACGAGTCTCGTTTGCATTTCATGCGGCATTTTGCTCTCCCCCCCACCGGCGGCTTCATGGTGGTGCGTCAACGTTGTCAGGTCTTGTCATGCTGTCCACAGCTTCAGGATGGTGTCGCTCAGGCATGACTTCCTGTCCATCTTGCACTTCCGCACTTGTAGGGTACCCGGGCTAGAATCTCTTGGGCTAAGCCTGGATACTCTCACACTGGACTAAATGGGTGGTGAGTACCCTATTCATCGCTTATGACCCAATTTTCAAGAGTGTAAAGATTCAGGTTCAAATTTTGGAGACTCAAACTTTAATTTTTTTGATTTTTTAGGCTCGGATAGTAATTTTTCAGGTTCCAAACACCCCGCAGATAAGTGACTCAGACAAACGCCTTTTTAAAACTACTAGTATGTCAATCCACCACCTCCTCTGAGCACTCATATGCACCATGACTACACCAAACACTTCCTGTCTTTCTTGCTTGATGATGATTGCTTTTATTACTTTCAACAATAGTTTAGTACCCTTGATTGAGGGTCTATGTAGTTCAAATCTATGGGAATTTGAGTACTCGGTTTTAGACGGAATTGAACCGACGACCTAGCGAGTAACATTCCCTCGCTCTGACCAACTGAGCCACGCTTGCGCGTGAGGTCTTTTAACACACCCTGAAAAGGTAAATTTCCGCCATTCCCCACAACCAGAATCCACCGTGACTATGTGGAATCTTAATATTTACGATTATACTATGATTCCGTACCCGGCAGGCTTATTTGTATGTATGTATTGCTTATTCAGTCCTACTTGAGGTAGAGACAACCCGCTCCAGTGCTGTTTTAAGATTTCACTTGTCCCAGTGTTACAAGTTACCCCTCTACTAAAATCCATTCTTGGGGCCTTCTTTCCTCACGCCCCCTGCCCCCCTTCATGGATCCCAAGTCTCCCAGCTATCCTGACACCCGTACTAAGCATGTGTGATCTATTCAAGACTACACATGCGATTTCAAATTTCGTGCTTGTGTCCGCTTGTCTATCCACAGATCCAATATGATAGGAAATTTTCTTGTATGTACCCAACATATTCGATAATTCCGTCTGGTGGATCTTAGTTGTGTGTGGGGGGGTGTGGTGGTTTAAAAAGTGGATTAGTGACCAGGATAATATAGGAGTGGTGGATCTGGGTCATGAGGGGGGGGTGTGGATTGGGTCAGGGTGAATTTGGTGATTATTGTGTTTTGAGACTGGAAAATCCCAGGCCAAGTCTGAATATATACAACAAACAAATTCTGAGATCTCCAAAATTGGAACCTGGATTTTGGATCCTCAAAATCAAATTCTGAGGAACCTGGAAAATCTCAGTCTGACAAGTAAGTCTGACTCGGAGCCTGAAAAATAAGGAAAATGTTACTTGTCTGTATTGTTATGCCTTCAAATCCGCCGGACATATCTGAGAACAGCAGTCTGGGGGTGGTGGACATGGTGGATGGTTAGTGAGCGCTTAGCGTTTTGGTTTTGTACAGGGTGGAGGATGGTGATGGGGTGGAATATATTTGGTATCGTTTATTCCTGTCTTCTTTCTGTCTTGAGTGGCAAACACCCAACTTCATTACTGGGCTAAGTGTGTGTGTGTGTGTGTGTATTGCTTTGTTTTATTAAACCAATATGCACTTGCATGAACAGCATCATATTACAACACATCCACACAGCCAGGAATTTTCCGATATTCTTCCCTCGCCTGTACTCCCTCTTGCATGCTTGTGCATCATGTGAAAGACTATGCCTTTTCGCGAAGAGGCATGGTTTTTGGTTGCACGGTTTTGTCGTGGATTTTGTTTTACTGTCAGTTGTTGCATCAGTTTTAGACCTCAAGTGCAAGCGTGGTTCAGTTGGTCAGAACGAGGGACTGTTCATCCATAGGTCGTCGGTTCGATTCCGTCTAAACCCCAAGAACTCAAATTCACATGGATTTGAAGTACATAGACCCTCAATCAAGGGTACTGAATTACTGTATCGAGCACATAGAGCTTCCAGCAAAGCTACTAGACCATTTCTTACGAAGTAATAAAAGCAACATCAATCAATTGAAAGTAATGAAGGCAATCATCATCATCTGTCCTGTTGAAATTCTTTTGTGCATGTTTTGTTTGATTGGGACACGTGTGGTTTTCAGAATTTCTGGTACTGACTTGTTTTTGTTGTTCCTCGATCTTTTTTAGTCTGTCTTAACACAGTTGGCGGGGAATCAACTTGTGGCCAACTCTGAGCGCGCCCACACATCTCGTTGTCGTCACCAGCTGATGAATTTTTGGCTTCGAGAATCGAACCCGGCGCTACCCAGCCCATAGTAGAACCCCAGCACTACCCAGCCCATAGTAGTGGGTCGATTCGCAATTCTTACCATGTTTTTGAGGTCACCTACCCCACCAATTGCTATTTAACAATCCCAACACTACAGTTTTATTTTTTGAGTTTCCAATCTTCTATTTATGATGCAGGTTCTCAATGCTGAGTAGCATAAGTCGGCCGAATGTATAAAACAGGTGTCGGTCTACGGATGCTCCGGCTGAGAATCGTGCTGCGAGCTGCGAGGCGGCATAATAGACACAGGGCGAGAAGCACAATCAAGATAAAGACGCTCCACCAGTCAGATGGCTGGTGGACCCGACAAGCCCGGGTGTTCATTTGAAAAGCTGTGGGATAGTTGCGTGTGCCCCCACTGCGTATCTTGACTGCGTCTTGACTGTGTCTTGACTGCGATCATCATCTTCTATATACGGATGGCAAGGTTTGGTTTCAGCGGCGCTTGAAGGCGTGCGCACATCTTACGCCCCAAGTGCTGACCTTGAGAACAACTTCTTTAACGTTGGAGGAAGCCTTCGCGTCATGGCGCAGCTCTGTTTTCCTCTTGAGAACTCTTTCTCTGTGACACTCTAAGCGGTTCGAACGGCTTCCTGCTCAGAACACCTTCTGTAGCACGAACACCTCCTTTCGGCAAGAACACCTTCTCTGCAGGCAGCAGTTCTCTTCGCGGAACAGCTTGTACTAGAGAACGGCTTCTACGAGTCTGGCGCTGCTGCATCTGAACGCCCACCGTTAGAGAACGCATTTCTCAACGCACCACCTTTTGCGAGAACCCTTTCTCCTGTAAAAAGCATTCTTTTCATAGAAACCCTCCTTCTACAGAACAAGTTCTGTGACACCCGCGCCGCCGTTTGCGGTAACCCCCTGTTTAAGAACAGCTTCTCTGTCTGCTCTTCAAGAATGCTTTCTCGTCAGTACCTCGTTCTTAGAGAACAACTTCTTCGCACCTCTGCTGGGCCTCGGTACTAGCTTCGTGGTACCC
>Ga0105053_10009059_pt1 | contig 12761 bp, 13 predicted proteins | sample BON01_FD_78093 | JGI IMG/M metagenome (GOLD analysis project Ga0105053, IMG submission 78093) | Freshwater microbial communities from Lake Bonney liftoff mats and glacier meltwater in Antarctica - BON-01 | ecosystem: Environmental > Aquatic > Freshwater > Ice > Glacier meltwater | place: Lake...
AGTATGAGCCAGAGCTGGGCCCCACGAGCAGCATCCACAAGCAATTGCAATCCGAAGAAGCGTACCGCATCCACGTGGCATCTTCCAACTACGATCCCGAGATCGATTCAATATATGACTTGCATGAGTCGGCGGTAGATGCGAACAAACGTTTGGATTCCTCCCGACCCCCTGTGCCGAGTCTTCTTCCTTTGTACAGTGACCAGCAGCGTCGGACTGGTTATGGTACCATTTTCGAGGGTAGTAGTGTCTTCTTGTCGATGCGAGCCAAGGAGTCTGATGTCCGTGTTTTTCGGGATGACGGATCTATGTTTCGCAGTAGCGGTGGTGGTGGTGGTGGCGGTGGTGGTGGTGGCAGTGGCGGTAGCGGTGGGGGCGGCGGTGGTGGCAGTGGCGGTGGTGGTAAGAGTATGGACGGTGGTGGCGACGACGGTGGTAATGTGCCGTATGGGCGTGACGCTGTGGTAAAGAGGACTGCATATCCGGTTCGCGAAAAGTCCACTGTGTTTTCCAGACTCGGAAGTACCGCTGTGCGCAAGCGACCGCGTAGCCAGTACGAGAACGATGATGCGTATGCTGGACAAGGTAGTGGGGACCAGCGGCTTCGTACGAGGTATCTCCCTGAGGCCAAGCCGGTGTCCCTGGCTTCGAGCTACTCGCGTGACACGCCCTCGTATTCGCAGTATGGCAGCAAGTCGTTGCGTGCGTCGGCGTATCGGACCCGTCTCTGCCCCGACAAGGCAAAATGTCAGGACATGGATTGTCCCGACGCGCACTTTAAAAGCGAGCTTCGCTGTAGGTTTTTCTGGGACTGGGGGGTGGGCGACAAGGGGTGTCAGAGGAGTCATTGCGCGTTCCTGCACTCTTAGTGCCTGGGCGACACACCATTGAGTTTGGAAAAACTGTAGCACTCTCTGCGCATTCCATTTTCGCACTTGCACTCTCTCTTCACTCGTATACGTCAGTATATAGCGATCCACTTCACTTTCGTACACATCTTGTGCGTTTTGCTGCACTCTACACACACTCGGTCGCCGGGATGCCGGGATGCGCGCGCTATAGGGGGCTTGTGATTTCGCTCAAAATAGACACGTTTTGGAACCCCAATAAATACTCGTGCCGTTTTTTGCAGCGGTATCGCGTAAAATAGTTGCAATTTCGATGATTTTTGCGTTGGCATATTTCTGCGTCGCGATCGTAATGCTCATGATTGCGCTCATGCTGTCCGTCATGCTGCACAACGCCAAGTGCGTGGAGAGAGAAAATTTTATTGAGAACAAGTACCGCAGTGCTCGTGCTTTCAGTCCTTCCAACCCGAACCGATACAGGCATAGGACTCCTGCGCAATTTGATGTTATCTACTGAGACGAGAGTAGGCTCTTGTCGCCGTTTCTTCGCAGTGCATGGTCTGTGACACATCTATGTGCTGGTGTGTGGCGTGTGGCCTATGACACACCTATGTGCTGGTGCGTGGTGCGTGGCCTGTGGGCCTATGACACACCTATGTGCTGGTGTGTGGTGCGTGGCCTGTGGGTCTGTGAAACACCCCCGTGCTGGTGTGTGGCGTGTGGCCTATGGGTCTGTGAAACACCCCCGTGCTGGTGTGTGGCGTGTGGCCTATGGGTCTGTGAAACACCCCGTGCTGGCGTGTGGTGTGTGGTGTGTGTATTTTGACGTAGAAAAGCTTCTTAATAAACTATCCATTTTCTTTCAAGGATGTAGGCATGAGCCCCAGCCCGAATGAGAGTGATGCAGAATGTGGAGATTGGATGTTGGAAGAATGTGTTTGTGTGTTGATTTTTTTTGAAAAGGGCCTACTAGTGCGCGTAGTGTATGGTGGGCTTAAAAGAGACCGGCTGCGGTCCTGCGTTTGGTCTGTTTGTGGTTGCTGTTGGTGGTGTTGACAGAAGGCAGCTGCATATTCTGTTCGATGTCGCGCAATTTCGAGAGGAAATCAACACTGGACAATGCGAGCTTGTCGGGTCCACCGGGTGTTTTCTGGGCATCGCTTGTGTGTTTGGTTCCGCCTGACGCGCCCTTCTGGAATGTGGTGGTGTCGGGTTCGGGTGTGTTGGAGAGGAGATGCAGACTCGCCGACGATTTCAAGTATCCTTCTGTGTCCGCGAGTAGCACCGGCGCCGTGGGGCGTGTGAGCGCAAAGAGGCGCGTGTATGCCAGTGCGATGGCGATCGTGTATATGTAGAAGAACCAGGTGGGAATCAGCACGATCCACCCGAATATAACCATGTTGGGCATGTCGTGCGGGACGCCCACGGCCTCGGCCATGCCCTGTGTGTAGCATCGGCAGCAGACGCAGAAGGCGTATATGAAAATACGCACATAGTATTCGCCATTCGTCATGTATTGGTATGTGGTCTGTAGACAAGGGGCGGTAATCGTGCCGGTCATGAGAAATATGCCCACAAAGTACAGGAGTGTCTGCTTCTGTGGCGACGATGTGCACGAGGCCAGTGCGAGATGCGGGCGTCTGTTCTCCGCCCACGCGGTGGTGTCCTCCTGCGCGGTACGCGGACTGTGTCGGAGGATGTCGAGGCAAAAGTAGGCGCACCCAAACACAAACCACAAGACGTAAAAGAGGGGAAAGATGACGATGCTCTCTGCGTCTGTGGCGTGTTCCCGCACGAAAAACCGCAGTGCAAAAGCCACTGAAATATCCGTGATAACGTGGATATTCAGCCCCACCAGCGTCTTGTGCGCGATTTTCAAGCCCACGTCTGACGTCTTGATAACACACATGTCGAACTTGCGCTCCATGACCACGAGTTGCAGGATCATCATAAACACCACCCTGTCGAAAACGGATACGACCGTGTTGCGCCCAGCTTCCCCCGCAGCTGGTGTGACAGTGGGGTGCACTGCAATGGTGTTGAACATAACCACTACCAGAATGGTTTTTGCCAGTATCCACAGGAAGGGGATAAATGTCTCTGTTTTGGACACGTCGAATGACATGCTTCTCGGTGTTCTGCTTTTTTTCACAATTGCTTGTGGCGACGGCGTCCACCGTGAACTACCCGCATACAACTGCAAGAATCATACAAACATTCAGGGCTGAGTCTACAACACTCAGGGCTGAATCTACAACATTCTGGGCTCACTCACAATTCGCGCTCGGCTGCACGACCGCGTGTCGCTGTCTCATGCGACACTCCCTTATGTTTTCGCTGTCTTTGTGTCTGTCCCTCTGTGTCGCCACACCCGCTCCACAGTCTTGTGCTCGTGGTGTGTGTCTACTTCTATACTCTCTCTCTCATCCAAGTCCACACCCGCGCGCATTCTGTGTGTGTTTTTATTTCCAACCCACAACACGTGTGTAATGTATACGCCTACCAGCGCCCGTGGCTCTGGTCTGTGTGACTGCATACCACCCGTCTGTCGCCATGCATGATAACACCCGCTGCCATGCGCGGCTGGCTCTTGCACCAGGCCACAAGGTTAGTTTGTCATGCGGATGCAGTGTACAGGGTGTAGTGGTGGTGCAGCTCGCGTTTCATTGCCATGAGATGCTGCAAGAGGGCCTCCCACACAATGTCCTCCTGCTTGCCCTGCACACTGAAACGTTGCCAGGCCATCGATGCAATGTATCCGCCGACGAGGGCGTATCGGATGGCGAGAATGGCGCGCTCCGACTGTTGGCTGCAATAGGCCTCGGACTCGTTGCCGATTTCGCCAATAAGCTCCATGTTGATGATCCCACGGAGGGAGTAGTCCTGGGCGTCGCCTCCCGAGCCTGCACCACCTCCCACTTTTCCGCTCCAGATACACCCGTTCGCAGAGCAAAAGGGCAGTGGCGTGCCAGCGTCGATCTGTTGGTCCACGGGCGACTCGCGGCTTCCTTCTGGGTACCGCGCCTCGAAAATGAGCCGGATCCGATACAGCAGCGCCTGGGGGTCCTGCAACACGTCGTCACGTCGTCGAACAGGCTCGTACCGCGCAAGGCGCTGCACTCTGCCCTCCAAGTCGGCCACTTTCATCTCCAGCAATGCGGTCGTGTTGCTCGAAAAGACACTGAAATCGACAGATTTTGGCGGTTCCCGTGGCCTGTCCGCATACCACCCTGAATACTCCACGGGGACTTGTGCCCCAACGCCACCAAAACCACTAAACCCACCCGTATTCGCCACGGGCGCCGTCTCTGTATCGTACGAGCACATATCCTTACACCGTGTACCACTGCACCCTGTGCATGCGCACGGTGTTGTCGAATGTCCGCTCCTCCCCCGTCTATATACGGGTGGAGTATTCAGGGTGGTATGCGGGTGGAGTATTCAGGGTGGTATACCAAAGTATATATACCAAAGTACACACGAGTCTGCTACGGGTGGAGAATTCAGGGTGGTATACGGGTGGAGTATTCAGGGTGGTATACCAAAGTATATATACCAAAGTACACACGAGTCTGCTCTTCTCTAAGGGTGATTGCAGGTAGCCACACTACGCGCCGCGAACCTTGTCTCTCGAAAGCGCGGGAAATAATTCTAGACGGGAAACTTTTCAAGAAAACAGCGCGCCGAGGACATGTGTGCTGCATTCGACTAGTCCGGCGCATCTTGCAGGAGCCTCTCGGGTGGCTTGGGGCGAGGCGCATTGCAGCACACCGTGTATCGCGAGCGGAACTGGGACGTTGACGGGAGACCATGCTGTGCGCGTGCCTGCTTGTGCGACGCGGTATAACACACTGGGGTTCAGTAGCCTTAGTGGTATGTCATCGAGCAGGGCTATGATGTCGATGCGGTCCCCGAGCTCTAATTCTGTTGTAGTATCTAGGTATGTCAGTAGAGGTTTATTGGCCATGGTGTAGTTTGTTTCGTAAAACTCGCATCTCCCGGGCATCTGCACAACAAAGGTGTGCACACTGGGGGTTCGTTTCACCCGGACCGTGGCACTGACCATCGCCGCATGTGTGAATTGCGTGTAGGTCGTGTTGGAAATCCATACGGGGGCGATGTGAGCGTCGTACCCGCTGTGAACCAGCGAGACGTTGCTGATTGTGGCTGAAAATCGCCGAGACATGCCCAGAAACTCGAGGATCTCGTGTGGAATCTGTCCTGCCTGGCTTTCGACGGCCTCTAGCGACCCCTGTAGAAACACTTGGACGGACCCCCATTCGTCGTAGCCGCCCACGTCTGAAGCTGAAGGTGGTCCTGTTTCGTTGAATGCGGCCTGTATGCTCGGGGGATGATACACCAGCTCCTGCAGATCGAAGCCGGCAATGCTGCTAAACACCGCATCGCCAGACGCGGGGGGTATCGTCCCCGCTGCGTGCGCGCCTCTCAGGCGCCTAGCACCGGGTAGCGCTTTGCACGCGGCCAGTCCGACCTGTGCGTAGTGTGACGAATATGTGTTGTCGGGACACAGCCGACACTGATGTTCCCATGCCGCCCGAATGGGGAGAAGTGCGAGAATGTGCTCCACCTCATCCACGCTGACCACCACGTGGACTGGTCCAGAGGCCGCGTACCTTGCCCGCACGGAGCTGTGTGCGTCATCCGTCGGTGGGTATGTCGTGTCACCGGGCACGACAAGGAACAGTGTAAGTCCGTCTGCACTCACGTTGTACTCCACAGGCGGTGTATCAGCACTTCCCGGCAGCGGGACTGGAATCAGCACCCTCTCGAAGCTCATGCTGCTTGCGCCCAGCTGGATTTCCAGGGCCGTCCCCACCTCACACACGAAAGCTGACACCCGGTGTTCGCCGTCAAGACCCTCCCGCTCGTCCGTGGACGTAGTGAACATTAGACCTCCGGTACCCTGGTTCAGCAAAACATACAACCGTTGGCTCAGAGCGGGGGTTCTGGACAAAGGTGCGAACTCGTCATAGTATTCGTTGATGCCGCAGGTCTGGCAGTCGACTTCGATGACCATCGCACGGCTTTTCACCACTCTGTGCCTGTCGAGCGACACGCCGCCTCGTGGACATGCCAATTCGCCGTCGAAATACATGTTGGCAAGCCTTGCGTTGCGCCTTTCGCCAACGCCCGCTATGGACCGGAATAGTATGACAATTTGCTTGGTCACTGTGTCCACCCTGTCCACATGACCCGGTGTTGAGCTTTCCGCAAGAAAGGACGACAGCGACGCGAGAAAGTGGCTGTGGCTGCTGGAAGCTGTATCCGCCGCGCTCATATTCATGCTGTCACACCGTGCGCTGGGCCCGGACATGCAGTCGTAATCAAGCTCCATGATTGTGGATATCGTTATATCGCCGGGGTCTACAGCAGCAGAATCTGCTTGTTCGTTTGGCTCCATATTGTATCGCATACTGGTAAACGTCGACGTCGCACCCATCCCCCAGCGATGCATGCTAAGGCGCACAAGCCACGCCCCTGTCATGTCATAGTTTTCCGTCGTGTACACGCACATCGTGCTGTTCAATACCACTGCACACGTGAGCGAATCTGCCGACAACGGAGACGCTTGTGCGCTTGCACTGCTGCTGTCCCACATGCATTCCAGCACTGCGCTGTTCCGCATGTGGACCCCGAAAAAATGTTCTGTATACGCCGTGATCAAACTCTGAAGCACCATCGCCACCACCGTATCCCGAATGCTCACCGTCAGTGAGCTCTCTGCGATGTGCACGTCGAATCCCGCCGGTAGCAGTATCCTGTGCATATCGTTTACTCCCGCACGGTGCCGGTATAGCATTGCACTCCTTCGCATTTGCAACTCTGTTGCTGCCACAAGCTGTGCTGGCCCGAGATCCATGGCCCTCTCTGAAAAATCTTCGGTGCTCAGTCCCGTAAAGCGCGGCTGTCCCACCGTAACGCCATGTAGCGAGCCGTTTGTGTTTTCATACACCACAATAGGCGCGGGGAGGCGTGCTAGCGTAAACACACACACCGCGTGCACCAGCCCCGTCGAGTTACCGACAATAGCCCACCCTCCCCCTCTCTCGTTTTGCAGTCCAAACACGGTGCACTCGTGAACCTGTGCATGACGCGCGTCGAATGTGGTCCAGCCACGCGTTGCTGCATGAAACGACACAATGTGCAGTATCGCGTCCCATGTGCAAGAAACCCACCACTCACACTGAATGTGTCTAAAGAAGGATGTGTAGTGGGGATTCTTCATGGTCATATATGTCTGTCACATTCGCATTCACTGGTTGCGTGTTCTGTAAACACCAATAACAGTCCATACATAGAAAAATGTGGTGTACAATCCAGTCCTCCACTCCGCCGGGCCGTAAACACCCACAGAAAGATGTAAATGTTTAAAGGTTACCCACAGTGGGTTGTTTTGGTTTAAAGTTACCCACAGTGGGTTGTTTTGGTTTGAGTGTCACCCACAGAAAGTCACTTTGTTTGAGTGTTACCCACAGAAAGTTGTTTTTCTCGAAAGTTACTCACAGAATTTTTTAAAAGTTACAGAGTTACCCACAAAAAGATGTTTTTGTTTTAATGTTACCCACAAAAAAGCTTTTTGCTTCTAAGTTACCCACAGAAAACCAGATTTTTTTGAGTTTACCCACAAAAGTGGGTTTCTTTGAAAAAGTACCCACAGAACAGCGAAAAAGGCTTGGGGCTACCCATATATGAAATGAAGCCATTCATTAATTCATTAAATAACCTTTGTCCGGCCTATAGTACGTTTGTTTCACCCACTGAACCAGGGGCTTGTGCCCTGGCGGCTTCGTCGTGTGGGCAGGTCCAAAGTTCGTTCGGCCTCATAGGTGAGGGTTCCAAAAACTACACAAATTCCTGGCTCACCTACACGTACTACATATAAAAGAAGCCCAAGCACAGAGAGACCCAGGAGTAGAACAATTGGGAGGGATGAGAACATCACAACTAGCGGAAAAATACATTGTAGAATGTAACAAGATACGCAACCAATGTTCCCTCCTGAAGAACCCAGGTGAAGAGGGCGTACAACATTACCTCGACAGATTAGAAGAGATGATGAGGGCACGTGACAAACTACTACGCACTTGGATGACACATGGCTCCCCTCTGGGAGACCCAAAGTCAAAGAAACTATGTACCAAACAATTTCCAAGACGGCGGACGAACCAAAACAATGGAGAGACAATACGAGCACGGAAGATACCCTGATCTCCCTGACTCAAATAGAGACATGCTTGGACGAGATCAGAGAAATAGACACAGCAATACTTCGAGAAGAAGAAGATGCCGCCACTGAATTCCCTTCCCTACTGAAATTACTGGCGAAAAAAACTAGAATTTTCGGGAACAATGCTCATACTCGGGAGTGGTGGTACGAGGTGATGTCAGAAAGACCCCCCCCCCTATCAAAAAGCGAGGAGAAATAAGAGAGGAAATACTTGATCGAATAGAGGAAGGCTGGCAAGGCAATTAGTATACCACGAATAGTCAACGAAATATTGCGCCGAAACCTATTCACAACCAGAACTCCCCTAGTCACTGGAAAAGATAGAGCAGCAGATGGCATACAATGGATTCGTATGGAAGAGTTAGGAAAAGCTTTCACGAAAAGATGCCCAGCTGTACGAAAACTGAACTGAGAGAAGAGACGTAAGACACAGAGGGGAACTAGGGACAGGCACACCAATAGTAAGCAACTTGAATTTGAATGCCAACTCAAAACCCCCACGCGCAGCCGAATCCAACAACTTGTCAACCTCGGAGCATACTGCCCGCGCAACCTCTTGTAAATCGCTGATAATCAACCAGGATCTGCTACGACTACGGGAAGATATGTGGCCAAACCACAGGACCCTAAGAAAAGGGTGGTGGTACCAAGCATACTCCACGGATATTAATAGACAATGTCCTACATGCAACAGATTATGGACCACAGAACAATTCCCTCCCTCCTTGCCACAATGTCACTCATGCTCTCAAAATGGTGCGAACCTTCACAATTTAAAGAAACCTTCGCAATTTAAACTCCAGGAAAATGAGTCGGGCCTGATCTTCCGGTCAGCGCTCCCTGAGGACCTGGACTGGGACACCAGGGCAGAGGATGTAGCACTCTCAATGGATGCCATACAAAGGTGTCTAGCAAACATGCTGGTGGCCTTAGATAGAGACACTCCCCAAATGAAGGGAGGAATGGCACTCCCTCTTGCCTGCCCAGAATGAAAAATAATGACTGCCCAAGAACCTCCGTGGCTCTGGTTCACACTTCTAAAACTGGGAGAGGAAACAACAGAAAATAGAGAGAGAAAGGTTCTCTGTTCCACATGCGTCCAGAGACCCCGAAACCTTAATAGATAGGAACCTGGAGAACGAGGACATCTTTGAAATAATCAGGAATCCCCCAGAGGTAGGCGCAGTCCATATTTTTGAAAAACGTGAATTCTGGGACACGACCACAAGCCTCATCAAAGCAGTCACAACACAAGGAACAGCCACGATCCAGTTACCCTCAGGGCCCTTCATTCAGTCCAGACGGGGCACAATGGCACCTCCTTAAACACACCCTGGATGACTCAGGTTCCAGCGCACTTGGGGCCAACATACAAAACGAAGTGAAACGACAGCTAAGTTTGGACAAAGATACAAAACACAGCTCAGATGCCTGGAAGATAGTACGTACAGTTAAAGAAGTCTTCCAAGCCACCAAATACCAAGGGGAAAAGGCCCTCACCATCCCACCCTTCTTCAAAAACGCGGGAAGAGGAAATCAAAGAATCTGGGGAGAAAAGATCCCAACCCCACAACCAATGGTCATTGACTGGTCAGGTCTAGACGATAAGGAGAAATTAGACCTGATACCCACCTTCTCCACAACAGATAACTGGATCCTCCTCACCCAACCGTTAGGGGTAAGCAACAAAACCCAGCCCCTCTTCCGGGAGGCAATGTTGGTGGCCAGAGCTGACGGCAAAAGCAGTAGACATAAAGGCTGGTGGCGGGAAGGGAAAGATGAATTAGCCACACACTCTATGACAACGGAAGTGTGGATAAGCACCAGAGGAAAGATGTCGGAGATAACACGGACGACTATCCAGGAAGCCCTGGAAGCAGACAACCTGAAAGACACCCCCTTCTTTGAGACGGAAGACCTCGAAGTAATACACAGATTCGGCACAGAAGCGGGCCTCTTGGGCATCTATAATTTCCCAGGGGCAGTCTACGCCACGGACGGATCCAATGACAAGAAGGTCATGGGGGCGGGCTTCTATAGATTAGATGAGAACAGAGGAGGATGCTGCCAGCTGGGAAGAGGAGAGGAAGGCAACTCCTCCAACAGAGCGGAACTAGGGGCAGCGTGCGTGGTATTGGAAGAGCCAAAGGGAAAGAGGATAGGAAACCAATAATCCTCCTATCAGACTCGGCGGCATGCTTCCTATCCACATCCCAAAAATGAATAGCGGAAGGAAAACCCCCCTCCATGTGGGACAACCCGGACGCGGACATCATGAGAGACATTGTACAATTTCTACGCGAAAGAATCGAACAAGGACTACTTACAGTTTTCATCAAAATAAAAGCCCACCGAGGAGATCCCATAAACGAACTAGCAAATAGATGGGCAGACGAAGGGAGACAGAGTAAGAATATCAGATGGTCCCTTCCCACAGACCTAACAGACCTATCTTCTCCTGGACTGAAAATAGGAAAACACTGAAGCCCCATGAACCCAACGGTCAAAAAAAGAATTGACCTCCAGGTAGCACGGAAACAACTTAAGACGCAAACTAGATCAACGGCAAATTTGTTGACTAGGGAGGACAACTCAAGTGACCTGCTAGGCAAATTTCACAAGGACAAAAGCATATAGATAAGAGCAATACGAAGGGTCCTCCAATGCATCTCATACCAATTCCCTTGCGCTCTCCAACTTAAGATGTGGGGCATACTCAAAGAGGTCAAATGCAGACTATGTGAAAAACATTACCAGGAAAAAATAACAATAGATCCCCCAGACTCAGTCGAAAATGTGGGACACATACAATGTTATTGTCCAGTCCTACAACTCCCACGTATCGCCATCCACCACGATATACGGAGGGAACTGATGTTCTCGATACGGAAATCCTCCACCGAACTAAATGATACAATGGAACCCCGTTGGCATTTCCCCTTAGCCTTAAGCCCAGAAGCACACGCGGAGTGGGGGCTTTACAAGATCCTGGAATACATAGGACTACACGAGATCCTCCCACCAGGAGAGGGAAAGTACAGAACAAAACTACGAAAAGACATCGAAGAATACCTCCTGGCCAATGGCATCGACTTCGGAGCGAAAGACATAAACGCTTTCATCTCCCGCAGACTAGACGGCCTAGCCTTCGACAACAAAAAAATAAATTTGTGGGTTCTTAGAATACACCAGAGCAATGGACACCAATGAGGACTGGGCAGAGAAGAATGGGCAGAAGAAAGACGACAGATATAGCCCACACTTAGGCTTCATCAATCACCTCAGTAAACGAGAAAAGAGCGGCTGGAAAGCCACACAAATCAACTTTACAACGGGAGTAAGAGGCTCCCTACACACAAATCAGTTTCTAACAAGATTGGAATCACCCGGAGTTAAAAACAAGAACATGCGGGAAGCTATACTACTATGATACGAAATAGGACAGTCCAAAAAACCCTCTGTATGTCGGATATGATCCTCAAGTCCTTTTTCATTGCACTAGACTCCAAGACCGAGTGGACACTCCAATCCCTACCCACAGAAATTACCAACAAGAGCATGGAAAGGTACCAAACAGCGGGGACATGATCGGACAACACAGCTTAGCAATAAGGAGTAGCTCCAAACCACATACAGTCTTTCACATACACTTGTACGCATTTTCTTAGATTAGGCTGCAAGTCACAGATATTCCCAAGCAAGCACCACTCAATGGGTAGTACAAGAAACCAACGCTAGTACTAACTAACACCAACTAACAATTAAAAGATAGGCGAACAGGACGCATACATTACAAAGTACAAAATCCTCCCACCAACCCACTTCAAAAATATACCAATAGGTAACAAATAATAGAGACGATGTCTTTTCATAGCTATGAGCCTTCACGCCCCCCAAGTAGAAAGCAATAATTAGTTGAAAATAACTCCTACTCCAAAAGCGTTGAGAACACGACCTTCACAATTGGGAATCGCAGTATACACAGGAACACGAGCAATTTGCAAAACTGAACACCATTCAATCCCACATCAGGGATGTAGCAGAGGACCCAAATTTTAGGTACCTATAGTGACAGGGGGCATCAGGACTTTTTGTTATGAATAAACATCTCTCACATATGTGGCTTGCGTGAGTCCAGGGATGCGAGCCAACCCGTCAACTTGTAAAGTGTTAACCTCAGTTGGCACGTAGCCTGAGTGGTTCTGGGCGGTGGTGTACCTTTGGTTGGACCACAGGAAGAGCTACGCAGCCCGAGTGGACATACTCCCAGGGGTTTTATTTCGAGCCCAAGGCGGGAGGCGAAGTAAGGATTTTCGAGGTTTATAACAATAAACAAACAAACAAACAAACAAACAAACAAAGCTCGTACAAAAAAGAGCGTGACATGCACTCGAATAGTCGAAACCTACTCGGACATGTCAGTTCGGCGAGATTTTACACGCATCTTTGTCACATGCAAAACAGGAGAGGGGGTGGACTTTTTTAAGACAACGCTAATTAAAAATGTAATCATCGCTAAGCGTGACATTATATTACTGATTAATCAAGTTATTTCAATCATAGTAACAATTTCTGAATCAATGATTATATGCATATGTATATGTATAATATACACATCTATATATATATATGTATATATGCATATGTATATATATATATATATA
>Ga0105053_10009060_pt1 | contig 12761 bp, 5 predicted proteins | sample BON01_FD_78093 | JGI IMG/M metagenome (GOLD analysis project Ga0105053, IMG submission 78093) | Freshwater microbial communities from Lake Bonney liftoff mats and glacier meltwater in Antarctica - BON-01 | ecosystem: Environmental > Aquatic > Freshwater > Ice > Glacier meltwater | place: Lake...
CGCGCAAGCTCGGTAGCATGGCGGCGGCGAAGATCCTCTTCCTTATCTGACCAATCGCGCTGCACATCCGCCAGTTTTCTGCTGTCGTCCTTGACCTGAGGAATGTTGTATGGCGAGTGTGAATGCAAAGGGAGCAAACAGAGAGAGAGGGAGATAGAGAGGGAGGGAGGGAGGGAGGGAGGGAGCGAGAAAGACACACGTATACACACTGACGCAGACATAGACACAGGCACAGACACAGGCATAGACACAGACACGGACACGGACACGGACATGGACATTGACACGGACACGGACACAGACACATCTTCATATAATTTCACATCACACAGACCTGCATGCCATACATATCCTCAACGCGCTGGCGCTCAAGACGATGTGCACACTCAAGCCGCTCACGCTCCTGCACAGTGTCCTCGGCCATGCGCACACGCTGCGCTTGCAGCTGCTGATCAAATCTCTCGCTCTGCTCGCGCATACGCAGACTAGCTGCCTCGCGCTCGCGCTCGACCGCACGGTCACGCTCATGTAGCATTCGCTCACGCACTTCATTCATGGAGCGTTCGTGTGCCTCTGCCAGTGCCTGTGTTTGCGTGTATGTGTGCGTACAAGTGTGCTTGAGAGAGAAAAAAAGTTTGCACGCTCGCGAGCAAGTGAGCGAGACGAGAGAATGGGGGGGGTGGGGAGGTTTTGTTTTTGTGGGTTCATTCGTAGTGTGTTCTGACAGGAGAGTCCTCTCACAAAGCATGTATGGGAGAGCGTAAAAGAAGCCTCACATCACGCTGGCGCTTGAGCTCAAGACCATTCACTTCCTCCATCCGTTGCAGTTCCTTCTTGTGCTTGGAGAGCAGGCGTTCTATTTCGGGCTGCAGGCCCTTGACAGTCATCTCCTTGATCTCGCGGCTCTTTTCTTGCATCCACGTATCGCGACGAATTTTTTCCGACACGGCCATACTTTCGCGCTGTTTTTTCAACTCTTTCGTCTGCTTCTCCTCGAGCTCTTTGACTTGCTCCTGAAATCTGCGTTGCAGCAATTGGAATTCTGCCGCAAGCTCCTCACACTTTGCGCTCAGCGCGCCCTTATCGTTAACAAGCTGATCCACAAACTCCAACTGCCGTTTAACTTGTGCCTCGTATTCTTGGCGTTGCAGGGAAAGCTGCGAATTTAGATTCTCTGCATGCTGCTGCTGCTGCGCTGCAGCATCCGCCTTCTGGTGCCGAAGCGCCTCCTTCAAGTCTGTGATCGTCTTTTCCTTGTGCTCTAACTCGACTTTCAGAGAGGCCATGCGTGCCTTGACCTCGCCATACACTTGTGCTGCTAGAACAGGCGCGCCATTGCCTCTGCCCGACGACGATGCTGCTGGTGATGACAGCATCGACGGCATACCAGATGACGGGCCAGCACTCCCACCCACTTGCATACCCATGGATCCAACCCGCTGTTCACAAAGGTGAGACGAAGGAGAATTGTGTAGTGAGGAAGCCAACGGAGGGCGCGATGCTAGACAGTTGGCAGGGGGCTTGACCCCATGCACAGCATCACCCTCTGGAAGAGCTAGAGCGCGTCGCGGACCCTGCGACAACGCCAGAACATCTCGCCCATGCTCAGTAGCTTCTGAGTACGAGGATGATACGGGCGGCACTGCGAAACTGCCAACAGCCCCACCGCAATCCGTTGAAAAGCTCGCGTTAACGACCGAATTGTCTTGCTCAACTGAGTCCAGAAAAGAGAGGATGCTAGTCTGAAGTTCTTTGGCTGCTGCGTCCATGTTGCCTTGGCGTGCTGCACGCTCGCGATCCGCCGTCTGCATCATGGGTGAAGCGACAGGAGACACGTGTGGTGATGCCACGTTCACAACCTCGGGCATTTGCATTGCACGTCTTCTAAGTAGATCTGAAGTTGCTACGGGCGACAACACTCCTGACGAGCGATAAGAAGGAGACCCTCCAGGTGATGACATTGGTGCAGCCTTACTGAAGTGTGGTGCGTGTGCGGAAACCTTGGAGGCCACCGCTGGCTCGTTAGCTGAAGTGTGAGAATGGGGTGAGCAATGATATGACTGCGAGTGAGGTTGATGTTGAGCAGGGAAAGGATTGCCATCGTCGCTCGAGGCTCCCTCATCCTCAACGCCATACTTTGCTGACGACATGGTAGACGCATTCAACACAACACGAGGTGACCGCCCAGCAATAGGTGAGCCACGCACGAGACCCAGCATATCTGCAGATCGTTCCACCGACGCTCGCAGCGCGTTCATCAGGGACTGTTCTTCAACCTTGACAGCTGGTCTCGTGCATGTTTCACTCGTGCTCTTGAAAGATGCTGGCGACGCCATCGAGTAGCTATCTTGCCTCCGTGTAGATTTTGATGGCGAACTTGCTGCGGAGGGTTTCGAAAGATCTTCCGCCCTGTCCAAATCGTCTGGTCGACGCATAGGTGACGGCATGGCTGAGGAAGCGCCAGAGCCGGTGACCGAGGCCGCCAGAGCGGCAGCAGCAGAAGCAGAGGAAGCAGCAGAGCGGGGAGCAGCACAACGGGGCATCGCAGCTTGCATGTTGCGCTTAAGTCTCTGCGTGGCTTGCTCAACCTCGTGCTCCCTTTGCTCGAGCGCGGCTTTGAGAGACTGCTCCTTTTCCGAGCGTAAAGATGCTGCGAGGCGATCCTCCTCCAAACGCCGCACCTGCTGTTCATCGTCCTTCCTCTCGCGCCGCTCCCGGAGCAAATCTTTGACATCGTTCCTCTGCCGCTGCGCATTCCGCTGTAATTGCAATCGCATCCACCGCTGAATCACCACGGCGCCATACACCCTCTTGCGTCCCATCATCGCACGCGCTGCGATTGTCCCGCGGTGTCTCGAGGCACCTATTTCCAAGTGTGCTTCCTCAGACTTCGATGGCGATGATGCTGAGAGCCGAGCTCTCACAGCATTCACCTCAAGTGGCGGTCTCACGCGGGTAGGAGAAGAAGAGTGGGAAGAACGTGCGCTAGCAGCTGACGACCGCGCAGTGTGCCTCTCCACGTGTTCATAGGTGGCGCTGGTGACACTGGTATCGAGGGACTGGTTAACCATGTTGTCTTCGTCGTCTTCGTCATACGCGCGGCTGTCCATTTGGTCAACGGAAGCTGAGGTGATGTGTCTAGCCTCCGGGCTCCACGCACATTGGCGCTCGCGACTAGTATTTGCAGACGCAAAGCGAGAGGAGGGCGGAGATATAGTGTCGTCGCCCCCCTCTACAGTACTCTTGCTGCCAAGAATCGAACGGGGAGAGCCCTGCCAGCTTTCGCTCAGAATCTGTGCCTCGTTCTCTGCCATGTCGAACGCAGCCTCGTCTGCACGCGGCATACTCGTGCTGATATGCTGCATATCCTGACTGCAGTCCACGCCCACCGAGTCACTGCTCTCTCTCAAGAGAGAGACAGCATCCCCCTGGGCGCCGCCGAGAGCGTGGCCAGTCAGCTTCTTTCCCGTGAGCATCAAATCCAGGGCGCCGAATGCACCTCCAGGCGATTTCCGCACGTCCTTGCCTGACACCGCCTGGCGACGCAATTCCGCCGAGTCCCGCGTCGCTAGTGAGGGCAGCGTCCGGGAAGAAATGGCCGACGGAAGGGGCGAATTACCGAGCGGCAGACGTTCCTTGGCATCACCTGCCGGCGCGCACCAGGCAGCATGAGCAATAGAATCGCACACAAATGCGCCGCACGAGTCTCAGCGCGTAGTGTGGATGGGGCACACACCTGTGGAGGGGCGCGGCGGCATGCGAATTGGAGTCGCGCGGGCCGAGCGCTTGGCGCCGTCCGACATCGCCGATGAGTTTGGCGACGGCGACTCAGGCAGCTCCTGCTTCTCGCGGCGCGAACCCGCCAGCAATGGCGGACTGCTGCGCAACAACGGCATATGGGATCACCCTTCGCAAAGTCCTTTCCACTTTCGTTCAAACTTTTGAAACTGGTGTCGCGGGATTTGATTGTAGATGGCCCGAATGGGCGGTTATGCAAACACCTTTTGGTTATGACCTCGCCTCAAATTTTTGAGGCGAGGCCGCCACGAGCTCCGTGCTCGTAGCCAATGCCAGCAGCCATGGACTTTGGCATCGGGAGGCCAGGTACATACACGTCGTCTGTCTGTGTCTTTTGCTGTGCAAACACAAAGCATCACCACAGCTCACGCGTATTCTTCTCCGTGTTCTCCTGTAAAAACAACAGGAGATGCTGCCGGCGATGACGGGAACAAGGGTCCTCTTTCGCCAGGCTGGGAAAGGCTGCAGTCTGGTCTCATCCTCCCGTCTCAGCCTCCCGTTTTGCCGGGCGGCCTGGTCTGTACCGGAGTGTATGGATACACGTAGACCAGATCTGACAGGGTTGAGCAGTGCATGTATCTCTGTCCTTTCTGCGTTCTTTCTCTATGTCTTACCTGTGTCTGTCTCCAGGGCTCGTGTTCTACAGACACACGTCTGGAAAGGTACTATGGAAGCGGCCCGTCCTTGACGATGATGCTTCGGCACGCTTGCAAATAGGGCCTGGAGACGCATGGCGTTGTGATCAGAGTCCCAGCACGTCAACACCTGCTGGCTCGTGTTTGGTCTCGCCACAGGGCAAGACACTTTGCCTTTCACCCCCGAGCTACACGCCGAAAAAGAGTCCGCCTCCACCAACACCCGGCGGCTCGTCTCATAACGCCTTCAACGATGGCGCATTAACAGAGCAACTTGAGTGCGAGGGTTGGAAGAGGTCGCATTGCAATTTTGTATACTCAGATCATGAATGATACATTCTTGCGATTGATTGTTCACAACATGCACCCATGGTGGGTGAATCATTGAATGGGCTAATTGCTAGAGATGTGCAGGTACGAGTCACGGTCAACAGGGCGTGTTTTTTTCAGGAATCGCCAAACAGGCGAGACCCAGTGGACAAGGCCTGTACCATTGTTGGTGCCCACTTCCGCCTTCGTTTTCAACGAAGAGGACCTCAGAACAAGTACATCTGAATCAGAAGTCATAGTTGCTCAACAAAATACTTCAACCACAAAGTTGCCTTCATCCAGCATGGAACTCCTTCTGCGAAAAGTCGATGGTGCAGTCTTGAAGGATACGTCTAGCCGAGTGCCAAATGAAGATTGGAGTCCAAGGAGTGCGAATCTAAGTGAGAAGGTGCAGTATTGTATGAGTGGTAATTGGGTGGCAGACATTGGTACTGGCCCCTGGAAAATGTGGCTCAACATCACTTCTGCCTCGGCGAGTCTCGTCTCAGGATCGTACAGTGGTGTAATGGGATTTTATGAGCTGTCGAATAGCAGCTCGCCAGAACAAGAAATCAAAAAGCAAGAGTTGGTGTTTTCGCGATTTGCAATCGTTGGAAGCAAGATTTGTGGTTCGGGTTCGGATAGGGTTGGGGCGTTCGAACTATCTGGTACAGCTGTTGGGGAGAATTTGCGATTTATTCAGATGTATGAAACGCATAGTGTACGATATGAAGGCAAAATGCAAAAGGCTGTCGAAGGGGAGAGACTTGGGGACAATGAGATGTGGGGAGACCTGAGCAAGGTAGCAACTCTATCTTCGGAAAAAATGCCCACTGCCGCTTCCAAGGCAAAAGAACACACGAATGTTTACGAACCAGGATATATCGGGCTGGAGATAACGGACAAAATACCGCACTCGGTACGCCACACCGAAATACGCACATGTACATATGCACATACACATAAAAAAAGCACAGATACGCACACGCGCTGTGACACATACACATACACATACATGCACACACAAATAAAAATACACAGACACACGCGTCGGCCACACACATACAAACGCACAACAGCGAATGTGCATACATACATATACACAAATAAGTGCGCACGCATACGTATGTTTGCGCACGCACGCACACACGTGAACCCACACGCGATCACTAGCGCTGATGATTCCTGGCAATGTGTGTTCGTTTCAGGTTGTGACCATAAAAGATCTTGTCGACACAAATTTTGTTCGGCAAAGTGAGCCGGGCTACTCCAACGTGAATATCATGCTCGGCGATCGGTTGCTCTCAATTGGTGGTGAACTGTGTGAGAATGCCAATATGCAGCACGTATGTGCGCTACTCAGCGGCCCTGCCGGCTCGTTGGTCGAGATGACGCTTGCGCGCAAGCAAGGCTTCAGACTGTATACAGTGCGGGTAATGCGGCACCGTCGTCACGAACGTCTTGATAATTTTGAAGGCGTACTAAAACGCATGCCGGATGGTGACCAAAACGATACTTCGCAAGCCCCGTCAAGAGCCGTGTCACTATCACATTCACCCAGTGCAGCAGTTGTCAATGCAATAGTGCAAAGTGCATCAGCGCGTCCACCAATTTCGCCGCAAGTGTCTGTGGGGGGTCGGGGGAAATCACCTGTACCAAAACGAAAGCTAGAGGTATCAAACGGCTATGCAGTGGCAGAAGCTGAAAATGAGAAGATTGCGTTGGGTGCTCCAGCGTTGCCTGCAAGGAAACGAGAAAGTTCTCATCGTCCGTCGTGTTTCAATAGTAATTTTTTTGGCAAAACTCGTAAGGGAGCCAGAGCCATTTCAAGCGATACAGACTCGCAAAGTGACAATGAGAATATGTTAGATGCAGCCGACGGAAATGCTGCTACAGCATCCCTTCATACTGCTCCAAGACCGATCAAAATTGCGGGCAGTTTACCTGCGCCGCACCGTTGGCAGGAAATGCTCGACGATGGCAGGCAAAATGCTGCAAGCAGTGCTACGGTGTCGCAGTGCAGCAGCGCGCGAGCCTCTCGACAGAGCTCTGCTCGCCTTTTTCAGATGGATCCCTTGTTAGAGCAATGGCTAGGTCTCCACAAACTGACACCTTTCCACCTCTCACTCGAACTCCCTAGCAGCTGCCATCCACCGAGTTGATCCTAGGGGTTTGTACGGAATATGGCATACATGACAAACGCTTTTTGTGCGTATGTGTTCCGCACTTGCTCCAACATATTCATAACACATGCATGCATTACGCTTGCTTTGTTCGAAGTATTGATGAGCGAGCATTTCAAACTGAAGGGGTTTGGTGCTGAAATCCTGACATCATTCGTACATCATGTAAATGTGCATATGTTGCAGATGATTTGGGACTGCTTCAAACGTGCAAAAAGGGCATGCTTCGAGAGCGGATCGACTGTGAGAATGCTGCATGGCTCACACACGAACAGTTGCAAGAGCTTGGTGTCGAGAAGATGGGTGACAGAAGTAAAATTCTCAAACGCGCGCAAACACATCAAGAGGAACAACAAAAACGCACTTCAAAAGAGGAGGAGGAGGAGGCACTGCTAAAGAGTATCATTCTCCAACGCGCTCACATATATCAAGAAGAGCTACAACAAAAACACAACACAAGAAAGGGGGAGGAAGAGGAGGAGGAGGCACCTCTGGGTCTCTATCGTCCTTTCTCCCGTTACCTGACGAGAGAAAGGACGATAGAAACTGAGGAAATTGCACCTGGATTGACTGCAGAACCCGCAGAAGAGGTGGTGTATGCTGGGGTTGCAAACGTATCAGTTGCTGCGCCTGAGATGTGTCCTGTCGAGACATTGCCGATGGCACAGACAGCAACTGAAATTGCGACGGGGCACAGTGCGTATGAGCAACAGGCGGCAAGGGCGGAGGCGAGTGGGTCGCAGCGGGAGAAATTAGCTGCTGCGGCAAGGGCGAAATTGAGACAGAAATTGTTGGTGGAACGTGATTTGCACCATTCACATGTTGTTGGAGAGCTGATTTCTGCTCAACGTCTACGTCCTGCTGCGCCTATGAGCACTGTGACACCTGTGAATTCCTTGGAAGGAGTTGCTTCAACTCCTCCTGCGCTGCAACACGCTGCAGCACACTGCAACTCGGGCGTTTCAACTCCCGAGAGAAACCCCCTTGCTGCGTGGGTATCATCAAATGTGCAAGCACTGAACAAGGATAAAGAAGTGCGTCTAGAAATGAGGTTGGACATGGATTTCAGCCAGACCGTGGGCAATGAAGATACATTGAAACGAGGAATTGCGCGAGATACGGCATTGGCTCTGGGGGGTGCTCTGAAAAAGATCAAAGTCGTTTCTCTGCGCGCCGGTTCTGTCATCGCTCATCTCATTTTACTTCCTGGTGTAGTGTCAGATGGGCGCAGCGCCGAAGATGCAGCGCGAGAGCTCGAGCAGCAGGGGAATGATCCCTCTTCGCTTCTGATGGCGGGTGAATACACTAGCAAGGTTATACGACTGCGAGTATTGTCATGCACGACTAGTGCTGCTGCACAAGTTGGGCAGCAAATCACTGCTCAGCAAGGGGTATACTCCCAAGGGGATAAGACTGCAGAATTGGCAGCTTGCGTGGCGGCTCCAGCGCCTGAACACAGCTTTGCCGCCCCTTCTCCTGCTCAGAGAAAGAGCATACAGAATAGTGGTGCGGGCATACATGAAATACCTGCATCTTGGCCTGGACAGCCTAAACTGGAGGAGCTACGGCCACCGTCTGCCCTGGAATTGCCCACAGCACAGGGGGTGGGCTTTCTAAAGTTGGATATGCCAATATTTGAGGTGCTAGATAAAGGTGTGCAAGAGACGTGTATCCCTGAAAATTTACCATTCACTCTCGCTCCTATTCTTTGCTTCGATAATGGAGAAGCACAGGAGGATCGGCGTGCTCCGAAAACTTCGAGCAAGTGTTCTGCCGATGCACCACCGGCTGATAAAGCACACACTGCAGAGGTTCAAATGAATCTGCCTCAGTCAGTCTGTACAAAGCACGGTTGTGGTGTGCAAGGAGAGGTAGTAGTGGTGGCAGACGGAGGAAGCACATTAGATATTGGAGATGCGCAGCGATGTGAGGGTGGAGATGAGTCTGTATGTGATACAGCACATACTCTTGGATGCATTCGGGACCTGGCCGCGCCACCTCTTGCAGATACACAATCAACTCAAATACAAGCACAAGCAACCGCTGCCACCACTCACAAGATTAATTCTGAAGTAACATTGGTGGCGACATCGGTTCTTGAAGAGAATGGTGCTGTTAATGCGTGTACATCTGCTCCTGTTGTGGTTTTGGCTTCTGTTGCGATTCCCATGTTGAATCAAAGTGTGGCTTTTCCAACACCGTACACTGGAGTTTCTGCTCCAGAGGCACAGTTTGCCGTGAATATGTCTACGCACAATTTGCGCAGCGACGGGCAAGAAGAGAATCGAACACGCGATTCTCGTTGGAATGACCATGATGACGTAGGAGAAGATTCTAATACGCAAGAACAGGGAAGCGCAGCTGGCACAGACAGAGAGAGAGAAAGAGAGAAAGAAAGACATCAAGGTACAGAGTTTCGACGTTCGTCACCACCGTTTCGGAAATCCAACGCTCTACAACTATTATCTCCACACTTGACACTCCCAGCACCAAAACCTGCCACTGCTAATACCCACTCACCAACTGCTATGATCAATGACGACTGCAATCCCAGGACGAGTCTTGTCTCAATGAGTGCGAGGGAGGCAGAGCAGAAACTGTCAGAGCGAGCAAGCAAACTGATTGAGGATAAGATTGCAGAACGTGCAAATGTCGTGCCTCCTCAGACCAAATCTATCGGCAATGATCCTCAGCTGACGCCTGCTATCGCCGACTTCAGCACCTCTATCGCTGCGACCAATGCAAAGCGCGATGCAAATCATGTCATCCCCTATATGTGCAGCTTGGATGCTGTTATGAGCCCTGCTGATCGTGCACACAAGCTTGTGGAAGAGAACTTTGCAGATATAGCGAGGAGTGGCAAGGAGGAATCGAATACTGCGAATCGTAAACAACGCGCTGTAGTCACCAAAGAGACGGCCTTTTCTTTTGCATTCTCTGCGGTTGACATGCCCAAGTTCCACCTTCCAGGAGCCTTTGAAATGCCTCGAATTGGAACGCCGGGTTTGTTCCTCTTCGGTTGGGGCGATGATGGAGCGAAGGACGATCCACAAAAGTCGAGAAAACTTCGCATCAGTCATACTTCTGCAACTGCAGGCAATTGTCGGGTCTCCGACAAAGAAATGAGTCCGGCGGACAAAGCGGATATATTCTCGCGAAACAATGACATTCAAAGACAAAGGGAGGAACGGGCTTCTGAATTGGTCAATGTTTCCAGCAAGGACAACAGCAGGAGTGGACACGATGCAACTAGAGTACCTGTGGTACTGGGCGCCCAGGTTGGTGCGGATTCGCCGTGGAGGCCGAGTGTGGTCCTGCCGTCGTTGACGTCAAAAGGGAACATGGCTCCTCAGCTCTCATACAACCTCGACGAGATGGAAGGCACGTGGCAACGTGCTCTGCAATTGCCATCACCGCCTGTCATGGCAACGAAGGCTTTCCAGGGTTTTCAGATGCCATTGGCAGACATTGGCTTTTTGGGTAATGTGTTCGGCGTAGTATCGCCGATAAAATCGAAACCGTCTGAATTGCAAGTCCCGCCAGCAACAGACCCAAATATTGCGACCCCGAGCAGCGGTGTCAAGACGCTGCCTCAACTCGAGCCATTCCTGGTGGGCAGGGATGTGGAAGAAAGAATTGGAAGCAGAATCACAGGAGAGACAATGTACCTGCATCAAATCTCTTCTCCGACATGTGCGGCACTGCAAGAGCAATCCTTGAATCCTGACGACACTTCGTCTTTTTTTCAAATGTTTGGGGCTTCTTGCATAGAATCCGATGCCAGATTTGTGCAGGAACGACGGCGACAGATCAAAGTCGAGCGTCTGCAGAACGAGCAAATAGAGATGGAGAAGGTTGTGAGGCTTCAGCACCAAGAAATTGGACGGCAGATTCAAGCAGCCAAACAACGAGATGAGCAGGGTCTTGAAATCAAATTGCAGTCTTACGATCTCATCATGACCTCTCGCAATGACCCACAACGGCATGTCAACAAAGGTGCCTTGTCTGTCATTTCACGGGCAGACACTGTCAAGGATGCAAACAAGGCAGTAGAAGCAATTGCGACAGCAGCCTCAGACGCTGTGTCACAGTCACGAAAAGAGCCTCAGCTGAGTCTTGCCGGGTCGGTAGCTTCCGCAGCAGACCCCGCAAAGGCCGCAGGGACAGCAGTCAAAATAGCGCAGGATGCCCAGTCTCGCCTGACACAAAGCACTGGCAACCTGTTGGACATGCTCTACCATGCTACCAACACCCTTTTCGTGGAGCACCACATGCTGCCAACAACGAATACAATCAGTGCCAACGATAAGGAAAAGGCTTCATTAAAACACAAGCCTGTCGACAATTCATTGAAATCTCATGGAGGCACGAACCTGCCGGCAGCACTTTTTGACGTGAAATCAATTGGTCCAAACAGCACCACTTGGTCGGGGAGACCAATTCCAGACAAATATAGAGGACGACAGCAGCCAGAACAAGAGGACAAATTGGGTGGAAAGTACTCGCAAAGTGGCTCGCAATCAAGCACGTCATCGCACTCAGGAGCCAAGTCGCGGAAGTCGTCGAAAAACTCGGAACCGCGGTGGGACGTGAGTGCATCGGATATGGTGTCAAATCGACTCAGCTCGATACCCAAACCAAAGTCACAGAGCTCTGCTGACTCGAAAGAATGTATGCGGCATCCAAAGGACGTGATGCGCATGTGCAAAACTGCGCAATCCCAAGGACGAATGGCACGTACAACTCTAGGCGAGTCTGCGGATGCAGCTGCCGCTGGTGCTGCCGCAAATGACACTGCGCGCACGGGAAACAGAGGGGCGCACATGGACACGCTTGACATCACGTTGACCTTGTCGATCGATTTCTGTGCATCGGGACCAGAAGAGTCGTTACAGCGCTACGATTTCGAGCGGAATGTATGCCAGGATCTCGTGCATGTCAGCAGCCTGCCAATCTCATGTTTCCGCATCAAAACCATATGTGCTGGGAGCATAATTATTGATTTCGAGGTGTCTCAGCCCTCGACAGGTGCCGTTGATTTAGCAGCACTTGCTGACGTTTTCAAGGATCAAGCCGCAGACAGTAGCTCTCCTCTTTACGATGGAGTCTTCACTCAATTCACACACAGCATCCAAGTAAAAACAGCACAGTATCACACTGCGCTGACATTTGATAACCACGACAAATGCACACACAGCATCAATGCAGCACTGGCACAGATTTGGGATTCCAAAGGCTCGAGGGGAGGCGGGGAGGGAGTAGAAGGACGCGGAGGTGGCCCAGCGCTCCATCAAAGCTCACCTCCACCTCGCGCCGCGTCGGATCATCAACAGTCCGACAAGGTTGCTTCAGACCCCTCTACCAACAGTTCGCAACTGTCGGCGCGCAACAGCGAGCTGCAGCAGAGTGCTACGCCGCTATCTATACAGGAGTTGCATCACCTGGAGCAAGTGTGGTCGGCGGCTCTTGGGCAAGTGAGTGTTGAGGACAATTTACAAGACTGCCAAGTCCTTGGCCCGTTCACGCGTGACACTCCGCGCCTGTAAGCACCGTTTTTTTGTTTAGATGTACGCCTTTTAAAAGTCTATTTCTTGATAGTGTGTGGCTGTGGCAGTGGCTATCAGTGGCAGCATCACACACATACATATACGTACAAACACACACTCTCTCTCTCTTGTCCTCTCTCTCTCACACACACAAACACACACACAACACACACACAACACACTCACAACACACACAACACACACAACACACCACACAACACAAAGCACACACAACAACAACAACAAAACAAAACACACACACACAACAATCAACGCAACCAACACACACA
>Ga0105053_10009063_pt1 | contig 12760 bp, 10 predicted proteins | sample BON01_FD_78093 | JGI IMG/M metagenome (GOLD analysis project Ga0105053, IMG submission 78093) | Freshwater microbial communities from Lake Bonney liftoff mats and glacier meltwater in Antarctica - BON-01 | ecosystem: Environmental > Aquatic > Freshwater > Ice > Glacier meltwater | place: Lake...
CTTCGCTGTCACCATTACCTACGAAGCTCCCAATGTCTTTTCTGCCAACACTACAATTATTGGATCTACCGCAGAGAATACCTGTGAATCTGTAGATCTTGGTAATGCTCAAAATTACGCTTTTGACTTTGTTGATGCTGCTTCAACTAACAACTACAGAGCAAAATACGATAATCTCCAAGTTACCAACTATGGTCTCAATGGTCAAACGGCTGGGGCTGGATCTGCTGGGAAATTCGCCGCTAATACCCAAAGTACTGGGATCGCTAATCCAGCAATTACAACTACAAATTTAACTTCTACTGATACCAGCATAGGTAACAATAGCGCGGGGGTAAAATACTTCAGAATGTTCTTTTCATCGTTAGCTTCCGATCATGAGCTGACATCGATAGACATCGCAATAAATTGCGATGTCTTTTTTAGCGTTGTTGGGTGCTGGTGATTCTAGTAAGATCGGAGTATTGTGTTGTCTGTGCTTTGGGCGATCGATCTTCAACATCCGCTCTTGTGGGGTGGGTAGATTTCCGCAGCTCACCCAAAACCAACCTCGATCGATCTACATCCTCAAACATCAATACTACATGTCCACAGATCGACACCTCCCGATTTATCTCGATCGACATGCTACCACGCCAGTCGATCCGCGCGTCTTAGCGGCAATGTTGCCATATTTTACCGAGCATTTTGGTAATCCGACTAGTACCACCCATCAGTATGGTTGGGCGGCAGAAGCGGCAATAACTGGAGCGAGGGAAACCATCGCCGGCGCAATTGGAGCAAGTACCGAAGAAATCGTCTTTACCAGCGGTGCAACGGAAGCCAATAATCTCGCCCTCAAGGGTGTCGCCGAAGCATATTTTTCGAAGGGGCAACATATCATTACCCTCCAAACCGAACACAATGCCGTATTAGATCCTTGTCAATATCTAGAATCATTAGGATTTACAGTTACTTATTTACCTGTCGAACCCGATGGTTTAGTCGATCTTGATATCTTCGAGAAAGCCATCCGTCCAGATACGATCTTAGTCTCGATCATGGCGGCTAATAACGAGATTGGTGTTTTGCAACCACTTGCAGAAATTGGTAAGATATGTCGAAAAAATGGAGTTTTATTTCATACTGACGCGGCACAAGCGATCGGTCAAATCCCCTTAGATGTCGATTTATTAAATATCGATTTGATGTCACTGACGGCACATAAAGTATATGGGCCAAAAGGCATCGGTGCATTATACGTCCGTCGTCGCCATCCGCGCGTGAAATTGTCACCACAACTGCATGGTGGCGGACACGAACGAGGAATGCGATCGGGTACACTATACCCACCGCAGATCGTCGGCTTTGCCAAAGCTGTCGAACTCGCCCTCGTCGAAATGGAGTGGGAAACAGCGCGGTTAATTGAATTGCGTGACAGATTGTGGTCGCAATTGAGTCAGGTTGAGGGTATTTATCTCAACGGTCATCCCACCCAACGACTGCCTGGAAATCTAAATATTAGTGTTGCTGGTGTTGACGGAAACGCGCTCCTACTAGGTCTACGTCCGATTGTCGCCCTCTCATCAGGAGCCGCTTGTAGTTCTGCCAAAATTGAGCCTTCACACGTCTTAACGGCACTAGGCAGATCTCAATCGTTGGCTTATGCTGCACTTAGGTTTGGAATTGGGCACAATAATACAGTCGAGCAAATCGATCGAGTCGCCATGGCGACAATCGAGACGATTCAGAGTCTGCGGAAGTTAGCTTTGAGATCGTGACAATTTACAGCTATAATCGAAGTTAACCAGGCGCGATCGCCTCAAAGAAGAATAAGTTAAGGGACTAGCAGCTAAATAAAGTACTGACTGTGAATGTGCTGGTAGGTTACGCTTTGCGATAACACACCCTACAATTTGGTACATTATTTCCAAGCATCTCCCTGAGCCGATCTTCCCAATCCTTCCGGTAATCCAAACTGGATGCGGTCGCCTACTTGACAAAATTTTCGTGGATTCTGGACATACCACCATCCTTGTAGCTAATTACAAAGTGCAATGGATCTAGTGAGGATTGGAGGATCGCTCCAGTTCGCTCTATTTTAGGAAGCTACAGATACAACCCTGTTTTGAGTTGATATCGATCGCTGGGGTCGTCTGAAGATATAAGCCCAATTGCTACGAACTTACTCGTAACTAATATTTGGGTAGATTCTCTCCAACAGATACCGGGCAAACAATTGGTGTTTGTCAAGTATTTTGGCAGAGAAAGCAGATCTGCTGTTCGAGACATTCTGTACTCAGTCAGATGCCGTGCCTAGAGGTAAATGACCATCAAGTAGCTGGGATCTGAAGATCGTAGGAAAATAGCGAGGCTGCGCCACACCGTAGCATCCACTCTGTAGAACTTAGTCTATGGCCTCAGTTACCACGCAATGCTCATTTCCTCAAGACACACTGCAACAAAGCCGACACGATCGTCAATCGAGAGCCATACATCTACATCTCTATGATGAGTGCATTATTTAGCACCCAACGACGTAGACAGATGCCCACCGTCTAACTCCCGATGGGATACTTTAGCCGATTGGCAGTATCCTCAAGACACGATCGCTCAGGCTTAGAGATCGATCCAAATCAATTACAAAGCAGTTAGCTACTTGGACAAATTACGTTATATCATACCAGCACCGCTCGGCACCCATCAATTCTCAGTGACCGGACATGCTGCTAATTTTCGAGGAAATTGAATGCCAAAGCAAATAATTATTGCGGAGCAACACCGTATTGGTGCCGTATTTGGGGAAGACCAAATTCAAGAATTGGTAGTAGCGACCGGAGAACATCAGGTCAGTGATATCTATCTTGGCATCGTCGAAAATGTGTTACAAGGGATCGATGCTGCGTTTGTCAACATCGGCGAACCTTCTCGCAATGGATTTATCCACGTTACCGATTTAGGGCCACTTAGACTCAGACGTAGCGCTGGCTCGATTACTGAATTGCTCGCACCACAGCAAAAAGTGCTAGTGCAGATCATGAAGGAACCAACCGGAAATAAAGGCCCCCGACTGACTGGAAATGTCAGCCTCCCTGGTCGTTATGTCGTGTTGATTCCCTTTGGTAAAGGGGTAAATCTATCCCGCCGGATTCGGACTGAAGGCGAGCGAAATCGGCTCAGAGCTTTAGCCGTCCTGGCTAAACCAGCAGGGATGGGTCTACTCGTGCGAACTGAAGCGGAAGATACCACAGAAGAGGCAATTCTAGAAGATCTAGAACAACTCCAAAAACAGTGGGAGATCGTCCAGCAGGATGCAAATTCTACCCGTGCGCCAGCCTTACTCAATCGCGATGATGATTTCATCCAAAGAGTCCTCAGAGACATGTTTTCGGCGGATGTCAACCGTATTGTCGTAGACTCCGATCAGGGACTCAAACGGGTCAAGCAGACCCTACTGGGCTGGAATGACGGTCAACTACCTCCAGGAGTCGTAGTAGACAGGCATCGAGAACGCCAACCGATTCTCGAATATTTCCGAGTCAATGCCGCAATTAGAGAAGCATTAAAACCCAGAGTAGACCTACCTTCAGGCGGTTATATCATCATCGAACCGACTGAAGCATTGACGGTAGTTGATGTCAACTCTGGTTCCTTCACTCGATCGAGCACCTCGCGCGAAACAGTACTATGGACAAACTGTGAAGCAGCAACAGAAATTGCCCGCCAGATGCGGCTGCGGAATATCGCTGGGGTGATCATTATCGACTTTATCGATATGGATTACCGCAAAGATCAACTCCAAGTACTGGAGCATTTTAACAAACAACTTCGAGCTGATAAAGCCAGACCCCAAATTGCCCAATTGTCCGAATTAGGACTAGTCGAACTCACCCGCAAACGTGAGGGTCAAAATATCTATGAGTTATTTGGCGAGACCTGTAGTACCTGCGGCGGATTAGGACATTTAGCGCACGTTCCTGGCGAAGCAGTTTATGGCGCAGATGGTGAAGCAGTGCCGATTTCGCTAGTTTCTACCGCACCTCAACGCGAACACCGCCATCGCACTAGTACTACTGACAATACATCCCTCTCAGGCAGAGGATTGACTAGAAGTCCCCGTCGCAACGAGCGGACATTACCCGATCCGCGTCAGTCGGCACCAGCACCAGCACCAGCACCAGCAGAATGGGATACCTTCGATCCAGAGGGTACAGAAGGTGAAGACGACTTCAATCTAGTCAATCATCCCAGCTATCAACAGCAGAATGGTAGCAAAAAACGTCGCCGCCGAGTAGGGCGCACCGAACGCGAAGAGGTAGTTCGGAATGTACCGCGTCCGACACCCACTAGCGATACTCCACGCATTGCGATGCCTAACACTAATGCTGTTAGTCGCGCTGTCATCCCCAATCGTCAGGCCCCTTCCCCGTCTGATGATAACGTGCGGGCGACTCTAGTCAGTCGTAACTTTGCGCCGCCAGCGATCGAAGCATTTGTTCCAGATCCACTTCCAGATCCACTTCCAGCAGCAGACTTAGCGGAGGATACCTTAACCACCACTACCGCCGATTTAGTTGAACAAGAGCAACGTCCTGGGAAACCTCAGCGAGTCAAGCCTACTCGTCCGACGATCGAACCACCAGAAGTAATCGCCGTTGAAATGTCGGATTTGGAGAAAGAAACCTACGCCTGGATGGGAATTTCACCATTAGTAAAGTTGGGACAGGAATTAAACAACCCTAAAACAGCAATTATTAATATTGTACCGATCGGTAGCTTACCTCCCGTACCTGTCGCGATAATTGCGCCTACAGCCGATCTTCAAGATGAGGACATCCCAACTGATGATTTGCCAACATCCACTATCCACACTGACGATTCAGCCGCCCAAATCGTCGAGGAAGTCGTAGAAACTCATCAACCTGAAGCTATTGATGAAGTAGTGGAAACTCCCCCAGAAGCTGAAGCTATTGATGAAGTAGTGGAAACTTCCCCAGAGCCTAAAACTATTGATGAAGTAGTTGAAACTGATGCGATCTCGATCGATCTCGATCCAGTTGAGGCAGTGACAATCGGGAGCGCGCCACCAGAAGAACTCCCTGAAAATCGGCGCCGCAAACGTCGATCTTCAGCAACGGTAGATTAATCTTTGACGCTACTGATAGCCCCGACTTCTCCAAGAAGTCGGGGCTATATCAATACTTCTCGTTTGAGCTAAAAACTAGTTAGTCCGCGTAGGCGGACTTCAGATCACTAGCTGCGATTTCAGTCGTCAGCAATTCTTAACCGAGAAGTATTGGGGGCTATATCAATACTAACTTCAGACTGACGTTAACTACCTTACCTACAAATGACGATCGATCCTCTCAACTATGACTAGTCACGAATTTACATGTCAAGAAGATCTCATCGCTGGTGTTGATGAAGTTGGGCGGGGGGCATTATTTGGGATGGTAGTTACAGCCGCTGTTATTTTGCCTAAGACTGCAATTATTGACTGTCAAAATTGGGGTATAAAAGATAGTAAAAAGCTTTCAGCGCACCGTCGAGAACTATTAGTGCCGCAGATTCAACAAACCGCGATCGCCTATACTATCGGGATCGCTACCGTAGCGGAAATCGACGATTTAAATATTTTACAGGCAACGCTATTAGCCATGCGTCGGGCAATAATGGGGTTAGCTATCACACCAGAATTATGTTTAATTGATGGGAATAAATCGATTCCCGATCTAGATATTCCCCAGCAAACCCTCATCAAAGGGGAAGATAAGTCGATCTCGATCGCTGCTGCTAGTATATTAGCGAAAGTTTGGCGCGATCGATTGACGATCGAACTAGCGGAAATTTATCCCATGTATCACCTTGCCAAGAATAAAGGGTACGGTACAGCCCAACATCTCATAGCGATCGAGAAATACGGGATTACACCCGAACATCGACAGTCTTTTAGTCCTTGTCAAGGTAGGGTAATTCGTGTGTCCCTACCCTGAATTACTAGCCTAAATGTGGAGTTTGAGGCGTAGTAAATGAGTCAGATCGATCGCCTTGGGTTTCGGTATTTGCCCAGAGCGTATAATCAGCCAATAATTGGTGCATCAATCTTTGTTTAAAAGCATTGAGGATACTTTTAAGCAAACTATCTCCAGCCGACTCTACCATTGCGGTAGGCATAAAGTTTAATGGTGGTGGGAGATCTACTTGAATTTCCAAATCCGCACGTCCTTCGAGATAGGTTTGTCCCTGTTTTTGATAAGGTGACAATTTACCGATCAGTTTGAGACTAAAACGTCGATCGATATAATCAATTCCCCGAATTTCACATTTGGTAGAAGCAACTTGTACCGTACCATCTGCTCCCGGCCAAACCCGCAGAAATACCGTCGGCTGAAGATCGAATCCAAAAAAACTCAGCGTCCGCATCGTCAAAAAAAACTCATCATCACTCACCTGTTTAATTCGATCTGGCTCAACTAGCGATCGCACCAAACGATGCGGCTGGCGTAGATAGTGCTGAATGGGGATAGGTTGCTGGGGTACAGCAATGTCAACCGATCGATCCGCTGTAAATTTAACGATGTGCATATGTATATCCAGGAGTTAGAAACTAGTAACACCGGAGAGATTAATTAACTATCAATTGTTAATGCTATTAAATATCTGCAACTTAGCAAAAAAATAAGTTTTAATTTACCGATGTCTAGTTACGATAAGATACCTTTATCTAAGATCTTATCGCATTCACGATCCAGATTTCTAGATAAAATTAAAAAATTTAGTAATTTACCAAGTTAGTGCCACAATTCTGGTGATACTTGCGAATCGTTTATGACATTGAAAATCGCTCATTTGGGGCCTCTGGGTACCTATGCTGAAGCTGCTGCGCTCGCTTATGCCCAGACAGAAATCACGACCCAATTTTACTTGCAGCCCTATCCCAATATCGCTCAAACGCTCCAAGCGGTAGCTAGTGGAGAGGTAACACTCGCGATCGTTCCAGTCGAAAACTCGATCGAGGGTGGCGTGACGATGACCGCCGATACGATCTGGCAACTAGCTGCAACGCTCCAAATTCAACAAGCGATCGTTTTACCGATCCATCATGCCTTGATTTCTGTCGCCACCGACTTGAGCCAGATCGAGACAGTTTACTCACATCCTCAAGCTCTGAGTCAATGTCAACAGTGGTTACAACAGTATCTGCCCCAAGCTGCACGGATTGCTGACAGCTCTACTACCGCAGCACTAAAGACGCTCTCAACCAATGCTCATGCTGCTGCCATCTCTTCAGTTCGGGCGGCGAATCTATACAATCTGCCGATCTTGGTACACCCAATTAATGATTATCCAGATAACCAGACTAAATTTTGGGCAATTAGTTTACAGCCAGCACTGCTCGGAAATTGTACTTCTGTGGCGTTTAGTTTGCGATCGAATGCTCCAGGTGGATTGATGACTGCTCTGGGCTACTTCGCCAATCGGGGTTTGAACTTGAGTCGGATCGAATCTAGACCTAGCAAACGTTCGCTCGGCGATTATTTATTTTTCATTGACATCGAAACTGACGTGAATAATTGTCCCGCTTTAAAATCAGCTCTAGCCGACTTAGATGTTTATGCCGAAACAGTTAAGAACTTTGGTAGTTATTACACCAAGACGATCGCTGTTGCTAGCTAGCCATTGGTTTATCTGCTACCAGTCACTATAATTTACGAAATCATCTGAGCAAGTAGTTTGATGAAAATACTTTATTTGGAAAGTTTAAAGGGCTGCACGGAAATCAGTTTAGCTTTACCAAACTTATTCTCGCCAATGTTTTGTCAGACGATCGAATTATCGATCTCGATAGCGATTTAGCGATTGGTAGAGATTTGAGTGAACTATTTTCCACCAATCTCAATGATTTTATCATCGGAGCTGCGGCAATTGAAACGATCGCTGATTCGCTCAGGAGTACTTTCTACCAATCTATTGGTATGAAAAAGGCAGCTAAGTACTTCAATAAAGGTCGGGCATCAGCTAACATCCACTAATTCGGCGATCGAATCCCCAGTTAATAGCAGTTCGGATGAAACAAAGAAGAGATCGGCAAGAACCAGAGGATAACAATCGACAATTCAGCTCGAGGACTGACATTAAATAGCCCTACTAGTCGATCGACTAGTAGGGCTATTAGTTAACTAGACAGATTTAACCGTGTCTATAGCATTGGTGCAAACTGAGGCTTCTCAGGTACCACTGTGTACTCAGCGACGATTTGGCGGAACTCATCGCCATCGATGGTTTCTTTCTCGATTAAGAGATCTACCAATCGATCGACTACCGAACGATTTTCGCGCATGATTTTCAGTGATTCTAGATGACACGCAGCCACGATTTCGCGAACTTGTTGGTCGATTTGCGCAGCTACTTCATCAGAGTACTCAGAACGCGCGCCCCAGTTACCACCAAGGAAGACTTCACCAGACTGACTCTCTAGTGACAGAGGGCCGAGTTTGGACATCCCAAACCGTGTCACCATTTGGCGGGCCATCGAGGTAACTTGTTGTAAGTCACCACCAGCACCAGTAGTTACTTCAGCATCTCCAAAGATGACTTCTTCGGCTGCACGTCCACCTAGGGCACCACAGATCCGAGCACGGAGTTGAGTCCGTGAGATCAGGGACTGGTCTTCAGCAGGAGTAAACCAGGTTAAACCTTGAGCTTGTCCGCGAGGAATCAATGTAACCTTCTGGAGTGGGTCGTGAGCGGGGATAAGGGTAGCGACGATCGCATGTCCTACTTCATGGTAAGCAATCAGACGTTTGCTCTTACCATCGACTAGTGGAGTACCTTCCATCCCAGCCACGACTCGATCGACTGCATCATCGATTTCAAGGTTGGTGATCGCATCTTTGCGACGACGTGCGGTCATAATTGCTGCTTCATTGAGCAAGTTGGCTAAGTCAGCACCTGTAAAGCCAGGAGTCCGACGGGCAATTGCTTCTAATGAAATATCTGCACCTAATTTCTTGTTGCGAGCGTGAACGCCGAGGATTTCAATCCGACCAGCAATATCGGGCGGATCTACTTGTACTTGTCGATCGAACCGACCAGGACGGAGGAGAGCAGAGTCAAGTACGTCAGGACGGTTAGTCGCGGCGATAATGATAATTCCGGTGTTTCCTTCAAACCCATCCATCTCGGTGAGCATTTGGTTCAGGGTTTGTTCGCGTTCATCGTTACCACCACCAATACCAGCACCACGTTGACGACCGACTGCATCAATTTCATCGATAAAAATGATACAAGGAGCGTTTTCTTTCGCTTTTTTGAACAAGTCGCGGACGCGGGACGCACCCACACCAACAAACATTTCGACGAATTCCGAACCAGAGATACTAAAGAATGGTACTCCAGCTTCACCCGCGATCGCTTTGGCCAACAAGGTTTTACCTGTACCTGGAGGACCAACTAACAAGACACCTTTCGGAATCTTGGCACCAACGGCGGTAAAGCGTTCGGGCTGCTTGAGGAAGGTGACAACTTCTTGTAATTCTTCTTTAGCTTCAGCAATTCCGGCGACATCATCAAACATCACACCAGTTTTGGCATCCATTTGAAACTTAGCTTTGGATTTACCAAAGTTCATCGCTTGACCAGGACCACCAGGCATGTTGTTAGAGCGACGGAATAGTAAGAACAAGCCGCTAATTAATAGTGCTGGGAAAACTAAGTTACCGAGGAAACCCCAGACTGCACCATCATTGCGTGCGGGATGACTATCAAAGGAGATATTTGAATCTCTGAGTCGATCGATTAGTTCTGGTGCATTTATGTGTAAATCGACCCGCAGCCGCTGGATCCGATCTTCAAGATCTGGATCGATCGCCTCGACGATCGCTGTTCTACCACCATCATAGAGATCGACTGCTTTGACGCGATCGGCATCGAGATACTCTAGGAATCTACCATAAGTCATCCGAGTGCTTGCTGTATTTTTACCAACTTCAGCAGTGACAGGTGTAAATGCTCCTTGCCACACTAAGAAGCCAATTACCAGAACTGGAATCGTCCACAGTGCTGCTAGTTTCCACGAAAACTTCATAAAATTGTTTGCCTTTGGGTACGAAGTGACAGTTATCAGTTAAGAATTATTAATTCAGTTTGGCTCATACGCTTTAAAATTTTTGAAAACATATCTTAACTAAATTTAACGTAATTCTCAGATTTCGGAAAGGGGGGGGGAGGAAAGCTTTAGGTTTTAGGTGTTAGGCTCTAGGCTGGGAAATGTAGGTCGGCACTGTCCGCCATTTGGGTTTTAGCCAATTAGGTCGATCGATTCTCGGTACTTTTACAGGATAAATTCACCTTGAGCAATTTTGATGACACGACCGCCAATACTGACGGTACATACATCAATTGTATACTGACTCCGCAAATATAGTACTGAAGACCTACCCATTTCTACGCCCTGTTCGACGGCGATGTCTAGATCTGAACTACCTAAGTACTGATACTTAGCCAGATATGCAGCTAGACAACCATTGGCACTACCAGTCGCCGGATCTTCAGGAATCCCATAACATTCTGTAAAGACCCGAACGTGTAACTGACAATCGGGATCGATCGTCTCAGGACAGAAGATGAGAATCGCTTGAGCGGGTAGATTGGCAACCGATCGCGCGTACAACTCTAGGTTGAGTTTTGCCTGACTTACCGCCGCTAAAGTTTTGAGCGTAACTATGATAAATGGTAACCCAGTCGAGACTGGCTCGATCGGGTAACGCGTGTCGATATCTGTAAGGTTTACCCCAATCACAGCAGCTAGCATCGCCGCAGATAACGGATCGTAGAATTTGGGCTGTTGCTGGTGCATCCACAAAATATCTGGTGAGCCGTTGAAATAGTTAAAATCGATCGGAATTTGTCCGACTTGGTAGTTGAGGTTAATTCGGTTGATAGTATGTTTGACTAGCTCCTGCTGGATGGCAAACGCCGTTCCTAGTGTCGGATGTCCGGCAAATGGTAATTCCGTCGTCGGCGTAAAAATGCGGGTGTTGTAGCCGCCATTAACTGGCTCTGAGTTCGTGACAAAGGTCGTCTCAGAGAAATTAATCTCGCGGGCGATCTGCTGCATCTGGAGATCGGTCAAATTCCCCGCATCCAAACACACCGCCAGTTGATTGCCCGTATATTTCTCCGTCGCAAACACATCGAGAATTAGGAAAGGAATGTTAGACATCTGTATATTCACAACTAAGCATCACAATCTAATTTTCCTACTTTTAAGTCCCGAGCTAGAGCAGCCACAACCACCATCAGCGATCCCCGATTGTTACAAACTATTGCGAGTTTGCTCAGGAATCACTCATAATGCCAGAAAATGATTGCAGAAGGTACCCAATCCACGGCCAACTTATCGCCTAAATTAGGTGAAAACTCCGTCCTTCTAGGACGACTCCATGTTAGATTCAAGCATGTACCGCAGGGCTTGCGGGAGGCGAAAGCCAAAGCCTGTGGAGCAAACATAAGACCGGAAGACCCTTAAAGGAGGTTGAGGCAGTTGCGATGAAGCAGGAACCCAACTAGCGATGTTTGGGAATCCTCGTACCTTTTCGGTCGAGGAAGATGTCAAATATGATCTAAGTGTCCGTAATCAACCTCAGACCAAAAGGCTTATAGCCGAATGTAAGTCTGGTAACAAACTTTTTTGGAGTAAACCACAATGAGTATCGTCACCAAAGCGATCGTCAATGCAGATGCTGAAGCTCGTTACCTCAGCCCAGGCGAATTAGATCGGATCAAAAACTTCGTCACTTCTGGCGAACGCCGTCTCCGCATCGCTCAAACCTTAACTGACTCTCGCGAGCGTTTAGTTAAAGGTGCTGGCGACAAACTGTTCCAACAACGCCCTGATGTTGTTTCTCCCGGCGGTAATGCTTACGGCGAAGAAATGACTGCAACTTGCTTGCGTGACTTAGACTACTACCTCCGGCTGATCACCTACGGTGTGGTTGCTGGTGACATAACTCCGATCGAAGAAATCGGTGTAGTTGGCGTACGTGAGATGTATAGATCTTTAGGTACCCCCATCGATGCAGTCGCTGGTGGTGTTCGTGCCATGAAAGATGCCGCTACATCCATGATGTCTGGTGAAGACGCAGCAGAAGCTGGTGCTTACTTTGACTACTTAATCGGTGCAATGAGCTAGTTGATTCAACCCGAATCAGCTACAAATTTGGAAATCAGCAACTAAAGACTCGCTAAGGAATTTAGGATCGTGCAAGACGCAATTACTTCTGTTATCAATTCTTCTGACGTTCAAGGTAAATACCTTGACTCCACTGCACTAGATAAGCTCAAAGCTTATTTTGGTACTGGCGAACTCCGCGTTCGTGCGGCTGGTACTATCAGTGCTAACGCTGCAACCATCGTTAAAGAAGCTGTAGCCAAATCCCTGTTGTACTCAGACATCACCCGTCCAGGTGGTAACATGTACACTACTCGTCGTTATGCTGCCTGCATCCGCGACTTGGACTACTACCTCCGTTATTCTACCTACGCGATGTTAGCTGGCGATGCTTCCATTTTGGATGAGCGCGTACTCAACGGTTTGAAAGAAACTTACAACTCCCTGGGAGTTCCTGTAGCTGCAACTGTTCAAGCCATCCAAGCCATCAAAGAAGTCACCGCTAGTTTAGTTGGTACTGATGCTGGTAAAGAAATGGGTGTTTACTTAGACTATATCTGTTCTGGCTTGAGCTAGTCGATCGGTTAAGCAACCTGTCGAGGATATAGA
>Ga0105053_10009068_pt1 | contig 12756 bp, 15 predicted proteins | sample BON01_FD_78093 | JGI IMG/M metagenome (GOLD analysis project Ga0105053, IMG submission 78093) | Freshwater microbial communities from Lake Bonney liftoff mats and glacier meltwater in Antarctica - BON-01 | ecosystem: Environmental > Aquatic > Freshwater > Ice > Glacier meltwater | place: Lake...
ATGGTCCGTTCGACCTCGAGAACCTCGTAATAGTCGCGCGTCGCCATGCGGCGTTCGTCCTCTTACCCTGCCGGGTCCGCGCCTCTTGTCGGGCGGTCACCGTTGCGGCTGACCGGGCAGACATGGGCACCCGGCGAAATGATGCAAGTTTATGAAACGGCCCCGCCTCTCCAGTCCTCCACCAGTGAAGCGGCCGGGGGAGGGGGCTCATCCAAAGGATGGTGGAGGGGCTCCCAGCGCTGGTGGGTGCGGTTGGCCCCCTCCACCGTTTCGCGGTCCCCCCTCCCCCGAAGGGGAGGGGGTTGCTGCCCTCAAGCGCTCTTCTTCTTGTCGTCGTCGCCGGCGTCGCCGTCGGGTGCGACTTCCTCGAACTCGGCGTCTACCACGCCGTCGTCGGCGGGGGCTTCGTCAGAGGCGTCATCGCCGCCCTGCTGGTTGGCGTACATGGCCTCGCCCAGTTTCATCGAGGCCTGGACCAGGGTGTTGGTCTTCGTCCGGATGTCTTCGGGGTCGGTGCCGTCCTTGGCTGCCTTCAGCTCTTCCAGGGCGGTTTCGATGGCGGCCTTTTCGTCGGGCCCGACCTTGTCGCCGTGCTCGGCCATGGCCTTTTCGGTCGAGTGGATCAGGCTGTCGGCGGCGTTGACCGCCTCGACCATCTCCTTGCGGGCCTTGTCGGAGGCAGCATTGGCTTCGGCTTCCTTGACCATCTTGTCGATGTCCGCGTCCGAAAGGCCGCCGTTGGCCTGGATGCGGATCGACTGTTCCTTGTTGGTCGCCTTGTCCTTGGCGGTGACATGGACAATGCCGTTGGCGTCGATGTCGAAGGCGACCTCGATCTGCGGCATGCCGCGCGGTGCGGGGGGAATGCCCATCAGGTCGAATTGGCCCAGCACCTTGTTGTCCGAGGCCATGGGACGTTCGCCCTGGAACACCCGGATGGTCACGGCTGACTGGTTGTCGTCGGCCGTCGAGAAGGTCTGGCTCTTCTTGGTCGGGATGGTGGTGTTGCGTTCGATCAGGGGGGTGAAGACACCGCCGAGGGTCTCGATGCCCAGGGTCAGCGGGGTCACGTCCAGCAGCAGCACGTCCTTGACGTCGCCTTGCAGCACGCCGGCCTGAACCGCGGCGCCGAGGGCCACGACCTCATCCGGGTTGACGCCCTTGTGCGGCTCCTTGCCGAAGAATTTCTTCACGGCCTCCTGGACCATGGGCATGCGGGTCATGCCGCCGACCAGAACGACCTCGTCGATGTCCGAGGCCTTCATGCCCGCATCCTTGAGGGCCTTGGCGCAGGGCTCGATGGTGCGCTGGACCAGATCCTCGACCAAGGCCTCCAGCTTGGCGCGCGACAGTTTGATGTTCAGGTGCAGCGGGCCCGAGGCGTTCATGGTGATGAACGGCAGATTGACCTCATACTGGGTGACCGAAGACAGTTCCTTCTTGGCCTTTTCGGCCTCTTCCTTGAGGCGTTGCAGGGCCAGTTTGTCGGAGCGCAGATCGACACCCTGCTCCTTCTTGAACTCGTCGGCCAGATAATCGACCAGGCGCAGGTCAAAGTCCTCGCCACCCAGGAAGGTGTCGCCATTGGTCGACTTGACCTCGAAGACCCCGTCGCCGATCTCGAGGATCGAGACGTCGAAAGTGCCGCCGCCGAGGTCATAGACGGCAATCTTCTGGCCGTCGTTCTTGTCCAGGCCGTAGGCGAGGGCGGCTGCGGTCGGCTCGTTGATGATGCGCAGCACTTCGAGGCCGGCGATCTTGCCGGCGTCCTTGGTGGCCTGACGCTGGGCGTCGTTGAAATAGGCCGGGACGGTGATGACGGCCTGGGTCACGGTCTCGCCGAGATAGGCCTCAGCGGCCTCCTTCATCTTTCCGAGGGTGAAGGCCGAGATCTGCTGGGGGGAATAGTCCTTGCCGTTGGCGCGCACCCAGGCGTCGCCGGTCGGTCCCTTGACGATCTCATAGGGGACCATCTTCTTGTCCTTGGCCACCACGGGGTCGTCGAACGAGCGGCCAATCAGGCGTTTGATGGCGAAGAAGGTGTTGGTCGGGTTGGTCACGGCCTGACGACGCGCCGGCTGACCCACCAGGGTCTCGCCACCGTCCTGGATGGCGATGACGGAGGGCGTGGTGCGATTGCCCTCGGCGTTTTCGATGACCTTGGGGGTCTTGCCGTCCATGACGGCGACGCACGAATTGGTCGTGCCCAGGTCGATGCCGATGATCTTGGCCATTGGTGGTCTTTCAGTCCATTTCGGCGGGCGATGCGGCGGCCTTTTTAGAGCGAAGCGCCGCGCGTGACCGCCCCCGGTGTTCAGGGTCTTTGGTCGGTTGGTACGAGTCCGGCCACAAGGCCCCACGAGTTACGGGGTTTTGCGGCGGTTGAGCCCATATGGGAAATACCCCCCGGCCTGCAAGGCCCAAAGGCATGGTCGGGACGATTCAAACGTCAGGGTCCGTCAGGTGCACCCATGAACAAAAGCCTGCATAACGTTGTCATCGCCGAACCGATGAGAGTCCGGCCGCTGGGGAGAGACTGACGTGAAAACCTTCAAGACCATCGCCCGCGCCGCACTGATCGTGGCGGCCCTGGGCACTACTTCCGTCGCTACTGCCGCTGAGCCGGCGGTCGCCGCCGACAGGACCGCCGTCTCGGCGGCTGTCCAGTCACGCGACGGCCTGAACCGCCGGGTGCGCATCCACAACAACACCGGCTGGACCATGCTGCGCTTCTACGCCTCGGATTCCCGCGTCACCAGCTGGGAAGAAGATATGCTTGGCCGCGGCACCCTGGCCGCCGGTCGCAGCGTCACGATGAATATCGACGATGGCTCGGGTGCCTGCGTCTATGACTTCAAGGCCGAGTTCACCAACGGCCAGGTGCTGACGCGCTACCAAGTCAATGTCTGCCAGATCGCCGACTACTACTATACGCGCTGATCCCAAGGGGGCTGACGCGCCCCGGCCGGTCGGTTTGCGGTCGCTCGCGGCTTGAGCGCTGTGCAGGAAGCCCTACCTTCGGGCCATGGCTCCGGCGCGCGAGATCGATACGGGAATGGAGGGCTTCCGGTTCTGGCCGGGAGCCCTTTCCGCGTCTGTCCAGGCAGAATTGCTTGGCGAGGTGCTGGCTGCGGCGCATACCGCCCCCTTCTACCGGCCCGTAACGCCGGGCGGACGGCCCTTTTCGGTGGAGATGACCGGTTTTGGGCCGCTGGGTTGGGTCTCTGACCGGGCCGGTTACCGCTATCAGCCGACCCATCCGGTCACAGGCGCGCCATGGCCGCCGATGCCGACGGCCCTGCTGGCGCTATGGAGCGAGCTGACCGGGTGGCCCGAGCCGCCCGATGCCTGTCTGGTCAACCGTTATCGGGAGGGAGCAAGGATGGGGCTGCATCAGGACCGCGATGAACAGGACCATAGCGCGCCGGTCCTGTCGGTCTCGCTGGGCGATACGGCGGTGTTCCGGATCGGGGCGGCGGAGGGCGGGCCGACCCGAACAGTACGGCTGGCCTCTGGCGATATCTGCGCCCTGACGGGTCCGGCTCGGCTGGCGCGGCACGGTATCGACCGCGTGATCGCCGCTTCGTCCACCCTGGTTCCGGGCGGTGGTCGGATCAATCTGACGCTGCGCCGGGCCAGGCCGGGGTCAGCGCAATCGTGACTCGACGGGCGTGCGCGAGGGGGTCACTGTCACGCCTTCAGACAGACCGGAGCTTGCCGATGCCGACGCTGATCCGCCCCGAGGGCCCTGAGGCCGACGATATTCGCTTCAGCCGTCGCTCACTGGCCGCGGGCGGTCTGGGCGGGCTGTTCTTCGTCGGCTACGCTCCGGCAGCCCTGGCGCGGCAGGCGGCCCCGGTCACGACCGACGACAGCGGCCTGACCGTTCAACAGACGACCTATGCCGCGCCCGACGGCTTTGACCTGCCGGCCTATGTCGCCCGCCCGAACGGCGAGGGCCCGTTCCCGGTGGTGGTGGTGGTGTCCGAGATTTTCGGCGTCCACGAATACATCCGCGATATATGCCGGCGACTGGCCAGGGCCGGATACGCCGCCATCGCTCCGGCCTTTTTCGTACGGGTCGAGGATCCGGCCCCGCTGTCCGACATGCAGGCGGTCCAGCAGATCGTGGCCGCCGCCGGCTATGAGCAGGTCATGGGCGACATCGCCGCCACCCTCGACTGGGCCAGTTCGCAGCTCTGGGCCAATGCCGACAAGGTCGGGATTACCGGCTACTGCTGGGGCGGCAAGGTTGTCTGGCAGGCTGCGGCCCGGTTCGCCGCCATCGACGCCGGCGTGGCCTGGTATGGCCGTCTGGCTCCCCCGGCCACCGCTACAACGGAACAGGCTGCGGGCGGTGCTCCATGGCCGGTCGATCTGGCTGCCGACCTCAAGGCCCCCGTACTGGGCCTGTATGGTGAGGCGGATCGCGGTATTCCCCTGGACAGTGTCGAGGCCATGCGCGCGGCCCTGCAACGCGCCGGCCAGACGGACAGCCGGATCGATGTCTACCCGGCCGCGCCGCACGGTTTCCACGCCGACTATCGCGACAGCTATCGCGCCGCCGACGCCGCAGACGGCTGGGCGAAACTGCTGGCGCTGTTCGAGGCGCGGCTGAAATAGTCCTCCCCCGGTGGGGGAGGACTATGCCGTCCCGTCGAACTGGCCGGCGGTCCCACCTGCCGCGACATAGGCCGCATTACCCGCGGCCGCATCGACGGGACTGGTCCCGGCACCGGAGCTCCGGGCGGCGACCACCACCATGGCCGGACGTACGGTGCGGCCGAACAGGGCATAGCCGGCCTGAAGGGTCTGGATCACCTGTCCGCCCTGAACCGTCTCGGATGCCTGTTCCATCATGGCCTGGTGCAGATGCGGGTCGAAGGCGTCGCCCGGCTCGGGGGCCACGCGCTTCAGATTGTTGGTCTCAAAGGCCTGGAGCAGCGATTTCTGGGTCAGCTCCAGACCGGTGACCAGACCCGCCTCACCGGCGTCAGCGTCTTTCGGTGCGGCCTGAAGCGCCCGCTCCAGATTGTCGGCCACGCCCAGCAGGTCGCGGGCGAAACGCTGGATAGCGTAGGCGCGGGCGTCGTTCGACTGGGTCTCGGCGCGTTTTTTCGTGTTTTCGGCCTCGGCCACCGCGCGCAGGGCGCGGTCCTTCCACTGGTCGCGTTCGGCGATCAGGGCGTCGATGGGCCCAAGGCCGTCATCCAGTCCGGCCTCGGCATTGGCTTCGGCCTCCGCGATATCAGCGGCCAGTTCGGCGGAGTGGGGGAGGTCGTCGTGTGTGTCGCTCAATTCTCTTGTCCGTCCAGTATTCGGCCCAACACCCGGGCGGTGTAGTCCACCAACGGGATGATGCGGGCATAGTTCAGTCGTGCGGGTCCGATCACGCCGATGGCGCCCAGAACCCGCTGTCGGCCCGTCATATAGGGCGCCGCGATCACGGCGGAACCCGAAAGCGAAAACAACCGTGTTTCTGCCCCGATGAAGATACGCACCCCCTGGGCGGTCGAGACCCCGTCCAGCAGGCCGATCAGCTGTTCCTTCTGCTCGAGGTCATCGAACAGGACACGGACTTTCTCCAGATCCTCGGCGGTTTCGCGGTCATGCAGCAGATTGGCCCGTCCGCGCACGATCAGTGACCGTTCGCGCTCAGCTCCACCGGACCAGGCGGCCATGCCGTCCTCGACCAGCCGGGCGGCGGCGGCGTCCAGTTCGCGGCGGGCGGCGTCCAGTTCGGTGCGCATCTCGGTGCGCGCCTCGTGCAGGGGGCGGCCCTTGAGCCGGGCGTTGAGAAAGTTGGAGGCCTCGGTCAGGGTCGAGGGCGTCACCCCGGCCTTCAGCGGCATCAGCCGGTTCTCGACCGAGCCGTCGTCGCCAACCAGTACCGCCAGCGCCTGATCGTGGCCGAGGGCGACGAATTCGACGTGTTTCACACCCGCATCACGCACCGGACTGGCGACGATACTGGCCCCGCCGGCGAGCCCCGAAAGCAGGGAGGAGGCATCATTCAGCGCCTCTTCGAAGCTGCGGCCGCCCGGCTTTCCTGAATGGGCGGCCAGCCGTGCGTCGATCTCGCGCCGCTCCTCGACCCCGATGTCGCCGATCTCCAGCAGGCCATCGACGAACAGTCGCAGACCGGCATGGGTTGGGATCCGCCCCGCCGAGGTGTGCGGTGCCCCCAGCAGTCCCGCGAGGGTCAGATCGTGCATGGTGTTGCGGATCGAGGCTGGCGACAGGGCGATGCCGGTCAGCGACAGGGTCCGCGACCCGACGGGTTCGCCGGTCTCCAGATAAGATTCAACGATACGACGGAAGATGTCGCGGGCGCGTTCATCCAGCGCGGCCAGACCGGCCGGGCTGCCGCCGAATGGCGAAGGGTTGGGGGCATACAGGCTCACGGTTTCAGGATAAGCAGCGCCGCCGCCCTGTCCAAGCGGCATCCGAGGAAATCGTCCATGACCATCGTCCGTCCGTCCGAACGCACCCCCGAACAGCTCCGTACCGTCACACTGGAGACCGGCGTCAACCGCTATGCCGAGGGCTCCTGCCTCGTCACTTTCGGCCATACAAAGGTTCTGGTGACGGCCTCGGTCGAGGAGAAGGTGCCCGGCTGGATGCGCAATACCGGCCAGGGCTGGGTCACGGCCGAATACGGCATGCTGCCGCGCGCCACCCACACCCGCGGCCGCCGCGAGGCCGCCGCCGGCAAACAGAGCGGTCGGACCCAGGAAATCCAGCGGCTGATCGGCCGGTCGCTGCGCGCCGTGGTCGATCTCAAGGCCCTGGGCGAGCGCCAGGTGTCGCTGGACTGCGACGTCATCCAGGCCGATGGCGGCACCCGCACGGCGGCCATCACCGGGGCCTGGGTCGCCATGGCCAGCGCGTTTGACTATCTGCGCGCCGAGGGTGTGTTGAAGACCGACCCGATCCTGGATCAGGTCGCGGCGGTCTCGTGCGGCGTCTTCAACGACCTGCCGGTGCTGGACCTTGATTACGAGGAAGATTCGAATGCCGAGGCCGATTCCAACTTTGTCCTGACCGGGGCCGGGGCGATCGTCGAAATCCAGGCCACGGGCGAAAAACGCGGCTTCTCCCGTGTCGAGTTCGACCGGCTGTTCCAGCTGGCCGAGGGCGGCTGCGCCGAGCTGTTCGTCCTGCAACGGGCCGCCCTGGGGCGGTAACCCGGACGGCCCCGCTTTCGTCGGAGCCTTAACCGTGCCTATGGTGCCGCTTCTCGCGACCGATCGGAGTGCCCATGCGCTGGACCGTAATCGCCCTGCTGGTCTCGACCGCCCTGGTCGCCGGCTGCAATCCGCCCGTTGAAGCGCCGGCGGACGCGCCTGCCATCGCTGTCCCCGAAATGCCCGCCGACGCCCCGCCACAGGAAGAGGTCGATCCTGCCTTAGTGCCGCCCCCCGTCGGCGCGCCGGTTTCCTGTCTGAACGACGTCGGAATCGAGGCGGCGCAGCGTCTGGTCGATCGCTGTATCGCCGTCAGTCCCGCCACTCATCCGCCCTGCAATGTCTCCAACCCCTGTGACCTGATCCAGGGCGAGATCGACCGGTCCTGCGAAATGTATACGCCGGGCGAGGCCAAACCCGCTGAATGCGGGGTCTGAAACCGGGTCCCGCCGCCGTTTAACGGTTCCTGTACACCGGGTGACTAGTGTCGTTTGCCATGACACCCGTTCCGACCCCGCCCGATCTGCGCGCCCTGACCACCCTGCGGTTCCTCGCGGCTCTGTGGGTGGTGCTCTATACGGCCTGGCCGCATCTGGATGTCAGCTTCGTCCCGGTCGCGGTGACCAAGGGGTATCTGGGCGTCGAGACCTTTTTCATCCTGTCGGGCTTTATTCTCAGCCACGTCTATCTCGCGGCGGTCGGCGAGAGGCGGTTCCGCTACGGGGGCTTTCTGTGGGCCCGGCTGGCGCGGGTCTATCCCCTGCATCTGGTGACCCTGTTCGGCATGATCGGCCTCGGCCTCGCCGCGGGTGTCGCCGGACTCAGCATCGATGGCAGCCTGACCGACTGGCGGGCTCTTCCGGCCAATCTGACCCTGACCCATGCCTGGGGACTGTCGCCCAGCTCGGCCTTCAACCATCCGTCCTGGTCGATTTCGGCGGAATGGGCTGCCTATCTCAGCTTCCCCGCCTTCGCCTTCGTCGCCTGGCGGCTGCGGGACCGGCCCGTGCTGGCGACGGTACTGGCCGCAGGGTTCGCCCTGGCCCTCTACGCCGCCTTCGAGCCGTTGGCCGGCTATTCATTGACCGAAGCCACATTCCGCTGGGGCGCGCTGCGGATCGTTCCGTGTTTCGCCCTCGGCTGCGCCCTTTATCTGATCCATCGTCGCGGCGGTATTCCCTTCGCCGGGCCCGTCGCCATGGTCAGCGGCCTCGCCCTTCTGGTCAGCGCCTCCTTCGGCCTGTGGGATGCCCTCACCGTTCTGGCAGCGGGTGGCCTGATCCTTGGTCTCGGCTCGCTGGACAATGCCCGCGCGGGCATCCTTGGCTCAAAGGCGTGGGTCTATCTCGGCGAGATCAGCTATTCGATCTATATGGTCTGTGCGCCGGTCCTGTTGCTGACCACCAACATCGCGGCACGCCTTACAGGGGCCGACGACAAGCGGTTTGACCTCATTGTCTGGCTGGCGCTGGTGGCAGCGATTCCGGTGGCCGCTATGCTGACCTACCACCTGGTTGAACGCCCGGCCCGCAAGGCCATGCGCGGGGTCGCCGACCGTAGCGCGGCTCGGGTCGCCGCGACGAAAGCGCATACTGACTCGCCTGAAAGGGTTCTTCAATCCGCCGAAACTATCGTCTAAGGCAAACGCAGTGAGGCAGGTCCGGACCCATGTCAGAATGATAAAACGGCTCACAGCCGCCGCGTTTGCGGCGATTCTCGGATTTTCTGCGCTGGGCTATGCCCCGGGCGCAAAGGCCGCTGAGCCTTACTGGCAGTGTGTGACCTTCGCCCGGATGTACTCGGGAATTGCGATCTATGGCGACGCCCTGACCTGGTGGCCTCAGGCCCGGGGACGGTTCCGCACCGGCGATCGCCCCGAGACCGGCTCGGTCCTTGCCTTCCAGCCCACCAGCCGGATGACCCGGGGCCACGTCGCCGTCGTGTCGGAGATCCTGACCGACCGCGTAATCCGCGTGACCCATGCCAACTGGGGCGGCAGTCGTGGTCGGGTCGAGGAAAAAGTCACCGTCGTCGATGTCTCGCAGGACGGCGACTGGACTGCGGTCAAGGTCTGGTACAATCCGATCAATGACCTCGGCAGCTCGGTCTATCCGACCTATGGCTTTATCCACAAAGCCCCGACGTCGCCGTCTGACGGCCTGCTCATGGCCTCGGTTCCGGCCGTAAACGGCCAGCCCTGACCCTCACCGTCTGATCCGGTCTTGACCTGAAGGGTTCGGGCGCGTTCGTTGCGAACGAAGCCGGAGTCACCCTATGCGCCCCGTTCTGCCCGTTCTCGCCCTCACCGTCTTTGTCCTGGCCGCCTGTTCGCAGGCCGAGGCACCCGTGCCGCCGCCCGAGCCCCCTGAGCCGGCGGTGGTGCTGGCGGGGGTCGATCTGGCCCGGCCGGTTCGCGCCCTGGGCACCGAGCCGTTCTGGAGTGTCGACCTGACCGGCACCGAGATGGTCTATACGGCCCCGGAACCGCCCGAGCAGCGCGCGCGCCAGCCCAATCCGGTGGTTCAAGGCACAACAGTGACCTATGCGGCAGAAACCGCAGACGGAACCGTGCTTGAGGTCACCCTTGTCGCCACCGAATGCTCCGATGGTATGAGCGACCGCACCTATCCACTGACGGCCCTGGTCAAGCTGGGAGATCGTGAGCTGACCGGCTGTGCCGCAGCGACGGCAGCAATCCTGTCTGCGGGCGAAAGCGGCCCGGTGGTCGAATAGGGCTCAGCCCGCCGGATCGCGCAAGGACCGCATCGCCCCCAGTCGGGCGAAGGCCACCGTCAGGGCCTTGCGCCGCGCCGGAGCCAGGGGCGAGGCCTGAGCCTCGCGTACCACCGCTCCGCCAAACCCGTCGGCGACGATCAGTCCCGGTGCGTCGGGCAGGATGTCGCCCGGAAACTCAGGGGCGACAGCGAAATAGAAGGCGTCGCAGAACGGCCCGTACTCGCCCCATTTGCGGTCGATTCGATAGTCCTCGATTCCCGATTTGACCTCGCAGATGACGATCTCGCCGCGTGGCCCCAGGGCCATGACGTCGGCCCGGCGACCATTGGGCAGGCCGACTTCAAGCAGGGGCGCATAGCCGAGATCGACCATCAGTCGCGCGGCCCCGCGCGTCACCGCCAGCGTGATCTCTGGCCGGCTGAAGACAAGGTCGATCTGGAGCAGGGCAGCGGCCATTCGACGCTCATGTTCTGTCTATGTTCTGGTTTCAAGCCGCCACGAATCCGGAGGGCCTCCGACCGCCTCTACCGCCCCGTATGCACCAGCGCGCCGGTATCAAAACCCAGCGCCCGCGCCCGCGCGACCAGCTGGGTCCGTTCGGCCTCTGACGGGCTCTGGCTGCGGTGCCAGACCCACCAGTTCGACTTGTTGGGCAGGCCCATGATGGCCCAGCTGTAGTCCGGGGCATGGTCCCAGACCCAGTAGTTCTGGCCTGCCAGCCCGCCGACCCCGAGCAGGCCGGTCAGGGTGAAGCGGAAGCGGGCATTGCTGCCGGGATCAGTGACCCGGGCGTTGGCGCGCAGGGTCTCGACCATCCCGTCGGCGCGCCGGATGCAGGTGACGACGATGGAATAGCGATTGACCTGACGCTGCGGGTCGAAGTCGATCTGGGCCCGACGACAATCCTTCTGCACGTCATTCTGGTTGCGGGTGACCTCGAACCAGCGGCCGTCGAACTGCTCCAGTGCCACATTGCGCGACTGGGCCGATGCCGGGGCGGCGATGGTGGACAGGCCGAGGATGAAGGCCAGTAGGGCGGCGTCTCGGATCGGTCTCATGGGTCATCCCTGGTGTCAGCGTCGGCGCATATACGAGTAAAACGTCTGCCGGGTTGCCCGTCTAGAGGATAAACCGGCTCAGATCGGCGTCGCGCGCCAGTTCGGCGACCAGGTCCCGTACCCGTTCACCGTCGAAGGCGACGGTCTGGCCGGACAGGTCCGAGGCCTTGAAGCTGGTCTCTTCCAGCACCCGTTCCAGCACTGTGACCAGCCGCCGCGCGCCGATGTTCTCGACCGCGCCATTGGCGGCCACGGCGGCGTCGGCCAAGGCTTCGATGGCGTCCGGGCTGAAGGTCAGGGTCACATCCTCGGTGGCCAGAAGGGCTTGGTTCTGGCGGATCAGATTGGACTCGGGCTCGGTCAGGATGCGCACGAAATCGTTGCGGGTCAAGGCTTTGAGCTCGACACGGATCGGCAGCCGCCCCTGTAGCTCGGGCAGCAGGTCTGACGGCTTGGAAACGTGGAAGGCACCCGAGGCGATGAATAGCACATGGTCCGACTTCACCGGCCCGTAGCGGGTCGACACGGTGGTGCCTTCGATCAGAGGCAGCAGGTCGCGCTGCACCCCCTCGCGGCTGACGTCACCGCCCGAACGGTCGGACCGGCCCGCCACCTTGTCGATCTCGTCGATGAAGACGATGCCCTCGTTCTCGGCCAGCGCCAGGGCCTCGGTGGTCAGGCTGTCCTGATCCAGCAATTTGTCGCTCTCTTCGGTGACCAGCGGGGCCAGGGCGTCGCGGACCTTGAGCCTGGCCGTCTTGGTCCGCGTACCACCCAGTTTGCCCAGCATTTCCGACAGATTGATCATGCCGACATTGCCGCCGCCGGGGAGGTCCATGCCCTGTATGGGCGAGGCCGTATCGGCTAGCTGGACCTCGATCTCCTTGTCGTCCATCTCCCCCGCCCGCAGCTTCTTGCGGAAGCTGTCGCGCGTGGCCGGCTGGGAGCCCGGGCCGACCAGGGCGTCGAGGATCCGCTCCTCGGCCGCCGCCTCGGCCTTTGCCTTGACCCCCGTCCTCCGCGTGTCGCGCACCATCACCAGCGCCGCCTCGACCAGGTCGCGCAGGATCGAATCGACGTCGCGGCCGACATAGCCGACCTCGGTGAATTTGGTCGCCTCGATCTTGATAAAGGGGGCCCCCGCCAGCCGGGCCAGCCGCCGGGCGATCTCGGTCTTGCCGACACCCGTGGGGCCGATCATCAGGATATTCTTGGGTTTGACCTCGTCGCGAAGATCGTCGGGCACCCGTTTGCGCCGCCAGCGATTGCGCAGGGCCACGGCCACGGCGCGTTTGGCATCGTCCTGGCCGACGATGAAGCGATCCAGTTCGGAGACGATTTCGCGGGGGGAAAGGTCGGTCATTTGGTCTTTCGAGGTGCCGGGAACGCTATAGGATGGGGTTCTTCACAACGAACACAACGGGTCCACAACGAACACAACGGGTCAGAGAACAAGACGGCGAAAGCCGTCCTTCAGTCTCATACTGTTGAAATTGATCAGGTAGCCAAGTCGCACATCTGAAAAGCGCAGATAGGTCAGAACCTGGGCCATATGGATCGCCGCCAGGATGCCGACAGATTTCACTTCGACGATCACGGATCGCTCAACCAGCAGATCAAGCCGATATCCGACATCCACCCGGACCTCACCTTAGGCTCAGGACTCATTGCGTCATAGCCAGAAGATGACGGTTGCGGCGATGGCGATGGCGGACATGAAGGTGTGTGCGCATCGGTCGTAGCGGGTATGGATGCGTCGCCAGTCCTTGAGCCTG
>Ga0105053_10009071_pt1 | contig 12755 bp, 11 predicted proteins | sample BON01_FD_78093 | JGI IMG/M metagenome (GOLD analysis project Ga0105053, IMG submission 78093) | Freshwater microbial communities from Lake Bonney liftoff mats and glacier meltwater in Antarctica - BON-01 | ecosystem: Environmental > Aquatic > Freshwater > Ice > Glacier meltwater | place: Lake...
AAATCTTGAGCACTCACATGCACTCAGCACTCAGTGCAGGCTGACCTGACAGGCACTTGCACTCAGTGCCACAGACTTATTAGGCACTAAAGTGCCAGTGCGGGCATTGTGTGTGGTCCTGCTGCACGAGCAGTTGCCAGTGCGAATGGTATTGACTGAACTTTAGTTTGACTGAGTTTTCAGCGTGATTTTTTTCACAAAACTGAAAAGAGCCCTGTAGAGGCTTTAGGTTTGTGACATTTGTGACTTTTCTACGTTTTATGTCACATTTTACGTTTTGCTAGGAAAACTAAAAAAATACGCACCGTGTGACAAAAACCTAGAATTGTCACAAAATTCAAAACTGTGACATTGTGACATTTTGAAATGTCACAAAATGTCACAAAATGTCGCACGCTTTTAAATCCATGGTACAAAACTACGTTTACCTTTTACGTTTGGATTTCGCTCGGAATGCCTCTCATATTCTCAACTTTTCGGGAGGGTTAGCGGTGTGGTGGTTCTGCAAACAAACAAACAAACATGTCTGCGGGAAGCAAACGCCGCACCGAGCGATTAAAAATGATTTTTTGGATCGAATTAGCTGTATATTCCGTGCCAACTACCAAAATGCAGAGGAGACTGAGATCTAGGTCTGTGCACTTTTTGGGTACATGCGTAAAGAGAACCGCGCAGTGCCAAATTCCGATTTTTCCTGTGGCCAAACACGTTTTTTTTTGAATTTTTTTGAAAGTCGCCACTGCGCAGCAGTTCTCCTTACACAAGTACCCACAAAATTCACAGACCTAGATCTTTAACATTTTGATGGAAGGAACGTAAAGCAAATTCGGTCGGGAAAAAAAAATTCTAGCGCTCGGCGTTCCGCAGACATGCTCGAGCGCTGGCCGCAGGTTTGCCGCGCCAAGATCACGTTTACGTTACTACAAACCAATCGTTTCGTTTCTACATTAACGAATTCGATGATATGCCTTGTAAACTGGATTCTATTGAGAATCCGAGTTCGTTCAAGAAATACCCAACCCCACCTTAATCGAGTCTCAAAAAAAATTAAATTAATATTTCGCATTCCAACCACCGTGATGGAGGATTTCGTGGAACTTGGGGCCTTTTGAACCACCTTCAATTGTGAGAATCTCAAGAAATCTTACCATCACTCAGGACCCTCACCTATGAAGCCGAACGAAATTTGGCTCGCTCGTGAAGAAACCCTGGGACCGTGACGATTCCCCAATGTCGGGTTTTCTTTCTTTCTTGGTTCAATAGGTATACGCCCAACATAAAACATAGCAACACAAGCAATGGGGAAAACAAACGTGCTATGGGCCGGCTCAAGGTTAATTCATTAATCATGAATTAATTTATGAATTATTTGATCAATTCATTAATGAATTAATTAAAAGAAGAAGATTCTGAGTTGTGATTTGTGAAAAATAGATTACATGCTATGTCAATAGGATAGAATACCCATCAGGACTAAGTCCAAAAAATCGGCCTGCGACGCATTTTGTTTGATCAGCTTTACATGCGGCGCATTTTTTTTCATAAAAGATCTGGCCTGCAGCGCATATATTTCATAAAAGATCTTCTTCTTAATCATTCTGGAATGCATTTGAATTGAAGTTTCTTATTCTGTCTACCAATTCATTGGTGGTGAAAATGATTCAAGAGAAGCATTTAAGAGAAGCGCTTCTGTTGTCATAATTTGAGTCACTCGGCGTGACCGTGACAGTGGTGAGCCAAAAACTGAGATAAAACAGAGTCCCCCTCAAAGGTATGTATGTGTGCGGTGTCAACTCAACAGTGACCAAGCACTCAGATTACTTTGTTTGAAAGGACACGTCAGAGCGCGTGACTCGACCCTGTGACGATATCGTTGACAAGAAGCGAGCGAATTCTTGTGTACTAAAATACCTCTTTTGGAGGGAATTGGGCAACCAAAAAATCGCCAAATTTAAAACCCGGAAATGCTATCTCCGACGTGCTGCTAATGTCACGTTTTCAGAATTTCGCGGCTGACGCCGCCACAAAAAAAAAGAAGCCGCGCTCTACACAGTTGTTTAAAACCGCGTTTTGGCGCGGTTTTAAGTAATGAATTCATTCGGGGCCAGAGATTCTGACAAGTTGTTTTCTTCACTGAACACAAGCCACGCCACCCAGGAAAGAAAGTCACGGAGCAACAAACAAATACTTGCGCACCCACCTTAACCAACCCCTCCTCCTTTGTCTGAGAACTCAGGCCACATGTTATAATGAAGACATTAATGCGTCTGATCATCAGAATCCGACAATGATGATATCTGTTCAGTTTTTTTTCAAAGAAATCTCAGGTCAGGCAGAAGATGAAGAAGAAGATGCTTAACCTGCCACAAAACGTATTAAACAATGAAAACTCGTATTTCAGTTATGGTCTTATTTTCTTGCAAAGCCGCATCTGCTCAAAATCATAGATACGAAGTACCATTGGGATGAGTTTGCAAGTAGGAGGGCATATATCTTGAATATGGCTTATGATGAGTACTGCATGGTCATAGCAGGTATGTAACAATTTCTTGTTGTTACAGAAGACAATTACGTATATCTCGTGTTTTTTGGGTTTGCAGGCAATCAAGTCGCAGTGGATCGAACTGGTATTTTCCTGCTCTGAAACACAAATTATACCGTGAGTTGAAATGAATATGTTCCTTTCCAAAAGTTTGAAAACGACAAACACCAACAGATCAGGAGTATCGCAGATTAATCGACATATTTCATTGTATTCTGCAACGTTGTTGCCACAGCAGATTGCATCCTTTGTGAAAGTGATATGTCTATTTTTGATGCTTTTTGATGAATAGACACCATTTGAGGAATGGAAAAGACAAGGATGATGGACCAACTGACTAGCCAATGAAATGGACTCTTCTCTTTCAGATGTCATGGAAATAAGCAATATAAAATATTCATATATATACATTTGTAACATGATGATGTCAATTACAGAGCTTATTTCAAAATATGAAGATTGATTTTGTTTTGAAAATTTTGTCTAAACATAAAAACTAAAATAATGCTCACAAGCTTGAAACTATACATACAATTAACATTTTGCATACATGTATCTTAAAATCGATGTAATGGATTCATTGAAAATCAGAAGAAGGCAACGGAGAAGACGGCCCGGCGGTCCAGAGACATTTCAATCTTCGATATTCTGTCACTGATTTTGTTGATTACAAATCTTGTTTTCATATTCTTCAACTTGGATGAGTTAAAAAAACAAACAAAGCGAAACCTTTATCCAGGTTAGGTTATGATACGTGACACGAAAGTTCTTTGAACAAAGTTGTCATTTACTCACCTATGACGCAAATATCATTTTTACAGAAGACGCATGGCCTGCTTCATGTATTGATATTCTCCAACAGAAAAACCGTCTGTTAAGTTTTTGATGATATCATTAGTCGTTGTGTCGTATAGAATAGGAGCATGTGATAGAAATAACTTTGTTTCTGGGTATCTTTCTTGGAGTTTTTGATTTATACTTTTGTACATGTAATCTTCTTGTATCCCAGCTAGAAACTCAATCTGCAATAATTTGACTACGGTAGATATGTATGATCTGTCAGTTGTATCAGACAATTTCGAGCATATGTCATTACATCGTACATACAACAAATTTCCCGATCCTTTTGTTGCCATCTCGTGTTTCTGTAGGGTTTGAAGGATATTTTGCACCGTGTAGCCTAATGTGCAAGATGCGTAGTATGATTCATTGGCTAACTTTGGCTGTGGGATTTCAGTGGCTCGTTCCTGATTGTGCATCCGTTCGCTCTTGATATTAACTTGTGGATACAAATTTGGATTATATGTATGTGGTTTCACATATTGTTTGATATCTTGCAAGGAAGCGTCAGGCATAAATTTGATAGCACGTCTGTAGAGGTTAACCGTGGTGTCGTGTAGTATTTCGTTGTATAGAGTCCTATGAAATACACCACCACACATCAGACTTGATCTTGTCATTTTGGTATACCTAGATCTGACACGATTCCACACCAACATGCGTTTATTGCGGATATGTTGTAATATGTCATTCACAATGGAACTCGAATTGACTTTTGTAGTAGTGTACAAAGAATTGTATGTTTCCGAAAAAAATCGAATTTGATGTATAAGTTTCTCGTAGGTGTGCCCTGTAGTCTGAAATTTTTTTGGTGTCAGTTCAGATGTTTTCTGCGAGAAGAAAATTGAGAGATCTGAACACATGTCTTCCACATCAGACTGCATGTAACCATCACTCTTACTATTTGTATAGATTCCTATGACTAGTGGTAGTAACAAATGTAAAATCGAGTATTCAACAGGCTCATCAACATTCACTACATACTCTAACCCAAGTTTGTAATTGAATTCCTTTGCTGGATCGATAACATGTCTATTGTCGGACTGGGAGATGATAACATTAAAATCCATGCATGGTGTGTTTTGGAAAAAAATTGATTCTTGAGAAACAAAAGTGCACAGCATGCTATCACGCGTAATACCAGTGTAGTTTATGTTATTTTGTTCTAGCAATTCGTGTTTTTGTAATAGTTTAATAATGGCATCAATCAGACGGATGGAGAGAATTTGAGACAGTTCTGACTGAGGGATGCTTTTAATGTCGTTTGCATTTCTGTAGAAACATGTCATCATCAGCCTTTTGTTAGGGGAAAATAGATAATCTCCAATAATAGCACGAGAAGAAACATTCCCTTTCAATGTTTTGTAATCATCTTCGAGATATTGACTTGTTTCGTTTGTCCTAGGGACTTGAAAGATAGGGCTAGTTTTTCTGATTCTGTTTGGAATAACGTAAAGACTCACATTGACGGAATCTCTCGGAATGTACACAATGAACTCGTGCACGACGACTTTCCTGTACATATCCTGTCGAGGGGTTCCAGATATTGTCCTAGTGCGAATGGTTTGCAAGTGCATGTTCATCTTTTCAACTTCTTCAATCGGCATATACTTTAAAAGATTTTCCTTCAAATTTTCCATTTGTACCGATCCATCACCTATAGTGAATACAGTCCCTTGGCTTGCCATGGCGTCATTTGAGTATGGTTTCATATAGTGAAAGATACTTTGTTCGCCCACAAATTGGTATATATCTCCATCTTTATTTGTATCCGCAGACATTTCGTGTAGCCGTCTGGTTGTCTTGTCAAAAACACAGTGTCTCCCGGGTTCATAGACCCTTAGGGACCTCGTCTTTTCATGAGCAACACAAAACTTGTACCATTTTCTACTATTGTCAGCACGACTTGTTTCAACATTGGCAGCCCCTAAAGATTGGCTATCAGTTAGGTGTTGTAGAGTACTGTCAATCTTGCATATTTTTTTATTGTAGATGTAAAAGTCTTCTTCATCATTGTGTAGGACAGTGATATATTTCCAAGTTTGAGGGCATCCTTTAATGAAGTTTTCCGTAACAAGATATCTGGTAGAATCCTTATATCGACATGTGGATTTTTTTGTAATTCCATTTTGATGTCCCTTCATACTTGACAACTATATATGATTTCATGATGGCATCTTTACAATCATAGTCTTTCTGCACTCTAACCTTGCCAACGAACACACAAACATTCCATATGACGAACTCTATTGCCCCTCTTGCCTCCCCAACAATATCGTGGGTAATGACATCCACACTCTCCTTCATTGCCCCCACTCTTCTCCCCTCTCCAAACCCGCAATCCAAATCCTTGCCCACGCCCTCCACAGATATCTTCTGGTCCTCCCACTCAAAATCCAACAAACTACTGTTCTACTCGGCTCCACCCCCCCCATAAACTCCTCCGTAATAACGACAAAGCATGGACCCACTCCACTTTACTACGTCTACACAATTCATGTACTCAGTCCAATCCCACTTTCTTAAGCACCAAGCCTCAGTCCCTCCCGTCCATACCCCCACCCCCTAACCCACACGGCAGCCCCCCCCCCGAGGATACTCAGTGCCAAGTATGCCAAAGCCTCTTTGATGAAGGAAAAATGTGACATATGTAACGCTGGTTGGCATATGGACTACCTACTCCCACCCTTCACCACAATTCCAGCTGGGACACCTCTGCCTTCCCCCCCCCATCCTTGACCGTGATTCTGATTAAACACCGCCTGGCCCTAGACCAAAAAAAAACACCCCTACTCCCCTAATGACCCTTACTGTGACTACAAACTTGGGTCTATCCATACGTGTCTCTATGTTCGAGTACCGTGACGTGAGACTGGTGACTGGGATCTCTTCCCTGGTCCCCTTGAATTGGTGTGGGCGGAGACTGGTGGAGTTGACCGAGGGGTGTTATAGCGAAGGGGATTCCCAGAGTTTGCCAGTGTGTAGTTAACCCCGCAACCTGGAAATACCCACTCTCAGTTCGCAATAAAAACTCTATTCTCAAACAAACAAATGGAGCCACCATGGCAAAAACCCCTGGTCGTCAACGGTGAAGTTGTGGGTCCGTTCGACGAGGAAGAGGAGTGGATCGTTATAGCCAGCAGCTAGCGACGTAAAGGTGGAGGGTGAGGATCCGGGCACCCCTGGTTGTCTGACGCAGGACTGGGTGAGGAGGTACGTCGGTGATTCTCATCTGCAGGTGCGTGTCCCCTTGGCTCGCTCGTGTGGAATCCCTAGGTCCGTAACGATTCCCCAATATCGGTTCAATTTTTTTTGTGAGGGTAGTGACAATGTCACAGCGCGTCGCAGAAGGTGTTTGCGCGTGTTTTCAGGGTTTTGTTTGCATGAATTTGTTCCCTCAAAAATGGAGTGTTTATCTGACACGCCCTATTGGAGGCGGTCACGGTCTCCCAGGTTGCAAAGTATATGAAGTGTCCAAAATAGGTCAAGCAGACCTCAGATTAAGAGGTGTCTTGGAGTCCATCCCCACCGGCTCAGTCGGAGTCAGTCCCCCAATGGGAGAACCTATCCTGTTCACTGGCAGTACCCTGCGAGAGAAAGGTTGTGAACGTTCGAACAGGGTTGAGACAAGTTTGAACAGCAAACTGGTTCCCTCCAATGCGTCATAATATATTACGAACTTGTCTAAGGTTCCAAGCTATACTCGAGTCTCCAAAAAAAACACGTAATCCAAACGTCATCTATATTCGGGAAACGTGCAGCAAGCCTGAGCGCCAAGTAGGGCTGCAGTAGGTCGGCAACGGTCCGGTGAAGTTGCTAGGGGATTATTAAAGCGTTTCAGTGGATACCATTGTCAAACACAATCATCAAATTCGCACTGTACACGCACTGGCAAATAAAATGCTAGCGCTCGGCGTTCGCTTCCCGCAGCTTTCTTTCTTTCTTTCTTCGGTAGCAAATACCCAACACTGGAGCACCCAATTGAATCAAATGCTTGAATTGCACTTTTAAAACTGGATAGTAAAAGTGGAAAATAGTATATAAATGTGTGCCTTCAGCCGCCGCAGCACCTCCGAATGCACGCAAAAGTGTGCAGTATAGCGAGAACCCCTTTCGGGAGATCGCGGGGCTTTTCAGAATGGCTCCGCGAAGACACGTTCAGACGCTGACGCCGCGCACATGAGAAAGGCGTCGGGCATCATGCAGATGCGTCAGACGAGGCAAATGCAGATCGATAAAGATGCATGTATTAGAAACTGAACGGACAAGATTGCCACACCTGAAACTTGCAGCTTAAGTGCAGCTACAGTGATCTTATTTTTTTTTAATTTAAGAGTGTTTATTAACGACACTTATTCAAAGACTTTGTGGCAGTTTGTGGCCTTAAAAAGATGGTGCGCCTAAACCAAAAGAGTTGGTGGCGCCTAAACCAAAGAGTTGGTTCGTGAGACAGAAGGTCTTGGGGGCAAATATTCATCAGACAGAAGGTCTTCTTGAACGAAATATCGCTCTCCCTCATGCACAATGGCACGGAGATGTAGAGAACTACAATTGATATGTTCCATTGGGCAAACCCAAAAAAAAAAAAAAAACGCCGTCAGAAAGAAAGACGCGAGAATGATAGCGAGTTTTTCAGAATAGCTCGCTAATAGGGCAACGCTGCGCACACAGAAAGGCACGCAAATAGAAATTGCGAGCTTTTCAGAATGGCCCGCAAATAAAAAACGCTGCGCACAAAGAAAAGGCGTGCGAATAGAGATCGCTTGGCTCAAAGAAAGGCGCGCGGATAACGATCGCTTGGCTCAAAGAAAGGCGCGCGAATAGAGATCGCTTGGCTCAAAGAAAGGTGCGCGAATAGAGATCGCTTGGCTCAAAGAAAGGCGCGCGAATAATGGTCGCGAGCTTTTCAGAATGGCGAATAGTTCGTGAGACAGAAGGTCTTGGGGACGAATATTCATGAGACAGATGGTCTACTTGAACAAAATATCGCTATTATTCTTTTCTTGAGCATTTGATCTAAAGGAGAAGATGAGCGCCTAGGAGGCCGCGCAGGGGTGTGTGCGACACATGGTGCCACGCGACTGAGTTTGTTTTTTAAAACATGTTGCCGCTGCCCCATCCACAGATGAATGAGACATGTCACCTTTATGCGCTCATTGAGGTGGGTCATGTCACCTCCAAGAGGCAACTTGATTCCTCTTGTTTCGCAATGAAAAATGCTGCCGCTGCCCCATCCACAGATGAATGAGTCATTACACCTCTATGAAGCATTTTGATTCACAATGAATCAAGATGCCTTTAATCACTAGAGCTCATAGAGGTGACATGACTTATTCATCTGCGGATGGGGCAGCAGGAGCACGTTTTCAAAAGAAAATACGTGTCACCTCTGTGAGCTCCGATGAATCGATTTGATTGCGCCGCCAGAAGCACGTCACCGGAACCCCCCCCCTCCTCCAAAAAAAGGAAAAACAGACAAAAACACTGTGACAAGTCGAGGCAAGATATTGTGCTTTAAAAAGAAATGAAAGGCAAGAGACTCCATGTGAGTATATTACATGTATTCATGACTCGTGGTCTGTGTGAGAGCGCACCTGTATATGTGTACTGTCATGTCACCCCTATGTATGAGTCGTTGATTACGACTACACGTAGACGTAATCAACGACTATTACATAAAAGATCACCAGTCTCAAACGTGCTTAAGGATTCGGAGGATGAGAACAAACAGGGAAGTTTTAGTGGATCTTTTGCGAAAAGAGTCCTGTAACTTAAGGCATCTTATGCATCTACGCCACCCTGTAACTTGTATCATCAGTGTCTGCATCATCAGTGTCGTAGAAAGACACGCTTTTGTTTCTGTTTTCATATCTGTCAATGTACAAATACTCAAATCATATTTATCCTGCATTATTCTCTTGGCGGAAAAATATGCAGTCTGTCTACGTTTAGCCACTTAGCCTCTACTACTGCGTGAGAAATTAGTCATGAGATTCACATCAGAAATGACAAAATGATTTTTGAAGAGAGGATAACAGCATCGATCGTCTGCATTCAATAATTGAGTGACGTAATACCCCGCTCAAGAATGGAGAAATCGCTTTCAAACGCCACGAACTCAATTTTTCAAGGGATAGTTAGTATTGTTATTGTACTAATGATCCCTTGACAATTGAAATACTTGCATTACGTGTACAGATAAGTTAGTCTATCCTATCGAAACGGTAAATGGGTTCAAAAAAGAACTCTGGGAATGTCTTGATCTAGAGTCTGAGGTGAACTTGGTACACAATGATGATTTGTAACGGCCGGCAAGTTCGCAGGGAATTCACCACACGTTGGGCGGACCTCAGCCGAAAAGAATGCGATCAACACATTCTTGGGTGGAATATGATTTATCACCCAATATGTATCACCCAATATTGATTGATGATTGCTTTTACTATTTGTAACGGTAGTTTAGTACCTTTGCTTGAGGGCCTATGTAGGTCAAATCCATGCAGATTTGGGTTCTCGGTTTTTGGAGTCTTTGCCGGAATCGAACCGACGACGGGATTATCAGTCCCACGCTCTGACCAACTGAGCTAGTTTTACATCGTCTCGGATATTTATTGGGTGACGTCTATCGTCTGCATTGAGTTACTCAATATTTCACATCGTGCAATCATGAATATGTATACAAACATATATTTGCACACACGAATCCTCACTCCCCCAGCCACCTGCTCCACTACCAAAAGTGTAAGAATATATCATCCACGTGTGCTATCGGGTGGCTACGATTAGTAGGCTCCTCAAAATTACAGGTCTCTTTTGCAAAAGAGCCCTATTAAAGAGACTATTTTCTGCAAAAGAGACCTGTAATTTTAAGGAGCCTACTAATCATAGCCACCCCATTTGTCAGCGCTGCAGTCCTGTATCTACTTGTACTTACCCTGTTATGGTACAGCAATGTTTGAAAATATTTGAAAAGGTCAAAGTCTACACGCCTTTCCCGTATGGGGTGGCTACGGTCAGTAGGATCGATAAAATGATAGGTCTCTTGTGCAGAATATCGTCTCCTTTATAAGGCTCTTTTGCAAAATAGACCTATAATTTGATCGATCCTACTAACCGAAGCCACCCTTTAGTCACAAGAGACCTTGTGACGAAATCTTGGTCTAGGTTTCATCTATATATATATATGGTACGGATATTCACTATACATATCCAGTACATACATACATATAATATATGTACACACTTTCCCACCCTTGCGAATACATGCGAAGCCAGAATCACTAAACTACACTGGAATGCCTGTGGGAAATGGCACACCATCCCGTGGACATGTGATAAAGGAGTCGTTTCATGCTGATGAATGTGTCACTCTGTAGTCATGTCACATGTGTGAATGCGCCTGGCGCACTGTGATGTCACTGCGACGAAAGAAGTTAAGAAAGAAAGAAAGAAAGAAAGAAAGAAAAAAAGAAAAAAGGAAAGAAGAAAGAAAAAGGTCACTTTCAGGAAGGCGTAAATGTTGTTTGAGTGAAGGTTGTTGCAGCATATTTTGTGTTCATAGTTTTGTGACGCAGACACAAAAACACACATTTAGAGGCACTGCTTGGTGTTGTCTACCAACAGACACACATAGACACACACACACTTGAAGGTACGTACACCCCCAGCACACACAGCATCATGTTAAGCACACATTACATCAAGACATCCTCGCACACATAACATCAATGTTGTGATGAGCACAAATAACATCAATGTTGTGTTGAGCACACATAACATCAAGATATCCTCTGTTAAGCACACATAACTATGTGAAGCATACTTAACATCAATGTTGTGTGAAGCACACATAACATCAAGACATTCTCGCACACTTAACATCAATGTTGTGTTAAGCACATTTAACATCAAGTTATCCTCTGTATCCTCTGTTAACAACACATAACTATGTGAAGCACACAAAACATCAGGACAACCTCCGTGGAGATCCGTCACGGTATTTCTATTTTTCTTGCATATTGTTGTCTTTTCTCCGCTTTATCTCGCGTTTTTTCTCCTTTTATCTTTCTGTTTTCTTCAGCTACATTACATTTGTTCTTGCCAGTGCCTTTCTTCTTTTCAATTCTGTCGTGCACTTTTCCTCTTGCGCGGCTCCAGCACAACCCCGTTTTTTTTGGGTCCTTGAATATACGAAATACAGAATCTCTTACGTGGGCCAATGTCTTTGACATTGGCCCCACGCAAAAATATTGTCTCTTTTATATCTCTTTTGCAAAAGAGACCTACCATTTAATCGATCAAAATATAGAATCTCTTACGTGGGGCCAATGTCTTTGACATTGGCCCCACGTAAGAATGTTGTCTCTTTTATTGGGCTCTTTTGAAAAAGAGACCTAAAATTTAATCTATGAAAATACAGAATCTCTTACGTATGGTCAAACTGAAAGGCTTGAGAGCTTTTGAACATGTTGGAATTCAATAAATTGGCATAATAACGCCCTTAAAGGAGCCTCTCACACATATGAAAAGAGCCTCTCACATATATCCACACACATATCCTCACACATATGGATATCAATAAGTTGGCACTTCTTGGCGCTAAAAAACTCTTATGGAGGATCAATGGCAGGCTCAGGGAAGGGCTTGAGCGCTTTGAACATGTTGGAATTGAATAAATTGGCGCCAACAGCCTTCTTGGCCATTTGCTCCATCTTTTCTGCTTCGTCTGTTGTGTGCGACATGACTGATTCATATGTGTGAAATGATTGATCCATATATGTGACAATGTGTGACACGACTCATCTGTATGTGTGATATGATTCATCTGTATGTGTGATATGACTCATCTGTTTGTGTGACAATGTGTGACATGACTCATTCTTATGTGACGTGACATGAATTGATCGGACCGTGTACAGTCCGATCAAGTCATGTCACGTCACATGTGAATGAGTCATGTCACATCACATATGAATGAGTCATGTCACGTCACGTATGAATGCGATTCGGGGTTTCTTCATCGCTTCGTCTCTAGTTCGTGTGTGCATGTGTGTGTGTATGTGTGTGTGTGTGCATGTGTGTGTGTGCATGTGTGTGTCTTGCCATTCGGTTGTTCTTCACCAATTCGTCTCTTGTGTGTGTGTGTAGTGCGCGTGAGTGTGTGTGTGTGTGAGTGTGCATATGTGTGTGTGTGTGAGTTGCTATGCAGTTCTTGTTGAATACTGTGGTTCTATCCTGTGCGAGAGAGAGACAGACAGAGGAAGAGAGAGAGAGAGGGAGCGAGAGCAGAGAGGGAGGGAGGGAGGGGGGGAAGGAGAGAGGGAGGGAAAGAGGGAGTTAAGCGGGAGAGAGGGAGTTGGGGTGGGAGAGGGAG
>Ga0105053_10009081_pt1 | contig 12747 bp, 23 predicted proteins | sample BON01_FD_78093 | JGI IMG/M metagenome (GOLD analysis project Ga0105053, IMG submission 78093) | Freshwater microbial communities from Lake Bonney liftoff mats and glacier meltwater in Antarctica - BON-01 | ecosystem: Environmental > Aquatic > Freshwater > Ice > Glacier meltwater | place: Lake...
AGGCAAACACAGAAACAACGACACAACCGTCCCCCCTCACACAACAAGGAAAGGAAGGGTCCCCCCTCACACAACAAGGAAAGGAGGGAGGGAAGGAGGGAGGGGGGGAGGAAAGACACACAAAAACGCAGACACACACAAACACAAAGACACACGCTTCAGAGCGTCCCCGCTGCCTTCACCACAATCTTCTGCAACGGCTTATTCAAAAAAATAATCTTCGCCCGTGGATCAAACCCCTTTCCCGCCGCCGCAAAAATCTTCTTACTTGCAATAGGGTCATCCGTACTGACCTTCACCTTCAAGATTTTCTCAATCACCTCCTCATTCCCCTTCCTATACTTCTCCTCCCCCACTCCCTCCTTCATCAGCAACCGCCCAAAGACCACGTGGTCCTTATCGAGCTCCTTGTTCGCTTGGGTGGTCACACTGAACTCATATGTGCCTCCCCCCCTCTTCATCGTCAACAAATAAGGCTCCACATGCTTCAGCTCATTCACCTCCGTATTCCTCGTCCAATCCGCCGCATTCCCCGTCTTAATCCTCATAACCCCACTTTCATTTATCTCCTTCTTCAACTTCTTCCCCCCCCCTCCTACCACCCGGCCCATGTCAATACAATACCCATCTAACACACGCCAGACAGTCGAATACACATAACTAGCACTCTGTCCCTCCCCATTCAAAACCTTCAAGAAATTCCCAACGATGTCCGGCGAGTTTTTACCAAACAGCCCCATGGTGAATGTACCGACAGGTTGGCCGGCAATGGACATGTCGAAGTAGACTTTATCGGTGATGGGCGCGAGGGAGGGGAGGGTGGAGGGGGAGGGGGAGGAGGGGAGGGAGAAAGGGTCGTCCTCCAGGGAGAGGAGGGAGGAGGTGGCGGGAGAAGCGAGGGAAGGGGAGGGCTGGAGAAGAGCGGCACTGCCGAGGAGAAGGAAAGGTAAGGGCACGGAGAAGGCGTGCTCTCTTCTGGTGCTAGGCCTGCTGCTGAGACTGCTCCTGGTGCTGGTGCTGGTGCTGGTGCTGCTCGCGGTGCGACTAGAAGTGCTGCTGCTGCTTGACGAGGGAGAAGAAGAGGAGGACATGCACAGCGACGAAGTGGGCTGCTGCAAAGTGCTCGGCGTCCGAGAAAAGGCAGGAGCGGCGTTGGGGAGGACGCGGAAGCTGGAGGCCATCGTTGCTAGGAGCATGAGCAGTCGCAACATCGGCCGCCTTGAGGCACGAAAAGACGACGACGCCATGGCTGCGTGCCCTGTGCTTGTGCGTGGGTTTAAAAGCTGTGAGTAATTTAACGTAATTCCTTCCTCTGTTGCACCCGCATAGCTCGTGGTGAGTCGGAACAATTTGCTTTGGCTGATGCAAAGCACCCTCTCGCTTGACTAGCGCTTTCGGGACTATCCCCTAGCACCAAAAACACACCCCAGCGGCACAAAAGAGACCTGAGTGTCTGTACTACACGTTTCATAGCAGTTATTGCCCCGTTTTGGGTCGCTGTCTGTGTATTTCTTGCCAAATTACAGAGGAATCCCGAGGTGCAACCCGACGGGCTTGGACCATGCATGCTCACAACCGCACACGGCATTCACCACCTCACAAACTCACCATCACGCCCTCTCCACCTCTTCCTACACACGCAGCCACGGCAGCAGCGACGGCGGCGTGCCTGCCCGTGTCTCTTGTCCTTCTCCTTCTAGGCTTCGTCCAGCAGCAGTTACCATCATGAACATGCAGCGGCAGCAGCAGCGTCCCGCGGCCTCTCCCCTCCTCCTCCTCCTTGTAGTGCTGGTCGCCGCTGCTTCCTGTGCCAGTGCCTTTATCGTCCGCACGCCCTTGAGCAAGGTAGGTTTGTTCTCCTGGCCGCGTATTTGGTGTTATTTGGTGTGAACGGGGGATTGATCGTCCCTCCGTCCCTCCCTCCCCCTTGAAGGCGCCTGCCCAATCCTACCCACCCACCTGCTATCTGGATATGAGCATGGAAGAGGCATGCATTGCGTGCGGGGGGTTATGCTCTCCGTGGAGTGGGTGGCGTGCTTTGATGCTTGTCATCAACCCTCGTCTTCCCCTCCCTCCCTCCCTCCCTACCCCTCCTTCCTCCGCGAGCCCTTCCGCCCGTTGCATGCACCGCGAATAACAAGCTAATCGTATTGTAATTGTATATAATATAAGCTCTCTTATATTCAACCTTCTGGTAGTCTCAACCTTTTTCCACCTCTCTATCCCTCCCTCCCTCCCTCCTTCCCTCTCCCCCCACCCCACAGCCCCTCCGCTCAATATCAAGATGCCACATGTCCGCAGACAGCAACAACGACAAAGACTCCTCCTCCTCCCCTTCCTCCTTCTCTCGCGCCGACCTCCTAAAACGCACCCTGGCCGGGGCCACCTCTCTCTCTTTCCTCCTCTTCAACGGGGGAAGAAGAGCTTTCGCCGCCACCACCGCCGAGGAAGACGCAGCCGAAGCAGCCTCATACCTCCCTGCCCCTGCTCCTCCTGCTGCTCCTGCTGCTCCCGAGGCGGCACCTACGGGCGTGGTGAAGACGGCGTATGACTATTCTGTGCCTTATGATGGGGTGCGTGTGCCGCTGGCCAATTTTAAGGGCAAGGCGGTGGTGGTGTGTAATGCCAAGACGGACGACCCCGAGAGCTTGAACCAGATCCCGGGCTTGACCTACTTGACGGGGAAATACAGGTAATATATAATGTATAATTTCTTTGTTGTATATTCATATCTATTTATTTAGTTTATTTATTTATTTATTTATTTATTTATTTATTTATTTATTTACTCATTTAATTTATTTATTTATCCATTTATTTCTTTATTTCTTTATGTATTCATTTATTTCTTCATTTCTTCATTCATTTATGTATTTACAAATTCATCTATTTACTTATTTATGTATTTATTTATTTATCCATTTATTTCCTACACACCCACACCCACACCCACACACCCACAGCCCCGAAGGCCTGAAAGTCTGGATCTTCACTACCGAGCAAGGCACCTTCGAAACAGACGAAGATCGAGTCATCCGCATCAAATACTACGAACAATACGGCTTCGGGCAATCCCCCAACGCCCTAATCTTCGACAAAATCGACGTGGTCGGCAAACGCGCCGACCCCTTCTACAAATTCCTCTGCAAGACCCTTAAGAACCCCAACAAAATCGCCCGCATCACCCTCAACTTCGAAAAGTTCCTCCTCGATGACAGCGGACGGCCCATTCGTCGGTACCCGCGTAAATACACTGCCTACGACATGGAGGAGGACGTCAAGGCAGCTATTGCTGGCCTCCCCCTTCCTCCCCCCAGCCCTAAGCTGATCAAGGCCTGGAGGGACGCGTATGTGGAGGCGGAGAGGAGTGAGTATGCATTTAAGAAGGGTTTGAATTACTATGAGCCGCTTGGGGAAGACCAACGGAACCTGCCCTAAACGTGCCCTTCCTTTTCTCCTGCTCCTTCCTCTTGCTCTTGCTTGTTTCCTTGCTCTGAGTTATGTTTGACTGAGAGGTAGGGGTCGTGGGAAGGGGAGGGTGGGATGGAGAGAGAGGGAGAGGCAGATTGTTCGCAGAATCGATAGAATAGATTTGAAGGCCTCAAGTGAGGTATAAAAGGAGGGTGATAGGAGGAGGGAGGGAACAGAGCATGAACGATGGTATGTGTGTGTGAGATCGACGGAGGCGTGGAAGGAGGGAGGGAGAGAGGAGAAGAAGAGAACACAGCAATAAATACAATTTGGGAGGACGTTTTGAAATGAAAATTAATTTTCCGTCTCAAAGTTCAGCGCATATCTATTGCTTTCCCTTCAGTCGCTCCAACTCAAAGCCCACTTATCAACACGTGAGTATAGACATTGGCATTCTCTTTCCTTCCCTTCTGCTCTCTTCTCTCTTGATCCCTCTTCTCATCCAAACATCAAAGGGCGACGGCAGGTGGGGCACGTAAGCGGCAGGCCCTTGCGATTACGTGTGTACCGCGGGGGCCTGGAGGGGCAGCAGTCGATGAGAGATTAGAGATATTAGAGAATGATCAGTACACATACATACACAAGCAGAGACCACAAGGCACCGGCATAGGCGTTCCGCGGATTGAAGAACCTAAGAATTAATCAAAGAATGATGCAAAAGCTACACAGGAATGAATGGCTCTATCGTTCGTTTGTTCGTTTGTTCAACCCTCTCGTTCCCTTTCCGTCTTTTCTCTTTTTGATCAGCAGACCCTAGTCTTCATTTCTTCCTCCCTTACTCTAAGCCTTCCTTCCTCCCTCCCTCCCTCTTCTTTCTGTTCTGGCCATTCTAGTGTCCAGGCTCCCCAAGCAGACCAATAGAAGAGGGGTTAAAAACATGACACAGACATCAACACAAAGACACACCACAGAAACGGAACGGCCTTGCCTGCCCTCCTCCCCCTCCTCCTCCTCCTCCGTCACCTCTCCCTCCTCCTCGTACAAAGACCTCATTCCCCCTCCCACCCCTTCACTCTATCTCCTTTTTCCAACTTAAATCGCCTTCAAGAATGCGTCAAAGTCAGCCTGGGCCCTGGCGTAGGCCGCCTGGGACACATCAATCTGCTTACGTCGGCTGGCCACCGTCAAGTCCTCAATGTCCTGGAAAAGGCTCTTCAGCGCGCCGGTCGCCTCCGGGCTCTGCTTGTTCTCGGCCAGCTTGGCACCGGCGCGGCGCAAGTCGGACATCTGACGGGTCAACTCCGAGCGCACCTCCTCCCACTGTGTTAGTGTAAGAGTGTGCGTGTGTATATGGGTGAGTGAGTGAAAATGTTCTCTATAACGCGGGGGAGAAATTCAAAACGCAAAAAGACAGAAGGAGTACCAGTACATATAAACATATGACTAGAATAGAAGTAGGGAGAAGGAGGGAGGGAGGGAGGGAGGGAGGGGTGTATATACATACCTGCTTCTTCTCCAAGTACTTCGCGATCTTGTCCACGCGCTTCTTGGACTCAGTCACCTTGGTCGTGTAGAACTTGACGTCATCGGCGTTCAAGGGCTTGAACAGGGCGTTCTCGCCGGTGCCGTAGGGGGCTGTGGGGGAGGGAGGGAGGGAGGGAGGGGAGGGAGGGAAGGAAAGAGGGAGGGTGAGTGTTTCGCGTCTTCAGCATTGAGGGGCTTCAACAGGGCGTTCTCGCCGGTGCCGTAGGGGGCTGTCAAGGAGGGAGGGAGGGAGGTAGGGAGGGAAGGGGAATTGCGTGAGATAGCTTTGTCGGTGTTGTAATAGGACTGAGGGAGGGAGGGAGAGAGGATTTTCATTCCTTTAATAAGGGAGAAGGGTAAATTGAACAAGTTTGAGACAATGAGTTTTTATAGTATTAGTATTCAGGCCATTGGCAAGACTAATGGATTGGATGTCAATGCCAATGACTCAACAAATGATATTACCAGAACTCACTGTCCCAAACTTGTTCAACTCACCCTTGCTTTCAACCGCATACACACACCCTTCCTCCCTCCCTCCCTCCCTCCCTCCCTCCAATCTCTATCAAAACTTACAGTAAGGAGAGTAGGTGGGCGTATCAGCGACGAACGGAGAAAAAGCAGCATCGCCTCTCACCCGCATACACGCACCCCCTCCCTTTCTCCCTCCCTCCCTCCCTCCCTCCCTCCCACCCCGTCTACGTACAGTAAGGAGAGTAGGTGGGCGTATCAGCGACGAACGGAGAAGCAGCAGCATCGCCTCTCACCCGCATACATACACCCCCTCCCTTTCTCCCTCCCTCCCTTTCTCCCACCCCGTCTACGTACAGTAAGGAGAGTAGGTGGGCGTATCAGCGACGAACGGAGAAGAAGCGGCGTCGCCTCCCAACCCGAACACAGACTGCTTAGGTCCCTCCCCAGCCTTAGCCAGAGCAGAGCCTTATGCACACACACAAACGAATAGAGGAGAACACTTACAGTAAGGAGAGTAGGTGGGCGTATCAGTGACGAACGGAGACGAGACAGCATCGCCTCCCAACCCAAACACAGACTGCTTAGGTCCCTCGCCGGCCTTGGCCATCGCGGCCTCGGGCATGGAAGTCAGGGGCATGGTGGCGAAGTTGAAGAACATGGAGGCAGTCGCGAAGCCCTTTACGAAGTTGCCGAGGGTGAGGGGGGACTTGGGCTGCTCGGCGGACATGCGCATGACGCTGATGGGAGGGAGATAAGGAAGGGAGGGAGGGAGGGGGGGGGAGGGAGAATCAGGACGTTGAATTTCTTTTCTGAATTAGCTTCTGGTAATTCCGCTGCAGAGATTTCTCACTGACAATTAAGCAGGAAAGGGAAAGGGTATGACAAGGGGCAAGGGAGATGCGATGCATCCAAGGTTCATTGGTCACAGGGAGGGGAGGGAGGGAGGGAGGGAGGGGCACTTACTTGCGCTCGGTGGCGGGCATGGGGGTCATGAAGGCAAGGGCGGGGGGGGCCAGGGCCAGGAAAGAGATGGTGCGCATCTTTAGATAAGGTGGTGGTGGAGGAGGAGGAATGCTATGATGATCATGTAGGGGAGGAGGGGTTGAGGTGAGGATGAAAGAAGGGCACGTCCTCGATTCCAGCATGTAGGCAGCTTTGCAGGCAGGCTTCTCTTCAATCTATCGCAGCAGCAGGCCCTCGTGTCGCGTCCACAGCCCTCCGTTGGTGCTGCCGCAGGCAGGTGCCACAGGCAGGGGCCCCGGGCTTGGACGGATGCTGCTGCTTGTCGTGTTGGTGTCGTGTATGTCGATCGATCCATGCGAAGAGGCGGGTTGTCTGTGGCTGCAGGCCTTCAAGTCTTGGGTTTGCGATGATCTGCTTCTGCTTGCTGTCTTCCTTTCTTCTTTAGGGGAGGAGTTTGAGGTATATGAAAGTCGTAGCCGGGCATGTTGAAGGAGAAAGATTGGTGGATGGAGAGAAGGGAGAGGCAAAGGGTGGGGAAGCAAGGGCATGGCATGTCCCTATTAGCTTTAGTCTCGCTTGTCAAGGTCAAGCGCAAGATACCACTGCACCCGCGACGGCGGACGGCCTCAAGCCGAAATGACCTGCTGCTACTTTGGCGGAGAAGGCCGGAGGGAGGGAGGAGAGGGAGGAGCCCAAATTACGGCAAGCAGGAGGCCGGCTCGCGCAAAAAAAAGCAGGGAAAATGATGACGAGAGCGGCGTGCATGCTACACATCCCTAAAAGCACTGGACATATGCATTCACAGGGGGTTGGTACGCCCGCAGTGAGTGTACTGTGTGGTGTGAAAGAAGTTGCAAGGCTTGGACCTGGTCCTTATGCTTGGCATTCGTGTGCTTTTGAGTGCTTTTTGCCCCCAACCCCCAACCCCGGAAGACCAGAGGCAGGAGGCAAAACAGATCGTGCTTGCGTGGCCGCGTTTTTGTCAAGGGTGTATGCCCTATTTCGGCCCCGCCATCTTTGGATCGTTTGGCTGTGTGTACAGTGCAGCACAACATGGGTTTTGGGTGGCCAAGGCGTATTGAGGCACTGGATTTCAATCGCCGGCTTTGGCCGGAAGCGGCGCGTCGACGTGCCTCGTCGATGCTCGCCCACATTCATTTCCTCCTCCCTCGGCTGCTACCCCACCTGGCTCTATTGTTCTCGTTGCGGTCGTCGTCCTTTTGCAACAAGGCACTCATGTCTTGCCTCCACACACACACAAACACACAGGGACGCACGGGAAGGATGCCGCCCCAGAACGATGCCGCGCTTGGAGGCGGTAAGTGAGGAGGGAGGGAGGGAGGGAGGGGACATGAATGAGTCATCAGATCGAGGCATAGAAGAAAGGGGAATGTTCAGCATGTCCTCTGCCTTTCAGTACGAGCCCTGTCCATCCGCATGTACATGTACCCACACTCTGGGCGTAGCAATGTCTTGTCCCTCCTCCCTCCACCCCTTCCCTATTTCATAACCGCTCTCGTGGGCGCACACGGCACGCAGGCGGCGGTCGCTGATCCTGATCCATCCCATTTCGACGCCTATCCCAAGCCATCTACACATACAGCATCCCTCCCTCCCTCCCTCCCTCCCTCCCTCCCTACCCTCTGTATAGCACGATAGCACGACCACGTCAGCCTCTTCACCAACTCGCTAGCACCTAGACTCACCCATCCCTCCTTCCCTCCCGCCCTCCCTCCCCTCCCTCCCTCCCTCCCTTCCCTCTCCAGGCTTTTTCCGCAACCGCTTCAACCGCAAGAACTCCGCCTCCTCCCTCCTGGTCGATGACTCCCCCATCAGCAGCACCGAGTCCGTGGCGACAGCAGCAGCAACAGTAGCAGCAACAGCAGCAGCGGCTGGGGGGAAGACGTACACATGGGAGGAGGTGGCGGAGCACAACACGGAGAAGAGCCTGTGGGTGACTGTGCGAGGCAAGGTGTACGATATCAGCAGCTGGGTGACCAACCATCCGGGGGGGAAGGAGATTTTGCTGTTGGCGGCGGGCAGGGATATTACTTATGCCTTTGATTCGTATCACCCTTTTACGGAGAAGCCGACGCAGGTGGGGAGGGAGCGAGGGAGGGAGGGAGGGGTTTGTTTGTTATTCCGCTCGCCTGTATGAGTAACTTAAGCTGGTTGGGGTAGAAGCTGTGTTGGAGGAAGAATGATAGATAGGAGAAAGCACGCACTCACCAAACCCTCCCTCCCTCCAACCCTCCCTCCCTCCCTCTCCTCCCTTAGGTCTTGGGCAAGTTCGAGATCGGCACCGTCTCCTCCCACGAGTTCCCTCAATACAAGCCCGACACGCGCGGGTTCTACAAGACGCTGTGCACGCGCGTAGGGGATTATTTTAAGCAAGAGAAATTGAATCCTAAGGACCCTTTCCCTGGGATGTGGCGTATGTTCCTCGTTGCTGTTGTGGCTTTTGGCAGCTTCATGGTCTGCAATGGGTGGGTAGGGCTGAAGGGAGGGGTGCTGGCATCATGGTGGGCGAGATTGGTGGCTGCTGTTGTGTTTGGGGTGTGCCAGGCGCTGCCGTTGCTGCATGTGATGCATGATAGCTCGCATTTGGCGTTTGGGAACACGGAGAGATGGTGGCAGGTGGGGGGGAGGTTGGCAATGGATTTTTTCGCGGGGGCGAATATGACGAGCTGGCATAATCAGCATGTGATTGGGCATCACATTTATACGAATGTCTTCCTGGCGGATCCTGACCTGCCTGATAAGAGCGCGGGGGACCCTAGGAGGTTGGTTAGGAAGCAGGCGTGGGAGGGGATGTATAGGTGGCAGCATTTGTATCTGCCGCCGCTGTATGGCATTTTGGGGATTAAATTCCGTGTGCAGGATGTGATGGAGACGTATGGGAATGGGGCGAATGGCCCGGTGAGGGTTAACCCGTTGAGTGTCTGGCAGTGGGGGGAGATGGTGTTTACCAAGTTTTTCTGGTTTGGATGGCGGGTTTTGTTCCCGTTGATGAGCGAAAAGTTTGATACGAGCATGGCGGCGTTTTGGCCTTTGTTTTTCGTGAGTGAGTTTATAACGGGGTATTTCCTGGCGTTTAACTTCCAGGTTTCTCATGTGTCAACAGAGTGTGATTACCCCTTGGGGGAGGCGCCGAGGGAGGAAGGGACGGTGGGCGTGGCGGAGGGGAAGGAGGGGATTAAGGATGAGTGGGCTGTGAGTCAGGTGAAGAGCAGTGTGGACTATGCGCATAATAATGCCTTGACGACTTTCTTGTGTGGAGCTCTCAACTACCAAGTGACCCATCATTTGTTCCCTACGGTGAGCCAGTATCACTATCCCAAGATTGCTCCGATCATTCAGGAGGTCTGCAAGGAATTTGATGTCGATTACAAGGTGCTGCCTGATTTCGTGACGGCGTTCCATGCACACATTGCGCATTTGAAGGCCTTGGGGGAGAGGGGGGAGGCGGCGGAGGTGCACATGGGTTAGGGTGGAAGGGAGGGAGGGAGGGAGGGAGGAAGTCATTTGTTTTCATTCACTTGTTTTTTGAAAAGGAAGATAAGAGAGAGGATTACATTATATATGTATGACGTGGAAGGAGGGAGGGAGAGAGAAAAGGAGGGAGGGGGGGGAAACTGACGAACGGAAAAAAAGGAGGAGGAGATAAAAGAAGAAAAAAAGTTGAAAGCGGCGTTTCGTATTTGATGCGTTTGGGTGTGTGAAGAAGTAGAGATGAAGGAGAGGAAGAGAAAGAGAGAGAAGTAGAGAAAGAGTATGCGAGAAGAGAGACGAAAGATGAAAAGGGGAGAGCGAGGCGTCGCCCTTGTGATGTCTCGCGTTCTTAGATGTTTTAGGATTTAGGTTTTTGATCGTGTGTTTCACCGTTCTATTATTATTATTATACGATACATGTCTGTGAGAAAGAGGAGGGCCGACCCAAAGGAGCAAGATCTACAAGAAATTAACACAAAGACGAGAATCAAATTGCTTTTTCCTTCTTTCGCAAGCGTTGTGCTGCATGGTGTCATTCTTGGGTGCACATGCCGAGCCGACCTATTTCGATCCGCTCCCCAACCCTTTTTCATTCATTTCATCTGACCTTTCTGACCTTTAAATCCTACCGGCAAACTCAAGCACGCAGTCCCGCACTGAGGAACTACGATCGAATGAAGGCGCGCATACTTGAATGGGTGCACACAAGGCATTTCACTTCCAATTTGGCAAGCAGGGTTTGCTGGAGTTTAACATCCTCCCCCTCCTCTTCCCGCAGCCGTCCATTTTTCCCCTGGTGCTCGCACACGCAGCCACATTGCACGCTCGGCAGAAACAAGCAAGGCGTCCACCACGTCTACACGTGCGTGCATGCAAACTACACACTCTCCACACTTCTCTTGTCACAAAGGACATCGATCTGTTATTTTCCCGCTGCTGTCCGGAACTCATCTCGGCGAGCCACACACACGACATCATCATCCTAATGCATGTATCTATCCCGTTTCAGACACACAGCTACGCAATGCCTACGCGCTCACTGTACAGAGTGGTGGATTGGTGTGCTCTCGTCGTCGGGGGACTACGTGGCTGCCCCCCTGCGTCCTTTTGTCGAGACCTTTGTGCCTTTCCTACAAACTGCAACTCGACACGATGACTCGCGCACGATTGCTGATTCCTTCCTTTTCCCTTCACCCTCATCTCCCCGAACAGGCATCCCCACACCTAACCATGGCGACCCTCCGTTTGCTCACGCTCTGCGCCATCGTCTCCACTGCCTTGTCCTTCGTGGCCATGGGTCCTCCCTCCCGCCACACCGCGGCTGCCACCACCCGCCCTATGTTCACGGCCTGGGGCTCCCGGGGCCGCACTAGCCAAGTCGGGACCTTGGCTGCAGGTACGTTGCACTCGGGGAGGGTGTATGGTGCTTTGCATGTGTGTCTCTCAGTGTGCTAGCTAGGTCTTTGGTGTAGGCGTGGGCTGCATTCCTGCCGGGCTTGGACTGGTGCTGATGCTGTTGACGCGTGCGTCATCACGTGCATCTCCTCCTCCCTCCTCCCTAAATGCTTCCTTGCCGCCCCTGACTGCTATAAGAACAAAGGTGAAGATCAGAGAATGGTAAATACTATCATTGCCGTTCTGCGGTTGCTGCTCGAAATCCATTTCCATATTCACACATTCACCTCCTCTCCACCCTCCCCTCCCTCCCTCCCTCCCTCCCCTCCCTCCCAGGCCGCGGCCTGTGCATGGCCATGGAACGCACCTACATCATGGCCAAGCCCGACGCCGTGCAGCGTGGCATCGTCTCCGACATTGTGGGACGGTTCGAGAAGAAGGGCTACAAGCTCGTGGCCCTTAAGTTGGTGAAGCCCCCCCGCTCCCTTTTGGAGGAGCACTATGAGTCGTTGAAGGTAAGAGGGAGGGAGGGAGGGAGGGAGGGAGGGAGGGCGAGATAGCTCGAGGAAATGATTATAAACGAACGGTATTGGCAAGGGAGTAAGATGAGCATGCCTATGATAAGAATGTCTATGATTGAACAGAGAGCAACAATTCTCACATTCCACCCTTTCCCTCCCTCCCTCCCTCCCCTCCCATCCCACTCCTCCCTCAGGACAAGCCCTTCTTCCCCAAGTTGATGGAGTACATGACGAGCGGGCCCGTGGTGGCGATGGTGTGGGAGGGTAAGAACGTCGTGGCCACCGGACGAACGATGTTGGGGGCGACCAACCCTTTGGAAAGCGCGCCGGGCACGATTCGTGGGGATTTCTCGATTGAGGTAGGGAGGGAGGGAGGGAGGGAGGGAGGGAGGGAGGGAAGGAGGAAGAGGATCCATTCGCATGGAGGGGTGGAATTGGAATGTCATAGACGGACAGGATGTGGACCAGAGTACTCAACTCGAGTAGTAGGGTAGCCTTCGAGGACGACGTCTCTTTCTCACACATACATACAATCACACGCCCAACACTTACACATCTCTCCCTCCCTCCCTCCTTCCCTCCAGGTCGGCCGCAACATCTGTCATGGATCTGACACGGTCGAGAACGCGGAGCGAGAGATCAAGTTGTGGTTTGGGGAGGGGACCATTGACTGGGCCAGCCACAGCCAGGACTGGATTTACGAGTAAAGAAGTGATAGAAAAGAGGGAGGGGAAGGAGGGAGGGAGGGAGGGAGGGAAGGAAGAAAAGTGGTAGTGCCCACACGCCTCACACACCATGCCGTGTGTGTGAAGGAGCTCTTGAAGAGCGATAGTCACAAAGAATGAACAAGAACGTTTATAATGACGGATGGAGGAGGCCGAACAGTTTTTTTCTTGCGTTGGTTCGTTGCCCGAGGAGCGAAGGAATCAATGAACGAAGAGGAGTGTAAGCAGAACGGTACGACTAG
>Ga0105053_10009082_pt1 | contig 12747 bp, 10 predicted proteins | sample BON01_FD_78093 | JGI IMG/M metagenome (GOLD analysis project Ga0105053, IMG submission 78093) | Freshwater microbial communities from Lake Bonney liftoff mats and glacier meltwater in Antarctica - BON-01 | ecosystem: Environmental > Aquatic > Freshwater > Ice > Glacier meltwater | place: Lake...
AGTAGAAACGCAGAAAGCTTTGCGAAGCTCCTTCAGCTTATAGATCCAGACGTGTACATAGAAACCCATGTGAGTAATGGAGCAGATTATCAATATAACATCACTTATTTGAGCACTCAACCTGATAAACTGGGTGGTACAATGGGAGCCCATTTGCGTTTTAAGATGATACCATCACTAAATGCCAAAATGAGAACAAAAGGAAACGAAATGGTCCCGTACGTAAATCATTGGGGCGGACCACTAAAAGATACCTACGCTACTTTCTACGACTCCCCGAGATACAGTAGTGGATTAACTACGCTGCACAATATATTTGGTTTTATCACTGAGACACATATGCTCAAGCCGTTTGACATCAGAGTAAAAGCTACGTATGATTACTTGCTAAGCTCTATAGAATACGCCCACGAACAAAGCACTGAAATACAACGCACCCGAAACTCCCAAAAGCAAGCCGTAGCCGCCGCAGATAGTTTTCCCATAGATTGGGAAGTAGAGCCATACGACATTATTCCTCTCAATTTTAAAGGGTACGAGTATGGCTACAAAAAAAGCGAAGTAACTGGTGTGGAGAGACTCTACTACGATAGGAATAAGCCTATTACAAAAACAATTTTCTACAAGCATGTAATGCTGGCCACCAAACATAGCGGTAAACCAACCGCCTACATTCTTCGTAGAGGATTTACAGAGGTAGAAGACAGACTTAGATGGAACGGAGTACAGATGCAAGAGCTCACACAAGATTCTACCATTCAAGTGATTTCCTCGAGAATACTCAGCTACGAAACCAAAAATGAACCTTACGAAAAACACTACCTACACTACAATACGAACACCGTGGCAGATACTATTTCTTGGACTTTTCGCAAGGGAGATTACCTCATCCCCATGGGTACAGACAAAGATAGATTCATCCTAGAAATGCTAGAGCCAGAAGGACCTGACTCCTATTTCAATTGGAATTTCTTTGATGCTGTATTGCAGCAGAAAGAGCATTACAGTGCTTACGTATTTGAAGATAGAGCGGCTGAACTACTTGAAAAAGATGCAGGCTTAAAAGCTGATTTTGAGTTAATGAGACAATCAAAAGATAGTATCACTCCACAAGAGCAACTCTCTTGGATCTACAAAAACAGCCCACATTACGAGAAGGAATACAATAGGCTGCCTGTGTTTAAGGTCTATTGATATTCCACTAAATGAACTGCCTGAAAGAGTGGCAGAAGCGGACAAGCAACTGGATTCTTGCAAGCTCAAGGAATACAATGCTACAATGGTGGTGGCTGGATGGATGTGAACTATGCTATAAACCCGCAGGGGTAACCTACTTCTTTCGCTTAAGTCCCTTGGTAGTGCCTACCAGTAAAAGCATAAACGCAACTGTTCCACCTCCTATGATTAAAAGCATATTTGCAGAAGAGAAGTGAGCCATCTTAAATACTCCTGCTGTCACAAAGAGACCAATAGCCCCCATACTCAGCTTTCTTAGAAACGGTATATCGTTTTTATCTAAAAAATCTTTTGCAAGCAAGTGAAATGCTACATACGCCAGCAGGACCACATAGACTACGAGTGACATAGTACTACTCTCAGCTCCAAGGTTAAGTACATTAGCCAACACAGTGATTACTAATACGATCATAGGATAGAGTATGCGATCATCTTTATTTTCTTTTACTAGTATAGAATATCCCAGATAAGAACCGATGTGCAGCCATAGCGATGCTGCAGCCATTTCACCAAAACCACTCCAATTCAATGTTTTAAAAAGATAGGCCACTACCATAGTAGCTAGAGATGCGTAGATCAATGTTATTAAAAATTTCTTCATGTTAATTAATTCAATCGCTTACTCAACTTTTCTGATTCACGACGAGCATTTTTACTTTTGTAGATGACTTCATATACGAAGTCAAGAATTGGCATATCTACGGCATATTCTTCATTGAGTTTATGGATACTCTCTGTAGCATAGTAGCCTTCAGCCACCATCTCCATTTCCATAAGAGCAGACTTTACGGAGTATCCTTTTCCTAGCATAGCTCCAAGTGTACGATTTCTGCTGTACTGCGAGTACGCTGTAACCAATAAATCTCCTAGGTAAGCACTATCATCTGCATCTCTATCTATGGGATGTACAGCCGCTATAAATCGCTTTATCTCGCGGATGGCATTACTCACTAGTACCGCCTGAAAATTATCTCCATAACCGATACTGTGACACATGCCCGCTGCTATGGCATAGACATTTTTTAGCACTGCACTGATCTCTGTACCGTATATATCTGCACTGGGCGTTACTTTGATATAGCCACAGTCTAATGCGGCACACATCTTCTCACAGAAGACTGTATTAGTACTCGCAAAGGTCAAATAACTTAGTTTTTCTTGTGCTACTTCTTCTGCGTGACACGGACCAGTGATGACTCCAAAATCAGACTCATTAACACCTTTATGTTCTATAAGGTACTCTCCCACTATCTTTAGACTTTTGGGTTCGACTCCTTTAATAGCCGAGATTATCTTTTTGCCTACCAGTTGCTCATTGGTCAGTTGGTCCAGTATATCGGATACAAATGCAGATGGTGTTACGAGCAGTATAGTATCATTAGCAGCCACAAGCTCTTGCACATCACTACTAGCCTTTAATCTGTTGGTGTCTAATTTTACACTTCGTAAGTACTTGGGATTTCTTCCTTTGGTATTGATATACTCCGCCATATCTGGACTACGCACCCACCAGTCCACGTGCATGTTTGCACTCTCCAGTAAGATTTTAACCAAGGCTGTACCCCAACTGCCACTGCCCATTACTAGGATTTTATTCATCGGGTTCAAATGTATACGATTTTAGAATACTCTCTGTATAAGGTAACTTCTCTTAATCTATTCTTACTTTTTGGCTGTATCTTGTTTCGCCAGAGGCAGCAGAAACAGTAAGTACATAGTAGCCTGCTCCTATACCAGAGACGTCTACTAAGAATTCAACTTTGCCGGTTGCTACACGCTGGTCTCGGATACTTTTCACCGCTTTACCCTGTATATCTGCGAGGGACACAGTCACTAGTTCATTTTTATCAAATACCGTAGATACTTTGATGAAGTTATCTGCCGGATTAGGATACACGAATACTTCTTCCACGCTGAGCAGAGCATTACTAGCTCGCACCTTTGCTATCCATACATTATTACGTCTGTCTGCATCTCCATAGCTACCGCAGAGCCATACTGCTCCTTTATCATTATACTGTGGCTGTATATCCGTATAGTCACCCCACCGCTCCATAGAGTCCGCTATGAATGAATTAATGACATCATCTCCTTCTTTTACCATCACCACTGGAGAGTAGTTATCGTATAGCCCGTCTTTGAAATTATAAAACAAGGCACTCGTACCTGGGAAGTCATCTTCACTCACATGTGAAAATGTCAACATCATAGAGTTTTCTCTATCGGTCTCACCTGCAAAAGCAATGGATGGATAGGCATAATCCTGAGTAGGTGAAGATATAATCCTACCTCTGACGGTGGGCGTAGTTCTCACATCTGATACAGTACCGTGATAGATACCAGAAGAAATAGTGCCAGGCACTATGGTAGATTGTACATATTGTATTTGTCCTTCGTGCAGGGCTGCTGAAAGTACACGCGTATCATTGGTCTGCAGTCTGTATCCTACAGTAGGCTGAAATGAACTTGGCGGTACGCCGTACTTTTGATCAGATTTTAGAACCGTGAGTGTATGTGTCCCTTCACCAGAAGCGGCGGTATTGGTAATCTCATGAAGTAAGAGTGTATCGTTAGACTCAGCATCTGGACGTACAGACAGGAAGTACATATTGTCCTGGTCCATATCTATAGCGGGCTGCACTGGGCAGATGCTCCATACTGGTTCGTTCTTATACATAATATCTGAGTATAGGTTTTGGGTCAATACAGTATCTCCGTCATATCCTGAGGCCTTATTCACTTGCCAGATCACACTCTGTACGAAACCTTCTTGCCAGCTTTCATTATCTCTCAGCACATTTACAGTAACATAAAGGTCTTCTTTGTTATGCGCTATAATAGGATAATCACTCCACTTAGCTCCACCATTAGGATTACCATTGATGGCATAAAAATTCCAAAGACCTGTAGGATCGTTGGTCTGAGTGAAACCTACCACTATTCGTGTATCATCGCTATTACTTCCCTCCAAAAAAACAAGAATAAATCTGTCTGTAGTGGGATCGTATAGCACTTTAGGATCATAAAATCTATCTAATATCCCCAGCTGACCAGCCGTCATCCCTGAGAGTGTTCTAAACTTAAGCGAATTCCCTTCCGCATCTAAAATATTTACACTGGTATTGATAGCACTCATTATAATACCGTCATTACTCACGGCTAGTGTATTATCAAGGGGAATCCCTGTAGAGCCTATAGGCTTGCCATTGAACTGATCTATTATGCCAGGAGTGAGAGCTACATTTTCATCTACCTTGCTTTTGATACTAGATCTTCTTTCTCTCTTAGCATCTAGAGCAGCTTTAATCTGGTCTGTTTTAGAATAGGGATCGGGGGCTAAAAAACCACTGTTTAAGCCTACTACCTCCAGCTTTTCATCTGCAGAAAAGTCTATAATCCAATGTTCTATTACTGGGGCGTCTTTCGTAAACTGAAAATCTGACTGTGCGAATGTGGAGGACCCAACCGCCACCAAAACTGAGAATAAATAATACTTTACCATACCTGACGCCAAAGCAACGCATTTTTTTTCATAAAAATCTCACAGAATTGAAACGAAAAGAACACGACGTCTGCATCTCACCTCAGAACAGTCTATTTTCAGAGGTATTGCCTATGGCTTCACGTTAGGCATATTGCTCTTTGTAAAAAACGACTGGCTTATTGGAGTATTAAACGCCATAGTAGTATAAATTACAGAAGTTTTCTGGCCAGGTTTACCTGCAGGAGTCATCACCATTTTACTTGCTATAGTCTTTCCTCCCATTACCTTGATACTACTTCCTACCATCGTATTTACCAGCTCCATATCCTCATCGTAAAACTCAGTTTTGAGTTGTATGTAATCCTTTTTGTCAATAGAAAGAATCAGCTGCCCCCAAAGTACATCAGCTGTAGCCTTAGGTGTAAGCACTATCTTATAGCAATCTCTACCACTTACTGTTTCGCTGCCTGTGAGCTTAGCATCATAGTCCTTAGTAATCTGCGTGAGTTTTACTAAATCATCTGTACTCATATCAGTGCCCATCCAATTTTGGCTAAGAAGCATGGCTGGTAATTTTATCGTCTTATTGATTTTCGGGAGATAATTATAGACATCGTTCTCAGCTTTGAGGTATACCGTTCCCTTATCTTTTTCTGGTCCTTTCACATACGCCATAGCATATTCAGTACCTTTAGCCCAGGTCTTAAGTGACATGACCTTGGTCCACTTTAGTCGCTGTATCGTTATGGTCATATCAGCCACCATGGTGCTTGCCGCTAGCTTTTGCTCTGCTTTACTGAGAATTTGCTCCGCCGTAAGCGTAGCTGTAGTCATAGAAATAGCCATACAGCCTAGTATCGCTATTCCTAAAATTTTTACACGCCAAAGATCTGAAAAGCTATTTTTTATTCTGTTATTCACTATTGATGTAACGATTAACCTTTGTTTTGGTTGTAGATCACCATTGCTTTTGGCAATTGCTTCCTAAGATCTGCTTGTCTAGCTTCTGGATGTGGATGTGTGCTAAGCATTAGTGGTGGTCTCTCACCGCCTAACTTGCCCATTCTATCCCAAAAAACCGGAGCCTCACTCGGATTATATCCTGCCATAGCCATGAAAATGAGTCCCATTTCGTCAGCCTCACTTTCGTGCTTTCTACTGAAGGCAAGCATACCTACTTGTCCACCTAAACCGACTGCAGTATTTACTATTTGGCGGGCTACTGCTGGTTTTTCTTTTATCAATAAAGCCAAATCTACACCAGTAGATAATCCTTGAAGAGCTAAACTCTGACTTACCCGTTCGTTTCCATGACGAGCAATAGCATGTGCTATCTCGTGACCCATTACTACGGCTACTCCTGTTTCGTCCTGACATATGGGCATTATGCCAGTGTAGAAAGCCACTTTACCTCCACTCATACACCAAGCATTTACGTTATCATCTTGTATCAGGTTAAACTCCCATTCAAATCCTTGTAATCTACTTTCGAAACCATTTTCTTTCATGTACTTGTCTACAGAAGCGGCTATTCGATTTCCGACACGCTTCACCATTTCTGCTTGAGCTCCAGTACGTATTATATTAGCCGTATCTAGCACTTGCTGATAACTCAATGAACTTGCTTGTATAAGTGTGCTCTCTGGCAAAAGTTTAATTTGTCTTCTTCCTGTAAGTGGCACTTTAGAGCAGCCCCAAACCAATAGCGTTAGTAGTCCTAAGACTAGGTACTTTTTTGACGTTAACATTTCTTTCATTTGATGATCAACCCTTTTTATAGTTGTTACAAAGTAAACAAAAGCAATACCAGTATATAACTACAGAGAAATATTCCAGAGTGGAAAAGTAAGGTTTACATCCACCTCGGTATTTAGGAACTCGATTTCGAAGCGAGTTCTTACACTCTTAAAATTTTGAAGCGAGTTACTACTTTACAATGATTCTATTATCCATCACTTTGTCCTTCAGCTATTCATTTATTTTACCTTCGTAGCATGACAAGAGAAGAATATATAGAAAACCATAAAGATAAGTTCCTAGACGAGTTATTTGACTTGCTTAGAATGCCAAGTATAAGTGCAGACTCTGCTTTTGCTGGAGATGTACAAAAAGCCGCTGAATATGTAGCAAAACGTCTACAAGAAGCAGGTTCTGATAATGTAGTATTGGAAAAAACCGCTGGTAATCCTATAGTCTACGGTGAGAAAATGGTAGACCCCAGTAAGCCGACTATACTAGTCTATGGTCACTATGATGTGCAGCCATCAGTGCCAGATGAGTTATGGAATACGCCTCCTTTTGAGCCTACTATAAAAGATGGAAACATCTATGCTCGAGGAGCTTGTGACGATAAGGGTCAGATGTACATGCATCTTAAAGCATTTGAGACTATGATGGAGACGAACACTTTACATTGCAATGTAAAATTCATGATAGAAGGTGAAGAAGAAGTAGGATCTACTAACCTGGGCATCTATGTACACGCAAATCAAGAGAAACTAAAAGCAGACGTAGTGCTGATTTCTGATACAGGAATGATAGCCAATGATATCCCAAGTATAGCTACGGGACTGCGAGGACTTAGCTATGTAGAAGTAGAAGTAACTGGCCCTAAAATAGACCTTCATTCAGGATCTTTTGGAGGAGCCGTAGGAAATCCTATCAATGTATTATGTGACATGATAAGTAGTCTTCACGATGAAAATAGACACGTCACTATTCCAGGATTTTATGACAAAGTAGATATACTTAGCGAATCTGATAGAGCTGCTATGGCTAAAACTCCATTCAACTTAGATAATTATAAAGCTAATCTGGACGTGAATGACGTAATGGGTGAGAAAGGGTACTCTACCATAGAACGCACGGGAATACGCCCAACACTAGATGTGAACGGAATCTGGGGAGGATACATAGGAGAAGGTGCTAAAACGGTACTGCCCAGTAAAGCGTATGCTAAAATAAGTATGCGACTAGTCCCTAGTCAGACTTCAGAAGAAATCACTCAAATGTTTCAACAGCATTTTGAAAGTATAGCTCCAGCGGCTGTCAAAGTAAAAGTAACTCCACACCACGGTGGAGAAGCAGCGGTGACACCTACAGATAGTAAAGCATTCAGAGCAGCGAGTAAAGCGATGGAAAAGACCTTTGGCAAGAAGCCAGTGCCTACTAGAGGGGGAGGAAGTATTCCTATCGTAGCATTATTTGAAGAAGTTCTTGGTCTTAAGTCTGTGCTCTTCGGTTTTGGACTAGATAGCGATGCTATACACTCACCTAATGAGAAATACGGACTCTTCAACTTCTACAAAGGCATAGAAACCATACCGTATTTCTATGAGTACTTTAGTGAGGAGGAGTAGGATTTAAGTAAAAATAATCGAGTAGGCTTCTTTAATTTGTTAGAGAAGCCTATTTTTTTGCAAGTAAGTCCTAATGTGGATGCTGACAAGAAGTACTCCTTTTAGGCATTTTTTTACCAGCTTTAGACCTGGTGAGAAGTTTATTCTATTTTCTCGTTTCTTGGGTGAGCTTTTCCATTTTCCATATATTACTTTAACTCCTCTGCTATTTCTTCTGCCGATTTTCTGATTTTTAATTTAATCACAGGAGATAATAAATAGCCGAGTATGTTTTTGACTTACATCTCAAGTTCTATACTAACAGCTGTTTGATTGCTTTTTAGTGGTTTTAATGACCATACCCAGTTGCACTCTTTGCTATCCTTAGCATTCCCTTTGTTATATGATACGCCAGCCTATAGTTTTCAGAGTAAAAGCATCCAATAGTTAGATGCTTTCTCATTTATCTGTTACAATAGTTCTACAGGAATAATCGATACCCTTGAAATTTTTTTTACGCCGTTTTTAATCTAGCAAAGCTGAACTCAACTAAAAAAGTTTTACTTTTATACGCTAAAAAAAAGAAAACCAATGTCGCCAATTACTAAAAACATCATCCTCTTTCTAATCATCAATTTTGCCGCCTTAGGTATCGGAAGTTATTTGATGGGAGATGGGCCTAGCAGCAATTACTATCAGAGTATTAACAAAGCCCCTTGGACACCTCCAGGATGGGTATTTGGTGCTGCATGGACCACTATTATGGTTTGCTTTAGTATCTATATGGCGTATTGGGTAAAAGCAGACAACACGAACACTGTGCTTGCTTTATTTGCTCTTCAATTCATATTAAATGTAGGCTGGAATCCATTGTTCTTCCATTTTCACCTGACCTTACCAGCACTCTTAGTCATTATAGCACTTACTGTAGTAGTAGGTTATTTCCTCTTTAGCCATTGGAGTTTACTCGGTCCCAAGTCACTCCTCATAGCTCCATACTTTATTTGGTTATGCATTGCCACTTCACTGAATTGGTATATTCTGGTTAAGAATTAGAGGCTTATTTACTCTTTATTTTAATTCAATAAGATTTATCCAGAATCAGTATTATACAATTCTTAAAAGTGTCAATATATCTTTGCGATATGAACCTAAAAACCAAGGTATATAGCACATTCCATTGCATTTTTATACTAATAACAACACTGTTTTTAAAACTTAATATGTTGAAGGTAAGCAATATAAGGTGCTATTTTATCTTTTTTCAGTAGGCCCTATATATTTGTGTTTACAAGTCTTCCAATAAATCCAAAGACAACGGTTTAGTAATAAATTTTTTTACACAGGGATACTGAAACGAGTGCTTACGATCTCGCTCATGGCCAGAAGAAGTAAGCATAATTACATTACAATGCACTATCAGTGCTTTGGGAAATTTAGTAAACTCATCGAGAAACTCAAACCCATTCATTTCCGGCATCTGAATATCAAGAAAAATATAGTCTGGAAATTCTTCCCCGTTCTTTTTTAAAATAGCCAAGAATTCTAGTGCTTCAATCGCAGAACTTTCTACACTTATTTTCTGTGGCATTTTATTTTTAACAATTATATGTTGAGTAATATAACTGTCAATTTCATTGTCATCGATTAACAAAACATGTTTCATATTGGTCTATTTATTAAATATCACTAATTGATTCGGAATCGTAATGCTAAATTTTGTTCCATGGGTTAATTCAGACTCTATCTTCATTGTGCCATTTATCTTTTCAATGGCCTCTTTGGCAATATATAATCCCAATCCTGAACCAGTAGAAAGCTTAGTAGCTCTATAAAACATATCGAATATTCTACCCAGATTCTTTTCATCAATACCGATACCGTTGTCTTCAATACTGATAGTAGCAAAATCATTACTGCAATCAACATTGATCGCTATAAATGCATTCTCTTTTGAGTTATCTTTATACTTAATGGCATTTGAGATCAGATTATTAAAAATCATATTCACTCTGGCTCTGTCTGAAATGAATTCCATTTTCTGATTAATCTCAAGCTTCAGTTCTATTGTATCGGCTCCATCCATATGTCCAAGGTTATTCATAATATCACCAATGGTCTGATTGAAATCAATCGCTTTCATTGCTACTTCCTTGCGGGCATTGCGTGAGTAGTCCAATATATCTTCGATAAAATTATCTAGTTTTATGATACTGCTCCGCATCATACCCATTTGTTCTAATTGATTCCTATTATCTGGGCTGATATCATCTATGATCATATTTGACAAACCGAGCATTGATTTTAAAGGCGATCTCAAATCATGTGAGGCACTATATACAAAACGATCCAACTCACTATTTGTCTTTTTAAGTTCCTTATTCGCAAGGATTAACTCTACCTCACGTTTTTCTTTCTCTTCATTTTGAAAAATAAGCTCTTCATTATACGCATTTATTTCCGAAATATCTTGGCCTACACCAATCACACCGACAATTTTACCATCAGCGTCTCGACGTGTTGTCGAATTTAGTAACACCGTCACACGCCTATTATCTTTTGTGAATAGCGGAAACTCATAATTGGCAGTTTCTTTACCAAGCAACGCATCGTCCAATACTTTTTTTACTGACTCTCTGTAATCTTCAGTGATATACGTTTGAACGAGATCTTTTCTTAATACTTCATCTTTTGTAAATCCAGTAATTTTTTCAGATGTCTGGTTCCACTCATTAACAAGACCTCTACTGTCAATTCCAAAAATGGGAGCATTAGCAGTGTCAATTAACACTGTCAAATCAAGTGCTACGCGTTCCATTTCCGAGCGGTAACCATCAAGTGCAGTTTGATAGGCAAGTTCTTTGTTAGCGAGAATTAATTCACTTGCACGTTTCTCTTTTTCTTTTTTGGCCAGTACTAGTTCTTCTGCACGTTTTTGTTTCTCTTTGTTAGCTAAAATCAACTCTTCTGCTCTATTATCTTTCTCTTTATTCTGGAAAGCCAATTCAGTATTAGCAATGGCTAACTCTTCTGCACGTTTCTCTTTTTCATTGTTCTGGAAAGCAAGTTCAGTATTAGCGATGGCTAACTCTTCTGTTTGTTTTAAAAGGATTTCTTTTTGAACAGTTTGAGAGTTAATATCAAACATAATAGCGACATGTTTAATTATTTTCCCAGTTAGATCTTTAAAAGGCATAATGGTTATATCCATCCAATGGTGCCCTCCTCCTTTTTGCTTATTCAATATTTTAGCTTTAAACACTTTCCCAGAATTAATAGTTGATATCATATCAGTAAAAAATACATCAGGCTGTTTTCCGCTTTTTAATATTCTATGATTTTGACCTATTAATTCTTCTCTTTGGTACCCGTAAAGTTCACAAAAGTTCTCGTTAACAAATGTAATATTAAAGTCAGCATCAGTTTCAGAAACGATAGCCGTTTTATTTAAACAACTATTTTGTTGTTCCAACTCAACTTTAATAGCAGCTAACTCATCTGCTTGTTTTTCTTTCTCTTCATTTTGAAAAGCAAGTTCATTATTAGCGATGGCTAACTTCTTTTCTTTTATTACTGCGTTATCTATAAGCCAATTTGCAATTCGTAAGTATAAATATATGAAGAATAACACTGAAATACCTATCCAAATAATTACCTTGACAAATGGCTTATTGATCTCAGATGTAGGGATTTTAGCAACAATACCGCAATTCAATTTTTCTACAAACGTAAAAGCAGAGAACACTTCTATACCATTATAATCTATCACTTTCATATAACCACGTTTTCTATTAAGTGCCTTTTGCATGGGTGCATCAAAAGGAATACTTTTTGAAATTGCGAGGTGTTTACTAGACAATTTGTCGGAAATTAAAAACTGAATACTGTCATTTACCATATGGGCTAAAATAATATCACCATTCTCGCCGATAGAATTAGTCTTATTTCTTACTTGTTCTAAATACTTAGTAATGTCATATTCATTGACACCTAGTTTATTTATCAATACTTCTATTCCTGCTTTTTCACGATTTACAATATTCTGTAACCGCTCATAAACTTGTTCCTGTACATTGTTATAAATTGTTAAAGTAGAAATTGCGGTAATTGAAAAAGAAATAATGATTGTTAATACTGCTAACAATGCTGCTTTTCTATGTCTGAATAATTTCATTATGATTCATTAGTTCTGGGATTTTTATCTGCGTCTTAACCGTTTAGTTTAATACTGAACCATTAAACACTCTATGCAACTAACATCATTGAATAGTAAACGTGAAGTGCTTACTAAAATAAAACGCACAGAAGTTAAAGTATCCCTAGCGAAACTGCAAAAAAAATCTCGCTATTGGTATATATATATCAAAAGTACAACCTATTAAACATGAGAGAGAAAATGCAATGACAAGCAGCTTAATGACCAATCTCACACGCCATAAAAACTTGTCTTTTTTACAATTCTACTATTATTGGAATCATATTTGACTATTCAAAATTAAGATTTTATATTAAAATCTTATACTTAGCAAGTAAAAAAGACTTCAAATGTTTTAGACAATAAAAATATGAGGTACTATTTATTGTTGTAAGCTTCCCCAAAAATAGTACTGTTAAAGAGTAGAAAAAAGTAATTAAATTTAACGGCACAAAAAATGAGAAAAAGTAAGTTTACACCGCATCAGATTGCGA
>Ga0105053_10009083_pt1 | contig 12747 bp, 10 predicted proteins | sample BON01_FD_78093 | JGI IMG/M metagenome (GOLD analysis project Ga0105053, IMG submission 78093) | Freshwater microbial communities from Lake Bonney liftoff mats and glacier meltwater in Antarctica - BON-01 | ecosystem: Environmental > Aquatic > Freshwater > Ice > Glacier meltwater | place: Lake...
AAAGAATATAATCATGGTTCCTCCATTTTTTAATTTTTTATAATATTCACATATAAAATTTTCTAATATTTCCATAGTAAATTCATTATCCCACACCCCATAGTCAGTTCTAACACAATATTTCTTTCCATATATAGTTCCGTATTTTATATAATTATCTTTATTGTCATCATCTAATATGCTATTTTCTGTTTTGAATTTTATCCATTCTTCTTCTGTTTTTACAAACTCTATATTGTGTTCTTTATTATGCTTAACAATGTTATAGTGTGAGTTCATTCCAGTTTTTTTTGAAATAATGTATGGAGGGTCTGTTAGTATCAAATCTATTGAACCATCTGAAATAGTTGATAAATATTCTAAACCATCAACATTTTTAATTTCAATATTATTAAGTTTCGTTGTTGTGCTTGTCATTATTGTATTTGTAGTAATATCACCAATAGTATTATTTACAATCAATTTTATATTTAATTCATTAATTTTATCAACAACCAATTTATATATTAACGCCTTGATTTGTCTCTTTGAATTTCGCAAGGATTTTTACGACTAATGTGTTTGTCGTAATGTGATTTTTGAGAAAAGGTTTTTGCACATTTTTCGCAACTATATTTACCCATTTTAGTTCTATATTGTTTTAACTAAAAATACCCAAAAGTGTTTTTCTAAATAATACCGATTAATAAAATTCTATTTATTTGAATAAAAATTATGTAATAAATAGAATAAATGTAGTTGTATATTTGTGCCGTTTTAAATGTGCGAGGGTGTAAAAACAATATGACAAGTGTTAAAAAGATGTTGAACTATTGTTCTGATATTAATGTCAAGTCAGTTGTAATTCCGCCACATATAAACTATACAAAAATTGAAATTAATAAAATTTGTACTCCCATTTCACTTCTTGAAATTGCTACAAAGAATGGTTCCCTCGAAATGGTCAAGTTCCTTCATGAAAAAGGTGCCAAAATTGGAGACACAAAATACCACGTCCCCAACGGAACAGAAGGCGAATTGGTCGCTGGATATTTACACGCGCATGGGTGGGCACCGGTCGTCCGATTTTAAATAGAAATACGATTTATAGGAATGAGATAGTTTACAACACTTCTTAAATCTTGTAGGTTATTCAACGATGCGTTCTAATTCACACACATTGGTAATTACAAATTATAGATAATAGACATGTTCAAATCATTGGATACATCTTTTTTCATTGATATATAATCACAATCTAAACTGTAGGGTTTCTCTATGATATGTTTAATTTCAAACGTATCGTTTATTTTATTTCCAAGAATCATATAACAGGCATGTCCATACGTAGAAGAATGTTTTGACCATAACAAGGTATCCTTTAAATGTGAATAGGAATTCTTATTGTATTTGTAGCAAGAGTCATAACTATAAATATTAGACCATTTGTCTAATATTGTATTACGTAAAGGTATTTGAATAGATATAACATGTTTATTGAAAAACATGTAATCCGAACTTGGAAACACTAAAAATAGGGATGAGAACCTCATTTATATGAATAAAATATATATCTTTATATTATGTTATTGATACTTAGAGGACATATACGGAATTCATTTAAAGATGACAAATTATACCATTTAATTGAATCTATAGATAAACATATTCCAAATTTATCTATATATATACATACTTGGAATATATATGCCAATACGATTAGTTGGAGATGTGTAGAAAAAAATGATTCCTCTGTAAGTGATATAGATATTTATAATTACTTTAAAGATTTAAAACATTTAATCAAACATATTATCATCGAGGATGAGTCTAACATAAATTTAATCGGTAAAACCGATGGATTGATTGGTAATAGTCGTTCCCCCTTATTGGGTTGGAAAAATTATTGGTATGGTAAATATCAAATAATAAATTATATGAAGGAACATCTTGACCTTTTATCAAAGAATGAGAACATTATCAACTGTAGATTTGATGTATTGGAAAATAGTAATAGTATCACCATGAATACACTTCTTCCATTTATACTAACCCATCATGATATAACCTTGCATAAAAATATGTTTTTATATGATCATGAACATATGGGAATTGATAATATATATATAGGTAATATAAATACAATGTATACATTAATACGTACATTCTTTTATGAATTAGACAATATTTTATGTAGTTATCCAAATATTCGTCATCCAGAATTTTTAGTATTTAGACAAAGTGAACTTCTGGATTAGCAATAGAATACTTTATACATTAGAAGTAACAAAATTGAAACATAAAAATACGTTATATATATTATTATACAATGTCAAACTTATCTATACGTTTGTTAACGTTTAACGATTACGACCAAGAGAATTCATCCGAGGAATTTATACCATGTAAAGAACGTTCGTATGTGATTCAAATGTTTGGTTTAAATCACAGTGGTGAAACGTATGCCGTGACGGTTACAGGTTATTATCCATTCTTTTATGTGAAAGTGGGAGAAGACTGGACCACCTCTAACAAATTGTCTTTTACACAATATTTATATAGATTAGTCGGTTCTAAATATTTTGAAAATACGATTATAAAAACAACACTCGTAAAAAAAAATAAATTATATGGATTTAATGCAGGAAAACAATGTAAATTTGTAAAAGTTGAGTTTGTAAATTTACAATCGTTTAAAAAATTTAAAAAATTATGGTACGATTATGAAACGAAAACACCAAAGATAAAGACACTTGACTGTTGCGGGTACCCTACCGAATTATACGAAGCACAAATCCCTCCACTCCTGCGTATGTTTCATATTAAAAACATCAAACCTTCTGGATGGATACTATTACCACATAAATTTTGTAGTGTACTACAAGGTAAATATACGGGTCAAACGTCGTGTCCGTTTGAAGTGTCCATAGATTATAAACGAATTATTACAGACCCAGACAATGAAACACGGGTTCCTTATACGATTGCAAGTTTTGACATTGAGGCCTCCAGTAGTCATGGTGATTTTCCGGTTGCAACCAAGGATTATATTAAATTAGCACAGGAAATGGTTGATGCATGGGACGGACAAGATTCCACCCATACGGCTGACTTTATTCGGGATATTATATTGACTTCGTTTGGTTATGCCTACGAACCCGTATGGAATGTCAGTCGTGTATATATAAAATCAACGATAACTGAACCGGAAGTAAGACATTCTATAAACATGTTTATGCAATGTAAGAATTCAGAAGAAGTGTACGTTCGTAAAGAAATAACAGACACGTATAACACAGAAGAGGAATGCATGATGGAAGGTGTATCCAACCATATCATTGAAGAATATACACCCTTGTTTCGTAAAAAAACACAGGTTGTAAAATCTGGACAATCTGTATTGAGTATATTGAATAATACCACATTTACGCGTGAAACACGTATTCAAATGTTAAATGTATTATTATGTGCATCGTTTCCAGAGGTGAAAGGAGATGAAGTTACTTTTATTGGTACTACATTTTGGAGATATGGTGAGACGGAACCTTATTTAAACCATTGTATTGTGGTAGGTAGTTGTGAAGATTTACAAGAAGTACAACATACACGCATAGAAACTTATACTCGTGAGGAAGACGCGATGATTGCATGGAGTAAATTGATACGAACGGAAGACCCCGACATCGTAACCGGATATAATATATTTGGATTTGATTATCCATTTATGTACGCTCGTACAAAGGAACTAGGAATATCTTCAGAGTTTTTAAAACTTTCTAGAAATCATAATGAGATTTGTTGGAAAAAGGATTGGAAAACCAATACTTATAATATTGAAGAAAATACAATTATCATTGCCTCTGGGCAACATAATTTAAAATTTATCAAAATGAATGGTAGATTAAATATTGACATGTATAATTACTTTAGGAGGGATTATACCCTAATGAGTTATAAATTAGATTACGTATCTGGTTATTTTATTGGAGATAAAGTGATATCCTATGAACACGTAGGTAAAAATACAAAAATTGTTAGTAAAAATTTAATTGGATTAGAGAAAGGGTCCTATGTTATCTTTGAAGAAGAATCTTATACGGTAGATAAATATAAAGACGGTGAAAAATTCAAGGTCGTACAAATCGTACCCCATGAAAGTATATTTTATATTCAAGGCATCATTGACCCCGATAAGAAGAAAAAAGTTAGATGGGGATTAGCCAAAGACGATGTAACCCCTCAAGACATTTTTAGAATGACGAACGAAGGACCAAAAGAACGATATATCATTGCAAAATATTGTATTCAAGATTGTAATCTGGTGCATCATTTAATGAATAAGATTGATGTCATTACAGGTTACATTGAAATGTCTGGGTTATGTAGTGTCCCTATGGATTATTTGGTTATGCGTGGTCAAGGTATAAAATTAACAAGTTATATCGCAAAAAAATGTAGGGAAAAAGGATATCTGATGCCAGTTTTAGATAAAACATTAACGAACGAAGGATACGAAGGTGCAATTGTTCTTCCTCCGAAACGGAATTTATATCTAGATGACCCAGTTGCGTGTGTAGATTATGGTTCATTGTATCCTTCTTCCATGATTAGTGAAAATATTTCATCCGACAGTAAGGTTTGGACCAAAGAATATGACTTGGACGGAAATCTCATACAAGTGTTTGGAGAACAAGACGATACCGGTACATTTATGTATGATAATTTAAAGGAATATAAATATGTAGATATCACGTATGATACTTATCAGTGGCGTAATAAAACAAAGGATGAAACGTCAGCACGAATAAAAGTGAAAGTAGGTTATAAAACGTGTAGATTTGCACAGTTTCCAAACGGGGATTTAGGTATATTACCAGCCATTTTAAAAGAATGTTTGGCGGCACGGAAACATACCCGAACACAAATCATACATGAACAAGATGAATTTATGAAGAACGTCTTAGATAAACGTCAGCTTTCAATTAAAATTACTGCAAATTCTATATACGGTCAGACTGGTGCAAAAACAAGTACTTTTTATGACCAAGATGTTGCTGCGTCTACAACTGCAACTGGACGAAAACTATTATTATATGGACAGCGTGTTATAGAAGAGGCGTATAAAGACCGAACCGTAATTACGGTATCCTATGGTCCTGTACGAACCAATGCGGAATATGTATATGGCGATACAGACTCTATCTTCTTTAAGTTTAATTTACAAGAAATAGACGGAACTCCAATCAAGGGTCAAAATGCTCTTAAAATTACAATTGAAATTGCGAAACAAGCAGGAGAACTTGCGAGTAAATTTTTAAAACAGCCTCATGATTTAGAGTATGAAAAGACCTTCTTACCCTTTTGTTTACTATCCAAAAAACGATATGTTGGTATGATGTATACGGACGACGTCACCAATTGCAAGCGAACTTCTATGGGTATAGTATTAAAACGACGCGACAATGCGCCTATTGTGAAAGACATATATGGTGGAATTATAGATATATTAATGAAAAATAAAAATATAGATAAAGCCGTTGAATTTCTGCAATCTAGTTTAAATCATTTAATGCATGGAAATATTCCAATGGATAAATTGGTAATTACAAAATCATTGAGGGGTAATTATAAAAATCCAAATCAAATTGCACATAAAGTATTAGCGGATAGAATCGCAAGAAGAGACCCTGGTAATAAGCCAAACATAGGGGATAGAATCGCATTTGCTTATTTTAAACACGAAAATGCGCGTGCATTACAAGGTGAAAAAATAGAAACGCCTCACTACATACAAACGCACAAGTTGGTAATAGATTATGCGCATTATATCACGAATCAAATTATGGTGCCAGTTCAACAAGTATTTGCATTGGTGCTTGAACGGATGACCATATTCAAGAAAAAAAAAGGTATAACCTTAAGACAATGGAATAGACAACTCGCCGAATTAAAACTTAAATATCCAAATCAAGAAGTATACGATGACCAATTAGATAAATTGCGTAACCGTGAAGTGAAAACAGTATTGTTTGATGACTATTTACGCCGTATTATAAATCAATCCAACGGAGTACGTCCTATTTCGGAATATTTTTCGGTATCTTAATGTTTACATCCTTACGAACGGGTTTTTATATTCAAGTATTATAACCTTTGAAACTTATATATAAAACTATACATCTGTTCATATATATATGTCTGTGAATATATATCAAAAATATAATGGTTTCGGTAAAACTGGACTTTCAAACGTTGGTAATAGTTGTTATATCAATTCATGTATTCAATGTTTATCCCATACCTATGAATTAAATGAACTTTTAGATTCATTAGACATTGGTTTGTTTAAACCCAGTCCAGATACTACAATGTTGTATGAATGGGATAATTTAAGAAGAATGATGTGGAAACAGAATTGTAGCATAACGCCCGGAGGCTTTATACGGGCTATACACAACGTTGCATCTGCCAAACAGAATACTACGTTTACTGGATATCATCAAAACGATAGTCAAGAATTTCTATTATTTTTAATGGATTGTATACATAAATCCATTGCACGAAAAGTAGATATGACTGTAAAAGGAACTGCCTCTTCTGACACGGACGACCTTGCAAAAAGTTGTTATAAAATGATGTCTCAAATGTATTCCAACGATTACTCTGAAATCATTACATTGTTTTATGGAATTCATGTAACCGTACTTCATTCGGTTACAGATGGTGCTATATTATCTATAAAACCAGAACCCTTTTTTATATTAAGTTTATATTTACCCCCTACTAAAGATACTCCAACCCTATACGATTGTATAGATGAGATTTGTAAAGTAGAACGACTAGAAGGAGAGAATGCGTGGTGGAACGATTCTATCCACCAAAAACAAAATGTGAATAAAGGATTACTGTTTTGGAGCTTTCCAGATATATTCATCATTCATTTAAACCGGATGACAAACGATGGAAATAAAGATACACGTAAAATGATATTCCCATTGAACGATTTAAATCTTACACCTTATGTAAAAGGATATAATAAACAATCCTATGTATACGATTTATATGGAGTATGCGAGCATTCTGGTGATTTATTTCACGGACACTATATTTCTAAAATACGTATCTCTGATGGACGATGGTATACATTCAATGACCTTATAATTACACCGCTGGATGATAGTAACGTAATAGGTTCAAATGCCTATTGTTTATTTTATAGAAAAAAAAAATAATGCATTATGATATGGATATGAATACTTTAACGAATGGGTCTATAGACATCAACCATGTTATATTGGTTGCTTTTACTTGTATAATTGTAGTTTACACGGTACTGTTTCGTAAGGATAGTACGAGAATATGGATTACCTATATACTATGGGGAATGTTTATAGTCGTCTTGTTCGTAAATATAATTAATTATTTATTTAATATGGATTTAATCACATCTCTCTTTACAAATACAGAGGATAACCTAATTTTAGACCCAGACGACAAATCTGATTACAATGTAGAAGAAACCACTGTGCCTGAAATAAAACTAGAAAAACAAACTTTTCACATTCCAGACAATAAATACAACTATGAAGATGCCAAAGCAGTATGCAAAGCCTATGGAGGGCGTTTAGCGACTTGGAATGAATTAGACAAAGCGTATGATAAAAATGCGGATTGGTGTAGCATGGGTTGGTCCGATGGACAAATGGCGTTGTTTCCAACCCAATATGAGAAATGGGCCAATTTACAAACTATACCTGGACATGAACATGACTGCGGAAGACCTGGTATAAACGGCGGATATATAGCCAATCCGAACGTTCGGTTTGGGATTAACTGCTATGGATATAAACCGGTCATTACACAAGAAGAATCCGATGCTATGAAACTAGCCCCGTTGTATCCATCTACAGTTAGAGAACGTGCGTTTGATAAAAGAGTAGAGTATTGGAAATCTAACCTACCCGACGTTCAAGTTGCACCGTTCAACCATAATAATTGGAGTATGTTATGATTTTTTTCTACGCGTGGATTTCACGGATTTATGTGATTTTTTCTTACTTTGGTTACGAGTACTAGGCATTACTTCTATAGTTGCAATTAAACGTTCGTAGAGTTGATTATCTATGACTTGATCTGTAGGATTCATAATGTAGGTAGATGGAAAGGGAGTTTGTATTAAATATAAACCGGCTGGTACTGCAAGTCCGTCTTCATTTTGTGATACATTACCACCAGACATGTATTTAGAATTCAATTTAAATGCGCCAGCAGCAGGACCTTCGGGGGTAGAACGTATTACCATATCTTCGTTCATCATACTATTATACTATCTTTATAAAATAGTCATTCAAACACAACTCTAGGGTGATTTGTCAAATAAACTCATTACAGACAAATTGAAAAGTGTTCAAAACAGGTTACCTTGTTAGAGAACCTAACAAAGTATGCTTGGTGCCACGTTTTATTAACCACATAGAGATAAATACATTCACACATACACTACATGCTCTTAACTTATAATATTTTTCATTTGTAAATTTTGGGAAGATTTTATCCAGAGAAGTACCTGTGAATAAATCAGTTAAATATGTACTGGATACAATCATGGAGGTTAGCGTACTAATGGAAAGATAACCGTTATCCCTTTTATAAATGGATTTTTATGAATATATTTCGTATAAAACTGCGTATGGTCTATGCTGAGTGCTATAATAAATAACACGATAATGGACGTTGCACTGCCAATATGTTTATTCGTGCTAGCAAGCAAAGACAAAACAAAAATTGCTGTTAATTGTATCAAATCATATATAATAGATTCATATTAGTTTTTGAAACTAATATGAAATAGGATGTTCCTGGTGGGGGTTGAACCCACGACCTATGGCTCATAAGACCATCGCTCTAACCACTGAGCTACAGGAACATTACATTATTTACACACTTGTCTTTAAGTATCTTTATAAAATAGTCATTCTAGCAAGGGTGAATCGAACACCCGACCAACGGAATACTTTCATCTACAGTCCGTCGCTCTACCAACTGAGCTATTGCTAGGGATGTTCCTGGTGGGGGTTGAACCCACGACCTATGGCTCATAAGACCATCGCTCTAACCACTGAGCTACAGGAACATTACATTATTTACGCACTTGTCTTTAAGTAATATAAGTAACTATATATTGCAGGATTAGTTATTGTTAAACATCACTTCACTTGTTCTTTGTCACACGACTTGTCACATTACGTAATCGGACAATTCGTCTTTTGTCAAATCGTAGGTTAGAATGATTACGTCATAATCTGCATGATTTCATCTGAAATGCATGGTTTATAATTTAACACCTTTGAAACGTGCAAAGGTGTAAACACCGAATCCGGATATTTTAGATTTCCTGTCGGAACTACTCAAATGTATACCGATTATCTACCAGTCCAACATTTTATTAATGGTAGATGGTTAAAACGATCTATTTCTTCAAAAGATATTCCCCATTTACAATAATTATGTATATTCCCTAATAATGATTCTTGTAACCCTTCTTTTTGTAATAAACATCCAATGACTCGTTCAAAACTACAACGATTAAATCTACATAATACAAGGTCTAATAATTTGCGAATATCATATTTTTTATTAATATACGTTAAATAATCATGCGTAATTATAGACATGCCTCCAAAACAACCTTTCCATAAATATTTATCTTCATAAAATTTATTCAATTCTAAATCATTAAATATATTTATCATTTTTGTTTCATCCACGATTTGATCCCATCTATGTTCAAAATCCCATAATATTTTATATTTTTCTACATTCATATCTATATATGAATTTATAAATACAGAATCATGAATTATCATAGCAATATCAAATAGTTTATTATGTAAATAGTAATAATAGGGTAATAATTCACCTCTCTTAGGATATTCACTATTTATAATGGTCGTTTTATATAAAGTTTCATTGGTTATAAAATTATAATCACTATTATCATCTATTATAAGAATGTTATTTTCTGGATAATATTTTCTAATAGAATTAACACATTTAATCCAATATTTATTTGTTAATTCATTATTTACATGCCTTAATACAATAAATCCAAATGTCCGACGCCCCGAACTCCACATATCCCTTCTCTTTCGCATCATTGATTTAAATACAACCGCGTCAAACTTATCCAGATATCTCTGCAAATCTATTTGTGTATAGGGTCTTCCTTCACGAATACCATGTGTTATAAAATGATTTCTCGCTTCCGTATCATTCATTTGCTCTAAATCTGGATTCATTGATTTATATACAACCGCGTCAAACTTATCCAGATATCTCTGCAAATCTATTTGTTTATAGGATCTTCCTTCACGAATACCATGTGTTATAAAATGATTTCTCGCTTCCGTATCATTCATTTGCTCTAAATCTGGATTCCTTGATTTATATACAACCGCGTCAAACTTATCCAGATCTCTCTGCAAAGCTATTTGTTTATAAGGTATTCCTTCACGAATACATTGCATCGTAAAACGATCTCTCGCTTCCGTATCATTCATTTGCTCTAAATCTGGATTCATTGATTTATATACAACCGCGTCAAAATCTATTTGTTTATAGGATCTTCCTTCACGAATACCATGTGTTATAAAATGATTTCTCGCTTCCGTATCATTCATTTGCTCTAAATCTGGATTCATTGATTTATATACAACCGCGTCAAAATCTTTGGGAATTGCAAACCAGCCTGGATAAATATTGATTTGCATTTTTTTAATCTTTTTAATAGGATATCCACGTTTTAAATAGTTTCGGTGATATGGTTCTATAAAATGTATATTTACGGGGTCAGGTTCTTCATAGAATCCTCCTATTTTATCAAATATTTTATGAGACTTCATTTCAAATTCGTCAATCATTTGTTTAAAACTAGGATTTTGGAATTCATCCATTTTTCTTCGGTAATAATGCATTATTTTAAAAAGACCTGCTTTATTATAGATTCTAAAAAAATCAGTATAATGTCTAAATATTTCATTCGATATACACATTGAATACATCTCTTCGTGTATAGATACTTGATTTATCATAGAAACAAAATCATTTACAATTTCAAATGAGTCATTTGTTAAACAAATTTGGGAATAATTCTGTATGGTATTATAATATTCATTCAAATAAAACATCCATTTCCCTTGGCAAATATAATTATTATTTTTAGTATATATAACCTTAATTCTATATATATCGTTCGGATATATATCCCTAATTTTATGTTCCAAAATTCCTTCAAATTCTAAGGATTCTATAATAACTACCTCTACCGAAAACTTTAAATAATACTTTAAATTCAATAAAGTCGTATACCATTTAAATTCTGTATTTGAATGACACGCAACTAATGTCAATATTTTTTGTGTATTGATAGAATCATTACACATAAATAACTCACTATTGGCGACCCCGCGCTCCACCTCGGCCGCGCAGACAGCGGCGCGCGCTTGGTCGAGGGCCGCCTTCAGCTCGGCGTTTTCTGCCTCAAGCGCCTGGAGGCGCACCGAGTCGGAAGCTTGTGTCGGGGGTGCCGCATCAGTAATTTTATAATCTCCGTACATATATAATTATGATATTTTAAATTCCATACAATATCTATATTTTTGATTAAATAGAAAAATGTAAATCATTCCTTTTCTTGTTATACATAATTGAATACTATCCGTTCAATTTGACTATCTGCTAATCCACGATGTAAACATAAATCAATACAACTATTAAGTAATTCAACTCATTTGAATTAAATTACCATATAAACTTATATTCGTTTTTTGCGGGAGGATACAGTTTTTCACATTTAATAAAGAAAACATTATGACATTTATTATAAAACATACGTATGAGTTATACTTTGTAAGCGCTTCATTTCACCATTTGTATCGTTCATATTGACTTTCAAGTTTAGGTTAAACGGTATGAAATACGTATTTTTTAAACCAATGCAATTCTTGTATATTTAAATTTATAAACGGTTTGTCAAATTGTCTCCTACATATCATGTTTCTCTCATGCTTATTTAGATTTGACTTGATAAAATTAACCAACATAGGATTACTTAACCTTTCATAGTAATACCAAAGCAACCGATGATTTCTCTCTACGACAACGTCAAAATTATCTCCTGTGACGGACATCTCCTTTGTTATATACCTATGATTATAATCAAGGAAATAGTTAAACCTCTCTTTTAACGGGTTGAAACAAATTAAAACGTTTTGACTACCAGAAATCATATCACAACTAAATTGTCTTTGATTTTCAAAGACTAAGGATTGTTTATGCGGACTACATAAGGCATACCATGTAACGATTCGCTGTAACTCTTCGGGCAATCTGACATATATCTCCATATTTGTAAATAAATCAAATAGGATATTATCTTTAAACTTTTTACTGAAATCTAAAGACTGAACTTAATGAAGCAAATACGATTCCGCTTGAAAATTACTTTACACCTTTGGAAATTTAAAATGCCGAAATATGATTGCGAACGCTGTTTGAAAGAGTTTTCTCAAAAAATCCCACTATACTAAACATCAAAAAACTACCTTGTCAAGGGAAAAATAGAAGAGGTTGTTGAGAATATAATTATACACCCTCGCACATTTAAAACGGCACAAAATATGAGTGTTATTTTCTAAATTTATTATATGAAACATAAGGGAATTGATTATAAAACTTCGGCAGTTCAATATTATTTGAATAATAATGAAA
>Ga0105053_10009092_pt1 | contig 12735 bp, 9 predicted proteins | sample BON01_FD_78093 | JGI IMG/M metagenome (GOLD analysis project Ga0105053, IMG submission 78093) | Freshwater microbial communities from Lake Bonney liftoff mats and glacier meltwater in Antarctica - BON-01 | ecosystem: Environmental > Aquatic > Freshwater > Ice > Glacier meltwater | place: Lake...
GAGCGCTTCTCGTCGTCAGACCAGCGCCGCTTCTTCTGACCCTTCGTCCCGCCCATGACCAACCTCAAGATGTCCACTATCCATGATGGACACTATCACCCACTCTATCACGCAGGCAGGGCAGTCAGACCGGACGGATACACTGGAACCGACGGCGACACATGCGCAGCGCCTTCGACACGCTGCGCCGCTTCGGCTCAGCCGTGAATTCGGCCGACGCCACCACAGGCGCCGCCTCAACGCCACCACAGGCGCCGCCTCAACGCCACCACAGGCGCCGCCACAACGCGGCCAGCAGACGACGGTGTTGCAGGACCCTCGGGTGAAGAAGGCAAAAAGGACGGCAGACGTTCGGACATGACCATTGGATCGATCTCCGGCGCCCTCCAGTGTAAACTTCAGACAGTCAAATGTCTCACTCTTGTTGGCACGGAAGGGCCGTTGCAGACGCAAGAGCGTGCTCAATAGAGCTGGCGCTGCACAGTTGTTGTGAGTTCGGTCAGCGAGAAAGGCTTGGGCAGAAAGACCGAATTCGGGATCAGTGCCTGATGCTCGGTAAAGGAATCCTCGGCATAGCCGGAGACGAAAACGACTTTGGTCTCGGGTCGGTTCAATAGAGCTTCTTGGACCCAGGTCGGGCCATCTTTGCCCGGCATGATGACATCCGTCACAAAAATATCGACCACCAGCTCAGGATCGGCCAGCAGTGTGAGTGCGGCCTCGGCGCTGTCCGCCTCAAGCACGGAATAGCCGCGCAACCGCAGCGCGCGAGAGGCAAAGGCACGTACTGGGGCCTCATCTTCGACCAGAAGCACGACACCTTCGGCCTTGCGCGTATTGAGGACGGGTTCCGGCACAATCAGTATGGCAGCCGATTTAACCGGTTTGTCATGGCTCGGAAAATAGAGGCTGAACACCGTGCCCTGCCCCGGTTCGCTGTCGGCAAAGATGAAACCGCCCGTCTGCTTGATGATTCCGTACGCGGTGGACAGACCGAGGCCCGTGCCCTCACCCGGGCGTTTGGTCGTGTAGAAGGGCTCGAATATCTTGTGCAGGCTGTCGGGCGCGATGCCGGTACCGGCGTCGATCACCCGGACCAGCACATAGTTGCCTGCCGGAATGGTGGCGCGGTCGCGCTCTACGGGTTCGTTCAACTCCAGATTCTCTGTCTCGATCCGGATTTCACCGCCATGAGGCAGTGCATCGCGCGCGTTGACCACAAGATTCATCATGACTTGTTCCAACTGACGCTTGTCCGCCCGGATATGACGCAGGGCCGGGTCGTGGTTCAGGGTGAGGGTGACCTTCTCACCGACCAGACGGTTCAGCAAATGGGTCAGGTCCGAGAGTGTGTCGCGCAGATCGAGGATCTCGGGCATCAGGTTCTGCTTGCGCGAAAACGCCAGCAGCTGACCGACCAGGCTGGCCGCGCGATTGGCGTTCTGATGGATCTGGATCAGATCGCCGTATTCCTGATCGCCTTGATCATGCCGCAGCAACAGCAGGTCGCAATGGCCAGAGATCGCGGTCAGCAAGTTATTGAAATCATGCGCTACCCCGCCGGCCAGTTGACCGATTGCCTGCATCTTCTGGCTTTGTACGAACTGCGCCTCGAGGGATTTGAACTCGGTCATGTCGTTCAGCACCGCAATCAGATGCTGATCGGTGCCGGTGCCTGCCGGGTTAAGGGCGACGCGCAGGAACGTGTCCTGGTGTGCGCCTTTGCCCCGCAGAAACTGTGGCGTGGCGCTGCCCCTGCCTTCGGCGGCTTCGGCCAGCCAGTCGATGATCGGGCGTCCTAACCCTTCAAGCAGGTCAGAGAGCCGGGTACCGCGTCCGATCGGCATGGGCAAAAGAGCGCGCGCCTCACGGTTGGAGGCCAGCACCTCGCCGGTTGCGGCGACTTTGAGCAGCGGTACCGGCAAATCCTCGATCGCATTCCAGTCAGCAACGCGGGCCCGCGCCCCCGATGCGGCCTGTCCCGGTAGCAGATAGATCTCGCGCCGGCCACCGCTGCCCGCTATTTCGGCGACCAGACAGTCAACCGGACCACCGGCGCCATCCACCTGATGCACCCGGCCCGAGACGAGCGGCAGATCGCGAAACACCCGGTCCAATGACCGCACGCGCCCCCCGGCAAGGCGCCGGAAAGCCTCGTTCATGAAAAGAACGGTGCCCGACGGTCCCGCTGTCAGCATCGGCAAGCTGATTGTATCCGCACCCCTCCCGCCCGATATCTTTTCGCCCATATCCTCGACCCGCCAAAGACTGGATCCATCCTCGATCCGGTGCACCGAAATCCGCAGATGCCCGCGCCGGGTCACGATATCCTCGCGCGCGGCACCCAAGGTCTGCGCCCGGCCCTGCAGACGGAACAGGATGGCGCCGGGATTGGCAAAGAGATCGGTAAAGGCATGGGCCAGCGTTTCGAACGGGCGCACCTTGAAGCGCTCTGACGCGGCGGCGTTGCGATAGATGATCTGTCCCTCTGCATCGGTCACGAAACTGGGCCAGGCGTCATGTGCCACAAAGCTGGACACAGCCGCCATCAGGGCGCGGTGCTGCGCCCGCTTTCGCAGGCGTGCGGCAGCAAAGAAGATCGCCACGGCAAAAAGGATCGCGCCGGTCATCGACAGAGCCAGCATCACGCGGCTGTCCTGCACCAGCGCGCCGCCGCTGATGGCCAACAGGGCGACCAGCAAGATCACCACCGCGAGTGGCACGCCGCGGTCCGGTACGGGTACCGCGGGATCGCCTGCCAGTTCAGCCTGAGACACCGGTCTCCCCCTTCGAATCTGCACCATCCATTCGACCGCAGAAGTGCTAACACTCAGTGAATGGTCACGGGAAACCTATCGGCTTTGTCAGACAATGCAACTAATGGTTGACTTCAGGTTGCTTGTAGAATGGCGATGTAGAATCCATCCCACAACCCGCCCGGCAAAAGCCGCATCTCATCGACCAGATGCCAGCCCGGATTCGCCGCGGTGAACGCATCGACCTGCACCCGGTTTTCTTCGTTCAGAACCGAGCAGGTTGCATAGGCCAAGGTGCCACCCGGTGCGATCAACGGCGCCGCCCCAGCGAGAAGACCGCTCTGGACTGCGCAAAGCCGGGCCAGATCGGCCGGGGTCAGCCACCATTTCGCTTCCGGCGCGCGCCGCCAGGTGCCGCTGCCGGAACAGGGCGCGTCAAGCAGGATCAGGTCATATGGGCCGTGTCGCGCCACCGCTTCGGTCCGCAACCGGGTGATCGTGACCCCGGCGCGTTCAGCGCGAGGGCCAAGGTCGCGCATCCGCTCGGGCGCAACATCATGGGCATAGACCGGCCCGTCATGCAGCGCCGCGATACCCAGCGCCTTGCCGCCGCCGCCTGCACAATGATCGAGCACGCGGTCGCCTTTGCGCAGCGGCAGGCGCAGAATCGCAGCCTGCGAGGCGGCGTCCTGCAATTCGACCACGCCGGTCAGATAGGCCTGTGATCTCTGAATCTTGCGTTCATTATCAGTGACCTGCACCGCGGTTCTCACCTGCGGATGTGCGATGCAGGCAATATCCTCCTGCGCCAGAAGCGCCATCGCGGCCTCACGGTCTGCCCTGCGCAGATTGACCCGGAGCGTGACCGGCGCGCGGGTTTGCAGCGCCGCGAGCGCCGGTTCCGTCTGCGCGCCAAGGCTCTGGGTAAACCGGTCATAAAGCCAGTCGGGGATGTCGAGACGCACCGGGACCGGCGCGTTGGCCAGATCGGGCGTGACCTGTTCCGCGATGGTCAACGGCGCGGGCGCATGCCCTTCGCCGGTGAACATTTCCTCGGGCGGCACCCCGGCGTGGCGCAATGCGCCGATCATGATACCGCGCCCCGTCTCTCCCCCGCCCAATGCGGCATAAGACCGGCGGCGGCGCAGCGCATCGAACACATGATCACGCAGTGCTGCGCGGTCCCTGGACCCGGCAAAGCGGTGTTTGCGGCCCCAGGTGGTCAGCGCCTTTTCCGCGCTTTCGCCCGCCAGGATCTGATCCAGCACTTCGATTGCCGCGGATATCCGCGCGGACGGCGTCACAAGACTTCATCCAAATCATGAGATTTATATCGCAACCCGCTGATAATCCTACCCGACGCGGTAATTCGGGCTTTCCCGCGTGATTTGCACGTCATGCACATGGCTTTCCTTCAACCCGGCCCCAGTAATCTTCACAAAGGTGCAGTTGTGGCGCATCTCGTCGACCGTGGCATTGCCGGTATAGCCCATCGCCGCACGCAGTCCGCCGACAAGTTGATGGATCACGGCATGGGCAGAGCCTTTGTAGGGCACCTGCCCCTCGATCCCCTCAGGCACCAGCTTGTCGCTCGCTGCGTCTTTCTGGAAATACCGGTCAGCCGATCCGCGCGCCATGGCGCCAAGCGACCCCATGCCGCGATATGCCTTGAAGCTGCGTCCCTGATACAGGATCACCTCACCCGGGCTTTCATCCGTGCCCGCGATCATGCTGCCGACCATCGCACAAGACGCGCCCGCCGCGATCGCCTTGGCGAAATCGCCGGAAAACTTGATGCCGCCATCGGCGATCACCGGCACATCGCCCGCCGCCTGCGCGCAATCCATGATCGCGGTCAGTTGCGGCATACCGACGCCCGCAACCATGCGGGTTGTGCAGATCGAACCGGGGCCGATCCCGACCTTGACCGCATCTGCGCCCGCTTCGATCAACGCCCGTGCAGCAGCACCTGTGGCGATATTGCCCGCCATGATCTGCACTTCGTTGGACAGGGTTTTCGCTCGCTCGACCGCGCGCGCGACACCTTCGGAATGGCCATGCGCCGTGTCGATCACGATCAGATCGACTCCGGCTTCGACCAGCGCCTTGGTCCGCTCATAACCGGCATCGCCCACGGTCGAGGCGGCAGCGACGCGCAACCGGCCCAGCGCATCCTTGCAGGCCAGCGGGTTCAGCACGGCCTGTTCGCTGTCTTTCAGTGTCAAAAGCCCGGTCAGCTTGCCCTTGCCATCGGTAATCAGCAGTTTCTCGATCCGCCGGGCCTGCATCAGCGACCTTGCCTCGTCCAGATCGGCAGGTTCGGTCATCATCGCCAGATTATCGCTGGTCATCATCACCGACACCGGCGTGCGCTCGTCCTGCGCGAAACGCATGTCGCGGTTGGTGACGATCCCGATGACCCGGCCATCCGGGCCCACCACCGGAAATCCGGTGATTTGGTACCGCTCCATCAGGTCGCGCGCATCAGCAAGAGTCTGGTCCGGCGACAGCGTGATCGGGTTATAAACCGTGCCCGAAACAAAGCGTTTGACCGCGCGCACGTCGCGGGCCTGTTCCGCGATGTCGAGATTGCGGTGAATGACCCCGATCCCGCCCGCCTGCGCCATGGCAATCGCCATGCGCGCCTCGGTCACCGTGTCCATGGCACTTGATAGCAGCGGGATGTTCATCGCGATGGCTTTGGTCACGCGGGTGCGCAGATCCGCAGTCGATGGCAGCACGGCAGAGGCGGCCGGAACCAGAAGAACATCATCAAAGGTGAGGGCCTCGCGAATCTCCATCGGAATACTCCTGCGGATGGCGTCGTTTGGCACGTCGCTATTGCATGGATGCCGGGGGGGCAAAAGCCCCAATTGCGGCACAGGCCGCCCGTGCCTACCGCATTTTGCGCCCAATGCCGTGCTGCGATGCCGCGAACCGGGCGCAAGATGACGCGGCAGACCTTTCACCCGGCAGACAAAGCACTATCCTGTGAAACAACAATAACCATTCAGGCCACAGGCATGCCCGCCGATCCTTCCTCCGATCTTCCGCTCGTCATCTTTACACCTTCCGGCAAACGCGGGCATTTCGCGCCCGGCACCCCGGTGCTGACCGCCGCGCGGCAGCTTGGCGTCGATCTCGATTCCGTCTGCGGCGGGCGCGGTATCTGCTCCAAATGCCAGATCACGCCGAGCTATGGCGAATTTTCCAAACACGGGGTCACCGTCGCCACCGATGCACTGACCGAATGGAACAGCGTCGAAGAACGCTACGACCGGATTCGCGGATTGACCGAGGGCCGCCGTCTGGGCTGTCAGGCCTGCGTCATGGGCGATGTGGTGATCGACGTGCCCCCCGAAAGCCAGGTCCACCGGCAGGTCGTGCGCAAGGAGGCTTCGGCCCGCGCCATCACCATGGACCCCGCGACCAAGCTTTATTACGTCGAAGTGGCCGAACCCGACATGGACGAGCCCACCGGCGATTTTGAGCGTCTGGGCTTTGCCCTGCGCGATCAATGGCAGATCGAGCGTGTCACCGCCCCCCTGCCGGTGCTGCGCCGCCTGCAACCCGCATTGCGCAAAGGCGGCTGGACCGTCACCGTGGCCCTGCACAAGGGCCACCGGGACGAGGCTTACCGCGTCCTCGACATCTGGCCCGGCTTCCACGAGGGGCGCATCTACGGCCTTGCCATCGACCTCGGCTCCACCACCATCGCGGCCCATCTGACCGACCTGCGCAATGGCACGGTCAAGGCAAGTGCCGGCGTGATGAACCCGCAAATCCGCTTTGGCGAAGATCTGATGAGCCGCGTCTCCTATGCGATGATGAACCCCGGCGGTGATGTCGAAATGACCACCGCCGTGCGTGATGCGATCAATAATCTGACCGTGGAACTGGCGGCCGAGGGCGGCATCGCCCCCGATCAGATCGTCGAGGCGGTATTCGTGTGCAATCCGGTCATGCACCACCTGCTGCTTGGCATCGACCCGGTCGAACTTGGGCAGGCCCCCTTTGCGCTGGCCACGTCCAACTCCATCTCGCTCGACGCCGCCGAACTGGGGCTAAGCGCGATGAACGCCGCCGCGCGCGTGTTCATCCTGCCTTGCATCGCGGGACATGTGGGCGCGGATGCCGCCGCGGTGGCGCTGGCGGAGGAGCCCGACAAATCCGAAGATCTCGTGCTGATCGTCGATGTCGGCACCAATGCGGAACTGCTTCTGGGCAACAAGTCCCGCGTGCTCGCCTGTTCCTCGCCCACCGGCCCCGCGTTCGAGGGCGCACAGATCAGTTCTGGCCAGCGCGCAGCGCCCGGTGCTATCGAGCGGGTCGAGATTGACCCCGTCACCAAAGAACCCCGGTTCCGTGTCATCGGCTCTGACATCTGGTCGGATGAACCCAGCTTTGATGCCGTCACCGCCGTCAGCGGCATCACCGGCATCTGCGGCTCAGGCATAATCGAGGCCGTGGCCGAAATGCGCATGGCGGGGCTGGTCGATCCCAAGGGGCTGATCGGCTCGGCCGAACAGACCGGCACCGCGCGGATGCTGCCCGAAGGGCGCACGCATAGTTATCTGCTGCATGATGGCACAGCGACAGGCGGGCCGCGCATCAGCGTCACCCAAGGCGACATCCGGGCGATCCAGTTGGCGAAATCCGCGCTTTACGCCGGGGCACGACTTTTGATGGATGAAATGGGCGTCGATACGGTGGACCGGATCGTGCTGGCTGGTGCCTTTGGAGCGCATATTTCGCCCAAACACGCGATGGTCCTTGGCATGATCCCGGATGCTGCGCTGGACAAGGTGACGTCGGCGGGCAATGCGGCAGGAACCGGGGCGCGGATAGCGCTCTGCTCGGTTTCGGCGCGCAATGCGATCGAGGCGACGGTCCGGCAAATTCACAAGGTCGAAACCGCCATCGTTCCGCGCTTTCAGGAACATTTCGTCAATGCCAACGCGATTCCGCATGCGACCGATCCTTTCCCGCATCTGGCCGGTGTGGTGACGCTGCCGGATGTGAGCTTCAACACCAAATCCGGCGGCGGAGTGGATGGTCGCAGGCGGCGGCGGCCAGGCTGATTTCCCCGGCTGAACATTGTGTCAGATCGTTCACGCGACGGTGATGGACCCGGCGGAACCTTTGCCGCATCGCGGCGTTCTTGTGGCAAGCGGATGAACTCTGTCCGCGACACGAAAGGACGATACAAAATGCATAACATTCTCAAGGCTACCCTGCTCGGCGCAACAATGATGACGGGCGCCACCGCTGCACTCGCACAAGACGCGAGCATGCCGCTGTCCGACAACGTCAGTTCGAACCCCGAGCTCACCACTTTCGTGGCTGCAGCACAGGCTGCCGGTCTTAGCGATCTGATGCTGATGGGCGACCCGTCCTACACGATCTTCGCACCCAGCAACGCGGCATTCGCAGCACTCGACAACGGCGTGCTCGACTCCCTGCTCTTGCCCGAAAACATCGAACAGCTGACCGGCCTGCTGACCGGACATATCGTGCTTGGCACCTACACGACCGATGATTTCAACAGCGCGATCGTGGCGGGCGAGTCGATCAATGCGGCCGATACCAACATGGTCGTCGCTGATCAGGCCGCCTATGTACGGACGCTTGGCAACACCTACCTCTTCGTCAGGGACCAGGGCTCGGCTCTGGTCGTGAATGCCGAACTGACTGAAACTGAAGTTACCCAGGACTACGCCAATATTGTGAGCGCTGACCTGGCTTCGGCCAATGGCGTTGTGCATGTGGTTGACACCGTGCTGATGCCAACCGACTGATATCAGGTCGCACAACTCCACTCCCTGGCGATCTGCATTGGCCGCCCCTTCAGGGGCGGCCAGTTGCCTTTGCGGCCCGGCCAACCGCCCCGACAGGGGCGGCAATTTGCCTTTGAGGCCCGGCCCACCGCCCCGATTGCGCTTGACGGTTGCATGAGCATTGGCTAACCGGAAAGCGGCGCGCGGGTATGGTGAAAAGGTATCACGAAAGCTTCCCAAGCTTCAGTTGAGGGTTCAATTCCCTCTACCCGCTCCAGCCTCCCGCCAGAGATAAACCCCAGCAGGAGCGATCCCATGTCAGACATCACCCGTATCGAATGTGGCCCCCGGATGAGCGGCGCCGTCATCCATAACGGTATCGCCTATCTCGCCGGTCAGGTCGGCGCACCCGGCGCCGATGTCACCACCCAGACCCGCGCGGTTCTGGCAGAAGTTGACCGGCTGCTGGAACTCGCCGGCACTGACAAGACCAAGGTGCTCACCGCACAAATCTGGCTGTCGGATATGAGCAGCTTTGCCGAGATGAACGCCGTCTGGGATGGCTGGGTCGCCCAGGGCCATTGCCCCGCCCGCTGGACCGGCGAGGCGAAACTCGCAACACCAGATTACAAGGTCGAAATCATCGTCACAGCAGTGGTGTGATCTTGCCGCAGGTGCATGACGGGACTAGTGGTAAAGCAGAGAGTGACTTATCCTTGCCGTGCGGCAGTTTTGGGGGTCTCCGGACTGCAGCGTGGTTTCGGATACAGGAGTGCCGGACGTGAAAGATATTCGCGCAGCCACACTAGCCTATTGCGACCGGGACGACCGGATCGCGGCACTCAGTTATTTCGGCACCTTCGCCTTCTATTTCGGCACCCTCGCGCTTTCGCTCTTTGCCTCTCCGCATTGGAGCGTGACGACGGTCCTGATCGTGCTCAACGGCCTCTCCGGCGTGCGGCTCTATGTGTTGCAGCACGACTGCGGCCACGCCTCGCTGTTCAGCGCGCGGCGGGCCAATGATCTGGCGGGCTACGGGCTGTCGGTGTTCACACTGACGCCGTTTCGGGCGATGCAATACAATCACAACCGGCACCACGCGCAACTCGGCGATCTCGACGCGCGCGAAACCGGCGAAATCCATACCCTGACCCTGCGCGAATGGCAGGCGGCGTCGCCGCTACAGCGCATCACCTACCGGCTTTACCGCAACCCGCTGCTGATGCTGCCGCTCGGCGGGCTGATGACCTATGTAATCCGCTACCGCTGGCCCAAGAATGCGGCGCATGTCGGCGTCATCGGCATCGTGCTGCACAACGCGCTGATCCTGCTCTGGCTGGCCGCAATCTGGGCGGCTGCGGGCGAATACGGGCTCTTGCTCTACCTCGGCACCGTCTTTGTCGCGGGCACGACCGGCGTGTTCTGCGTCTATCTGCAACATAATTTCGAGGATACCTATTGGGACCGGCGCCCCGATTACAGCGTGCGCGACGCCTCGCTGCACGGATCATCGGCACTCGATCTGGGCTGGTGGTTCGATCTGGCGACCTGCAACATCGCCTATCACGACCTGCACCATTTCAACCCGCGGATCCCCTCCTACCGGCTGCGACAGTGTCACCGCGACCTGCGGGACCGCTTTGATCTGCCCGTCATCCACTGGCCTGCGGCCCTGCACAGTTTCACACTGAAACTCTGGGACGAAGAAAAGGAACGGCTGGTGCCCTTCCCCGAAAGCACGATGACCGACATCGCGCATCTGGGGCGGCGGGTCGCCTGACCTCAGGCCCCGATTCAGGCCCCGATTCAGGCCCCGTTGACGCGCAGAAACCCGACCAGCTGTGCGGTCGAAGCATCCTTGCCATCCACCCCCGCCTCACCCGCAACAACCGGGCCGAGGGCGGTGGCAAGCTCCTTGCCCAGTTCCACCCCCCATTGGTCAAAGGAATTGATCCCCAGCACCGCGCCTTCGACAAACACCCGGTGCTCATAAAGGGCGATGATCTGGCCGAGCACGAACGGCGTCAGTTGCGGATAGGCGATGGTCACCGACGGACGATTGCCCGGAAACACCCGGTGACGCGCCTGCCGGTCCAGTTCTGCACCCGTCAGCCCCTTTGCCGCCATGATCGCTGTCGCCGCCTCCAGCGAGCGGCCCTGCATCAGCGCCCCTGACTGCGCCAGACAATTGGCGATCAGCAACTGGTGCTGATGGTGCAACTCCTTCTCATGCCCGCGCCCCGCGATCAGAAACTCGCAGGGGACCACCCGGGTGCCCTGATGGATCAACTGATAAAACGCATGCTGGCCATTGGTGCCGGGCTCACCCCAGACGACAGGGGCGGAATCGACCATCAGATCGGCGCCGTCCACGCTGACCCGCTTGCCATTGCTCTCCATCTCCAACTGCTGCAGATAGGCGGGCAGCCGGGCGAGGCGATTGTCATAGGGCAGCACGGCGCGGGTCGCATGGCCGCAGACCTGATTGTGCCAGATCCCTACCAGCGCCAGCATCGCAGGCATGTTCTCGTGCCATGCGGCCACGCGGAAATGGTCATCCATCGCCTGCGCCCCACGCAGAAACGCGCGAAACGCCGCCGGCCCGATGGCGATCATCAGGCTCAGACCAATCGGGCCCCAGATCGAATAGCGGCCACCGACCCAATCCTCAAAGCCAAAAACCCGCGCAGGATCAATGCCAAAGGCAGCCGTCCTCTGCGCCGCCGTCGACAGCGCCGCAAACTGCGCCGCCGGATCGGCCACCGCCTGCCCCATCCATGCCTTGGCCGTGCGGGCATTGGTCATCGTCTCGATCGTGGTGAATGTCTTGGACGCGACAATCACCAGCGTCGTCGCCGGATCGCAGATGCGCAGCACCTCAGCCACATCCGCCGGATCGACATTGCTGACAAAATGGCAGCGCGGACCATCGTGATAGGGTTTGAGCGCCAGCGTCGCCATCGCCGGCCCCAGATCGGACCCGCCAATCCCGATATTGATCACATCGGTGATGCGACCACCTTGGCCGGTAAAGTGGCCCTCGCGGATATCGCGGGCAAAATGCGCCATCCGGTCCAGCGTCGCGCGCACGGCAATCGTCACATCGACACCGTCCAGCATAACCGGCGCACCATCCAGATTGCGCAGCGCGGTATGCAGCACCGCGCGGCCTTCCGTCTCGTTGATCGGTGCGCCGCTGAACATCGCCTCACGCTTGGCGGCAACGCCGGTCTGCTCCAGCAATCCGATCAGCAGATCGCGAGCCTCCGCATCGAGATTGGTCTTGGAATAATCCAGCAGCATCTCACCCTGCGAGACCGAAAACGCGCGCGCACGGTCGGTCATCGGGGCAGCGGCAAAGAGATCGGCAATCCTGCGATCTGAAACTTTATCCTCATACGCCCGCAGCTTGCCCCACATGCTTAATTCTCCGCCCAATGCACCACAGACCCTTTCAGGATTGCCGCAACCGGCGCTTCCGCCGGGGTCAATTTGCGCGCTTTTTCAAGTGCCGCCCGCTTTTCCGCCCCGGTGATCAGAATATGACGGCGCATCGCCCCGTTCAGAACCCGCGCTGTCAGAGTCACCCGCGGCTCCTCGGCACCCGGCGCGCGCATCGGCACCAGAATGCCATTGCCGGTCAACGCATCTTCCAGCCGGTCCGCCCCCGGAAAGATCGAGGCCGTATGCATATCCGCTCCCATCCCGAGCAGACAGACGGTCAGCGGCAGATGCGCCGCGATCCCGGCTTCCAGTTCTTCCAGCTTGTCCTCAGGTGTCGGCGCCTCGGCATAAAGCGGCACCAGCGTCGCCGCCGCGGCCTTGTCCTGCAGCAACTTGCGGCGCAGCAACCGGGTGTTCGAGCGCTCTGACACCTCCGGCACCCAGCGTTCATCGGTCAGCATGACATGCACCCGCGCCCAATCCAGATCGACGGCGGCCAGCGCCTCGAATACCGGCCCCGGTGTCGTGCCGCCCGGCACGGCAAATGACACGGCCTCCTGCACGGCCAGCGCCTGTCGCAGATCGCTGGCCAGCTTGCCCGCCAATGCCAGCATCATCATGTCGGCATCGGGATATTCGATGATTTCCATCGTCCTTGGCCTCCTGTTGCGGGTTTAACCCTTGATTTCGCGCCAGCGGCGCCCGTCGCGGTGCATCAGCATCAACGCATCCTCGGGCCCATTCGATCCCGCTTCATA
>Ga0105053_10009096_pt1 | contig 12734 bp, 13 predicted proteins | sample BON01_FD_78093 | JGI IMG/M metagenome (GOLD analysis project Ga0105053, IMG submission 78093) | Freshwater microbial communities from Lake Bonney liftoff mats and glacier meltwater in Antarctica - BON-01 | ecosystem: Environmental > Aquatic > Freshwater > Ice > Glacier meltwater | place: Lake...
GACCGCGTCCTTGCAGAACTCGGAGAGCTTGCCGGTGATGCGGTCATCCCAGCGCGCGCCGATGGCCATGATCAGGTCGCAGTGCTCAACCGTGCGGTTGGCATACGCCGTGCCGTGCATGCCAAGCATGCCCTGATTCAACGGATGATCTTCCGGGCACGCACCCTTGCCGAGCAAGGTGTTGACGATAGGCGCACCGAGCTTTTCGGCGAGCTGCATGATCGCTTTGCCGGCGCCAGAAATCACCGCGCCATTACCGACGTAGAGCACCGGCTTCTTGCTCTTCATCAGCAACGCGGCGGCCTTCTTCAGCAGACCGGCATCGCCGCGGCCGGGGATGTGGTAGCCGGGCAGCTTGACCGAATCGACGAACGGCGCGTTGCACGGACCCTGGGTGATGTCCTTGGGCAGATCGATCAGCACCGGACCAGGACGCCCGGTGGTGGCGATGTGAAATGCCTCCTTCATCACGCGCGGGATATCGGCGGCGTTCTTGACCAGGTAGCTGTGCTTGACCACGGGGTAGGTGATGCCGGTGACGTCGGCTTCTTGAAATGCGTCCTTGCCGAGCATCGAGGTGATGGTCTGGCCGGTGAGGACGATCATCGGCACCGAGTCCATCAACGCGGTCAACAGACCGGTGACGCAGTTGGTCGCGCCGGGACCCGAGGTGACCAGAACCACGCCGGGCTTGCCGGTCGCGCGGGCATAGCCATCGGCCATGTGCGTGGCGCCCTGTTCGTGACGGACGAGGACGAACTTGATCTTGGAATCGACCAGCGCGTCGAAGAGCGGCATCGCGGCGCCACCGGAGTAGCCGTAGATCACCTCGACGCCTTCGCGCTCTAGGCACTGGATCACTTTTTCACCGCCGGAAGTGGTTTTCTGAGTCATGGCTGGTCCTTGGCTGGCCTGGTGGCCAGAAAGACACAATTTTAGTGGGGAAGTTGGATGTTCGTCCTGCGGTGGGTCGGGGAACATGCCGAATGTAGGGTCAAAATCTAGCATTTGGTTCTGGTACGTTGTCGATCCAGCCTTTTCAAGGCGGATACTAGACTGATAGGCAGTGCTCTCTGGCTCATCTGAACGACTTTTCTTGTATGCCCTGTAGGCCACGGACGGATTTAAAGGTCATTTGGCTGCCAAGGCTAAGGTTGCGGCCCCGCCCCGTGTCGGGCCATTCAATATCTCAACGCGGCTAAACTAGTATCGATTCGAAATTGAATTCTTGTCAACAAGGTTTTTAAACACTATCATATTGGAATGATCAAGGAGTTGGAAATGAACAGTCACTCTATTGCGGAGTTGGTCTTTCACTTGGGGCGCATAGCGTCGGGTGAAGGGCTTGTGGAGGGGCTGACGGCCGCCCAGTGGGCGGTGCTCAGATACTTCGCGCAGGCTAACCGCTTCTCGCGAACGCCGTCCGCCTTTGCCGCGTTCCATGGCACGACCCGGGGTACGGCGTCACAGACAATCAAAAGCCTCGAAACCCAAGGCTATCTGACGCGCATGCGGTCAGAGGACGACAGGCGCAGTGTCCGGCTCGCTCTGACCGAGAAAGCCTGGGGCATTCTTGCGAACGACCCCTTCGAGTCTCTGGTCCGTGCTGCGGACTCCCTACCCCCCAGTGTCCAAGGCCACTTCGCCAATGCCTTGCAGCGCATGCTCGGGCAGGTGGCGCAAGAGAGAGGCAAACCACCCTTCGGCACCTGCACCTCATGTCAACATCTGGAAAGCGACGGCTATAGCTCGGAAGGACAAACGCCCTATGCGTGCGGGTTGACGAGCGAGCCGCTGCTGCTGGAAGAGCTCGACGGGGTCTGCATCAACTTCGTCCCGGGCAAGCCCATGGCGCTGAAGGGCGCCGTCACCGGAGCCGCACCGCGATGAGTCCTTTTTCCGTCGCGACGATAAGCGTTAAGGACTGCCCGCCTGAAACGCTCACCCGCCGACTTCGAGCACATCTTCAAGCGCTCGCCACATTGCGCTTACCGATCACCTATCGGGATGTGGCCAAGGCGATGCTGCTCTCGCCCCCGCACACCATTCATCAAGTTACTGAGGCGTTGGAACAACTCATGGCTGAGGACGCGGCGGCCGATCGCCCCTTCATCGCGGCCATGGTCATCAGCAAGTGGCGCGGCGGCTTGCCGGCGCCAGGCTTCTTCGACTGCGCGGCTCGGCTCGGCCGCTTCGCCGGCAATGCAACGGGGCCGGACGCAAGGGTGTTTTATGCGGGCGAGTTCAACGCGGTGCTCGGAGGGTTATTGGGGTCAGACGCCAATTTCATTACGATGCATAGCATCGCACCCGAAAGGCGTGCCAAGGGCGCGATGAATTTGGACTCTTCCCCCCAAACCCCTGTTTAGCCGTTAACGGAAGAAACTTCTTCTGTAGCGAAGCCAGCCGGTAAAACAACTTCAAGCATTTCGATGTCTTCACTGTGGCCTAGCTCCCGGTGACGGATGTTCGGTGGCTGATGGACGCATGAGCCGGCCTCCAGGCGCACTACACCCTGACCTTCGTATTCAAACTCGATCCAGCCTTTCAGGATGTAGATGAGCTGAAACTCGGTTTTGTGAAGGTGAGGTTGACTCGAGAACTCCTGTCCCGCAGCTGCCCGAATAACGTGTGCATCAACCCGCCCATTTGTCGCTGTCTTGATGCCGAGATCGCGGTACTCATAGAACGACCGCAGCCCTCGCTCAAACGCGGCACCTTTGGCATGTGAAGCTATGAAGCCTTGCGTGGTCATAAGAGTTCCTTTCAGTGTGGTAGTCAATTTTTAAAGTGCAGCAGTCCGCAACTTATCCTTCTTGCTAGGCCGCTTGCCTTTGATGCCACCTGTCCCTGCCGGATCAGCCGCATTCACAGGCGCGACCTCCACAGGCTCAAACCCTGCCACCTGCTCACGCGGCACGCTGATGCCCTGGCGCTTTTCTATCAGCTTGAAATGCGCTTGTGTCGCCGCACTCACAAAGCTGATCGCCATGCCTGCTTCGCCTGCTCTGGCGGTGCGACCTATGCGGTGGGTGTAGTCGTCGGCAGAGCGGGGCAGGTCGTAGTTGACGACGACGGGTAGGCGTGCAATGTCCAGGCCGCGCGCGGCTACGTCTGTGGCTACGACTACTTGCACAGCCTTGGTTTTGAAGTCCATCAGCACCTGTTTGCGTTTGCCCTGACTGAGTTCGCCGTGAAAGGGTTCGGCCTCGATGTGTACCTTGCGCAGTTTGTCGGCAACGATTTCTGCGGCGTGTTTGGTGGCTACAAAGACCAGCACGCGGCTCCACTTTTCAGTTTGAATCAAATGCCGCAGTAGCTGGGTGCGGCGGGGCGCGTCAACCTCTATGGCGCGCTGGGCGATGTCTAGCTTTGTCTCGGCCTCAAGTTGCACATTCACCCGCAACGGATCGTGCAACAGTCTAGCTGCCAGCACCTCGATGGCGGGCGGGAAGGTGGCTGAGAAAAACAGGTTTTGCCGTTTGGCGGGAAGCACGCCAAGGATGCGATTCAGCTCTTCGCCAAAGCCCAAGTCCAGCAGGCGGTCGGCCTCATCTAACACCAGCATTTGCACGCCATCGAGCCTGAGGGCGTTGTGCGCCAACAGGTCAATCAGCCTGCCGGGTGTGGCCACCACGATATCGGCACCGCTGCGCAGGCCCATCATTTGCGGGTTGATCGACACGCCGCCAAACACAACGCTGACCTTCGGTAACTGTGGAAGGTATTTCCCAAACGCCACGATGGCCTCACCTACCTGCGCGGCCAGCTCGCGCGTGGGCACCAGCACCAGGCCGCGCACGATGCGGGTTTTGGTGAGTGGTGCATCCATCAGTAGTTGCAGCATGGGCAGCGCGAAGGCGGCGGTTTTGCCGGAGCCGGTTTGCGCCGAGCCCACCACATCGTGCCCTTGCAGGATGGCCGGGATGGCAGCTTGCTGTATGGCAGTGGGAGCTAGGTAGCCCTTGTCATTCAGCGCGCGCTGGAGAGCGGGCAGGAGGGCGGGTGAAAAACCGAGGGCGCTAAATGACATGCAGGCTTTGAAGAGGTGATGGCACTTGAGTTTAAGCCTGCGGCAAACGCTGGTGTTGACCCAAGCACACCAACCATCCGATAATCTTGTTGACTGATTCCAAGGATTCCCATGTTTTTGAAATATTTCGACACCATGCCGCGCCACCTGCTGGCGCTGGTTTGCGCGGCTTGCATCGCCATGCTGGCCTTTGGCCTGTATCTTCAGCATGTGGTGGGGCTTGAGCCTTGCCCGATGTGCATCGTCCAGCGTTACGCACTGGTGCTGGTGGCGGTGGTCTGCGGGCTGACGGCTTTTAGCAAGCGCAAAGGCGTTTTGATGGGCGGCGCTTTTGCGACGCTGTTGGTGGCAGGTTTTGGCGCGTTCGTGGCGGCACGGCAAAGTTTTTTACAGTGGTATCCGCCTGAAATTGCCTTGTGCGGGCGTGACTTTTACGGAATGATTGAAACCTTTCCGCTCAAGCGCGCCATCCCCATGATCTTCAAGGGCAGCGGTGACTGCACGAAGATTGACTGGACTTTTCTAGGCGGCTCCATCGCCAATTGGTCATTCGTTAGCTTTGTGGCGATTGCCATCGTCATGCTGCTGATGCTACAGCGCCAGTGGCGCAGGCGCTAAAGGGCACCTCGATAAATTCATTTTTTAGGCGAATTGCGTCGTTGGGCGGTACTCGCAATCCTTACGTACCTGAAGTACGTTCCGGTTGCTGCGCTCCGTCCGCCTAGCACTTCATCCTGAAAATCTGAATTTCTAGAAGTGCCCGTCAGGCTACTTATTTTTGAGTGCGAAATCCCAGGCCATCTTGGCCAGCACTGGCGCACCGGCAGCCGAGCTGACCGCCTGCGCGCTTGAGGCGGTACCGGCCTCAACCCGCTTGGCAATGCCCTGCAAAATGGCGCTTAAGCGAAACAGGTTGTAGGCGAGGTAAAAATTCCAGTCGGCCTTGAGCGCTTCAGGTGTGGTGATGCCGGTGCGGTCGCAATACAGCTTGATGTAGTCGGCTTCAAGCGGAATGCCCAGGCTGGCTACGTCAAGCCCGCCAATGCCCCGGAAAGCGCCGGGCGTGATGTGCCAAGCCATGCAGTGGTAGCTGAAATCAGCCAGCGGATGGCCCAGGGTTGACAGCTCCCAGTCGAGCACAGCCAGCACGCGTGGCTCGGTGGGGTGAAACATCAGGTTGTCCAGCCTGAAGTCACCATGCACGATGGAGGTCATGGCGGCATCGCGTGCGCTGGCCGGAATGTTGGCTGGCAGCCAGGCTATGAGTTGATCCATCTCAGGGATGGACTTGGTGATGGACGCTGCGTACTGCTTGCTCCAGCGGCCAATCTGGCGTTCAAAGTAATTGCCGGGACGACCATAGTCGGCCAGGCCGCATTCTGCAAATTTGACTTTGTGCAGGCTTGAGATGACGCGGTTCATTTCGTTGTAAATCTCGCCGCGCTGGGTGTTGCTCATGCCGGGCAGAGCCTGGTCCCACAGCACGCGGCCTGCAACAAACTCCATCACGTAAAACGCGCGGCCTATGACGGATTCGTCTTCACACAGGCAATACATTTTTGGCACCGGCACGTCGCTGCCCTGCAAGCCCCGCATGACTTTGAATTCGCGCTCAACGGCATGGGCTGACGGCAGCAGTTTGGCAACCGGGCCGGGCTTGGCCCGCATCACGTAAGCCTTTTCAGGAGTGAGCAATTTATACGTGGGGTTGGACTGGCCACCCTTGAATATTTCCACGCTGAGTCTGCTGATGCGCGGCTCAGTGGCTGGCAGGTGCTGGTTTAAATAGTCCTGCAGCGCCTGGATGTCAAAGGCCTGCTGGCCGGTAACGGCACGGGTACCAACGAAGTGCTCAAAGTTGCTCATGGTTAATGGCCGAGCGTTGACCTAGCGTCAGAATGGGATCGTCCATGAACTGTCTTTTTAGCGGTAGTGCGGCGTGCGCTTTTGCAGAAAGGCATCAATGCCCTCGCCGCCATTGGCGTGGTGCAGGTTTTTGACAAAGTGGTCGCGCTCGCTGGCGAGTTGCTGGCTCAGGGTGTTGCCGGGCGCGTCGTTTATCAGCTCCTTGATGCTGGCCAGCGTGTTCGGGGCTCTAGCGTTGAGGCGCTCGGCCAGTGTGAGGGCATCTGTGAGGGCCGACCTGGCATGACTGAGCTGGTTGACCAAGCCAAAGTCATGCAGCCGTTGAGCGCTGATGCGTTCACCCGTCATCAGAATTTCGCTGGCCAGCGCGCGCGGCAGGGCGCGTGCAATGCTCCAACTGCCGCCGCCATCAGGCGACAGGCCAACGCTGCTGTAAGACATCACAAACACGGCATTGCTGGCTGCCACGCAAAAATCGCAGGCCAGCGCCAGCGAAAACCCGGCCCCGGCTGCAGCACCTTCAACCGCTGCAATGATGGGCTTGGGGTAGGTGCGGATGGTCTCTATCCAGTTGTGCAGGCCGTCAATGCTCTGGGCCTGAACAACAGGTGCCTCGCGGCGATTGGACAACAGGCGATTCAGGTTGCCGCCGGCGCAAAACAGGCTGCCTTCACCGGTGATGATGACGCTGCGGATGTCGCTGCTGTTTTCTGCGGCGTTGAGGGCTTCAATGCCGGCGGCGTACATCTCGGGGCTGAGGGCATTTTTGAACTCAGGGTTGCTGATGGTCAGAATGAGCGTCTGGCCTTCGCTGGTGCTTTTGAGGGATGCCATCAGCTTTCCTCATGCATCAGGCTCAGGCCTATGGCACCTCTGCGGCGCAGCCATGGGGAAGGGCGGTAGCGCTGGTCGCCGTAGACGGTTTGCATGTTGAAAAGTACTTCCAGAATATTCGTTGGCCCGTAGCGGTCGCCCATGGCCAGCGGGCCCATGGGGTAACCCAGGCCCAGCGTGACAGCGGTCTCAAGGTCTTTCGGGCTGCAAATGCCTTGCTGGCAAATGTCGCTGGCAATGTTGACGATGGCGGCCACCACGCGCTGCGTGACAAAGCCGCCGCTGTCGCGTATCACGCTGACGGCCTTGCCGTCACGCGCAAACAGGGCGTGCGCTGCGTCCCGCATGTCGCAACGGGTGGCGGGGTTGGTGGCCAATACCCGGCGCTTGGTGGCGGCATCGTCAATCAGCATGTCTATGCCTATGGTGCGGGCCGGATCCAGCCGCTCGACCACGGCCACCGTGGTGATGTCAAAACCAAGTGGTGCAACCAACGTCAAGGCCTGCGGCGAGCTAGAGGCACCGGTTTCAATTTTTGCGCCCAAGTTTTTAAGCAGCAGCAGCAGTTCTGAACGCCGGGATGCGCGCGGCGATAGCCAGACCGGGGGCATCTCGGTCACCTCGGGCACGGGTGGCTCTGGTGTGGTCTGCATCACGCCATCCGGGTAGCGGTAAAAGCCTTCGCCAGTCTTGCGGCCCAGTAGCCCGCCGACCAGACGTTGCGCGGTGATCACGCTGGGGCGAAAGCGTGCTTCTTCGTAGTACTGGTGGTAGATGGATTCCATGGCAGGGTGCGACACGTCCAGCCCTGTCAAATCGAGCAGCTCGAAGGGACCGAGCTTGAAGCCAGCCTGGTCGCGCAGGATGCGGTCTATAGTAGCGAAATCGGCAATGCCTTCGCTGACGATGCGCAACGCTTCGGTGCCATAGCCGCGCCCGGCGTGGTTGACGATAAAACCGGGCGTGTCCTGGGCGTGCACCGGGGTGTGGCCCATCTGGCGCGCATAGTCCGCAAGCTGGCCGCAGACTGCGGCATCGGTCTTGATGCCGGCAATGATTTCAACCACCTTCATCAGCGGGGCCGGGTTGAAAAAATGATAGCCCGCGAAGCGTCCGGGCTGCTTGAGCTTTGAGGCGATGGCGGTGACGGAAAGGGACGATGTGTTGGTCACCAGTACGGCGTGCGGCGACACCAGTGCTTCGAGGTCTGCGAACAATGCCTGCTTGGCATCCAACCGTTCGATGACGGCCTCAACCACCAGGTCACAGTCGGCCAGGCGGGTGAGTGCGTCAACCGTCAAGACACGGGATTTGTGCTCTGCGGCCAGAGCCGGAGCAAGCCTGTTTTTGGCAACCAGCTTGCCCCATTGGGCTGCCAATTCGGTTTTGGCCTTGTCTGCTGCCTGCGGCTGCAGGTCGAACAATTTGACGACGCTGCCAGCCTGGGCCGCAATTTGCGCAATGCCGCGCCCCATGGCACCGGTGCCAACAATACCCACGGTTTTAAAAAAAGGTTTCATGGGAAAGTAGGCTCCTAACGCCTGACCTGGAGCGCGCCGGGATTGACGATATTGGTTGGCGTGCCTTTGATGAAGTTGATCACGTTGTCAAACGCGGCACCAAAATACATCTCATAGCTGTCTTGCTCCACATAGCCGATGTGAGGCGTGCAAATACAGTTTTCCAGGCGCAGCAAGGCGTTCCCTTGGAGTATGGGTTCTGACTCAAACACATCAACGGCGGCAAGACCAGGCCGACCGCGATTGAGTGCTGCGATCAGGGCATCGGGCTCAAGTAGTTCTGCGCGTGAGGTATTGACGAAAAGCGCCGTGGGCTTCATGCCCGACAGGTCTTCCCGCGTCACGATGCCTTGTGTTTCAGAGTTGAGGCGCAAGTGCAAGCTGAGCACGTCACTTTGCTGGAAAAACTCCGCCTTGCTGGTGGCCACTTCAAAGCCATCTGCCTTGGCCCGCTCAAGTGAAGCCTCACGGCCCCAGACCACGACACGCATACCAAAAGCGCGACCATAGCCCGCCATAATTTGCCCAATTTTTCCGTAACTCCACAGGCCAAGGGTTTTGCCCTTGAGTACAGAGCCGAGCCCGAAGTTTGCCGGCATGGACGCTGATTTGAGCCCGGCTTGCTGCCAGGCACCGTGTTTGAGGTGAGCGACATAGTGCGGAATGCGGCGCATGGCCGCCATGATCAGTGCCCACGTAAGTTCGGCGGGTGCAGTGGGCGAGCCAATGCCCTCTGAGACAACCACGCCACGCTCGGTGCAAACAGCCACATCAACGTGTGTGCCTACACGCCCGGTTTGGGCAATCATTTTCAGCTTTGGCAGTTTTTCTATCAGTTGCCGATGCATGTGCGTTCGTTCACGGATCAGCACAATCACGTCGGCATCTTTAAGTCGAACCGAAAGCTGGCCTATGCCTTTGACGGTGTTGGTGTAAACCTTGGCGGGATACGCATCAAGTTTGGCCGCACAGGCCAGTTTTCGCACTGCGTCCTGATAATCGTCGAGGATCACTATATTCATAATTTCTAATCTTCTGTAACCTACTGATTTCATTCAGTATTTTCTCAATCTTCATTGGAGGATTGACTGAAATACTGAAAAAGTTACGCTGAACCTACGGCAGCGCAATACCCACTAAATATCTATACACTTCACCCCTTGCCGTAGCTTTTGCCGTAACTTTTGCGGCCTGCGGAAGTTACGGTGGAAAACATGCTTTTTGATGCGCGCAAAGCGAAACTATTGAAGCCAGGCGAACATATTGTCGTTGTTGGCTGCAGCGGCTTGCGGCTCAAGGCCAGTACTGAGTCTAAGGCATGGCTCTACCGCTACGAAAGTCTTGTCGATGGCAACATGCACCAGATCAAAATTGGCAACTGGCCAGCCATGCCCGCCAGCACAGCGGTGGTGCAGTGGCAGGCACTGAAGGATAGGCGTGATGCCGGTGTTGATCCGGCACAAGAAAAGCGAGCCAAGAAACGGGAGGTGGCATCTAGCGTGTACACCGTAGCCGATATTGTGGCCGACTACATTGACGGGCATTTGCGCATCAATCGTAAGGCAGATGGGGCCAAGGCGGTCGCGGCGCGCCTGCACCGGGCGACTGAGGCGTTAGCAGATATGCCAGCGGCCAGCGTAACTCGCCGCGTAGCTTTTGACCTGATCGCCAGCCTGGCTGATACGCCAGTGGCTGCAAAAAGTGTGCGTAATGAATTGGGTGGGGCCTGGGAGCTGGCACTCGATGCCGGGCGATTGAGTGAGGACGCGCCGAACTGGTGGCGTCAGATCATGCCGGGCAAGTTGCGCAGCCGGGGCGCAATGCGGGGTGACGAGCACAAAGGCACCGCGAAACGGGTGTTGTCTGAGTCAGAGCTGGTCAAGCTGTTGCAGGATGACTTCAGCCTGTTGTCGGATGTGGTGCAGGATGTGCTGACCTTGTACCTGTGGACGGCAACCCGGGGTGGCGAGATTGTGCAGATGCACGCCAGCCAGATCACGCAAGAGCCGGATGGCTGGTGGTGGACGCTGCCCAAGGCGATCCAGAAAAACGCCAAGCGCGATAAGGCGTCGGATCTGCGCGTGCCACTTGTCGGGCGGGCGCTGGCGGTGGTGCGGCGTCGATTGCCCCCTACCGGCTACCTGTTCCCATCCACATCGAAACAAGGCTACCCAGCGCAGGCCGGGATTCAGTCGCAGGTCAATTTCCGCCAGCCGTACTGCGTGCAGCGCCCGGATGTGACCCGTACCCGGCTCAGTGTGACGCACTGGTCGCCGCATGACCTACGCCGCACGGCACGCACGATGCTGGCCGGGCTGGGCTGCCCCAATGATGTAGCTGAATCCATTCTGGGCCACGTTCAGCCAGGCATTCAGGGCGTGTACAACATCCATACCTACGACAAAGAGCGCCGGGTCTGGCTGCAATGCCTATCCGACAAGCTCGACACGCTGGTGGCGCACACCGCAATTTTCAACCGGCAGGATGCTTGATGCAGGGCGGGCCTCACACCATTCCTCGACCTCGCGCACCAGCCAGCCGACACGCTGAATTGTGAGTTGGCGCGGCTGCGGGAATGACCCTGTAGCGACCAATCGCTCCATTGACTTGACCGACAGGCTGATATATGACGCAACGGCTTCGCGGTCAAGGTAGGCGGGTTTTAGTCTTTTTTCAGTCATACCTTCTTCGCTTCCTGCTTGACACCCTTGAAGGCGTTGCGGATGTCGGTTGCGAAAAAACTGCCGACGGACTTGCATTGCCCCAGCGCGTCGATCTTCTCTTGCGGGACGTTGTCGTAGTGGTACGTGGCGCCGCTGCTGAACGTGATCGCCAGCGTTTTGCTTTCCGCGTCGTAGCCGTGGTGGCTGATGTTTGAGGACTTGCAGGCCGTCATGCTGATGACGGGTGCTGCCTTGGGTTTGGACTGATCAGACATTCCGGCTCCTGGAAGGGTTGGGCTGCACGGCCTCTGGCACGCCGCCGAACGTGAACAGGTCTGGAGGGCCTTCAATCGTCACGTTGGCATCGTCCTGGACCATCTTGGCCAGGTCTGACACCTCGGAAGCGCTGGGGTTGAGCGACACACTGCAAGACAGGGTGAAAACGCCGCCGTCCTGCGGCGACATGCTGAACTTCTTGACATCACAGCCCATGTAGCTGTGCCTGCCTATCGTCACGCTGGCCCCTGTGATTTCGTTGGCATAGGCGACCGGGTGCATGTAGACGTTGCGTTCAATGAGTGCATCGGTATTGCCGCGCCACAAAAACGCCTCCAGCGCTTCGTCAAAGAAGGCGCACAAGCGGCGGTCAACCCCCTTGAATTCCAGTTTGACATCGACGGCAAGAATCTTCTCGTTATCTAGGCCTTCTTTGCGGACGTTAAGGTGCTTGATTCCGGCCAGGCCTGATACCTTGAAATGCGGGCGGTTTTGTGTTTCGGTCATTGCTTATCCTGAGTTGGTGGTTTAAGCGGCGGCGCGAGCCTGCACTTGCTCGATGTGATCCACCAGCGCAGCGCAGATGTACTTGAAGTTGGCTTCGTGGTACAGCTTGGCAGTCTTGTCGGTGGCGGCTGGCTCGAAGCCCAGTAGGCGCAGGAATTCGGCGGTCAGCGTGAAGCCCAGGCGGGTGCTGATTTCGCCCAGCTTTAGGGTTGGCATCTCGCCTTGCGCGACCGTGCGGCGCGGCATGGCGACTACGATGCCCGTAAACGTGATGGGTGCGGCTACCGAGTCAGCGGTGGGCGAGGGCAGGGTAATCGTTGGTTGCGCGGGTGCTGCTTCGATGCTGGCAATGTCGGCATTTCGGCGTTCCAAATCACGAGCAGCCTGATCGCGGTCAGCCTGCTCGCGTGCCAGCTTGGCCACTTCCTCGGCCCGGATGCGTTCGCGCTCTTTTTCAAGGCGGTCGGCTTCGGATGCCTGGTGCAGTGCAATGCGGTTCATCAACAGCGCATTGAAGTCGTCAGTAGCCTTGAGAACGATGGTGGCCGTATCGGCGAACAGAAATTCATAGCCTTTTGCCGCCACGCCAAGCCAGAGGAGGTTTGCTTGCACCTTGTCGGCTATTGCACTGGCTTGAATCTTGACACGGGCCAGCTCGGTGTCAACGGCGTTTTGCAGCGACGACAGGGTGCGCAGGTTCTTGGCAACACCAGCAAAGTCGGCTGCGATGTCCGGCATGTACCGTTTGCCATTCTGCGACACGTCCAAGCGATCATTAAGGCCAGCAATGTGTGTGGCGAATGCACTCCTACCACCCTGGATAATTTCGAGCTTCCTGCGGTCAGATTCAGCTTTGTAGATTTTCTCGCACAGCAGGCGGTTTTGCTTGGTCAATGCGCGCAATGTACTGACGGCTGACTGCATGGCGTTGACGCTGGCGATGGATGCTAGGGCAGTACCCTCTGCAGCATCCAGCGCAGCCTCGGCTTTTTCAAGCGTGGTGACGACTGCTTTCAGATCCACGAAGTCCTGATC
>Ga0105053_10009106_pt1 | contig 12724 bp, 15 predicted proteins | sample BON01_FD_78093 | JGI IMG/M metagenome (GOLD analysis project Ga0105053, IMG submission 78093) | Freshwater microbial communities from Lake Bonney liftoff mats and glacier meltwater in Antarctica - BON-01 | ecosystem: Environmental > Aquatic > Freshwater > Ice > Glacier meltwater | place: Lake...
AAACACACAATCGAAGACGTCATCCATGAAACCGGAAAAATCGTGAAGACCATCAGCTCATCCGAATGCCAAAACTATATCACAGGAGCGGGTTATGCTTCCGCCGAAAACTGAAACGCTCTAAAGCAGCGCGGCGATCTCGGCGCGCAGTTCGGGCATGCCCCAGCCTTTTTCAGCCGAGGTCACGATGGTCAGCGGGTGCGCCGCGCCGTGCTTTTTCAGCTTGGTCTCGATATCGGCCTGCAGCGAGTCGACCTCGCCCTTGGCCAGCTTGTCGACCTTGGTCAGCAGGATCTGGTAGGTAACCGCCGAGCCGTCGAGCATGGCCATGACCTCTTCATCCGTGTCCATCAGGCCGCGCCGCGCATCGACCAGCAGGAAGACACGGCGCAGGGACGGGCGTCCGCGCAGGTAGGACCGGGTCAGCTTCATCCAGGCATCGGCCTGCGTCCGGCTGACCTTGGCATAGCCAAAGCCCGGCAGGTCGACGAGAAAGAGCTGGCCGGGGCCGACATCGAAATAGTTGAGTTCGCGCGTGCGGCCCGGCTCGGACGAGCTCCGTGCCAGCTTGTTGCGGTTGGTCAGCGCATTTATCAGGCTCGACTTGCCGACATTCGAACGCCCGGCAAAGCAGACCTCGGTCCGGTCGGCAGGCGGCAGGCCCTTGAGATCGACCACGCCCATGACGAAGTCGACCGGGCCGGCGAACAAGAGCCGCCCGGTTTCAATCTGGTCTTCGCTGGGCGCCGGGCGCGTGTCCATGGATCAGTCCGCCGGTTCTTTTTCACGCCCCAACAGGCGCGAAATCGTCTTGCCGAGTTCGGTATCGACCCCGTTGCGGCGCATGATGAAGTATTGCTGCGCGAAGGACAGGATGTTGCTCCACACCCAGTACATCACGAGACCGGCCGCAAAGCCGCCGAACACGAACGTGAACACGATCGGCATGGCGCTGATCACCATTTTCTGCGTCGCATCCGTCGGCGCCGGGCTGAGGCTCTGCAGGGCCGCCATCGTGATGCCGTAGAGCAGCGGCAGGATGCCGATACCGATCACGACACCGATCACCGGGATCGCCTTGATGTCGGACGCTGCCCATGGCAGCAGGCCGAACAGGTTGCCGATCGCGGTGGGGTCCGGCGCCGAAAGGTCCTTCAGGAACAGGAACGGCGTCTGGCGCATTTCCAGCGTCACGTAGAGCGTCTTGTAGAGCGCGTAGAAGATCGGGATGGTGAACAGGATCGGGACGCAGCCGCCAACCGGGTTTGCCCCTTCCTGCTTGTACAGCTTCATGATTTCCTGCTGCTTGCGCTGGGGATCGGCGGCAAAGCGCTCATTCAGCTCCTTCATCGGCTCCTGCAGCTTCTTCATCTTGGCCATCGACTTGTAGCTCTGGTTGAACAGCGGCACGAGCGGCAGCTTGATCAGGACCGTGAAGGCGAGGATGGCCCAGCCGAACGAGCCGAGCACGCCGGCCAGGTATTCGAGGACATAGAAGAAGGGCTTGGTCAGGAAGAAGGCCCAGCCCCAGTCGATGGCATCGACCATGCGCGGGATGCCTTCCTTGTTCTGGTAGTCCTGCAGCACTTCGAAACGCTTGGCGCCGGCGAAGATGCTGTTCCGGGTGGTCTGGCTCGCGCCCGGCGCAAGGGTGAAGGCCTCGCTCTCGGTGCGCACTTCCAGCGGACCATCAGTGGCAATCGATTTCTTGTTGACGATTCCGTTGAACGGTCGGTCCTGCTGCGGCACCAGCGCGCCCAGCCAGTATTTGTCCGTCAGGCCCCACCAGCCGCCTTCGGTTGACGGGAACGTGCCTTCGTCCGTTTCCCCGTCAATATTCTTGAGGGCCAGGAGCGGCTTGTATTTCTTCATCCGCAACTCGCCGTCCACGACGCCCATCAGGCCCATGTGGGCCAGGCCGCTGGCGGTTGCCGAGCCGGGATCCGTCGCTTCAAGGAAGCCTTTGTAGTCGCCATGGCGCTCGACCGAGCCAATCGCGCGAACCGAGCGCTCGGCATCGCCGGTATTGGTCAGCGTATCCTCGAATGAGAACATGTAATTCGCATCGACCGAAACTGTCCGGTCTATGGTCAGGCCCGGCGTTTCAAGGCGCAGCTTGATCGGCGAGATTGTCGTCAGCTTTCCCAGACCGACCTGAACCCATGGCGAATTGCGGCCAGCGACCAGCGACGTGCCGTCCGCCCAGTAATAGGTCGCGAAATATCCGTATTCACTCGCTTCCGGGCGGAACAGGCGTATTTCCTGTTTCTTCTCCACGGTCAGGTAATGCTTTCGCAGGCTGAGATCGTCGATCCGCGACCCGGCAAGCCGGATCGATCCATCAACGGATTCGCCATCGAACTTGACCCGGCCCGGCCCCGAAATCGCTTCCTCGACTGTCTTTGTCGCTGCGATCGCCGGAAGATTGCTCAATTCGCTTACGCTCACCCCGGTCTGCTCATCGGCGGTGATCGCGGCCTGCTGGGCCTCAAAGCGCTTCTGCGCCGGCTCCATGAAGACTTTCTGGTAGCCGAACACGAAGGCGACCATCAACGCCATCGCGATCAGGAAATTGCGCTGGTCTTGCTTTTCCATGGAATTTTGTCCCGGAGGTTTCTGGGCGCCAACTCGCAAATCGAGGTGGCACGGTCAATCAGCGGCGAGGCTTATCAGCGCGCTTTCCATATCGTCAAGCAAACGCGCCCACGCAATGTCAGCGGTGGCGTCCCGCGCGATGAAAACATAGTCTATTCCCGGGTGCCCCAGCCGGGGCAGCAACAGGCGGGCGGCTTCCCGCAACCGGCGCTTGGCCCGGTTGCGCACGACCGCATTGCCGACCTTCTTGGTGGCCGTAAAGCCCTCGCCGATAAGGCTGCCGGGGGCATCGCCAATGCGCTGCCTCGCCTGAACTACAAGGCATTTTCGCCGTTCGGCCTTGCCGCCGCGCGCAAAAACGAATTGAGGCCGCTTCGTCAGGCGAACGACCTCAATCGGGCTGTCTTGATTGTCTTGCGGCATCTGCAGCTCCCGGCCTTTCAGGCTGGGGGAAACGTGTCTCGCCTTAAGCGGACAGTTCCTTGCGGCCTTTTGCCCGGCGGCGTGCCAGAACCTTGCGGCCATTCTTGGTCGCCATGCGAAGGCGGAATCCATGGGTACGCTTGCGGCGCAGGTTGCTCGGCTGGAATGTACGTTTCATGGTTCTGCTCTAAGGCTGATGTGTCTCGGAAAGAGGGGCCAATACAGGCCACAGGCACCAAGGTCAAGGCGGGCAAGCACAGTCTGGCCCGGCCAAACCACATATTTTTCCGCTGCACAGGTCCTGCCTCGCGCATCGCCGCCTGCTGTCTCTTTACACGGCGGGAGAGTCTTGCTCAATCTGCGTCCGGGACGGGCAGCCAGATTCGAAGGATATTCATGCGATTACTGCGCCCTGCACTGCTTTGGCTGCTCGCCGCGCTCGCGCTGCCAGCCGCATTTGCCCAAATCATCGACTATGACCGGCTCGACCAGCGCCTGACCCGGCTCGCCGCCGAAGAGGACATGGTCGGCCTGGCTGTGGCGGTGATCGAAGATGGTGAAATCCGCTTTGCGAAGGGGTACGGCTACACGGCCATCGGCGGCGCGCCAGTGACGGAAGAAACGGTGTTCCGCTGGGCCTCCCTGTCAAAAGGCGTCGCCGCCAGCCAGATTGCCATCCTGGCCGGACAGGCAAGGCTCAACCTTTCTGACACGGTGGCGAAATTCAAGACGTCGCTGCGCCTGCCTGGCGGCGGCGAGACGCGGGCAACGCTGGAAGACGTCCTCTCCCACCGGCTGGGCATCGTCTCCAACGCCTATGACACGACGCTGGAGGATGGCCGCGACCCGGTCCAGATCCGCGAGAGCCTGCGCGGCCTGAAGGTGATTTGCCCGATCGGCGAGTGCCATTCCTACCAGAATGTCGCCTTCGACACGGTGGCCGAAGTCGTCGAGCAGGTGACGCAGACAAAATACGCCGACGCGATCGACGCCTCCCTTTTCAAGCCGCTCGGAATGGTCACCGCCAGCATTGGCCGGGTCGGCCTCGAAGCCTCCCCGTCCTGGGCCCGGCCCTACGCCAAGCGTGAAAAAGATTCCGGCCCGCCCAAGCCGAAGACCGTCAACGACGATTATTATCGCGTGCCAGCAGCCGGCGGCGTCAACGGGTCGATCCGCGACCTCGCGCTCTATGCCCGCGCGCAGATGGGGCTCGTGCCCGACGTGCTCAGCGATACCGCGCTGGAGATGATGCAGACGCCGCGCATCTATACGAGCCGCGAACAGTCCGGCCTCTCACGCCGCTACAAGGGCCATATGCGCGACGCCCGCTACGCCCTTGGCTGGCGCGTCTACAAATATGGCGACGCTGGCACCCGCGTCGTCGGCCACCGCGGCGCCGTCGAAGGCTATCGTTCGCTGATCCTGTTCGACCCGGAGCGCGATACCGGCGTCGTGGCCCTCTGGAATTCAAGTTCGCGCCTGCCCGTCGGCATCGAGTTCGAAGTCATGGACATGGCCTACAACCTGCCGCCACAGGACTGGATGGGACTCGACGCGAATTCCACCGGCGGCGGGAAATAGGACCAGCCGGTCAGTCCCCGTCTTCCGTCGCCATCTTTTCCAGCCACCAAATAGTATTGCCAGATCGCTTTCTCCAGCGGCGACAGGCGGCCCTGGCTCGTCATCGGGGCATTCAGCCCTTTCCAGACCGTGTCAGTCGCACCGATATCCTCCTGATGGATCGCGTCGACCACGTGGCTGATCTCGTCTGCGATCTGATCGAACCCCTCGAACGCCGTATACGCGCGGGGGACACAGGTGTGGATTTTCAGCTTCAGCTTGCCGGCCGATTCCGGAAACACCTGGTACCAGGTGACGACGCTGCCCTGAATACCCAGCAGGAAATGCGGGTAAAGCGCGCTGGCGAAAAGGTCACGCGACTGCCAGTCCTCCAGTCCCTCAACCGGCGGCAGGCCGGGTGGCAGCTCGGCATGGGCGGCTGGCATGTGAAGGATGGACCAGGGCCCGTCATTGTCGGGCACGCGGGAGTCGCGCATGATAGGAGTGCTCGAGGGTTTCCTGGTGGACGCCGATGTGTTGGTAGGCTTCCATGAAATTCTCGACGAGGACTTTCCAGTTCCAGTCGCTGGCATATGCAAGCGTCCGCACGACTGCCATGTCCACGAGCCTGAACTTTTCGAAATAGGTCTCGAAGGTCGTGACCTGCGGCGCGAAGGGCGCGGCGTCTGGGTCGAAATTGGCGAGAATGAATCCCTGCCAGATTTCGGTCCGCACCTGCGGCAGGCGGCAATCTGGTTCCGAGAAGTCCTCCGCGCCTTCCAACAAGGGCGCCCGGAGGAGTTGGCCCGCCGTGTCATAGCTCCAAGCGTGATAGGGGCAGGTGAACAGTTTCCGGTTGCCATTGCCCTCGGCAACTTGCGCCGCGCGGTGCAGGCAGGTGCGCGACATGACCCGGATCTCGCCGTCCTGACCGTGCACGATCATCACCGGCCGGCCCAGCAGGTCCATCGCGAGAAAGTCTCCCGGTTTCGCCACCTGGTCGACACGGGCAAGCGGCAACCAGCTCTTGCGGAACATCCGCTCGGTTTCCCGTTCGAAAATATCGTCCAGAATGTAGGCCGCTGGCGGCAGGGTCGCGGCCTCCTCCAAGAGGCGTGCAACCCGGTCGGTTTCGTCGGCGCTGAGGCCCGGCAAGTCCTGTGTCATGAAAAGCCTCCCAGGATAAAAATGACACATGCGTCAACGTTTTTCGATTAAGGGCGTCCTCAATTCGTATCTTCTCGACAAACGGTGACGCCTGTGTCACTTTTAGGCAACGATAAGAGGATCGTGATGAGGTTCTTCCTGAAGACAATTTTCGATTACGGCGCCGTCGTGTTTGCGTTCGGTTTCATTGCGCCGCTGACCATGCAGATCATCACCCGCGCCGGGATTGACCTGCCCTTCGGCCTGACGCCGCTGATGGCAGGCCTCATTCTGGCGACGGTCTGGGGCGGCATCGCCCAATATCGGGGACGCTGGATATGACCGACACGCTGCAAGATTCATCCGAGCCCGACCTGATGCGCCGCGAGCGCGAGATCGCCCGGCGCCATATTGGCAAGTTCCCATGGCTGTCGGTGACGTGGGCGTTCGTGAACCTCGCGGTTTGGCTCTCACTCTGGCCTCTGGTCCTCACCAGCACGCTGTCTGTCTGGATCGCTTTTCCGATTGCCACCCTGAATGTGATGCTCTGCTACCTGCCCTCTCACGAGGCGCAGCACGACATTATTGCACGGCCCGGCGACAAGCTGCGCTGGCTGAACGAACTGGTCGGCCATGTCTCGACCATCCCGCTCGTCCTGCCCTATCGCGTCGCCCGCCTGACCCACCTCGAGCACCACAAGCACACCAACGACCCGGACCTCGACCCTGACTATGGCACCCATGCCTCCGGTCCGGTCGCGGCCATCTGGAACAGTTTCCAGAAGCGCCAACCCGGCTCGGAAGGCGGGCCGAATGCCTATGCAGCGGCCTTGCAACGCATCGGTCGCGAGGACGTGATGCTCGAAGCCGTCCTCTCGACGCTCGTCTTCTACGTTATCCTGTTCGTCCTGGCCTGGAGCGGTTTCGCCATTGAGGCGGCGCTGCTCTGGTGGCTGCCCCGGCATATCGGGCAGACCTATATCGTCTATTATCTCAGCTGGGCGCCACACCATCCCGCCAATGAAACAGGCCGGTATCGCAATACACGCGGATTCCGGGCCGCGTTCGGGAATATCGCGTCGATGGGCATGCAGTATCATATCGTTCACCACCTGCACCCGCGCATCCCGCTGATCCGCACACCGCGCGCCTTCCATGAAATGCGCGACGTGCTGGAGGCGCGCGACTGCCGGCTCGATGGCATCTAGGTTCACGCCGCCGATCACGGGCCTTTGATCGCCCCTGCCACAAGCGTTACGGGCATAAATCGCGCTGACGGGATATGTATCGGTCTTCAACCGAGGACCCGCATCCATGCCGCTTTCCAGAGTCGTGCTTGCCGCCGCGCTGATGGCGATGCCGCTTGCCCTGCCAGCGCAGGCAAGGGATGTAGCGTCTGGCATCACGGAAGACGCAAGCATGGCCAAGGCCCAGCACGCCCAATGGACACGCCTTCTGGCGAAATACGTCCACACATCAGACGATGGCGTTCACCGGGTCGACTATGGTGCCCTGAAAGCCAATGGCGCCGATCGCGCCGCGCTCGATGCCTATATTGCCAGGTTCGCCGACATGGATCTCTCCGGCACGAATGACGCCGCATTCGCCGCGTGGGCCAATCTCTACAATGCCGTGACGGTTCGCTACATTGTGGAAAAATACCCGATTGGCTCGATCAAGGATGGCTACTTCTTCGGCGGCCCGTGGAAAAAGATCATGGTTGCGGTCGGCGGCCGGAACGTCTCGCTCGACGATATCGAACACAAGATCCTGCGGCCGAAATTCCGTGATCCGCGCGTGCATTATGCCATCAATTGCGCCGCGTTCAGCTGCCCGAACCTGATGGCCAAGGCCTGGGAGCCTGCGACGCTGGATGCCGATCTCGACGCCGCCGCCCGCGCCTATGTCAACAATTCACGCGGCGTGAGCGTGACCGACAGGGGCCTTGTACTCTCATCCATCTATGACTGGTTTGCCGCCGATTTCGGCGGTTCGAAACAAGCCGTCATCGACCATTTTCTGAAATACGCCGATACTGGCCTCGCCAAGCAGATCCGGGCCAATCCGAAGATCCGCTCCTATGACTATGACTGGTCCCTCAATGACACCGAATGACGCCCCGGCGCCCAAGCCGACCCCGCTCGCGATCCGCCTCTGGCCGCTCTACGTCATCGCCGGCGGAATTTTCGCCGCATGGGCCTTTGGCCTGTTCGACTATCTCTCGCTCGAGACACTCCGGACCCAGCAGGACGCCTTGCGCGGTTTCGTCAGCGAACACCTCGTCCTGGCCGTCGCCGCCTATATCCTCATCTATGCCGCCGCGACCCTGTTCATGGTGCCCGGCGCGCTCTGGATCACGATTGCCGGCGGCTTCCTGTTCGGCCTGATCGGCGGCACGCCTGCCACGATCATCGGTGCGACCCTCGGCGCCAGCCTCCTTTTCTTCGCCGCACGGACATCACTGGGTACAGCGCTGCATGAGCGGGCCGGGCCCTTTGTCAAGAAAATGGAACGCAGCTTCCAGGAGGATGCTTTCTCCTACATGTTCGCTCTCCGGTTCCTGCCGATCGTCCCGTTCCCGGTCGCCAATATTGCGCCGGCCATCCTTGGAGCGAAGTATCGCGACTATGCGATCACCACGGCGCTCGGAATTATTCCCGGCGTGCTCGCCTATACTTGGATCGGCGCGGGCCTCGGCGCGACCTTTGCCGCAGGCGAGGATCCGAATATCGCCAGTATCGCGAAAAACATGGTGCCGGCCTTCGCCGCACTCGGCGTGGTGTCGCTTCTCCCCGTCGCGTACAAGAAACTCTTCTCGAAAAAAGCTGCCAAGCTGGAAGGTGCGAGCTGATGCCCGATAGGAAACTCCCCATCACGGACTACAAGGCAGACCTCGTCGTCATCGGCGCGGGTTCCGGCGGCCTGTCCGCCGCAGCAGGCGCGGCCATGTTCGGCCTGAAGGTCGTGCTCTACGAAAAGCACGAAATGGGCGGCGATTGCCTCAATTATGGCTGCGTGCCGTCAAAGGCCCTGCTCAGTGCCGCGAAGGCTGCGCAATCGGCCCGCGATGCCGGCAAGTTTGGCGTGAACGTCGCAGCTCCGACGACTGACTGGACCGGCGTCAAGGCGCATGTCCGCCACGCGATTGATACGATCGCGCCGGTCGACAGCCAGGAACGGTTCGAGGGCCTCGGCGTCACGGTCATCCGCGAAGCGGCCAGCTTCGCCGATCCAGATACGATCATCTCCGCCACGACCCGCACACGGGCCCGGCGCATTGTCGTCGCCACCGGCTCGACGGCCTTCATCCCGCCCATCGAAGGTTTGGCGGACGCCCCCTACCTCACCAATGAAACCCTTTTCTCGATGCCCGACTTTCCCGAGCATCTGGTCATCCTTGGCGGCGGCCCCATCGGCATGGAAATGGCGCAGGCCTTTACCCGGCTCGGCGCGAAAACCACCGTCATCGAAATGGGCCGCGCCCTCGGCAAGTCCGATCCGGCCCATGCCGCCGTGGCGATTGGCGCCCTGCGTGACGAGGGCGTGACCCTTCTCGAAGGCCACAAGGCCGTGCGCGTCTCGTCCGACGGCGGACGCATCAAGGTTCACGCCGAACACAAAGGCGACACCAAGGTGATCGAAGGCAGCCACCTGCTCGTCGCCGTTGGCCGTCGCGCCATGCTGGACGGGCTGGACCTCGAAGCCGGCAAGGTCGAATTCGACCGCAAGGGCGTTGTCGTCGGCAACAATCTGCGCTCGCGCAGCAATTCGCGCGTCTGGGCCCTCGGCGATGCCGCTGGCCGTGAACAATTCACCCATGTCGCCGGTTGGCATGCCTCGGTCTTTGCCCGCCGCGCCTTCTTCAAGCAGGGCACCGAGGCCGACAGCCTGCCGATTCCGGCCGTGACCTACACGTCGCCGGAAGTGGCCCAGGTCGGCCTGACCGAAGCCGAGGCGCGCGAAAAACATGGCGACGATGTCGCAACCTCCTGCTTCCCGTTCCACGAGAACGACCGCGCGATTGCCGAGGACAAGACCCTCGGCGAAGCCAAGCTTGTCATCCGCAAGGGCGCGATCCTCGGAGCCTCCATTGTGGGCGAAGGGGCCGGTGACATCCTGCAGCTCGTCAGCGTTGCCATGTCGAACGGGCTCAAGGTGAAAGACCTGACCAATTTTATCTCGCCCTATCCGACGCGGGCGGAAATCGTGAAGCGCGCGGCCTCGGCCCACTTCACCGAAGCCCTCACCGGCAAGTCAGCCCGGCGTCTTGTCGGCTTGCTCCAGCGCATCCCGTAAGCTAGTTCAGCTCGGGTGAGCGACGAGACCCAGACCGCCCTTGCACGCGACCTGCCCGCACCCGCGCTCTCGCGCTGGTTCGAGAGCCTGTCCTTTCGCCTGTTCGCGCTGACCATCGTCTCGATCCTGCTGGTTGAAGGCCTGATCTTCGTGCCCAGCGCATCGGGCTTTCGCAATGCCTGGCTCCAGGAACGCGTTCAGGCGGCCCGGACAGCAGCCCTGGCGCTGGATGCAGCACCCTCGCGCAGCGTGTCCGACGATCTCTCCGACGAACTCCTGATGAGCGCCGAAGTGCTCGCCGTGACGGAAATCGAGGACGACATGCGCGTCCAGCTCCTGCCGGCACAGCAGGCGATCAACGGCCAGATGCACGAGCTCGACCTGCGCGGATCGACCATGGTCAGCCGCTCGTTTGCCGCAATGGGCGCATTCTTTGCGCCTGACGACCGCATCCTAGTGATCCGCGCCGACGGGTCGGCGCCGGGCCGTGTCATGGAAATCGTCGTGCCGCAGGCGCCCCTCAAGACCGCCATGCTCGCCTATGCCCGCCGGATAGCAGCACTCTCGCTGCTGATCGCCTTTGTCGCCGCCACCATCATCTATGTTATGCTGCACTTCCTCGTCGTGCGGCCAATGCGGCGCGTCACGCTGAGCGCGGAACAATTCCGCGACGATCCGGGCGCCTGGACACGGCGCCTGCCGCCGACAAGCCGGCGTGACGAGATCGGCCGAGCCCAGAACGCCCTCGCCGACATGGAAGAGACCGTCGCAACGAGTTTCCGCAACCGCGCCCACCTTGCCGAACTCGGTACGGCCGTTGCCAAGATCAACCATGACTTGCGCAATTCGCTCGCCTCGGCCCAGCTCGTCTCCGATGTCCTTGCACGCTCGGAAGACCCACGCGTCCAGAAGGCCGCGCCGCGCCTCGAGCGCGCGCTGGAGCGGGCGATCAGCCTCGCCACGCAAACACTCGACTATGGCAAAGCGACGCCGCAGGTCGCCCGACTGGAGCCGGTCTCGCTCCAAGCCGTGCTCGACGAATCCGCCGCCGAGGCGCTGGCGACACATCCAGGAGTTGGCTGGGACAACAAGGTTCCATCCCACCTGAAAGTGAACGCCGACCCGGATCACCTTCACCGGATCGCGAGCAATCTCATACGCAACGCCGCCGAGGCCATGGCACCGCAGGCCGAAGGCGGCTCACGGATTATCGCAACCCTGACGCCTCGGGGCCTCGACCTGGCCGATACGGGCCCCGGACTGCCGGGCTCGGCCCGGCAGAACCTGTTCAAACCCTTTGCCGGAAGTTCGCGCAATAGCGGCACCGGCCTCGGCCTCGTGATTGCCCGCGAACTCGCGCAGGGCATGGGCGGCGACTTGGTGCTCGCCAGCACCGGTCCAGAGGGCACGGTATTCCGGCTCAGCCTGCCGGGACTGGGCGCGTGAGCGTCTACGCACCGCCGCAAGGCAAGGTCAGCTACACCCATATCGATCCCGACCTGATCGTCATCGACAAGCCGGCCGAACTGCTGTCCGTGCCCGGACGGGGACCGGAAAAGGCCGACTGCGCAATTTCGCGCGTGCAGGCCGACCATCCCGAGGCACTGACGGTTCATCGGCTCGACATGTCGACAAGTGGCCTGCTGGTCTTTGCGCGTTCGAAAGAGGCCCAGCGTCGTTTGGCGATCCAGTTCGAGAAAGGCGTGATCGCCAAATCCTACATCGCGGATGTCTGGGGTGCGCCCGTTCCGGTTGCCGGCCTGATCGACCTGCCGCTCGGCCAGGACTGGCCCAACCGTCCGCGCCAGAAAGTCGACCATGACGCGGGAAAGCCAAGCCAGACGGAATACGACGCCATTGGCACGCACGACCATGGCGTCCGGCTCGCGCTGACCCCGCTGACCGGTCGCACCCACCAGCTGCGCCTGCATCTCGCGGCTATCGGCCACCCGATCCTGGGCGACGACATCTATGCCCACGCCCACGCACTGACAGCCAAGACCCGCCTGCAATTACACGCCACACGGCTCGAACTGATCCACCCCACCAGCAATGAACGCCTCCGGTTTGAAAGCTCATGTCCGTTCTGACCCGCCATTGGTCTTGACCTGGCGAGCGTCGCAATATCTCGTTTCTCGATAATACGGAGTGTCACTATGCACGCAGAAATCGTCCGTCTGTCACTTCATCATGTCGACATCAAGATCGTATCGGGTGATCGCATGCACGTGCTGCAATGGCGCCGGAACCTGCTCTGGGACGAAGTCCTGCTGGACGGCTCACGCCAGGCTGCCATCCACGGCCTCTGGGGCCGCGAGAACGTTTAGGGACTGGTATTCGGTCGCAACCTAGACGGTTCCGGCGGCGAGCAGGTCATGTTGCTGATCGATTCCGGAGTCGGATATTCCAGCTGGACGACGAATGACCAGCGCCTGAAAGGCGTCCGCCTCGAGGGCAAGGACGGTCCGCTCGTTTCCTATGGGACGCTTGACCCCAAATCGCTCGAAAAGCCCGCAACATTCTCCGCCTGGATGAAGAAGACGATGGGCATTGAATGGGGCATGGGGTCAGACCGCCCCAACTAAAGCACATCCGCGACAAAAGGAATCGTGAGGGATTCCCTTTTGCTTCGAACTCTGATTCTCCTATTCGGCAGGAGGATTTGTCGATGGCAGTTTCGTATTCGCTTGATTTTCGCCGGGCT
>Ga0105053_10009108_pt1 | contig 12722 bp, 12 predicted proteins | sample BON01_FD_78093 | JGI IMG/M metagenome (GOLD analysis project Ga0105053, IMG submission 78093) | Freshwater microbial communities from Lake Bonney liftoff mats and glacier meltwater in Antarctica - BON-01 | ecosystem: Environmental > Aquatic > Freshwater > Ice > Glacier meltwater | place: Lake...
CTAATCACCCTATTTCTCAACAAATGATCAGCCAAAACAAGTGCTGCCATAGCCTCAACAATAGCTACGGCACGGGGTACAACACATGGATCATGCCTGCCCTTACCCTGAACATTTGCTGCATTGCCTGAAGAATCGAGACTCGCTTGATTCTGCATGATAGTCGCTACAGGTTTAAATGCCACCCTGAATGTAATATTCATTCCGTTAGAGATGCCACCTTGTATCCCACCCGAATAGTTAGTCAGTGTGTAAAAATTGCTATTTTCCTGCCCTTCTAAAGGGGCTATAAAAAGGTCGTTATGCTCAGAACCTCTCATCTCAGAACCGGCAAATCCGGATCCGTAATCAAAACCATGCACAGCATTGATGCTTAACATTGCTTTGCCCAAATCGGCATGCAGTTTGTCAAAAACAGGCTCTCCGAGTCCAACGGGACAGTTTTTTACTAGGCATGAAATTTTTCCGCCAATGGTATCACCTTCTTTTCTGATTCCATCAATCAGTTCAATCATTTGATTTGCAGTAACCGGATCCGCGCAACGTACAATATTACTTTCCCTAATTTCAAGTAATTCTGAAATGGAATTTATAGGAAGTTGTGGAGCTTCGATAGTACCTGCAGCTGAAACATGTGCAAATATTTCAATGCCGGATTGTTGTAATAAAAGTTTAGCCATTGCCCCAGCTGCAACCCGTGCAGCAGTTTCTCTCGCCGAGGATCTGCCACCACCCCTGTGATCACGATGACCATATTTGGCATCGTATGTATAATCTGCATGGGATGGACGATACGCATCTTTGATATGAGAATAATCTTTTGAACGCTGATCTTCATTCGGGATGATCATGGCGATCGGAGTGCCGGTAGTTTTGCCTTCAAACACCCCAGAAAGGATTTGTACAGTATCACTTTCCTTGCGCTGGGTGGTAATCTTCGATTGTCCGGGTTTACGCTTATCGAGCTCCGACTGGATGAAATCCATGTCGACTACCAGATTAGAAGGACAGCCATCGATGACCACACCAATAGCTTCACCATGCGATTCTCCAAAAGTCGTGATGCGGAATATTTGACCGAATGAATTTCCTGCCATTTTGAGTTAAAAGTTAAAAAGTTAAAAGTTAAAAAGTTTAAAAGTTTAAAAGATTAAAAGATTAAAAGATTTCTAAAATAAATATTTAAGTTAAGAATTTGCTTGAAGCATTTATTTCAAAATTCACTATCAATTCTTAATTCTCCACCATTAAGTCAGGTTAAAATTGTGTTTCCTGATGAAACATGCTTATACTCCTTAGGAGGAATGATTCGGTATAATTCTCAAAAAGCAAGTCCCAGCATAAAATATCATTGCTTTGACACCGAAGGTGGTCACATGTTTATAGTAAATTCCATTTAACCTTTTTCCCCACCCCGGAAGGTGGTCGTATGTATTCAAAGTTCCCACATACGACCACCATCGGGGTCGAAATATAAAATCTTTATTGGAAACTAGTCATTCTCCACTCTCAATTCAAACCCGGCTATTTCAAGATGTTTCCAGAAATCAGGATATGATTTTTCAACAACCAAATGATCCTCAATCTCAAGCTCTGGCATAACCAAAGCGAGTGGTGCAAAGGCCATGGCCATTCTATGATCATCGTAAGTTGCTACCCTAATTTTTTTATTCAGATCAAGCCCTGAACAATCCAGTTTATAAGTCTGATTTTTTTCGATCAGTTTTACTCCGATTTTGGCTAATTCAGTTTGAAGTGCATTTACTCGGTCGGTTTCCTTAATCTTCAAAGTCTCTAAACCGGTGAAGGTAGCATCATGCCCCAATGCTGCACAACAAACTATTACTGTTTGTGCCAGATCCGGACATTCTTTAAAATCAAATATCTTTCGCTCTAGTTTCTTTGCTTCCTTCAATAAGTAAACGCCACCATCCTTAAATTGAGAGCTAATGCCAAAGTTAGCCATGATCTCAGCTATCACACTATCTCCCTGCAGACTGTATCCGTTCAATCCCGGAAGGAAGAGACGAGCTTCTTTAGACAATGCAGCAATAGCATACCAGTAAGAAGCCGCACTCCAGTCGGGTTCCACATGGATTACAGACTTATTGAAAGTTTGTTTTGCTATGCTAATCACATTTTCTTTCCAAGTGTGCCTGATTCCGGCTTGTTCCATCATTGCCAGTGTCATCTGCACATAGGGTTTTGATGTTAATTCACCATCGATAACAAGATTCAGCCCAAGTTCAAGTTTCGGAGCTATGAGCAAAAGCGCAGAAATATATTGGCTGCTAATATTACCTTTTATACAAACCTCTTTGGTTTTTTGCTTCAAAAAACCCTTGATTTTTAAAGGTGGAAATCCTTCTTTTTCTGCATATTCAATATCAGCGCCCAACGTTCTTAAAGCATCAACCAGAATTCCGATAGGGCGCTGTTTCATACGTTCAGAGCCGGTTAAGTTTAGTTCAGTTTTCTGCAAGGAGTAAAATGCAGTTAAAAAGCGCATGGCAGTACCTGCCGGACCGATATTAACTATTTTTTTGATATCACCTGACAGAATATTGTTTAAAGTAACGGTATCAGCAGCTTCTGAAATATTTTCTACATGGACAGCACCTTCACTCAATGCTTGCATGATCAATGCGCGGTTACTCTCGCTTTTTGATCCGGTTAGTGGTATAGTACAGTCCAGTTTTTTGTCTGTTGCCGATAGATTTATGCTTGCTGAACTCATTATTATTCAACATTCACTTTGTCATTCATTATTTCAGTTTGCTTTCGGATAGATTCGCTATGGATCAATTCCAGAAGTTTACTTGTAAAATTAAGATCCAGCTTTAAAGCTTTTGCAAATGCGCTGCGTTTGTTCATGATCTGATCCCAGCGGTTTACTTGAAGGATAGTTACTCCATTATCACGTTTGAATTCACCGATTTTTTGAACTACTTGCATTCTTTCGGCTATTTTTTGAATGATCTGATCGTCAATTTTGTCAATACTGGTACGCAAATCAGCCAATTTATCTGTAAATTCTTTGTCTTTGCTCTCGGGCTTACGTAGTGTAAGAAGTTCCATTAATTCTGACAAAGCTGCAGGAGTTAGCTGTTGTTTGGCATCGGTCCATGCAACAGAAGGGTCTAGGTGCGACTCGATCATTAATCCCTGCATATCCAGATCAAGGGCTTTTTGTGCAACATATTGAATCAATTCGCGGTTTCCACAAATATGGCTTGGGTCATTGATGATTGGAAGTTCAGGACATAAAGTTTTTAGCTGAATGGCAAGTTCCCACATTGGTTCATTTCTGAATGCGGTTTTTTCATAAGAGGAGAAACCTCTGTGTATAGCTGCAAGTTTGGTAATTCCTGCATTATTGATACGCTCCAATGCACCTACCCATAACTGAATATCAGGATTAACTGGGTTTTTGACCATCACAGGAATATCAACACCTTTAAGAGCATCTGCAATTTCCTGTACTGTGAATGGATTTACAGTTGAGCGTGCGCCCACCCAAAGGATATCAACACCTGCTGCAAGAGCTTCCTCCACATGTTTTGCATTTGCAACTTCTACTGCAATTGGTAAACCTGTTTCTTCTTTGGCTCTTTTTAACCAGGTTAAGCCAATACTTCCAATGCCTTCAAACTCTCCGGGACGAGTACGCGGTTTCCATATTCCTGCTCTTAACACAGAAACCTTTCCTGTTTTTGCTAGTAAATGGGCCGTGGCCAATAGCTGATCTTCAGTTTCAGCACTGCATGGTCCTGCAATTAATAAAGGCTCATTTTTAGTTTTTACCCAGGTATTTAAGGGCTGTAATTTTAAATTTAGTTTCATTTGTTTAATTTTTGGTCCGGAAAGCTATCCCGAGATTAATTATAGTTTCGTTTTTAATTGTTTTTTTTGAACTTTTGCTTTGAAGGTTAAACCTTGTCGTTTTTCAGATATTCACCCATGATTGTAAAGTTGATGGTATGTTTCAATACCTGACGGATGGCAGAATCATAATCGGCCTGGTTTTTCCATTCTATATCTACATAAAAATTATATTCATTTCGTTTTCCTAGTACCGGCATCGACTGGATTTTGCTCAGATTGATTTTGTGTGAAGCAAAAATATTCAGAACGTCGGCCAGTGATCCAACGGAGTTACCTACCTGAAAACTGAGTGAAGCCTTATTGACTTCAATATTTTCGAGAGGTTTATTTGCAAGGATCAGGAATCGGGTAAAGTTTTTCTTATTAGATTCAATCCTTCTTTCCATTACGTCCAGATCATATAGCTTAGCGGCAAGCAGATTGGCAATGGCTGCCGTATCATTCAGGTTTTCTTCTCTTATTTTTTTGGCACAGGCCGCAGTGTCACTGCTTTCTACTATTTGTAAATGAGGAAATTCTTCGAAAAAGTCGCTGCATTGACGGATGGCAATTGGATGCGACTGAACATGTTTTACATCCTCGAATTTTACACCGGGTAACGCAAGCAAATGAAGTTGTATCGCAAGATAGACCTCGCCAACGATAGAGAAGTTGTATTCTCTAAGCAGGGTGTAGTTAGGAAGAAGACTTCCGGCAATTGAATTCTCAATAGCCATGACCACATAATCTGCCTGTTTATTCTTCAAGACCTCGCAGGTTTTTTTGAATGATTCGCATTCAATGGTCTCTATATCAGTCCCGAAAAATTTAAATGCCGCCTCCTCATGAAATGAAGCCCTTATCCCCTGAATAGCTACTCGTTTTTTCTGCATTTTGTTTTTAAATAAAAAAGTCCCTGCTTGTGGGCAGGGACTTTTTGCTAATGTCTATATTAAGATCTATTGCATATTTTCCCCACTCTTACCTGGATAGTAAAAATAAGCGAAGTAATATGTAGTTAAATTTTTCATTCTTATATTTTCAAATGTAGCACAAAATTTAATTTTGTCAATAGATAAAATAAATTATTTTATTGTTCGACTAAATTATTGCTAAATCTTTGGTTTTGGAGGAATTGGAGACTTGCGAATTTACATAGGCGCTAGGCTCGATAAATTCGTCTTCACTTGGATGATGTGAAGACGAAATCTAATTCCGCTGTGTTAGGTGATTTCGCAAGTCTGGGGGTGACTGTCGAAATTAAATTCCGCTCTGTCCAGTGATTTAGCGAGTTGTGTAATAATCCAGGCTTTCAAATATCTCCTCCTCTGAACAAAAAATGTCATATCCGCATTTGCCAATTTCGCTCAGTAAAGAGAAACTTATTTGGCCGGCATTGTTCTTTTTATCATTCTTCATAATATCCAACAGGCCAGAATAGCTATTTTTAGCCAATTTATAGACCGGGTAAATATTCTTTATGGTCTTTACAATTTCAGAAAGTTCTTCCTCTTTAAGCCCGTTCTTCATTTTAGAAAGGAAAGCTTCACAAATGAAACCGATTGCGATTGCTTCTCCATGTAGCAGGGGAGCCTTATCATTTTTAAGCGAATAACTTTCTACTGCATGACCGATGGTATGTCCATAATTAAGAATTTTTCGTATTCCTTTTTCGAAGGGATCTGCGATCACTACTTTATTCTTAATTTCAATGGAACGGTAGATAATTTCATTACTCAGATCTTTAGGAGCAATTGCTTTAAGTTTTTGGAATAGGGAGACATCATATATGAGTCCGTGTTTAATCACTTCAGCATATCCAGAACGTAGTTCTCTATCACTTAATGTTTTTAAGAATTGGGTATGGATAAAAACAGCTTTTGGCTGTGTAAATGTTCCGATGATATTCTTTACATTTTCCATATCAATTCCTGTTTTGCCACCAACTGATGCATCAACCTGGGATAAAAGTGTTGTAGGTACCTGTACGAAATCAATACCCCGTTTGAATGTAGAAGCGGCAAAACCACCCATATCAGTGATAACTCCACCTCCAAGGTTGATCACAATGCTGTTTCGGTCAGCGCCAAAGTCGAGAAGCATCCTCCATATCCCAATGCAAAAATCAATGTTCTTATTTTCTTCACCCGGAGTAACTTCAATCAGATCAAATTCAATGGACCCTAAAGCTTCCTGAAGAGTCGGCAGACAATTGATTTCTGTATTACTGTCAACCAGAACAAAAACCTTACTATATTTCTTTTTAATTAAAAAAGCAGATAGTTCCTGCAAGCTGTTCTCAAAAAAAACAGAATAACTTATACTCTCAATAGGGTTCATTTAACTTTAATTTTTTGTCCTTTGAATTCAATAATATCACCACTTCTCACTTTCAGCCGTTTGCGGTAATCGACTTCCCCGTTATATTTAACCAATCCTGCTTCCACCACAATTTGTGCTTCACCTCCGCTTTGAACGAGGTTCGTTGCCTTCAACAACTGGATCATTGGAATGAATTCACCTTCTAATTTAAATTCGAGCATGTAGCAAACTTACAAATTTTACCTTTTGTATGTTAATATCTCAATATTTCTACCTTTGTGCAATAAACCAATTATTTTGAAAAGCCGCCCGGCAACAAGCCATAACTTATCATTTGAGAATACAGAGATTGCTTTTCGTGGAAAATCGAATGCAGATCTTATTCGTGCATACTGGTTATTTAAGTTCATCAGTATCAATTTTCTGACGAAGATAGGTCCTCCAATAACCAATGCAGCCTTAAAACTCGGTTTACCCATTAAATCTCTGATTAAAGCTACCATCTTCCGCCAGTTCTGTGGTGGAGAAAGTATTGAGGAATGTGAGCAAACTGTTGCACAGCTGGATGACGGCGATGTGGGGTCTATTCTCGATTATTCGGTTGAGGGAGAAGATGATGAGGAAGTATTTGATCATACGTGTATAGAAATTATGAAAACCATCCGTCATGCGGATGGGGATGATCGTATTCCCTTAACAGTTTTTAAAGTTACCGGTTTGGGTAGGTTTGCTTTACTTGAGAAATTAAATGCCATGCAGCCTCTTGAAGCTGAGGAAAAGTTAGAATTTCAACGAATGAATCAAAGGGTCGATCAGATTTGCGGACTCGCTCATGAGCTGAATGTGAGAGTGATGATTGATGCTGAAGAAAGCTGGATCCAAGATCCAATTGATTCAATGGCTCTTGAAATGATGCGTAGATATAATCAGGAGCAGGCAATTGTTTTTAATACCTATCAGCTTTACAGGAGGGATAAATTAGCCTCATTGGAAGCAGATATTATGAAAGCAGTTTCAGAACAGTTTATTGCAGGTGCCAAGCTGGTGAGGGGTGCATATATGGAAAAGGAACGTGTCCGTGCTGAGGAATTGGCTTATATTTCTCCGATACATTCCGACAAGGAATCTACAGACAATGATTACAATGAGGCCTTAAAATTCTGTATCAGTAAAATTGAGGCTGTATCCTTTGTTGCAGGTACTCATAATGAGTTTAGCTGTGAAATTCTGGCTGAATTGGTCAACAAAAATGGGATTCCGCATGATCATGAGCATGTTTACTTTTCCCAATTGCTTGGGATGAGTGATAATTTAAGTTTTAACCTTGGTGCTGCAGGATACAATGTGGCTAAATATGTTCCTTACGGACCAGTAAAGGCAGTTATGCCTTATCTATTCAGAAGGGCTGAAGAGAATACATCAGTTGCCGGGCAGATTGGAAGAGAGCTTCGGTTGATCTCTGCTGAAAAGAAACGGCGTAAACTTAAATAAAATCAGAATTTTTCTTTCCCGCGTAGCAGATCCCAGAAGAGTATAAAATCTGAGGCGAGGCTATAGGAGGGGTATTTAAATGTAGCAGGTTTATTCTTTTCAAAAAAGAAATGCCCTAGCCATGCAAACCCATACCCAACAAAAGGGATCAAAATCAGGAATCTTGCATCCTGAAAATATATTGAAACAGGAATCAAAAGTATTACAAGGGCAGTCCCTATAAAATGGAGTATCCTGCTGGTTGAATTAAGGTGTTCCTTTAAATAGAATGGGTAAAATTCTTTGAGTGAATTGATTCGTTTTTCTTCCATAACCTAAATTAAGGATTTTAATTGCTTATCTCTTTAATAAACCTGAAGAATATAAATAACTTTCCAGTGTTTCTTCTGGAGTCAAAAGGTGGGTTTTTAGTCCCAGCATTTCGGCTGTTTTCAAATGCTGCGGACTGTCGTCAATGAAAAGAGTCTCTTTTGGATTAAGATTGTTTTCATGCATCACAGATTCAAATATATCGGTATTTGGTTTCCTCATTTTCATGAGATGTGAGTAATAATCTTTTTCGAAAAATATAGCATTAGATTCTACATGATGTTCCCTCTGCAGATAATCCATAATCCATTTATAATGAATCTCATTATTATTACTGAGCAGGAATGTTCTGTATTTTTCTTTTACTTTCAAAAGTAGTTCATGATTTGGCTCAGGTACACCAATCAGCAAAGAATTCCATGCATGGTCAATCTCTGCATCGCTCAGTGTTTGGATTCCGGTAACTTGACGAATCCCATCTCTGAATTCAGAAGAGGAGATTAGGCCTTGTTCAAACTGGTCAAACAATGAATCGTGACCTTTATGTGAGAAGAAATGCTCAATATTTTTGACCCCAAGATCAGTAAAACTATGCTGAGCCTTGAGGAAGTCTATTGTGAAAATTACATTGCCGTAATCAAAAATTATATTTCTAATCTTATTCATATATTTAGTGCAGTATATTATAATTTTATCTTTTTTAAAAGACAAAGTTTTTTTATTTTTTGTCCCTGCCAAATCTACTAAATGACATTTATTCCGAATAGCTATTCAATTATTCTGATAATCTGTGGCCTTTTTGCACTTTACATGTGTGTCAGGATTTTCCGCAGATATGAGATAGTTGTCCGCTGGTTTGGTTTTATGATGCTAGCTCAAGCAATTTGGGCGCTAAGTTATGGATTAGAACTTTCAAGTACTAGTCTTGAGCAGATGTTATTCTGGATAGATGTGGAATATCTTGGAATAGCCTTCCTACCGGTATGCTGGTTATTATTCCTTTTGAAATTTACAGGAAAGGATAAGTGGATGAACAGCACCTATTTTTACCTTGTATTTGTACTTCCTGTGATCACTCTTCTGATGGTTTGGACCAATAAGTACCATCACCTGCATTATATAAACGTAAGTGTTGATCATTCGGGTTCTTTCCCCTTATTAAGTCTAGAAACAGGACCCTGGTATATTGTGCACACTGTTTATTTTTACATATTACTCATTTGGGGGGTAATCCTGCTGGTTGATAAATACCGGAAGTCTGATCAGGTTTTCAAGAAACAAAATCTAATCATTCTGATCGCAGTATTCATTCCTTGGGTTGCAAATATTTTGTATTTGTTTGGTTACCGGCCACTTGGTCATATTGATAGCACGCCATTTGCTTTTATAGCTACAATGCTATTTTTGAGTATCGGACTCGTTCGGTTCAGATTGCTAGATATCATCCCTATAGCTAGGGAGAAGGTTATTGAGGCGATGAACGAAGGGCTGATCGTTACTGATAATCAGGACCGGGTTGTAGATTTGAATCAGGAAATCAGAAAGATTTTATCAATTGATGAAAAAAAGATTATTGGTAAACGACTTGAGTTATTCCTTCCTGATCAAGCTGAATTGTATGAACTGATTAAAGCCCGAAAGGGAGGGCAATTACAGGTGAAACTTGTGAATTCGGCAGTTTTTCTGGAGGCAAGTCTCACTCCATTGTTTGAAAATCAGAATGCATATAGTGGATTAATCATACTGATAAGAGACATTACAAAACGCGTTGAAATTGAAAATCAAGTACGATTACAGTCGGAGCAGCTATTAGGAATGAACAAACTGAAAGACCGGCTTTTCTCAATTATTGCTCATGATCTTAGGGGGCCACTAATCAATTTAAATGATATTATTAAAATGCTCAATGAAGGTATGATTACTGAGGAAGAGTTTAAATCGTTTGTTCCTCAGTTATCAAAGAATATTGGTTTTACAACAGGTTTACTTGAGAATCTTCTGTTCTGGTCGAGAAGTCAACTTCAAGGTGAGGTCGTAAAACCTATTTATTTTAATTTGAAAGAAGTTAGTGTTAATATAATCAATCTTTTTGAGAACACAATTCAGGAGAAGGAGATCTTAATAGAAAACAAAATTCAATTGACTTGTAAGGTTTATGCGGATAAGGATATGATTCAGCTGGTCGTCAGAAATCTGATATCCAATGCAGTGAAATTCTCAAAACGTGGTGGTATAATCAAGCTTAGTACGGCTATTGAGTCAAATAATACGATTCTTTGTGTCACAGATAGTGGAGTTGGAATCTCTGAAGCCGACCAGAAGAAACTATTTGAATTGGAGACATTTACTACCAGAGGTACTGATAATGAGCAGGGTACAGGTCTTGGTCTGCTCCTATGCAAAGATTTTATTGAAAAGAACGGCGGGACTATTTGGGTGGAAAGTGAATTGGGAAAAGGGAGTAAATTCTGTGTAAGTATTCCTAATGTTAATTGGTAAACTCCGAAAGCTTGACAATAAAAATATGAGACTACATCTTTTTCTATTTTTGTGTATTCTGTTTTTAAGCGAAATCCTCAGTGCTAATCTTTAAATAAAATGCATCAGTTTTTCGGGTAATTAATTTCTGGATATGGCCTTAATTATCGTACTCTTCGGACTTCTTCTTCTGCTTGTTCTTATCGTCAAAAAAATAAGTCCGATGATGGCCTTACTGATTGTATCCATCATCACCGGCTTACTGCTAGGAATGTCTCCGGCAAAATTAATGACAACCATTTCAACTGGTATAGGCAGTACATTGGGAAGTATGGTGATGGTACTCGCTCTAGGTGCCATGATGGGGAAATTAATCGAAGAAACCGGTTCTTCTAAAAAAATTGTTTTTATACTAATCCGTCTTTTCGGGATTAAGAATATTCAATGGGCAATATTATTAACGGGTTTACTGGTAGGTATTCCTTTATTTTATAATGCGGGTGTTGTGTTGCTGGTTCCTCTGATATTTGCCATAGCTTCAACTACACGTTTGCCCATATTGTACCTTGCTTTGCCTATGGCGGCTTCGTTATCAATTACTCATGGATTGCTTCCTCCACATCCGGGTCCCTTGGCTATAGCCTCTATATTTAAGGCCGATATAGGCATAATTCTTATTTATGGGTTAATACTCAGTGTTCCTATTGCCATTGCCGGAGGAATAATCTTACCAAGGATTATTCTGAAAAATAATTTGCAAAGTAATAGCTCGATTGAATTTTTACCCGAAGAAGAAGAGCTTCTGCCATCTGGATTTAGAAGCTTTATTACAGCACTGCTTCCGGTGCTCTTAATAATTGTAGGTACGGCTGGCAATTTTTTCAATCGCTTGGAAGCCATTAAACCACTATTCGTTTTTCTTTCAGATCCTACAGTCGCCTTGCTGACAGCGGTATTCGTTACCATAATAGTCCTCAAGATTCCAATAGGCAAGGCTATGGATTATTGCGCAGAAGGGGTTAAAAGCATTGCCATGATTATCCTAATAATTGCAGCTGGCGGCGCCTTCAAACAAGTATTGATTGATAGCGGGGTGGGAGAAACAGTAAAAGAGATTTCCTCAACATTTGATCTTTCACCTTTATTTTTAGCCTGGCTCATCACTGCTTTACTTCGTGTTACCTTGGGTTCGGCTACCGTTGCCGGACTAACAGCAGCAGGAATAGCGTTGCCATTAGCCGGGAATGGGGTATCGGTAGAATTAATGGTGCTTTCTATAGGTGCCGGAAGTCTAATGTTTTCTCATGTAAACGATACCGGATTCTGGATGTTTAAGGAATATTTTAACCTTAGTTTAAAACAGACCTTTGGCACCTGGACAATTATGGAAAGTTTAGTCTCGCTCCTTGGTTTGCTTGGAGTGCTTTTGATAAATCAATTTTTATAAGATTTTTTCATGGTTTGTAGCCTTCATTTTTTTTAGGTAGGATTAATTTGGTCTTATATCAATTCATTTTATTTTCAAGGTTAGATCAAATTCAAATATTTGCAAAAATCTATTTTAGAATCCCAAAGCATTTCCGTAAAATTGCATCCGCCTTCGCTAAGGCTACGGCGGACAAGTCCTGCGCCCATAGCTCAGTTGGTTAGAGTAGAAGACTCATAATCTTTTGGTCCCTGGTTCGAGCCCAGGTGGGCGCACTAAAGCAATCCGAAAGGATTGCTTTTTTTGCGTCTACCTGGGCGAGAAGCCTGTCCCGACTTTAGGAGGGAACTCCAGGTGGGCGCACGAAAAAAGGCAACTCGTAAAGTTTCTTTTTTTATGACATACCTGGGCGAGAAGCCTGTCCCGACTTTAGGAGGGAACTCTAGGTTGGGTGGTATGGTATAATTCCGAAAGGATTGCTTTTTTTGCGTCCCCCTGGGCTAGAAGCCTTTTCCGGCCTTAGGTGGAAACTTGATTTGGCACAAAAAGCAACCAAGCCCAAATGGAAAGGAAATATATTCCAGAACGGAATGCGCAAAATTTAAGCGCAAAATTTATAATGCTTATAATTTACTAGAATAATGAATACCATAAATTTACCTCCAAAACATCTTTTATTAGTCCTTGCCATTGTGGTGATTTGGGGTGTCAATTTCGTTGCAGTTTATATCGGACTGAAAAGTTTTCCTCCTTTCCTGTTAAGTGCTCTTCGATTTGGCCTTTCAGCTCTGCCTTGGGTTTTCTTTATACCCAGACCTAAAGCTCCGATAAA
>Ga0105053_10009115_pt1 | contig 12714 bp, 9 predicted proteins | sample BON01_FD_78093 | JGI IMG/M metagenome (GOLD analysis project Ga0105053, IMG submission 78093) | Freshwater microbial communities from Lake Bonney liftoff mats and glacier meltwater in Antarctica - BON-01 | ecosystem: Environmental > Aquatic > Freshwater > Ice > Glacier meltwater | place: Lake...
AAAAAAAAAAAAAAAAAAATTTTTTTTTTTTTTAAAAAAAAAAAAAAAAAAAAAAAAAAAAAGTGAAACGGCCTAATCATGAATGTTCTTGAAGAAGAAGCTAAAGATGAAAACTGCGATGCTGCTACTGAATCAAACTTAAGATACTGTGTTCCAAATAAATCAAATTTAAGTTACTGCGATTCGTTTCTAGGAGACAAAGGATGTAGTGAATTAATGCGGGATTTTTCCTTTTCGCTGATTACCAACCTAGACTTGCGTGGAAACAATATTGGATTTGAAGGAATTCGTTGCATTGCCGACATGCTTCACACGAATAAAACAATTCAAATTCTTTCACTGGAATGGAACGTTATTGGAAGCAACGATGCAGGGGTTGGACTGCTAGCTGCCTGTCTCGAAGTGAACTCGACATTAAAGGAATTGGATATCAGAAATAACCGTATTGGACCTGAGGGAGCTTCAGCTGTAGCGCGTGCAATGAAATCCAATACGGGTTTGTGTTCGATTGATATTAGGTGGAATGAGATCGGTACGAAGGGCGGGAACGCGTTTTTACAATCGCTACTCAACAGCAACAAAACTCTTTGTGTATTGAAATTATGCGGGAATGGAGTGAGTTTGAATTGTGAAAATCAGATCAATGAATTTTTAGATCGGAATGAAAATCCTGGGATTGCTCTTTCAAGAAGTAACGCCAAAATGGAATCAATAAAGCAGAAGGCACGCAACGAAGAAGTTGAAAATGTTCATCGGTTGAAAAATACGAATGAAGCCTCTTATTCGTTGCTCAAGAATGTGGATGTACTAAAATCTAATAATACATCCATCCTAGATGAAGATATAAATGAGGCGATTCATGCTGAGAGAATCATAGCAATGGAATTAACAGTGAGAGATCGTGACGTATTGATCCGTACAGCCAACGATGATATTGAACTAAAAGACAAGATGATAGAAGGACTTCAAGAAGAGTTGAGATTGAAACTAAATCACATCGATAGTCTTTGCACCGAAAAGAAAACCTTGCAAAGCAAGATCGTGGCTCAGGAATCGTCACTCAAAGACAATGAATGTCAGATGAAGCAACTCAATACAAAACTCCAAGCGACCGAAGAAAATTTGTCCAATCGCGACATTGCTTTTGATTTGTCAACTAATGAAATCAAAACCATGCAATTTGAACTTCAACAAACAAAGAATTTCATCGTTGGTCTAAAGACATCTTTGGAATCTTCGCAGATAGAAAAGGCTAAAGTGTTTAACTTGCTCGAAGTGGAAAAAGCTAACAATTCAAAATTGTCTGAGAAATTGTTGCGGGAGGAATTAGCTCATGAAAATAAAATCGACGAGCTCATAAATACTTCGCAATCCAAGTTGGCTGAAGTTGAAAGCCGTTTGAAAAATGAGATTGAGATGAGAGCCCACGACGTTAGAAATTTCAAAAGAGAACATGAAGCTGCAATATCTGAAAAAGCCAAACAACACGCACTTCATGTTACGAAACTCCAAGATGATTTTGAAGGACAGAAGGGAATTCTACAAAAACAGCATTTGGACTACATTCAAGACTTGGAAGAGAAACATCAATTGGAACTTGCGACATTGAATACAAAACATCATCTAGAATTGGACCGTGAATGTATTCTAGCCGCAGAACAGGCAGTGGAATCTGCTTTGGATTCTGCGGTGAAATCAGCTGTCACAATGGCAGTTCAAGATATGGAAGTTGAGCATAAACATGCTTTATGGAAACATGAGCAATCAATCCAGCAAAAGTACAAGGATGAAATGGAATTAAAGTACATTCTATGGCAAAAAGAGCGAGATAGACTCGAAGGCGAAATCAAAACACATAAAAACAGGAATTCTGATTTGAAGCAACAACACGAAGACGAAATGAACAAACTCCAAGATCATATTCAAGCATTTTTCGTAAAATGAATTTCAAAATACGTATATTTATTTACCAATCGTTTTTTTGATAATCCATGGTGCACATATCCCTGAACCAAAGTAGCTCATTCCAATCTTTCTTTCTTCTTCGTAGCGGGTTAAAGTTAGTCCACCAACGGGGGACGACAGCCAGTATAGATGTTTTATCACTATAAATATTATCATGAGATTCGTCTAAAATTGACGTGGCTATGGTGCGAGGAAAATCTTTAGTAGCTTGTATCACAAGATCCCTCACGCGAGATCTCTCCCGTACTAAAACATTCAATTGCTGTTGATCGATCAAAAGAAGTCGATACACTCCAATCGTAGACCGTGTTGACGACATGAACTCTTCATACAGCCGGAGTACGATCCATAGGTATATAAGTAGTGGAATAGCATAGACATTCAGCGCCACAAGTAGAAAGACAACAAATAGAAACGAAAACATCATTTTCGTTTCTGCGATGCTGTCAACCCATCCAATTCCTTTGATTAAAAGTTCTTTTTCTTTCTTGCGTAGGAAATACCACATAGGAATCCACAAGAGAAGTCCTGGGGTAATTACAACAAGCATGCAACAAGAAAGAAAAACTCGATAGATGATTATATTCACACACCTAAACACCGAAGGGCGTTTGGTTGAATCATTTTCCATCCTGAGTATCCGCTGGTCTTTCAGCTTGGCCGCATCTAACAAACTTTGGTAGTCTTCTAAAGCCTTGTTTAAAGCATCGTGACTTCCGACCTCAAGAATAGTTGTCCATCCTTTGAGCAAGTACATGTATGTCGATAAACTCATTGCTGTTCCCATAGGCCGATGGATTCTAGCAGCAGTGATTGCGCGACGAATGACATCCCATGAAGTAGCGTTGAGAATGTTGTCGTGAAAAGTTGTCTCCAGAAGTTGGACTATCTGTTTCGCGGCAAGTTTTCGGTCAGGTATTTCCAGCCATTCTTTTCCAATTTGAATTTTTGGCAAGAATCGAACAAGAGCGTCAGATCGAAACCGTTCACGATGAGTCCACAGAAGAACTGTTGGAGCGATGTTAATTTTGAAATCAGAATTACCGTTTTTTACCGCCCTGTCGACTGTTTCAAGTGCGATATGCCCAACACCATCTTTAAATTTCTCTGGATGAGGTTGAAAATTGCACATTCCTTCAGGAGAGAATCCAATCCAATCTCCGTTGCCCAAAGACGAGTAAACTTTAGCAAACATGTCTTTGTTAAAACCCATCGCATTCTCTCCATGTTCTTGTCTTCGGTACACAGGTACAGCAGCCGACATTCGAATTAACGTGCCGACAAATGGAATATCCCAAAGTGTGCACTTAGCACAGAACCGAATCACATGGGGGCACGTAGCCATCAACACGATGGCATCACCAAGACTATTTCCGTGATTAAAACACAATAAAGTAGCTTGTCCCTTTTCAGGAAGATTGTGCACGTTACGCACCTCCAATGTTGCATAAAATATATGACTGCATATTTTAAAAAGCAATCGTACCACGTGGTAAAACCCGTTCATCGCCTAGATCTAACAAGGGGCTATCCGCAGAATATAACGGTTAGATGGAGCTGCCTCGTGGATATATGCATGTTCATTCTGCATCGCATAAAAAACTGCAGGTTTGTCTGTTTTTTAACTTGTATGCTGCCGTGGCTTTCTTTGTATTGGAAGTATACGTTCTTCAATACAAACTTCGCACCTACGAAATGGGCATTTTCAGTTCTGTTTTATCTCCCATGACCTTTTCTGTATGGGCTCTTTCTGAGATATTTAGGTTGTGGTTTGGATATGTTGGTAACTTACAGGAGAAATTGCCACAACTTTCTGTATTCGCTCTTTTGTCATTCTTTCCTCAACTTCCTTGTTTGGTGTATTTGACCTATCTTCAGGAGATTGGACTGCCCTTTGAAGCTGTTATGGGCACTTGTTTGATTATTATTACTTGCGCAGAATTATCGTTTTCATATTTCTCACTCCAAGGCTTCGTACAGAAACAGACACAGACTTATTTCCGTTTGATGGATGATGATTACTTTGAACCCATCGGGACTTATTGAACTTTTTATAAATAAAATTATGTATTTACAACTTTTGAAAGTGGATGGATAAATTCCAAGAGTATCAATGCAGCGTTGCAAAAGTCGTTTTTAGAAACTGAAGAAGAGACTGCTGATGTATCGTCGTAGAGTTTACATATTCTTTGTCTCGATATATCTCCTCCGATTAACTGTGAAACGAAGGGGAAGGCTGGACAGACTTTCTTCGCTGGCTTTTTATTGGCTAATTTCTTATTGATTTGTTCGCCAGGAATCGTGGTGCTTTGAAGAGTCTTGTTCAGAACCACCGTTTGGTGTTGCAGCAAGCTCATGTATTTTTGAAAATTCAAAGTATGAGCGTATTCCACCCATGCTCGTTGATCTACGGCGTGGGTGGCGAGATATTTCGAAAACAAAACATTTGAAGAATGAAAATTATCAAATGCTTCTGCAGGGGTGCGCAAGTGACCGGAACATAGCAGATTCGTGTACCATTTTGAAAGCTTTTGACTTGTTTCGCATAATAACCAGTTTTCACAATCTACATGTTCTAACCATCTATAAAGAACATAAGGATGATTCAGTCCTGCTTTGTCAGCCACTTGCTTGTTTGAAAGCCGCAATTTTTGCATACATGCAATTGTTTGAAGACGAATTCGAACTTGAGAGAATGAAATTTCAGACGAAGGTTGCAATATGGACACGCTACCCTCACATTGTTTTACCCAATAACGAAGAGCCTTGCTTGCCAACTTGCTTTCAAGTTTATTTTCTTCGATTCCTTGCAACCAATTCTTTAGACAATTATGAAGACATAGAAGTGCTTCCAATTCTGCAAGACTGAGATCTTTCTCCTCCATCAAATCCTCCACTTTTCCTCGTATGTCATTGTCATCAGCTTGACCATCATAATCCGCCTGAGATTTTACACGAGATCGTTTCATAGTCGTGTTTATACTATTCGAATCCAGCGAAACGGTATCAGCCTTACAGATTGTTGTTTTCTTTTCATTCACAGTTGGGTCATCTGGGAAAATATGTGATTTTGAAATGGGGATAATATTCGGATGGGATGTGTCGATTTCCTTCGAAGTTACTGCATATCGAGACTGAAACGCAGTGATTATTCGAAACCGCAATTTGAATTTTTTGCCTGCTTGGAAATCTGGGATATACCTGTAGAGTCTAAATTTCAGCATCAACGATCCAATTTTCAAATCGATCCTTGGTTCATCCGTATTGATGAATTTGTAAATGACGTTTTTCGAATTAATTATTCCGATTTCAATTTGAAAATACCCTGTTTTTTGTGGTGTTTCCCCCTCTATTTTCAGATGCACTTGCCAATATGGAGGATCTCCTTGAGAGGAATCTATACAATTAGGTTGTCCCAACATCCGGAGAAAGTACTTCGGAGGCTCAGGAACCTGAGGGAGAGTAGAATCAAGTAATTGTTTAACACCTGCTTTTGTTGCTTTCATTTGTTCACTTTTGGATTTTTCAATTCGCTCGATAATGTTTGTCCGATTGAATTTCTCCGAAGATCGTGAATCCTTCCGCATTTCTGACGAACGGATCGCCTCCATTTTACGAAACTCTTTCACTTCTTGCAGCATATGTTGGTGACTATAAAAGGAGTTTGCTTGCGGCAGCATAGGCTTGATGGAAGAAGACAAATTAAGTGGTGGAGATACTTTTCCAACAGATATAGGCTGCGATCTACATTGTCTATAAAGCGAATCAGGTATCGCGCGTAACCGAAAGGAAATTATGAACGAGGTTCCTTGTTCTTGGCCAAAATATGGATTAGAGAGGATAAAAGAGCATGTCATAGTAGATAGAGCATCAGCATGTGTAGTGTATTGCACAGGATACACAGCTTCTGCCTCATAATGGCTAATAAACTTATCCAATAACGAGGAGGCGACCTGTTCCATCGGTTGAGAATCGGGTTTACATCTCCATATATCGACTTGAATACATGTTTGTGCACATGTTTTAATATTGAGTTTAAGAGCATCGCTTGCTTCAATGTTTTCAAGACGTAGCGATGCTTGAACGCTAAGACGCCCAGGTTCGATGTTTCTAGTAGACAAGGCAGTTAAGCGTAGAAACGGTCCAGATGAATCGCTGATTGCTTGTGGCACTAATTGGTTGTTTTCAACCTGCCTTATTTTAAGAATAGCTACTGCCTTTTTGTCTGAAGTTCGATGGGAGTGAGACGAAGGAAAGATACTCGAAACAGAATCAATAATTTCACTATCAACCTTCTGTGCGTGTGATCTTGTTTGGGCTACAGATCTGGTACCAACATGCTGTGATATTTTAAGCCAGTTCTTTCCGTACATCCTTAACCCAGCGAGGAAAAGATGCTGTTCATCGACTTCCCATCTACCTCGACGATCCTCTTGATTCGCTTCAATATCATCTTCATTAGGTGACATGGTCAACGGTCTTCTGAATCTCATGAGTTTTCCTGCCAGCTGACTCTTAATATTGCCCACCCAGGTGAACCGCTGTTTTGTAGTACCTAGAATTTTTTTAAAAACCAAATGGACGTCCATTTTTAAATGCTTTATTCGTGGCTACATCATGAATGTTGTTTGAAGGTGATATTGTTGTTATCAAGTTGAGGGATGCAATTAAATTATTCATTTGCCATGCAATGAATGATTTCTAATGATGTTCTTCTGAGTACCTCATGGATCGCCACCGGATTTTTTCTTCCAACTCAATACTTCGGAGGGTTTCACTGTACTTGATTTTAAAAGAGGTCCCTAAATGAATATTTATATATATATTTATTAGTGCATATTTTGCTGCACCCACTCATTTGAATAGACAGTTGAGAGATCATGAATCCCCAAGTCCGGCATGATAGCAACAATGCACGCCGGTCCGTTTTCAATGCTGTTTGCAAACTCAAGAGCCAATGCTACGTTGAGTGCACTTCTTCTTCCACAAAGTAACCCCTCCCTCTTCGTCAACATATGTGCAACTTGAACAACTTTCTCATCTGAGATTCTGTTCTTTGAATATACCCTGGATAATTCTGTTGTAAACAATTTAGAGTTTTGTTGAGGAACTGCGTGCAGTAACCGAACGTTTTCCGACAGAGATTGCTGACACAATATTGAAGGATCTTCAGCAACAACGTGTGAAAGTGCTCCATATGTTTGGTCCATCAACTCTGTTGCCAATGTGTCGTTTTGAATGGATTTCATCAAATGGCAAATGTTAGTGTAAGGAGAGATGTCTATTTCAGACAAATCTCTTAGGATAGTCGCCCCGTATGCATGACACATGTCGATTTGCGATTTGTATATGTCGTTTGACATACGAGAAACATCGATAACACATTCCACATTGTTGATTCCAGCAAACATGGCACAGGAACACATATGAAGAGCATTGTCACATATTATTTTTTTCTGGAAATCAGGATCTTTTCTTAAGCGTTGCATTGCAGTACTCATCAATCGATCGGATGCAGAGAACGCAGGATTAAAGAACTCAATCTTTCCTAAAACACGAACTCCGATGGAAGCAGCAAATGCCCCTCCATCAGGAAGAAGATGAGTCAACTCTGCCAATGGTGTATCTCCAACAAGATCGCGGTAAAGAGGGAATGCTGATGGTACCGGATCACGTGTAGGAAGTTTCAACAATTCAATATTGTTACTGTGCAGATACTCTGGTGAGTAAACCTTTGAAAGATACTTGGCTCCACCGTCAGGTAAAATGGTCACAACAATTCCTTCTTCCAATTGAGAAGCAATCGAGACTGCAGCAAAAACGTTTAATCCGGAGCTTCCACCAGCACATAATCCTTCTGATCGAGCCAATAGGTGACACATGGAGAAAGCTTGTTGATCGGTCACTTGTACAACTTTGTCAATATACGACAGGTTCATTGCTCCTGGAATACTTTTCTTGCCAACTCCTTCGACAAGAAAGCTACTTCCCTTTCCATGATTCCCATTGTTCTCAACAGCTTCGGCGAATATTGACCCCACTGGATCAGCCAAGACAATTTGAATTGACGATTCCCGGCTTTTCAAACACTCCGCGATTCCTGTAATGGTACCTCCAGTAGAACCAGCAGCAACAACATGGGTAACAGCCCCTGAAGTTTGCTTCCATATTTCATCACCAGTACTGAGCTCATGAGCTTGAGGATTAAGTAGGTTATCGTATTGATCCATGTCAAACCAACCTCTCTCCAATGCCCAATCACGAGCAGCACTCATGTATCCACTATCATCACAGACTGTCACTTCTGAACCGTATGCAGCAATAGCTTCTTGTTTCTCTCTGCTGCACTTCTCACTCGTCGTCACAACACACTTGTATCCTTTGGCAGCGCAAAATAGAGCTGTTGCGGCACCTGTGTTTCCAGAAGAAGCAGCTACAACAGTAGCTCCGGATTTCAGTACTCCATCAATCTCTGCACTTTCAATAATGTGCTTTGCAATACGGTCTTTGATAGAAAAGCCTGGGTTCAAAAACTCTGGTTTGGCATAAAGCTTCACCCCAGGCTTGCAGTTAGGCACAAGATGAGTGAGATCGATCAAGGGGGTGTCTCCAACAAAGTCACTGTATTTCAATCGGAGAGGTCCATTGAGAGCAGTCTCTGTCTCTGGACACTCTGTTTGGTTGTTGATGCATGGAACTTGATTCGGTTTGAATCGGTCTCCTGCGACTTCAGGCGAATCCTTGTATTGGTTTGACTCTTCTTCGTATCTCGCTACTTCAGGTGAATGTTTGAAGAAACCATGTTCAGCTGCCTTTCTTCGTGCTCCATATTGCCTGGAAGCCATTTACGTTTTACTTTTCAAGTATTCGATCGATGAAACCAACTGGAAGTTCGAAAATAACTTAACAGTCGTTACCGTAAATTGCTAGCCTTCGAAGCAAAAGCGACTCCTTATAATTCTATTGAATCATATAATACACCATTAAGACCATCAACGCGATGAAATGCTTCTAAAAATCGGTAAAAGCATCAATCGGGGGCTATCCCAAAACTTGTTATCGCCGATAAGAATACCGAACTGACTTGACTGTCAGTTAGTTTCAGGCTGGTACATGAATTCATAAGTGTTTCAAGATTGTGCCTGGCTGTGGAACATGTATGTAATTTGCGGTTTTATAACTCTGAGCAATTTATGAACATATGATTTAATCTGATATATTCCATGTAGCAATCGGCATTTCAAAATCATGTCGACCTCTAGAGATAATTTCCAAGTTCAACCCTGTGCGTCCGCCGCGTCGTACGGACCTTTTAAAAATAAGATAATTTGATGTTTTAAGTTGAACTGAAACTCTTGAAACTGTTTTATATAAAATGATCATGTGCGGTGGATCTGTAGCCGCAATAAGCCGCTTGAATCTTGAAATAGTTTCCCAGGGTTTATAGAGAGACATTTCCCGTCGCTTAGGAATTATTTTCGTTACCGGTAATCTTTGATGTCAAAGTCACACGTGGATGTATACCGCAGATCATTGTATTGCTATAAATAGCTGTAGAACTAGATTTTAAAGCCATTTTTAATCCATTGTGAGAAATGTAACAAAAAGTAAGATTTAATATGCATGCTAATTTACAATTCATTCAGAGACGAAATGAGTCACTGGTCGCAAATCCTTGAGTCCAATTTCATAGAACAGTCGCATACCAAATGCGAGTAAATTTAAAACGAGAGAAAGTTTGACATATAATGCATGTCGGTAGTGCTCAGTCTCGTGAACGATAATGACTCCTTCGAGAAGCAAATAAAAGGCAATTACATGCGAATACAATACCCCCGAATGCCAAGGAGTCGGTAAAAATTCAGATCCGGCGTGCTCAGAGAGCAAATAATTAATTTCTAACACCGTGATCAGCATCAATAAAAATCCATAAATGAGAGACACATAAATCTTGTACGCTCCTTTTTTGAATTTAACATCCGGTTCGTCACAAGTTTGCGAAAAATTTGACATATCAACAGAGCTAGCACTATTTGGGCTTCTATTCGTTCTGGATCCCACACTACTGGTAAGAGAAGCTCCACTATGCTGCCTTCGTGATCGGAAGGACACATCATTCCTCGACATGAAATAACCGTCAAAACGCAGTTCTACTGTCGCATGGCGTCGCGGTCCCCGCACTATGAAGCAACTTTGTTCAAAAGATGTTCCCAGAAGGAGGCGGTAGGTTTTTCAACGTCCGTAGCAAGATATGAAATATTTCCGTCAACATTTTGCATTTCAATCGCAAAGATTCCTTCCATTCGACTGAGTGTAGTCTAGATAAAACAATTCATCAACTTGGGCTAGAGGTCACTGGTTTTCAACTTACTTGTAAATCCAACAAAACTGTTTTATATTCTGCTTTACGAGTTTGCTTCATAAGTCGTAGCTCTGAAGAAGGTACTCTTAATATTGAATTCTCAATGAACCTTGCGTCAAGTCTGACTACACAACTTTGATTGCCATCGCTGAAAATCACCTGCAGCAAATAGCCGTCCTCGCTATTTTTAAATTTAACCGTATCAGTAATTGCACCTTTCACAAAAGCCACTTGATTGGGTCGTAGTTCCCGAATATATAAATACTGCTTGGACTGCTGTGACGATTCTTGGTTCTTGGTCTTGAGCTGCAGCTTCTTTTCGAGGGCAAGTTTTTTCTTCCATTGGTAATCTGGAATGTCGGTTATTTTACTGAGAGGTTTAGAAATAGTTGCATCTCCAATTTGTTCAATCCAAGGCTTTGAATTTGTGGTGATTTGTTTGAACGAAGGTCGATCAATCGTTTGTCTGTGAATGGTTAGCTCGGCTGATTTCTCGTCACTGTTTTTAATTTCGGCTGATTTCTCTTCACTTTTTGGAATTTCGAATGATTTGTTTTCGCTGTTTTTAATTTCGGCATAACCTCCGTATACAGTTGTATTTCCCGGTCTCAATAAAAGCATCCCTCGTTTAACCACCCCATCTTTGACGGATAGTTTTTCCCCGACGGTGCCGCGTAATGTCTGAATGTGAACGACTTCTAATGCTAGAATATCAGTTACCCCGTCAGTTAATAGAACTTTCAAGGTTCGATAATTCGAAAACTTCTTCGTCGTTTTCTTACCGCATTTCGCACCTACTTGTTCTTCTTCTTCATTATTCAAAGGCAACGATACATCAACAGACATCAACACCTGATGAATTAAATTTAAATGACTCGCTGTATGAATTAGGAACTTACCTGCAGAAAAATTTCACCGTTAAGAACCTGGTCATGAAGCTGCTTTACGTTTTCAGGAAGCGACCCCCTTTCTACGATGTCACGAAGGTCATGGGTCAAAGTTAGTCGTAATTGTTCTTCAGGTGGCAGGGTAACCAATCGGGATGACCTGATATTCAATCAATAACCATGTGCCAGATCATCAGTCTACCTACCATGAAGAGGTCACGTCAAGTCCACAATACATCCAACAATCGATTTTTCAAATTGCACGCAAATTTTTACTCACTGGGTAGACCATAGACGGCGATTTTAATGAGGGGCTTTCGCTTTATTAATAGTTTTACGCAATCCAGGAAAGTGCCCACCCTTTACTTCTTGTTCATATAAATACCAGACTCGGTGTAGAAGGTATCTACCAGACTCGGTGTATAGAACCAACATTTGATGTATTTGATTCCCTTGATTGAGCCATATATTAATTAATAAGAAACCATTCCAATAAATTTTTGAGCTATAAATAGACAAGTTGCATAATTTAAAGATGGAATCTGAGTGAATTTCCATGGGAAAGTAGCTGCTTAAGCATCCCAGGTGTTCTATTGTCTGTGGATGCTATTTCATATTGATAAATCACGGATCCATTAACAGGGACAAATTTAGGGATATGATTCACCTTATTGCAGATCTGCAGCACTAACAACAGATTAGCTTTGACTGAATCTTCAGGAGGCTGCAGCGATAATGTACCAATCACCAAGGGAATCGTCCACTTCTCCCATACAACTTTACTTTCGCTTTTCATACCTAGAAAACCATCTGATTTCAAAGTTTCAAAAAACGATAGATGCATTTGTCCTCGGTATAAATCAGGTCCTACGATATGAACACACTTTGTAAAGGTGGTAATAGCTTCGTCCAACGAGGCATCCAGAGAATGGTCGGCGCAATGGGGATATACGACACCATTTAACGAGGTGGTGGTGCAACCATGCATCGATACTTTGCCCATTGATCTAGTAAATAGAATTGTATGGAGTATCGCTCGTAGAGCATCTATAGCATGTTCCTCATTGAGTTCCTTTTAAAGTTTGAATTCCATTTTTAAAAACAAAAGGCGAGGCAACGTACCATCTCATTCAATACATGGTGAACAGAATTTGCCATCAACCTTTCTCCAAAGGAAATAAATTACTGGTTCAATGATATCAGGAATATTTCTGAAGTCGCGAAAAGTCTTGGTTCGGAAAGATGTGGTTTGTTCCTGGCAGTACAAGGAGACCACTTGAAGAGAGTTCCAAACTAAGCGCGGACCTACCCTTTTTCAGCAAAAAGTACTTAGCCCCCCACAACGCAGTAATTTTAAAAATTAGAATACAGTGGTTCGAATTGAATAGCTCTCTGCAGTACATGTTGGTTCTATACACCGAGTCTGGTAGATACCTTCTACACCGAGTCTGGTATATATATGTGAACAAGAAGTAAAGGGTGTGTACTTTCCTGGATTGC
>Ga0105053_10009117_pt1 | contig 12711 bp, 9 predicted proteins | sample BON01_FD_78093 | JGI IMG/M metagenome (GOLD analysis project Ga0105053, IMG submission 78093) | Freshwater microbial communities from Lake Bonney liftoff mats and glacier meltwater in Antarctica - BON-01 | ecosystem: Environmental > Aquatic > Freshwater > Ice > Glacier meltwater | place: Lake...
CCTGATAACAAATTTCAGCAATTACCGTAGTCTTACCTGTTCCTGGTGGACCTTGAATTAAGGCTAAATCAGGTGTAGAGAGAACAGTCTCTACGGCTAACTGCTGAGAAGGATTAATATTTTTCTGTAATAAATCTTCTGTGGCAATTTCGATCTTTTCTTCTGGCTCTCTGGCTCGAGAAGCATCAAACAAAAACTGACCTAAATAAGAGTTTTTTGTTTTCCCTCTTTTTAGTTGTTTTAATGCGTCTCTCTTTCGCTCGATTTCGATTAAACTCCCAGATGGCTCAAAAGATAAAATACCTTGCTGTGGTAAAGAATAATTTCCTATGTCGTTCCGATCGTCTAGCCGAATTTTGATATGTTTGCGTTCTCTATCTATTGATTTGATTGTACCCAACTCCAGCCCACGACTGTTATAATCTTTCAGAATTTCGATATTTTCATTACGTGCCTGTTTTACTCTTTCCCAAAAATTATCTTTAGCAAGAGTATCGTCTAACTGAATACCATTATTTGCAGACTCATCATCAATAATAAAGGTAACATTTTTAGTTATTCTACTGTAATCATGACTCACAGAATGAACGCGGAACTGACGCTCTTTTACTTTACGTTCTTGAACATCTACATAAGCTGTCCAAGCTTGTAACTGTTCTTCTGTCGGGACAAAACCTCTTCTAGCTGGTTTGCGATTATTGTTTGATGGGTTGGAGGAGCTATTAACCATCGTTACACGGAGCTTGTTAGGGAGGGATATCACTTTAGTATTCCCACCGATTGCATGATTATTTCTATACCACCACCACTAGGAGGCAATGAAAACAACTTATCTGTGAAGTGAAGATCTCCTCCCTTCGTCGATATAAGATTTTGGCTCCGGCTAATCCAATCTACCCCACTCGACTTAATACTGGGTAGTACTTGCTATATTGTTTTGACTTTGACAACCCCATGACCGTTAGCACTAGATTTACTGTTCGCTTGCCTCGGCACATTATTGCTCCTACCATCATCGACTGCGCTTTTTCCCAACTTCTTTGTTGTACAAATAATCCTTGGAATGGTGACGACACTTCTTTGGCTAAAGTAAACATCTGTTTTGTATCAAAATGGAGTACGGTATCCTCAATAAGCTAACCGTCGAGAACCTGGGTGAGAGCTATAATCCGAGCGATTGATTCCCCTTCCTGCTATTGGACATGATAAAGATCCCACTGCAAGTGCAAATTTAACTTTCCTTGTTACAGAAGATTTAGAGGAAATACTAATCTATCCTTCTATAGCCAGATGGGAGTAGTTCGCTCGCGATCGTTCTCCCAAAGTTGGCAGCACTGCGCTTTCACGAGCTAACTACCCAGAATCCATCCCAGGTATGGATGTCATTCGATAATCGTTGGGGCGTACCGAGTGATGCACTAATCTCGCTCAGACGAGTCAATATGTCGGGGGAGTCGCTAACTGCGGGAGTCGAAACCCATCTAATTGCCGGAACTTCAGTGCGTGCTTACAACATACCTAAGACAATCGCTGACTGCTTCAAATATCGATCGGCGATCGGGCAAAGTCCACGCTTCGCGATCGGGCTGGATGTGGTATTAGAAGCTCTCAAAGAAGCATGGATGGCGAAAAAGCTCGATCTAAACCTGCTGGCAAAATACGCCCAGATTTGTCGGGTACAGCGGATTGTCCAACCCTATTTGGAGATGCTGGTACTATGACTGGAGCCGAACGGATTGCTGTTTCAGTTCGCCAGCTTATCCTGCCAACGTCGGATAATCTCAATTTGATCCTGATATGTCTGTCGATCACAGGTAAGGATGTATGACGTTAACACTAACCAGTTTCTGAATTCCATGAATACCTTACTCCAAACATGCAAAGGTAAAAAGCAATCTCTGGATGATAATAGTCTCCAGGTTCTAGTTGATGATTACATCCACAGATGGGGAGATTCTTATGACATTGAGGATCGATGGTGGGGTGAAGAAAACCTAACTTGGGACAATGCTCTTGAAAGAGCTTGGAAATCTCGTTTTGAAAATGGCAAGATGCACGGTCATCAATGTCGTGTTGCTGGGAAGTTACCAGAAGGCTTGCAAACTGCATTGTCCGATCGGAAGCAACCGGAAGATTTTTATGATTTCCAGATCTTATATTGTTGGGTTAAATCTGTTACTGGACGTGTTAGCGGTTTGGGTGCAACGACAGCGTATGATGTGGCACGGAGGTTAAGTGTGAAACTACGACTGGAACCAGTTAATGTTTATTTACATGCAGGAAGTGCTATTGGAGCCAGAAAATTTGGTATTGAGGGAGAAAGTGCCCCGCTCAGTAAATTTCCGAAAGAAATTCAATCTTTAGGGGCTACTCATGCCGAAAATTTCTTGTGTATCTACAAAGACTCGATCGAATCCCGTCGTGTGATGACCGCTTGGAACCGATCGTAGAGTTATTAAACCCCGATAGTCTGTCACCATATTCTTCAGTAATGTATCTAGTCTAGCACTAAAGTCTAAGACAAGTAATGTACTAAGTAGCAGACCTTTTGATGGAATAGACACGGTTTTCATTTCTCCTCATGACGAGAAAATCGCTTCACTACAGACAATGGTAGAAGCTACTGGAGATTCATCCATGCCTCGTTCGCTCCGCGTCGGCTGCGTTAACTCACCACGATGATGGTTGTAAATAGTCACTAGCTCCGTGAATAAGGGTTCACCACTAACCCCACGTCGTCTGAGTGTATTAATTTCCCTTTCGACAGCGCGAGGAATCTTGCATTGGAATGCGCGATCGAGAAGACTAATTTTCGCTCTGAAATCGAGGTCATCACTGGCTTTGTACAAAAAACCCAACTCCCGCATCACATAACGTTGAGAGGGCGTAAATCGCGGCTGTTTTCGTTCGGCGTTACGCTGCCTGACTTCAGCCATAAAAAGTCTCTGTACCCCCATCACTGCTTGATTGTAGTTAGATGGCAAGCTAGCCGTCGGTGTGCTCGCCTGGGCGGAGATAGCTGCGAGAATATGCGGCAAATCGCGAGAAATAATCTCCCCATCGTCGTCCACTAAAAATAGCTGTTGATAGCCTTTTTGATGAGGTTCTGTCGGGTATTTAGCTTCACAAAAAACAAAGGTGCCCGCTTGAGTACCTAATTTCGCCGAGCGAATACCGTCAGGCAAATTCTTAATCCGCTCGAATTCAACAGGATCGTCTGTTTGGAACCGCCGCACGATCTCCTCTGCCTCATTGAGATTCAAAAATGCCATCTCCGCCTCAACCGGATCGAATTCTTCGAGTCGATCGCTATTCTGCTCGTAGATCGCATACATCGCCCGTTCGTTCAATTGCTCCGAGCGATCGAGAATAGCAGCATCTTCACCGATCGAATCATGAATCTCCTGAATCCGCGCCTGCAAGACTTGCTGTAATCCCAAATTACGTTCAAGGTTGAGTTCCGGCAAGAAATTAAAGCCGTAGATGATATCCTTTTCACTCCCAATCCGATCGATCCGCCCGAATCTCTGAATCAGCTTAACCGGATTCCAGTGCAGATCGTAATTGATAATGACATCGCCATCTTGAAGATTCAACCCCTCAGCCAGAATATCCGTAGCGATCAGGGTCTGCAACTCGGTACCAGGTTCGATCGTGTTGCTGGGATTAGCTTTAGGCGCAAAGCGGGCGACAATTTGAGTCTTATTTTGACCATTCCGCCCATGAATAACTGCTAGACAATCGGGACGGTGTTCGGCTCGGAGATTGTCATAGAGATATTGAGCGGTATCCGCGTATTGAGTGAAAATCAACCGTTTTTTCGACTGAAGTAATGGTGTAGCTAATTTAGCTTTGAGAGTTTGAAGTTTAGCATCTCGATCGGGTGTAATTGATTCTACCAGAGCGCGAATTTTCATCAGGATACCCAAATCCGATCGAATATCTCGTTCGAGCAATTCTACATCAAAGTCAGCAAAATTATACTTACCAGCCACTCGATCGATGGCATCTGCCAGATCTAGTTCTTCATCCCCATTAATCTCGGTTGCCAATAGCTTCTGCGCCTCCTTTCCGGCGGGAATTACACCCTGAGCTAGGGCGACTAGAAATTGCTGGTGAGTATGAATCTGTCGATCGATAGTAGTCTTAAACGCATAAACGCTGGATTCAAACCGTTTGAACAACAGCACGCGAATCAATCCCCGCAGATTCGCCCCCACTCGTTGAAGACTGCGATAGGGTTCGAGATCGCGTTTACTAGGAAGAACGTAGTTACCTAAACCATACCGAGCGTAGCAAAGTTCGTCGGAGAGTATCGATCCAGGTTGGCGATTAGCACTACCCAAATATTGGCGAAGTCTTTCGTATAGCCCACCATAGGTGTCCTCAATGCTGTATTCGATCGTTTCCAGCTCGCGCTTAGGGAAAAAGCAGTGTTTGCCACCTACTTCTACATAGGCTCTCTTTATACCCTCCAGATAGGGTGCAAAATCAGTCGGATCTACTCGTGTATGGGTTTCACTATCGATGCCATAGAACCGCAAAATGTGATTGCGGGTGCGGCGAATCAGGATATGGGATAAGAGTTCTGGCAGTTGTTTTCTACCAGCCTCAACTAGTTTGAAGTACTCTTTAAGATTAGGCGGATCGATCGGTAAATCGGTCAGATCGTCTGGATGAAACAGTTTAATTTGATGGTAAATATCCCAGACGCTTTTATTCCGAGGAGTGGCTGTAAGTAAGCAGCATCGTCGATCGCCAGCTAATAAAGCTGCCATTGTCTCGTAGCGTTGGGTACTATGATTGCGGAGGTTATGGCTTTCATCGATGAGGATAAAATCTCGATCTCGATAGTTAGGATCGTTGAGCAAATCGCTACTTTCTTTGAGTAGTCCCATCGACAAGATACGAGCATTTAACTGATATTTCTCGTTATAGTCCGACCACATATCGATCAACGGTGGAGGACAAATAATTAGTGCCCTCGTGCCCTCCATCTGTTCCATCCGCTTGATAATTGCCGCGCCAATAAAACTTTTACCTAAACCCACTACGTCCGAAACAAACGCACCGCCATATTTGCGGATATTTTGGATTGCATGACGGACTGCGATCGCTTGAAATTCAGCTAGTTGTTCAGAAATACGATCGGTTAAAATCAGCGTTGATGTATCATCATCTTCCAATCTGTCGCGGACTAAATGGTACAGAGTTTTCATATAGATATCGTATGGACTGGCTAACTTTACCGCCCACGATCTCTTCATTTCCTGCATCAAACCTTCGTTAAAATCTTCTCCGTCATCCCACAATTTCTCAAACCAGTCTTTTAGCTCCGTGTGGTTGTTATTGCCGTGAATGATGACATTTAGCTCCGTATTCTGACTGATGCCAGATAAGCTCAAATTAGATGAGCCAGCAATAGCGATCCCCGATTCCGCTCGCTCGATCTTTCGCCCTTTTTCATCGAATACTTGTCCGTAATCGAAGATATAAGCCTTAGCGTGCAAAACTCCTTTGGTGTAGACTTTAACCTGCAATCGTCCAGTCTCAATCATCGCTACCAGCTTCTGTACTAAGACTTGATTGGAATCGGATTGATCCATCAGTTCGATATTCTGACGAACGTGAGAGATTGTATCCTCGATCGTCTGTGACATCTCACTATGTTTCGGATAAGCCTCTGCTTCGATCCGCTCTTTGATTAACTCTAAATGACGATAACCTTGGGCGATTTGGTCGATGGTTTCCCGACTACTAGTATTGCCAATTAGCAGCCGTAGTGATTTAATATTATCCAAACGATCGGCGATCGCAGTAAATCCAGAGATGAAAAAGTAACCGACTGCAAAATGGGCGGATTCAGTAGATTCTAAAATTGTCCGAATTTGGTCTGCTAATTTATGTTCGCGGTTATCAATGATGTCTGACATATTTTGGTTGGTATAGCTGTGGATATTTAAAATGGAGTGGAACCTAATTTCTCTGATTCTCTTTCGCGAAGCGTCGCCTCTGGCGAATCGACCCATAGGCAGAAGCACGATCGCTATTGAAACTCTAGAAAGAATTGAACGACATAAGAACAGCAGACTTGAAATAGTTTCAAGTCTGCTTTTTTCATCAATGAGGGTTGGATACCTTACTCAAGGTAGTCCATATACAGACATTCTTCATTCTCAAGAAAATCATTGATCCGACGTAATAAGCCAATTTTTCATGAAGGCTTTGAGGATTCTTGAATAATTGCAGATCGGAAGAGTGTGAGTAATTTCTTTCGAGTTGTACTTGTGAGTAGAACAACTTCGAGTTCTTAGCCTTCATCGTCTTCCTCTTCTACTACCAGTGTTTCACAAGCTCTGACACCTTCGATTCTGTAAAGTCCTCGATCGAGTAACCATTCGGCAAAATCAAGCGTGTAATCGATCGAGCCTACATATTGGCTGTTTTCTGAATAGAATGAAATACTTAACATTTTGGTTGCTCTCGCTCGGATTGTGGATAGGATGAAATATTTGAAACTAGCCTTAGTTCTCATCAACCCCGTATAACTTAGCCACCAGCAGATCGATCTGCCGATTCCAACGCTCACAGCCTACTCCTTTAGCCGTTAGGCATTTCTGCACCAGTTTCGAGACTGCCTTTCGCTCTGCCTTACCCGCTGGGGGAATTGGGATAGTTTCTACAAATTGCTTAAATAGTCGGAGTCGCCCATTGTTGCCAGCATCGCCAATGACGCTACATTTCTCCTGGCAGAAACTCCAGACAGAAGATGAGTTGAGAACACCGAGCAAATAAAGATCGTCTGTTGGAATGAAATAAGCTGTGTTGCCTAAATATTTCCCGTCAGGATCGAGTGTGAATCTAGATTCCTTCGCAATATCGGGAAAGATAATCTTCGCTCGATCGAGTGCCGCATAATAAGCACAGGCTCTGAGTTCCCACCAATGCTCGCCCTTGTCAGAGCGTTGTTCTAGCTGGGGTTGCCATTTTTGCAGATGGTTGAGAATCAGCGGATATTTTGTAATGTCAATACCACTTTTGGTAACTATCAACCATTTACCCTTATCCCCGATCCGCCACTGCCGGATCTCATCGCCTGTAACTAACGGTTTAATCATCTCCTCATTGGCTGAATCTGCGAATATTAATTTGTCGCGAGTCTCACCATCGATAATAAACGCTTGATTAAACCCAGTCTTAATCCCGTAATAAATTTTTCCGTCAACATACTGGCTGAGGGCAATTCCTACCGACTCCATTTGCTCGATCCGGTTAGCGGTAACGCTATCTGTGAGTAACCAATTGCCACCTGAGATCGCGGTACTCGGTAAGATCCTGCCATTTTGCCGAATGATTTCGCTGACGTTGGGATAAGGATGTGCTAGTGACTTTACTTGAGTAAAGATCGTATCTGTGATGCTGGTAGATGCGCGGGAGCAGATGAAAATCATGGGGAAAGTAGCAGCACTTTTAAATACTGGTAATTCACCAAAATCTGTGATGCTATGAATCTGAGCGGTATTAGCGATATGTTGACGCAGTTTTTCTCCATAGTTAGCGCGAAACCATTTATTGGGAGAGATGAAAGCTAGCATTCCGCCTGGTTTCAGGAGTTGCAGCGAGCGAGCGTAAAAATAACAGTACAAGTCTGAAGTGCCGTTGTAGATCTCTGGATATATTTGCTTGAGTTGAGGTTTAATTGCCTGAATTTTCTCATGGCGGACGTAAGGCGGATTGGCTACTTGAATATCAAAACCTCCATCAGCCATCACCTCAGCGAACTCCACCACCCAATCAAAACCCCGAACGAGATCGTTACCGCCATGAGTTAAGAGTGCAATATTTGATTTGACTACAGCGATCTCCCGCTCTAGCTCCTGCTTGTCATTGCTGTTGTGGGTGGTGACATATCTAGCTTTCAAGCTCCGATATTGTCCGATCCATTCATCGCGCATCAATCCCGTACCCATCGTTACGGGTGCGAGTAAACTGTCCCCAACTTCTAACTTGTAGTTAAGATTGGGCAAGGGGTTGGGTATTTCCCCCTCGAAATCCACCGCTAACGATAACCACAACCGCAGTCGGGCAATACTGACAGCAAATAGCTCCTTATCTACGCCATAAAGATTGTTCTCGATGATCTCTAACTTGCGATCGTAGATTGTCTGAGAACCGATATTTTTGCTGGTAAATAGACATTCCCGCAGATCCAACAATTCGTGTAGCATTCCCAGTAAATATGCCCCCGAACCACAGGCGGTATCGCAGACAGTGACTTCCTTCAGGGCTTTGAAGATTAACTCTGGATCGCTTAGTTCAGCAGCATCTCGATCGTCTACAAACTTGGCGATCGCTATCTTACTACTTCCAGTATTACTACTCAAATAACCCTTAATTGCCTCCCGACACATGAAAGAGACGATCGGCTTTGGTGTATAGTAACTGCCAGAATCATGTCTTCCTGTTACTAATTCCTCAAACACTTTGCCCAACATTTCGGGATCGACGGCAACTTCTTCGTCCAGTGGAGTGCTTTCGGTGACGGTGAAGTTAAATCGATCGAGTAGTTCAGTGAAAATTAACTCGATCGCGCTGTCTGGTAATGATATTAGTTCGTTCTTCTCATCTTCACCTTGCTGGAATAGTCCGCCATTGAGATAGGGAACTGTGCCGATAATTCCGGTAATATCCGGTTGTTGAGGATTGTTCAAGCCAGCAAAGAATAGATGGGATAGGCGATCTCGGTAGAAGTTACTGTCAGCATTGAGAATTCGCTCTGATTTGTAGTCTTGCCATAGCGCATTCAGATAGTCTATGGATTCCCCAAACTTGAGCCAGCCTTTTTTCTGGATAAAGGCGATGAACATCAATCGGTTAAACAGTTTCTGGGTGAATAGTCGCTGGGTATCTTTGTCGGGAATCCCAGAAATTTGTCCCTCAACTGCTTCAAATACCCGTCGGTATTCAGCGAAGAATTTGTCCGTCACAGCTTCCACGTCAAAAGTGCGATCGTGGTGCTGTTGAATCTCTAGTGTTGATAGTTTCGCGAGATCTTCACCCAAGAACTTCAAATCTAGTTCGCTGATTTGCTCGATCGCGGTTCGATTTACTTCTCCTTTGGTAATACAGATCCTTCGGAATAACCGCCGACATTGGGCAGATGCTTGGTGTTTGACGTTGACGAATTGCCATTGTGACTGGTGACAGTTGGTGAAGACAAATAATGAATATGGACGATCGGGTAACAGCTTTTCAATGATTTTCCGCTGTTCTTGTCTATTACTCAAGTTGTCTGATTTTAATTGGATGTAAATAATCTGAAAGGCTCCACTACCTGCACTGGCTATTACTGATGGAGATTTGTCTGTGATGCTCTGCTGAATGTTGGTATCCCATTGACGAGTCGAAATTGATTGTGATGATTGCTCTACTCGATCGTAATGAAGATGCTTATAAAACAAGTCTAAAAGTGTGTCCTGGCTGAGATTGTGAAGTGCTTGTTCTACTTGATTTTTAGTTGAAGTACTTGCTGACTGGCGAACTATGTTCATGTTGAGGTGTCTGGATGGTGTATCCACGCATCAACTTTCCACTATCGATATCGTTAGATTTTGGCGACGACAAAACGGGGGTAGAGTCGTTGGACTCTACCCCCATTGATTGGAAAGTGATACGTGGTTGATTTAATTAGTTGGACTTATACTCTCTTCCTGCTGCGGAACGATCGATGAGTATTTTGCTAGATTATCTGTGGTTAAAAAAGGTGTGTTTGGATGGGCACTAGAATTGTGGTGAGATCGATCGTTCTCTGGCAGGAAGCAAGTGTTTGAAGTATTGGAAATATCTGGTTGTTGTATAGGTCATAACCAGCTTTATAGCCGATCTGCCTACAAGCGTCACGCAGTCTCTTTAATTGGAATCTGCATGATGCTTTTTAGTGAATGTACTGTTAGTACATCACTGGTTTCGATCTACCCAGAGGCTCCCGCAGTTGATTCAATTGAAATCTGCGAAACGACTTCTCTTGGGTACACTACTAGTATATCACTAATTTTAAAGTAGTGCCATATTAGTCTATTACTTATACGATCGAATCTAATCGGTATTTAGCTAGTTATTTTAGCTAAACAAGTGTCGAGCTAACTTAGTACTAGTGTACAATGTTAGTCACTCACTAAATAATGGGCTAACTAAAATGACTACGGAAAACAGAGGGGTAATGGTTTACCTGCCTTTAGAACTAGAAGAGAAGGTGGTTGAATTTTGCACCGATCGCAAGATTGTTCGCAAAGATAAGGATGGAAATATCGTCCCTTCGTTAGGCAGTGGGATCGTTGCTTATCTTAAAAGTAATTTACTTGGCGATCTGCCAAGTGCCAGACGTAGGCATGTAGTAAGCACTGGAATAACCAAAGAAGATGTATTGAATTTGATTGCTGAGTCTAATACGAGTAATGCTCTGAGCAATAGACTTGTCGAGGCGGATGTTGTGCATCGTCTAGAGACGATGGAGCAATCTTTATCATCTTCTACGGGTCTGGGAAGAGATGAAGTAGAGAAACTAATTCAAGCGTCAGAAGGGCAAATAATGGATGCTGTCCGTAGTATGTTTGCGGATATGCGGGGAGAACTGATAGTGATTAAAGGTATTGATGAGCGAGTAAACGCGCTCCAGACCTCGATCGATACTATCAACACAGAGAAGGATCGGAGGAAAGATAACGTTCAATTTTTAGGTGCAGGTACCAAACTTGATAACAGTCCCCCTGGTGACAAGCCCATCACCAAAGACATTAGACGATGGTTACAACCCATACAGAAGGATGAGAAGTTCAGAGCCATTATTCAAACTGGGATCTCTGATGAATTGACTAATAAGGAGATAGTCACCAGATTGTTTGATGCGGGCTATGGGAAGAATGACAACACAGATCTATATCCTCAAAACCTTGCCAGTGCAATGAAGACGGCTTTTACGCTTTTAGCAAACAAAATAGAAACTGTTTCGTAAATATAAGACCTTACAGTCATACTGACATATCAAATGTTGCTTGACAGTACTTATTAATACTATTGCCTATGTTAAGAACTTTGTCGATTACATCTTCTTTGTAATTAGTACAAATCTTGCTGCATTCAGTCTGCAAAATTTTTTTTCCTTTGTATTCAAAGGCATCAACTTTATATCCTGGAGGTATTAAATTACCAATTACAAGGCTAGTATCTATCAAGTTACGATGCTTAATAGTATTTGCAAATCCCTCAATATACAAAAAAGCATCTAAGGTTGTCATAGATTCAATTTCTTTAATTATTTCATTGATATATGTTCCCCTCTCAGAATCAATTGAAGTAATCTTACTTAATCTATCTTTGACTTTTTGAATATCTATTTGTTTCTCTTTTAGATACTGTGATTTTTCCTGCAAAGGCTTCAGGACTATAACATTAACGATCTGTGCAAGAACATCAGCTAATGAATGAAGATTCGTAACAAGTGACTCAATATATATCTCGACTTCAAGCTGAGAGGAACGCAAGGTAACAGAACTAAAATTAACGGGGATCAGACCATTTGATTTATTTAGCTGAATTACGAGAAAGGAAATACGATCGATTTTATTCTTGATAGCTTTTACATAAATTTCAGCCTCGCTTATTATTGCCGGAGGACATAGATTACGGAGTTCCTGAGATTTCCATGTTATGTTTTTCATAAGTGCTATAAGATGTAAAAAGTAGAATATATACATTATAACTATTGATTGTAATGTATTATCTATAGTGTTTCATCTAATAATGCTCCATGAATTTTAAGCCACTGCTTCGCCTTCTCCATCAGCGCGATTTGGGATTTGATAATTCCCCAGAAGCGAGGGGTATGGTTGGACTCCAATAGATGTATCAGTTCGTGAACTACCACGTAGTCGATGACAAACATGGGGGCTTTGATTAGTCGCCAGTTGAAGATGACGTTATTTTTGGGAGTACAGGAACCCCACTGATATTTGCTATCAGTAATTTTTGCTTCGTTAAAAGTAACGTTGAGGCGTTCTGCATAATATCGAACGCGAGGTAAGATTACTGCTTTTGCCTGCTGAATATACCAGTCTCGAAAGACGGTACCTTGCTTATCTGCTCGATCTTTGGGCACTAGAAATCGATCGTTAACGAGTGCGATACTTTTTATGGTATCTACAAGTTCTAGTCGGTAGTTTCGACCCAGATAGAGTAAAGATTCACCGTTTACTAGTTCTTTGCCTGGGGGATGAAGTGGGGGTAGGTATTTCTGGCTGTGGTGAGTTTTTTCATAGAGCCACTGCTTGCGCGATTCAATTACTCGATCGATCCGATCGGGAGATGTCCCTGTGGGAGCTTTAACCACAATGGATCGATCGCGCTCGACGGTGATCGTCAGCGTTTTACGGCGGGAGGAATAAACAATGTTGTAGTCGAGCTTCATCGTTATTCTGCGTACAGGATGCGATCGTGATTCTTCTGGGCGATTTCCATCACTTTACCAATAATCTGCTTCCTTTTCGCGAACAGGTCGGGAACAGTCTCGTTCTCCGGTGACAAGATTACGCCCTGGATATCTGCCTCAAGTTTTTTGCGGGCGGGAATACTTTCCCAAAATCCGGCAAGTTTGAGTTCGCGTTCGACGACGATGAACACGGACTGAGTTAAGGCTACAGACTGGGAAATTTTATC
>Ga0105053_10009121_pt1 | contig 12707 bp, 13 predicted proteins | sample BON01_FD_78093 | JGI IMG/M metagenome (GOLD analysis project Ga0105053, IMG submission 78093) | Freshwater microbial communities from Lake Bonney liftoff mats and glacier meltwater in Antarctica - BON-01 | ecosystem: Environmental > Aquatic > Freshwater > Ice > Glacier meltwater | place: Lake...
TTGTGCCCTGGCGGCTCCGTCGTGTGGGCAGGTCCAAAGTTCGTTCGGACTCATTGGTGAGGTGTGTCCCGGGGTCGAACCGGCAGATCAGGGGCAAATCCCTGACCTTTAACCATTTGAACCACAAATGACCATCACACAGAAGATGGCCGGCAGCCGGATTCGAACCGACGACCTAAGGCACAACAGCCCTTCGCTGGACTGCTAGGCCAAACTGGCTTCAAGTTTGGGCGGTGAAATTGTCTGTGACCGGCACGAATGCGAGTGAAAGTCACATTTTCGTCACAAAACGTCACATTCCAGGTTCGATGTGAGGCTCCCAGGTTTTGAAAAGGTTTTTTTTCATACTTCCAAAAATATGACTATTTTCTTGGAACTTGGTACAAATGTGATCATTTCGTCAAATCATCACATCATTTTTTTGGATACGGCTTGGAACAAACCTGGGTTTGAAAACTTAGCCATGTCCTGGGTTGTGGGTGCTAGGTTCTTCGATTTGAGCTAGGAAGACGGCCGCGAGGGTAACGGGACTCGGCCAGATTTCTTGGTGAATCGTGCTGACAAAAAATTGAGGGGCCGTCCAATGAATTTTTGTACAGAAATCGAGAAATAATTGTTGGATGAACATTGGGGTGTGGGAGCACACGGACAGTTGACTTGGTGCTCAAATGGACTCAGTCCTGGAATTAAATACAAACGCTCAAAAAATGTCTTTGCTGTTATATCTTTTGCGCTCACCTTCGAACGCTTATATGTTCAACTGTTGCAGCTTTCTGCGCAGTCTCTAATAGGGATTCCCGGTACCCTCACGGCCGCGTGGAATCCTTGAGAATGGTACTATACGAATCTGGGAATCCCAGCCTTTTCGCAGGAATTATGATGATTATTAGGTTGGGTCTTTGGAAAATGAAGAAAGAAAGAAAGAAAGATAGAAAGAAAGATGAAACAGACAAAACAAAACAAATGATGATCTAGGTAATTCCTGAGAGATGGAATTTTTGTACAAAGAAAAGAATTTTTTTGCAGCTGTTGTTGCAGGGCGCGTGTCGGGAAATGAGCGCTAGTCATGACGTCGTGTCTCTACGCAAGGTGAATGCAGATGGCCGAGAGCAGACACGGCTGTACACCAGCACAACACAGCATGTGCAGCAGTAATCCACTTGCATTCAATTCGCGTTTCTCAGCTGTTGCAGCTGAGCTGCTCATTGACATGTGCCCTGCAACAAACTTCTTTTTTTGGTACAATTTTTTGATTTCCGACGGACTCCCAGAAATTACCGAGAACATCATTCAAATTCGTGTGAAAGACTGGGATTTCCGCAACTTCGTTTAGTCACGGTACCAGGGAAGGACGCAGCGCTGTGACACGCAGAGTTCTCAGTGGAGAAGATCCCAGGGCAACATAGGAGGCGGAATATAGTTTTTCGGGTTTAATTCCAACAAAAAAACAAACAAACAAACAAGTGCAACTGGAGGCCTCGTTTCCAATCTTCCTCGCCCTCGGGTCAATAAAACAAAGCAACACACACACATTATTACTAATTTCGGGTTGTCCCGACGCTGGCGGTGTAGGTCGAGTCCGAGAGGCGGTGAAAATACTAGCCTGCCGGTGAGCTCTCTCGTCGAAGGCGCCACCGTTTCTTCGAATTGCACAAGACATGTTTTGTTTTGGGCACAGTGCCCACCCCACTCCACTTTCGCCCTCCCCCCCCTTGGGCATCTAGGAAGCTTGATAGCTGCGAACTCGGTGTCTTTCGATATCATTGTTTCTTGCTCCTGTTGCTGAAGTTAATGTTTAATAAAGACTCTCAAATTAAAAAATTAATGATAATCAGAATTCGAGATGCAAATAAGCGCATCACTGCTGCCAGTGGTGGAGGCGCCTCAATTTCAAGTCGCTCTCTTGGGCCAATCAAAGCAGGACGAGAGTAAAGTCACCGAGACAAACGCCCAGAGTCTGCATCAAACACACTATAGTATGCTGCCAAACAGGCCTCACATCCAACAATGGTTGACAACATTTCATAGTATAGCCGAGGAATGAGAAAGTGACGACTCGATTGAAGACTCTCAGAAAGAGCTGCGCCGGCGTGAGCAGCAGCCGCTGAGCAGGAGCACTCAGGAAGCTTGTGGAGACGAGGAAAGAATCTGAGCCGCAACTCTCACCAACAGCAACCAGTGTTCGAATCAAAAGCTAAAAGGACCGGCCCCGCAAACATTTAATGAAATGATTAATGGATTAAGTAGGTGGGTATTTGAGGCTCCGATCAAAATACACTTATGATACTAGCGGTATATCTGACCTGATTTCTCCGTACTGCAACAGTCTCAGCCAGGGCCAGGTATGCATCATAAAAGTTGTCAATGTGCCATTCAAACTTGAAACAAACCTTGCAAGCTTTTTCTTTACCAGCACGTGATTTGTGTTTTTGTGCCTATCTATATGCATACGTGTATGTGTACTTTCTGTTATTCGTGCAGACTTAGGCTTAGGCTAATGTGTGCAAGAAGAAAGTGGGAAATGTACAACCATATGCGGTTTTATATCCTAGGAGATGGAGGTAGATTAGTCTAGTTCCCTTATTGAGGTCCATTTGCTCAAATCTAACTGTATTCGAGGTCCGAGTCTCGGCGTCGCTCAAATCGTGTTCTTTTTTTTGGAATATTATTGGTAAACGATTGTGTATCCTCTCGCAGAATATTTTGTCAGCCTGTGTGTATAGATATTGACACAACGCAAAGATATTTTCACACCTCAGGTCAAACATGTTCAACAATTTTGTATGTAAAGATGCACACGTACCTCACGTGAACATGTTCTAGAGTCTGATATTTACACATCCGAATCACGGTGGCGACTAATAGTCCATTCTCTGAGCCTAGGCGTCGACTGATGTTCGAATACAGGAGGGTTCAAATGCAACTCGTACACTCTTTCCGAAAGAGCGTTATTTCGTTCAAGAAGACCTTCTGTCTCATGAATTTTCGCCCCGAAGACCTTCTGTCTCACGAACCAACTCGCTGGTTATATCGCCACTGATGCGGTGTCACTGCTATCTCTTCACAACTTTCAAAGGATAACCTGGTGTCATTACAACAGGTTGGCCTTTGAAAAACGTTTTTCAAAAAAACTGTGCATGTGTTTGATTGATGATTGTTTTTATTAGTTGAAACAGTAATTTAGTACCCTTGCTTGAGGGTCTATGTACCTCAAATCCTTGTAGATTTGAGTTCTCGGTTTTTTGATTGCCGGATGTAGAGTTTATATGGGGTGCACACGGTGGCGCACCGCACACCCCATACTTGATTTCAAATCATCGTGGCACAACTAACGCTCAGGACCCTATGGTTATATGTTGTTTCACAGCATGAAATGTTTCTTAACTTTGGCATAAATCACCTTGAGACCCACTGTGATAATTTTCCGATCAACAACTGACTCGTTTGATTATTTCTTTTTTTCTTGGGGGTAAAGAACCCAATTCAATCACTTGAGACCCAAGATACTGTCCCGGACCGTTGTCCACCTACCTATGGTGATGGACCCGAAAGACCGGGTAAAGACAGTCTAAACGTTTGTCACGGTGGGCTTTCCTGCATGCTCGATCTAAAGTCACCCTGAGTCAGTCTCAGCAAACATATCTCCGTTTTTCAGTGGTATGACCGTGACTCTTTGATCCTTCAAAACACATTTAGTCATCATCTTTCATCTTCATCTTGCCGATGGCATTGAAAATCCAACTTAATCACTCGGAACCCAAAAAACTGTCGTGGACTCGTGACTGATTCCGACATAATTTAATATATGATGGCCGCCGGGCTTTGTTCACATTGTACGAAGTGTGGAAGTGTCTATGTTCCTTATTTTTGAAGACACACAGTCGAAGTTTTATTTCATTTGTAATTTATTCTTGAATGCAGTCACTGTCCTTCAGCCAAGGTCCCCGTCCCCCCAGTCCTTGACTTATATGTCTCAAATTATTGTGTGTGGTCACAGTGAATTCAATTCAAGTCAGTGCCACGGCTGGTGTCCTGTCGTACTTCATACATTCTGACGGCGCGGACATCTACACACTCAGTGAGTCTAGGCTGCACTCAGTACACGCAGTTATGGTTTGTTTGTTTTAGGACGTTAATGAAGAAACTGTTACGGTGAACATGGAATGCATAAACTATACGTAGCCGTGGTGAATTGATGTTGCTTTTATTACTTTGTAAGAAATAGTCTAGTAGCTTTGATCGAAGCTTTATGTGCTCAAATTTAAATTTTTGAGTTCTCAATTTTTTGGAGTTTTGGCCAGAATCGACCTCGAAACAGACAGTCTTGCGCTCTGACCAATTAAGCTAATTTTACATCGTCTCGGTAAACTATACGGTACAGATTGTCTCCTTCATATGCATCAGAAAGTTACACGTGTATTTATTTGTCGCTCAACACAACATTATATGTCGTATACGACATATCATATTTTACAAAACTATCTGCTCATGTTATGTTGTCTAAGGCTTATCCGACATATGTATGTTCCTTAAAGGACATATTTTTAAAACGACATAATCTGTTCCACAACATGTTATACTAAAGAACACATTGTGTTCAACAATATATTTTGTCATTCAATATATATGGCTTACACGACATATATGTTCAACAACATATGTATGTTTTTAAACAACATGTATATTTTATTGAATATTATCAGACATATGTATGCCATGTATTCTGAACAAAATGTACGTGATCCCTATGTAACATATTCATGAATGCTCCCCCATCCATCACGCCTTTGGTGGCGCACTCAGCGGACAAATTAGTAGTTTAATGGTCATTCCAATTTATTGTTTCCTCAAAACTCTTCAATTGTACTACCTCGACTCCGTTCTTTCAACGAGATGATGTGATTTACCTACTGTGTACACGTGCCTCAGTGGTGTCGCTCTTGCGCAACACTCAGAGGCAACTCTGACACCTAAGGTGATTTGTATGTTTCAGTGAGTGTGTGTATGTGGTGAATGGGCTCACTACTCCTTGTCCCACAAAAAAATGCACTGCGCGCTCCCTCGACTCGGGCCTCACTCAGTCGAGTCAAATTGATGCACACTGAAGGAAGACCTGCCTTCGTGGGCGGGCTCGTAGTTCGTTTTGAAGCGTGTGAACGCATTGCAACAGACTTCCCACAGTAGTGGCCTTAGAGTGGATTGCCTCAGTCTGAGCCACTTTTCGAAACTTGCACCTTTTTGTTTGTCGACAGTATCCGATCGTGTCTGGTAAGCGAATGCGTCACGCCCAACCTTCATTGCCTCCTTGAGTTTTTCCGGGACACTAATCAAAAATCAAACAGGGAAAGTCAAAACATACATCATAGATCCCAAATACATGTGCATGACAATCAGTGCCCAGATCTCTCTTTATGTCTCGCTCACTCTTTCTCTTACACACTGTCTTCCTCTCTCTCTCACACACACACTTACACACACAAACCCTTTCTTTTTTTCTTTCTCTGTCTCTAACTCTCTCACACACTCTCCGAGGCTTTCCCTCTGACGCACACACAGGCACGCGCGCGCACACACTCTCTCTCCCTCCCCCTCCCCCACTTCCCTCTATCCTCCCTCCCCTCCCGTCTGCACCCCCCTCTTTGTGTCTCTCTTTCTTTCTCTTTCTGTCACTCCCTGACACACAAACACACACACTTACAAACACACACGCTGACACCCTCTCTCTCACGCACACTCGAGCACTGTCTGTTTTGTATTCTCCCACACACATTCTGTTCCACACATACACATGTATATACACACAAACACTTTCACACATGCACACACACGCGCACACAAAATCTCACTGTTAGACACACACACACGCACCCTCACCTTTACACACACAGCCACACGCACACCCTCACACGCACACACTCACACACACACTCACGCAAATACACACACTATCTCTCTCACGCACACACGCGCGCGCTGGTGGTTCTTTGTTTGCATGTATGTGAATATAGTCATGCATGTATGCGGATTCAAGTTTGTGCGTGAGTGTATGTGTGCGTGTGTGCGTGCGTACAATGAAAGAAAGTTAAATCCTGGTAGTCCAGATCCAAAAATTCAAAACACAGTATTTTTATACTCGATACAGGCGACACCCAAACACACATCGTTTCCTTTGCCGGGCAGGACCACTGACTGGGAATTTACCTAATGTGTCTTGCGAGAAGAAGTGTTCAGGTACGAGAGACGAGGGTATTCAAGAGTGAGTACAAGTGGGGAGATTGTTTATTGTCAACTCCAGACATCTTGTTTTAGCGAGAATAAAAACACCCAAAAATACAAAATACTCGAAAATGCTAAATCATACAAAAAACTCGAAAATGCTTTCTCTGACACGCTACTATTGTCAGGTTTTCAAAATTTTCCGGCTTACTCTCCCCGCGATTTTTTCTCTCGCACCCGACCAAGAAAAATGCTCCATCATTCCCAGACTTTTGCCAGAAAACCTGATTGGTATATGTTACAACACAGTGTGACACAACTGACATATGTATGATCATGACATTTACCTTCTCGCAACCTAAAGAGATCGACTTGAACTGATTAAGTATCTGGTGGACATAGCCATGTTGTGTAAGGGCATAATATTTTCTCTTGAGACACAATCATCATTTTCCCCATTTCGTATGTCGTTAAGCACAGAAAAATAGACATGTGATGTCTGACATGAATTAGGATGGTTATGTCTTTGAGTAAACAGTTACCTCACACATGTCTTGTCTCGCTGAGTGGGCTATTGTGAGATGAGGACCGCCTCTCACACGGATTTGCCAGGTTGTAATGACTAAGGGCTGACTGTGACACGCAGTCTCTCTGTGATGACGCAGTTAAAACATGATCATGATACCAACCCATAGAAGAACTTTTATGATCCCATTGTGACACTGTGAACTTGGATACCGTGTCAGGTGATGACATGGGTCCAGGCGTACTGCAGACCAAAAAAAAGCATGTGCATGCTGTAGGATTTTTGTAACAACATATGTCAGGGACTACAATAAAATATATATTTTTTTTGTATAACATAAGATCAATATATTACCAACATATATATGTGACTTAAAAATAGTGTAACACATTCAAAATGTGCCCCCAACACATATAATTTTTAAAAGATTAAACGACATATGATAAAAATTCATTGACACGAATAAGTGGTACAACAAAAGTATATGTCGTATACAACATTTATATATCGTTTAATCATCGAAAGAAATTGTATGTTGTATAAGAAAATTTATATGTTGTTTAAGCTTTTTCAATATTATTATATGTCGTTTAATATTAAGTGACATGAAAATACACGTGCAATTTTCAGATGTCTTGTTTGTGCTTACTTTTTTGACGGAGGGGCCAAAAACTGGAGTCTAAACTTACACTCAAACAGGGAACACATTGTAAAAGAAATATAGAAACAATGTACCGAACAATGTGTCTACGGTGCAAGGCATCAATAAAGAGTTACACACACTGGTTCAAACCCTTTTTTTTGGTCCCGCCGTGAGGAAACTCAATACAAACCATATCAAATAGTCAAATTTAAGTCTTGCGCAGTTCTTTTAACCAAATTGTGTGGTTTGGGTCCAATGACAGACACTATTTACAAAAAAAAATACTTCTAATTATATAAACGTGTAAATTTCGAATTTCAAATCAAAATTTACCAATGAGCTACTCTACTCAATCTTTGATGATTTATTTTTAGTATCATCAATCGTGATTCAGCTGTCTCTTTGGCGTGTGCAATCTCTCCCTCGCACCCTTTCTCTCGCTCTCTCGCTCGCTCTCTTGCGCGCTCTCTCTCTTCCTCTCGCTAACACAAACACACACGCAAACACACACACACACACACACACACACACACAGGAGGCGTCGCACATGCACGACTACCGAGAGGCAACTATGGGACAGCCGCCAGAAAAACCATTCGTGTTTGTGCTCAAGGAAACCTTTAGATGACAGATTGGGTGGAGCTTGAAATCATCACCTTTCCACCACATGTCTGTTTTGTATATTTGAAACAGACGGAGCCTGATTCATCAGATGCAACGTTGCGGCCTCTTTGACACGTCTTCCGGAGAGCAACTTTTGTATCTTTGGTCTTGCTTCTTTCTTGCACAGTCCCATGTTTGTCTGGCGCGCTCGCTGTCTCTTTCGCTCGCACGCGCGCGCTCATCTCCCTCTCTCTCTCTCTCACACACACACACACGCACGTACACAAACACACAAACACACACACACAAACACACACACACACAAACACACACACACACAAACACACACAACAGGAGCGTAAAACTCTAAGCGAAGCTATACACAGAGGGATTTGGTGCTCTGTTTCACACGCGCAATGTCTCTCTTGTGCATGCACGCGCGTGCACGTGCACGTGCACTATATTGAAGAGTCATTTGACGCTCTCTTTTGCGTTCGCAAACACTCGCACACACTGACTGTCTCGCTTTCTCGCTCTGTCGCTCTCTCGCTCTCTCGCTCTCTCGCTCTCTCTCTCTCATACACACACACATATACGCACACTTACACACACACACACACACACACACACACACAAAGAGCGCGAAAGCCTGGAGCGAAGCACAGTGATTCAGTTCTCTCTTTTGCGCGTGTAATCTCTCTCTCGCCCGCTTTCTCTCGCGCACGCGTGCTCTCTCTCCCTCTTTCTCCCTCCCTCTCACTCATGCACACAAGCAGTACACACCCCTGGAGCAAAGCTATAAACAAAGTGATTTGACGCTCTCGTTTGCGCGCGCAAACTCTCTCTTTCACTTTCTCTCTCTCTCTGTCTGTCTGTCTCTCTCACACACATACACACACACAAATACACACACATACACACAGCCACACGCACAAGGAGTGCGAAACCCTGGAGGGAAGCAACACGCAGAGTGATTCAGCTCTCTCTTTGGTGCGCGCAATCACTCCCTCGCCCTCTTCCCCTCGCCCTCTTTCTCTCGCTCTCTCTCTCTCCCTCCCTCTCTCTCCCCCTCTCTCTCTCTCTCTTTCTCGCGTGCTCTCTCTCTCTCTTTCTCGCGTGCTCTCTCTCTCTCACACACACACGCTCTCTCTCTCTCACACACACACACACCCACACACGCACACACTTACAGAGTTTTTGTTATTTTCTAGCCGCCACACAGCTAGTACTCCAATTACAGCAGGAACATTCACAGGTGGTGTGCAGTAATAAGGAAGCCCAGAAGCGGCTGGCCAAATCGAACGGCACTCCCGCAATGGACCTTGGACACATGAATGTTGTTGATGATGATTGCTTTTATGATCACTCTTGGAGAAATAATGTAGTAATTGCGTTTGGAACTCTCTCGTCTTTTTGTACCTATCTTCACTTTGTGAGTGGCGTTGTTTGCGTTGTTTGTCCTTTTGCAGGTTGATGGAAAACTGGAAAACATTCATGTCGATCTAGCGTTATTAGTATGAGGTCCTACCCTCCTCAGTACCCACGCTCCTCTACCCCCCTGAACCAACCCCCTTCCCTCTTTCTTTATCCTTTTTGATCCGCCCCCCTTTTCTCTCTTTTCCCTCTTTTATCCCCCTTTTCCCCCTTTTTTTCTTTTTTTTTCTTTCCTGACCCCGCCCTCTTTTTTTTCCGCGTTTCCTTCCCCATCCTTGCGCCGTGGCCTGCTTGCTCCCAAGCCATCGCGACGCCACCACGCCCAGTCCCGACTGGGCCCCTCATTTAGATTTAAATTGCTTTTATTACTGGAAACAGTAGTTTAGAATTCTTGCTCGAGGGTCTATTAGCTCAAATCCATGTGAACCTGAGTTGATGTGTTTTCGGCCGGAATCAAACCGGGGATCTGCGGATACCAAGATTTCTTAAATGCCGCGCTCTTCACCACTGAGCTAAGGTGACGGATGAATCAAAGATAATCCTTTAGGATCCTCTTTTGATGACCCAAGAACGCATCATGTTCTCGAATCCCACCCCGAGCAAACTGTGCCTTTCTCCCGCCGCAACGATGAGCGACGATACGCTGTCAGCTCTCACTCCGCCCTTGCACTGCGCCTCTATCTTGCAGCCTGCAACCCCTCCTCAAATTGTCGCGTTTGAGTCTTGGACAATTTCTGCTATTTGTCTCAATCGTATCACTTTTGCTTTATCACAGAAATCCATGTTGTTTTGAAGTGATGTATTTGTATGTTGATAGTGGATTGAGGAATTGGAATGGTTATTACTACTTATGATCTTTCGTTCTTTCTTTCTTGGGGTTCGAAGATCCAACCTAATCACTGGACTAAGCTAATGATGTATATTGTATGTTTTGTTTGTGTGTGTTTTTTTTCCTCCTCCTTTGTTTCTTTTTTGTGTTCAGAGGAGGCGTTATCCTGGTGGTACTGTGCGTAGATACGGTGGAGCGCGATGCAAAGACCCAGAGTAGTGCAGCAAAGCGCCTCTCAACCGCATGACCTCTGCCTGCGCATATCTAATTTCTGTCTATACCACTGTTGAATTGTTTGTGTATATAGCGGGTAGACATTTTCCAGAATTCATTGATACTAGTACTCTGCTGTTTGAAGGTGCACAGTATTATTGTGTGTAAGTGGATATTTCTCTGACGTAGATAAAGTATCTGTTTTACTACACAAAAAAGTTTGGGTTTGAGGTATCAGAGACGTGGTTGCCTACGAAGTGTTGTTGTTTACGTCGTGTTTCCTGTGTGATTGGGGCTTACCAGAAGCCCAGAGTGTAGAGATGTACTTTAAATGGTGATTCAACCAGATGATCCAAACAAACCTCCAATCTGCGACTCACAGTAGAATCAACATATACATCTGTTTTCTGTACACTATATTCCATCTAATTCATTCAAATCTGTATTGTTTACAACACTCAAAAGATTTCCTGAGTACAGTTTGAGGGATGACTCTGAGAGGTCTGTAGCGTTAGTTTGATCAAACTATACTCAAGTCTAATATTAGGCAAAGTATACAGAAGAGTACGTACTGAACAAACTATATTTGACATATTTCAAACTGTAAACACATTGTTCATCAGCTACTAAACTATATTTTTGAAATGCATATTTTTCCACAAAATAGAAGAGTTTAAAAAACATTGAAACTACACTTTGTACAACTGTTAAAACATATTTTTTAGCATGATTTTTGGTGATGTTCATGGTACCCAGCTGCAAAGTCGATACTGTCCCCCGTGTTCAACATCAAGAACATCCAATACCCAAGGTCGTTGGCTACGCGTTTGCATTTATGCTACTGACATTAACTATGCAGTAAGCTTTCCCAACGTTTGGTCTGGGAGAGCGCGTATCTGCTCGCAAGGGAAGCGTCAATGTTTTGCGCATAGCACTTCTACGTCCAGATCGCATGGCACCTGTACGTGCACTTCTTACGCTTAACGCTTCTACGTGCATTTCTACATGAATTCCAAAGCGTAAGTGACCCACGCTTGCCGTGCCTGATGGAGGCGCGTCATCATAAACATCAAGCATAAACAAATAGAGCCATCTATACCTCTATCAAACGAATGTTCGTTCAAGAAGACCTTCTGTCTCATGAATATTCAACGAAGACGCGTTCAAAAAGACCTCGCGTCTCATGAATCATCAATGAGAGGAATCACCACCAAGTACAGTCTCAAGTACAACGATAAGGAGTTCTCAATACCCTTACCAACGCTCTCAGTCGCTCTGCACGCCGGCGACAAACCTCGCTTTGACTGCGAGGATGATTAATTGATTGTCTGTGTCATTTAGACCATGTATTTTGACATACCTTAGCCGGTCTGGAGCCTGAGGCTGGCATTAATTTTTTTATTCTATCTGCTATTTTGCATGTGCCCCATCTGACGCCTTTGCATGACGCCCACGCCTTTCTTTGTGCGCGGCGTTTTACATTCGCGCACCTTTCTTTGTGTGCAGCGTTTTCTAATCGCGCGCCTTTCTTGGTTCGCAGCGTTTTCTATTCACGCGCCTTTCTTTGTGCGCCGCATTTTATTTTTTTGGTTTGCCCAATGGAACATATCAATTGTAGTTTAAGTTCTTTACATCTCCCTTCCATTGTGCATGAGGCAGAAAGACAATTTGTTCAAGAAGATCTCCTGTCTCATGAACATTCGCCCCCAAGACCTTCTGTCTCACGAACTAACCCTTTGGTTTAGGCGCCACCAACTCTTGGTTTAGGTGCACCATCTTTCTAGGGCCACAAAGTCCCACAAAGTCCCACAAAGACTTGATTGATGATTGCTTTTATTATTTGAAACAGTAATTTAGTACCCTTGGTTGAGGGTCTATGTAACTTAAATAATTGTAGATTTAAGTTCGCGGTTTTCTGAGTTTTTGCCGGAATCGAACCGACGAACTCGGGATTAACAGTCCCACGCTCTCACCAACTGAGCTACAGGGTCGTATTGGGACATAGAAACTGGCAGATACAAGGTCGACTAAAGCGCATTATACATGTAGACCGTATAGGTGTACACAGTACATTTGTCTATATATATGCTGTGCTGTGGAGTTTGATGATCTGGGCTAAGTGCTTTTTTCTTTTAACATGTCTTTTCTTTTTAGAAAAGTAGAAGATGTGACGACAATCAGCAAATCACAGTTTCTCACTTCGGTGAGCATAAAAGACTGCACCTTGAGAGTTCCAAACAAAA
>Ga0105053_10009122_pt1 | contig 12707 bp, 3 predicted proteins | sample BON01_FD_78093 | JGI IMG/M metagenome (GOLD analysis project Ga0105053, IMG submission 78093) | Freshwater microbial communities from Lake Bonney liftoff mats and glacier meltwater in Antarctica - BON-01 | ecosystem: Environmental > Aquatic > Freshwater > Ice > Glacier meltwater | place: Lake...
AGGGGGGGGAAAAGATGGAAGTGTGTATGTGTGGGGGGGGTGGGGGGGAGACGAGCGGGGGGAGAGAGGGGGGGGGGGGGGAAGAGGGGGGGGGGGGGGGGGAGGCAAGAGGGGCGAGCACCCAGGCGCGGGCAAACGATAGCAAGGAGGGGCGAGAGGGAACAAGGGCGCTCGCCCGGGGGCGCTAGAGACCAGCGCGCGCTTGGGGAGAGGAGACGGAACATCAGGTTTTTTTTTTGTGGTGTCTTGTTTTCTGTCGCGCGGGCGGGCGCCGCTGCCGCCGCCGGGGGAGGGGGAGGGAGAGGATGATCGCGCGCACGGCGAACGATGAGAGCGCGCGTGAAGCGTCAAGTGAAAGAAAACCGACAATCACAATCAGTCGCCGCCTCCCTCGGCCGCCTTGCGCCGCGCCGCCGCCGCCCTGCCCACAGCGCGTAGTTGTCGCGCACGGCCCCGAGCATCGGCTCCGCGCCGGGACAGCGCGCGCAGAACGCGCGGAACAAAGGGACGGCCACGAGCTCAAAAAAGCCGAGCTGCGACCGGGTGACGCCCGCGCGCCCGCGGTCCATCAGAGGGGAGACGGCCAGCCCCGCCGCGCGCTCGCGGTCGCCCTGCCGGAACAGCTCCTCCTCGAGGGCGCGCACCCAGCGCACGTGCACGGGGCCCGCGGCGGCGAGGTGGCCCAAGTCGGCGCACTTGAGGGCGACCTGGAGCACGAGGGAGCGGTCGTCGTCCGACAGCGAGGTCGCCGCTGCGGCCGAGGCGGCGGCGGCGGCGGCGGCGGACGCGGCGGCGGCGGCGGCCGAGGTGGCGGCGGCGGTGCGTTCCGCGGGCGAAGCGACGCCGGGCGAGGCGACGTTCGGCAGCGGCAATGCGCTACCGCTGCCTGGCGAGCGCAGGGCCGGCGAGCGCAGGGCCGGCGAGCCGTTGTGCACGGCCGACAGAGGGGGGGCGCCGCCAGCGCCGGCGCCGCCGACGGCGGCTACAGAGAGGCGCCTCAGCTCTGCCGCCAGCGAGCTCGCCAGCGCCGCTCGCGGGTCGCGCAACCCCGCTGGAGCCGCCGCCGCCGCCGCCTCACCGGCCCCCGCCTCGGCCGCCTGCGTCTGCTCGGCCTGCTGCGACTGCTGCAGCCGCTGCAGCTGCTGCTGCTGCTGCCCCTGCGAGGCCTGCTGCTGCAGCTGCTGCAGCTGCTGGCGCAGGTGCGGCTGCGACGCGAGGAAGCTGCCGGGCCGCGCCGTCAGGCTGCCGATCCGCAGGCCGCAGCCGCCGCCCGATCGGTCGGGCGGGGGAGGCGGCGGGGGGCCGGCAGCGGCGGCGGCGAGGGCGCCGGAGGAGGTTGCCGCGGCCCCGGAAAAGGGCGGCGCGCCGGCGATGGCAGCAGCGAGCCCAGCGCCGGCCTTGTCGGCGCCGCCGGCAGGGCCGGGCCCACCGCCGCCGCCGCCGCCGCCGCCGCCGCCGCTCCCAGCAGAGGCCGCGGCCGCGCCGCCCAAGGCCGCCGCGCCGCCCGAAGCCGCCGCCGCAGCGCCGCCCGCGCCGCTCGACGAGGCCGCCGCGCTCGCCGCTGCCGCCAGCTTGGCCTGGAACACGCTCATCACGCCAAAGTGCTGCTTCATGTCGGTCGCGAGCACCATGTCGATCACCAGCCGCCGCAGCAGGCCCCACGCCGCGGGCGCCAGGCCCGCCGCGCCCGAGGCCCAGTCCAGGTCGGCCGGCGCCGCGCGCATCAGGCCGAGCGAGGCCGAGGCGTGGTGGCTCTCCTGCGGCGCGCGGTCGTTGTAGAGCGCGGCGAGCGGGTCGCGCGAGCGCACGAGGAAGTCGTTGTTGACGCCGCGGTGGCCGTAGTCGTGAACGACGGCCGCGAGGTAGAAGGCGAGGCGGGGCACGTCGTCGGACGCCGTCGGGCCGGAAAAGGGCGGGGGCGGGGCGGGCGCGGCGCCGCCGGCCGACGACGGCGACGACGACGACGACGGCGCGGGAGGCGGCTGCGGCTGCGGCGATGATGCGATGACGGCGGCGAGGCCGCCGCGCCACAGCAGCGCGTGCGCCGAGTGCAGCACGTCCGCCGCGTGCGCGCGGTTGTGGTAGGGGTTGGACGTCGGGTAGCCATCCTCGACGGCCAGCAGCCAGCGCGCCAGGCGCGCCTGGTCGAGGCCGAGCCGCCCCGCCAGCGAGGATCCCCCGCCCCGTGCGCCGCCGCCGCCATTACCGCCGCCATTGCCGCCGCCGCCGCCGCGGCACAGGTAGTAAAACGCGAGCGCCGACAGCGGCCGCCCGCCCGAGGCCTCGTCGAGCGCGAACGCGTCCCACTGCCACCCGTCCGCGGACGCGAGCGCCGCCTCGAGCGCCAGGGTCGGCGGCGCGCGCACGGTCGCGGCGAGGCGCGCGGCGTCCTCGCGCGTGGGCAGCGCGTCGGGAAGCGGGAAGGCGGGCGCCGCGGGCGCGCCGGCGCCGATCACGGCGGCGCTCAGCGCGGCCGGCGAGGGCAGGGAGACCAGGGGCGCGGGCGCACCGGAGGCCGGCGAGCGCGCCGAACGCGGGAGGGCCGACGACGCCTGGCGGTGGTAAAGGCGCGGGTGGTGGGCGGCCGCCGCGCCAGTGCCGGAGCGCCAGCGCATCTCGAGGGACATCGACTTGCGCAGGGGCCTGGACGACGCGGGCGGGAGCGTGCTGACGGAGCGGCGCGCGGCCAGCGGCAGGGCGACGGCGGAAGCCGACGGCAGGGCGACGGCGGAAGCAGAGGCGAGAGCGGCGGCGGCGGCGGGCGGCGGCGGCGGCGGCGGCAGAGGCAGCGAGCCGGCGGCGGCCGCTGCTGCGGCCGCGGCGGCGGCGTGGCCCACGACGTCGTCGACGTCGCTGCCGTTGTCCGCCAGGCGCAGCAGGCCGCTCTCGAGGGCCGCGGCCGTGCGCTCGCCCGCGGTGGGGCTGACGGGCGTGGGGAGCCGCCGCGCGGAGAGCAGAGGGTCGGCGGCGGCGGCGGCGGCGGCGGCGGCGGCGGCGGCGGCGGCGGCGGCGGCGGCGGCGGCGGCGGCGGCGGCATTACCGGGGCCCGCGCCGCCGGCGGCCGCCGGTGCCTCTTCGTCCTCCCCATCGTCGTCGTCGTCGATTGGAAAGCGCCCGAGCCCGCCGTCCTCCTCGTCGTGCTCCTCGAACTCGTCCGCCTCGTACTCGTCGTACCCCATGCCCATGCCGCCCATGAGCGCGTCGCCGGCCAGGCCCGCAGCCCCGCCGGCCGCCGCCCAGCCGCCGCCGTCGGCGCCCCCTCCTCCTCCTCCGGCCCATCCTCCTGCCCCTTGCCCTGCTCCGGCCCTTCCTGCCCCTCCCCCCGCGCCATAGTAGGCGCAGTACTCGTCGTCTGCCCCGCCGTAATTGGCCGCAACAGGTCGCGAGGAGAGCATCTGGAGCAGACTCATGCCGACGTCGGCCTCGAGCTGCCCGGCGACGACGCCAGCGGCGCCGCCGCCTCCGCCGCCGGAGCGCAGCCTCGCCAGGCCGCGCCAGAGCTGCTCGTCCAGGTCGGCGGGCTGCGACAGGTCGGCGGCCTGCGTGATGGCCGCGCGGAGGTCCCCGCATTCAGACGCGTCGACGGGCTGGCCGGACAGCAGGCGGTCGAGCAGGCGCAGGGTGCGCTCGGCGGGCGTGTTGATCACCTCCTCGTAGGGGCCGGGGGCGGCGGCGGCGGCCGAGGGGCCGTCGGCGCCGGCGCCAAGGCCGCCGCCGCCGACGCCGGCGCCGACGCCGACGCCGATGCCGCCGACGCCGACGCCGCTCGCGCCGCCGGCCAGATCGAGCGACATCGACGGGAAAACGTCTCCTCCGGCCGTCGAGGCCGCTGCGGCGGCGGCGGCGGCGGCGGCATCGGCAGAGGCGACGGCGGCGGCGGCGAACGCGCCCCACGAGCTCTCGCCGGGGTTGCTCTCAAGGGGCGGCGGCGGGGCAAGGGGCGGCGGGGCCAGGGGCGGCGGCGGCGGGGGCGGGGGCGAGGCCAGCGGCGCGAGCGCGCCTGCGCGGGCGGCGGCGGCGGCGGCGTCTCTTCCGCCGGCTCTCGCGCGCCCGGCCGCCAGGCCCGCGGGCACGGCCAGCAAGTAGCCGTGGCCGCTGCTGCTCTCGGTCACGGCCGCCCCCTGCCGGTGCTGCTGGGGCAGATGGATGAGCGCCGCCGCCGTCCCCGCGTGCGACGACGCCGCCGTCGCCCCCGCCGCCCCCGCGGGCGCGCCAAACGCCGCCTGCCGCCGCAGCGCCACCGCCGCGCCCAGCGTCGCCTCGAGCCGCCGCATGCGCGCCCGGTTGTGCCCCTCCACCGCCTTGATCTGGCTGATGTTCTGCTCCGTCACCAGCACCGCCGCGCCCCCCGTGACCGGGTCGCGCAGCGGACACATCTCAAACAGCACCCACCGCGACTTGCCCGGCCGCCGGGCGGACCACCGGAGCTGCGGCGCCCGGAAACGCTGTCCAAGCCGGAAGACGGCGTCGATGGCCGTGGCGTAGACCGAGGCGGCGTCCGGGGCGGCGGCGGGATGGGAAGGGCTCGGGGCGTTGGGGGCGGGGGGCGGGGGGGTGGCGGAGGGCGGGGGGCGCGCCGGCGGGGGGCCGACGTGCGAATGGCCGTTGCCGCTGCCGCTGCCGCTGCCGCCGCCGCCGCCAAAGTTGGGCGCGCCGCCGCCGCCGCCGCCCGTCGCCTCCTCCCCGAACGCCGCACCCAGGCCCAGGTACGCCGCGAGCGTGTGCCCCGAGCGGTCCGGGCCCAGGTGCGACACCAGGCTCTCGGTCGCGCGCGCGTTGGCCGCCAGGAGCGCGCCGCGCGCGTCGAACAGGAACTGAAACATCGGGTGGCGGTCGGCCATCTCTGTCAGGCGCACGGTCCGGCGGCGGCGCCGCTCCTCCTCGAGAGCGCGCGCGCGCGCGGCGGCGGCCGGAAGGCGGGGCGCGCGGGCGGCGCCGCCGGCGGGGCGGGGCTGCTGCGACGCGGAGCCGTTGCCGCCGCCATCGTCGTCGTCCTCGTCGTCGCCGCCGTCGTCGTCCTCGTCGTCGTCGTCGTCGTCGTCGTCGTCGTCTGCCTCGTTGTCCTCCTGGTTGCCGCGGCCGCCCGGGGCCGAGGCGCGGCTGCGAGGGCGGCCGCCCAAAGACGGCGGGGTGGGGGCCGCGTTTTCTCGACCCGAAGCCGTCGCTGCTGCCGCCACGACGCGCGAGGGGCTGATGCCGCCGTCCGCCGCCGCCGGCCCCGCCGACGCCGGCTGCTGCCGCAGCGAGACGAGCGAGACCGCCGACTTGCTCGGCCGCCTGCCCGCCTGCCAGGCGCGCGCCGGCGCCGCCGTCCCGGCCGAGAGGGCGGTCGCCCCAGCGGGAGCACCCGCGGCAGCAGGAACGACCGCCGCGGCCGGCGCGCGCGGCGAGATCGCTAGCACCCGCAGCAGCACGAGCGGCGTCGGCGGCGCAGCGCCGTCGGGCACCAGGCGCGCGTGCAGCGGCGACAGCGCGAGCTCGACGCCGCCGACGTTTGGCGGCAGCGGCAGCACGCCCGGGTGCGGGGCCGCGGACGGCGCGCCGCTCACGCGCACGCGATGCTGCTGCGCCGCGGGCGGGGGGGGCGGGGCAGGCGCTGGCGAGGCGCCGATCCCGCCGGCGCTCCCGCCGCCCTCGCCGCCGTCGCTGCTCTCGCGGCAGTGTCGCCGCCGGACGGCCGCGTTGGCCTCCTCCCACGCCGTCGCGTCAAAGTCGGCGCCCCGCACGTACCTCCAGACGTCCGGCTGCGGCGCGTAGAAGCGCAGGCCGGCCGCCGCGTCGGGGTCGAGCGTGCCGGACAGCGGCAGCGCCGCGCCGCCGCCGCCGCCGCCGGCCCGCCCGCCCGCACCGGCGGCCGCCGCCGCCGCAAAGAGCCTCTGCGCCGCGCGATTTCCCCAGACGCAGCGCCGCTGGGCCGGGTCGTACAGCCACAGGGCGCTCGGGGACAGGTCGAGCACGGCCAGCTGCGGCAGCTCCAGCGGGTGGGCCGCCCCTCCAGGGAGCAGCATTTGAGTCGTTTTTCGTTTGTGCGGCGGTCGGCGGAGAAGAGTGTGGCGGCGCCGAGGAATGAAACAAGGCTCCTTGGGCGGTACCGACGCGATGGCGCGGCAGCCCTCGCCGGGGTCAGGAGGCGGCGGGCGGATCCGCCGGAGTCGAAGGCGCCGGCGAGGGCTGTTTGCCGATTCGTTTGAAAGGCGAAAAAACGCGGCGTTTGGAAAAGGGAGAAGGGGGGGTGGGCAAGGCCTCTGTCTCTCCGCGACAATGGTTTTCAGCACGCTCGGTTCCGCGTTGGACCTCACGCGCGGGTAGAGGTAGACACACCATCGTGTGTTCTTCGGAGTCGGGAGAGGTCGGTTTGGTCGTGTGAGGAGGGAGGGCCTCGCACTTTTGATTGGGCGCGACGCAGCGCGTCTTGCCGTTGCCGCCGTCGATGCCGCCCGCTCGTCGCCACCCGCCGCTGCTGCTGCATTTGGTGGTGGTGTGGATGGAGCTCTAAAAATTCCGAGGTTACGAGGGTGTAATCATAACAGGGCCCCTCTCATGACAGGTCACGGCCTTCCAGGCGCACGCACGCCCGTGCCGCCGCCAAGCGCGTGCGCCCCGACCCTCCCCTTGTTTTTTTCTCTCGCCGCAAACGACGGACAAACGCCGCGGCCGGCCTCCCGCTCCGCCCTCCCCCGACCCTCAGGCCGCCAGCCCCGCGGGCGGGCGCGCGCAGAGGCCCTCGAGCTGCTCCAGGCGCTCCTGCAGCGCGGCGGCCACGCGCGCGTCGAGCGCCGCGCCGCGCGCAATCTTTCCGCCGCGCGCGCCGCGCCCGCCATCGCCGCCCTCCTCCTCCGCCTCGTCGTCCTCGTCCTCGTCCTCGTCCTCGTCCTCCTCCGCATCGCGCCCTGCTTCTTCTTCGCACGCGCCCGCGCCGCCGCCATCGCCACCGCGCTTGCGCTTCTCTCGGGCGGCCTTGAGGCGCGCCAGTGCGGCCGCCACGACGGCGCCGCCGCCGGCGCCGGCCCCCTCGCCGTCGCCGCCGCCGTCGCCGTCGCTCTCACCGCCGCCGCCGCCGCCGCCCCTGCCGCCGCCGCCGCCGCCGAGCATGGCCGCCGCCGCGCCCTCGTCCTCGCCCTCTGCGCCCGCCGGGGCGCGCCACATGAACCACTCCTCGCCGCCGCCGTCGCGCGCGGGGACGTCCACGACGCGCTTGCGGCGGGCGGCGGCTTCGGCCTCGGCCGTGCTGCCCTCCTGCGCCTGCAGGCGCGACGCCGCCAGCGCCACGACGGCCTCGGCGCCGCGCTCGAGCAGCGCCGGCAGCGGCGGCGGCGGCGGCGGCGGCGGCGCGGGCGCGCCGGCGCGGCCGCCGACCTTGCCGCCCTTGGCGCCCTTGGCCGCCGCCGCCTTCTTGCCCTTTCCGGCGGCGGCGGCGGGCGGAGGGGACGACGAGCCGTTGCCCTTGCCCGCGCCGGCCCCGCCGCCGCCGCCGCCGGCGTTCTCGTCGACCTCATCGGTCGCCGCCGCTCCTACGGCGGCGGCGGCGGCGGCCGTGGCGGCGGCGGCCGCGCCAGCAGGGGCGGGGGGCGCCGGCGGGGGGCGGGGGGCGGGGGGCGCCGCCGGCGGGCTGTGGAGCTCCCCCCACCGGGCGTGCACGTCCGCGGCCGCCGCGCGCAGCCGCAGGTAGAGGAGCGCCTCCCACAGGATCGGCAGCTGCGCGCGGTGGACAAGCATCGCGCGGCCCAGGCGGTCGGCGTCGGCGCGGGGCAGCGCGAGGGGGTGCGAGGCCGAGTGCGGCCGCGGCTGCTGCTGCCGCGGCGCCGACGCCGACGGCCCAGGCGGCTGCTGCTCCTGCTGCTGCTGCTGCTGCTTGTGCTGCCGGCGCGCGGCCGCGGCGTCCTCGGCCTCCTTGGCGAGTGCGGCGCCGACGCCCGCACCCTCGGGCCCGACGGCACGGGCCGCCGCTTGTTGCTCCTGCTGTTGTTGTTGTTGCTGGGGCGCCGCCGCCGCCGGCTTTGCTGCTGTCGTCATCGCCCCCTCGTGCTCGACGCTCCCTCCGCCGCCTCCTCTCGCGGGACGCTCCTGCCCCTGCTCCCGCCGGTGCGTCGTCCTGGGCGCGAGCGCCCGCTGCAGCGCCGCGTCCGCGCGCCCCACTGCCCACGGCGCCCGCTCCAGCAGCATGCCCAGCTCTAGCCGCTCGCGCACGCGCTGCAGCTGCGGCGACGGGTCCTCGAAGGTCAGGTCGCGGGCGCCGCGCGCCTCCGCTAAATCATAGGCGGCCCGCAGCAGCCGCGCGCCGACGCCGGCGCCCTGCAGCGGCGGCAGCACGAGGATCTGCGAGACGCGCGGGCGCTGGCCCGAGGGGTAGGCGTAGAAGTTGTAGAGTGTCATGAGGCCCGCGACGACAAAGGGGGCGGCGGGCGCGGCCGACGGGGCGGGCGCGTCCACGCCGCCGCCGCCGCCGCCGCCCGCTGCCGCCTCTTTGCCGACGCCGCCGCCCTCCTGCTCCTCCTCGCCCCCCTTTTCTTCCTCCTCCGCCTCGTGCAGCACCGCCAGCACCAGCTCCCAGCGCGGGTCGGCGCTGTCGATGGTGTTGGCGCCGTCCACCGTGAACAGCAGCAGGGGCTCCAGGCGCGCGTGCAGCCGGCGCACGGCCGCCGGCGCGTCCGAGAGGCGAAAGTGCGACAGCGACAGGAGGCGGCGCCGCGCCCCGGCCGCCTTGCCCGCCTCCTCGCCGTCGCGAGGCGCCGCCGCCTTTTTGCCGCCGCTGCTGCTGCCCTTCTTGCCGCCCGTCTCGGGCGCGAGCGGGTCCTTGTCGAGCGCGACGGTCGACAGCAGGCGCCCCGGGGCGAGCAGCTCGCGCAGCGTGGGCGTCGCAAACTCGGCGCCGCCGTCCTCGCCGGCGCCGGCGCCGCCGGCCGCGCCCTCGCTCCCGCCGCCGGCGAGGGCGCCGCCGACCGCCGCGACGAGCGCCTCGCGGCTCGTGACGAGGCCGTTGCCGTCGCCGTACGCCCGCTCGCGCATGGCCCCCGCCACGTCCGCGGGCCGCCTGCGCCGCGCGAGGGCCGTGCGCTGCGCCGCGCTCATGCCCGCGGGCGGCGCCGCCTCGCGCGCGTCGACCCACGTGGCTGCGGCCTGGCCGTGCAAAAAGACGCGCACGCGCGGCGCGTGGTGCCCGACGAGCTCCTCGTCCTCGCCCAGGAGCTGGTGGTAGTACTCGCACTCGAACTCGCGGCCGCCGCGCGCGATCTCGGCGTCGAGGGCGGGGCCGGGGGCGGCCGTGAGCAGGTGCCACGAGAAGGCCTCGGCCGCGGGCGTCGAGGGGATGCCTGCCCCTCCTCCTGCTTGGCCGGTCTGGGGAGCCAGGGCTCCCCCTCCTCCGGCCCCGATGGACGACGCGCCGCTAAACTTGACGCGCTTGGCTTGGGGTCCGGCGGCGGCGGCACCGCCGTCGACCCCGCCTCCTCCTTGCGGCGTCATGGTCGCGGGTGATGGTGTGGGGGCGAGGGCGTTTTGGCGTTTGAAAGATGCACGCGCGAATTTGAATGTTTGGGGTGTGTCTCTTTTGCTTCTCGCGGAGTGTGCGTGCTCTGTGTTCTGTGATGAGAGGGCGCGCGCGCCGTCAATGTGGTGTGGGTTGGCGAGCTGTGTGATCTTGGTTGAGCGTGAGTTTGTCCCAGAGGGCTGTCCGCTTTCTCATGGCGACCGACGGCGACCGACGGCGTCCGACGGCGACGCCGGAGCGCCTTCTGCGGCGACGCCGATGCCGACGCCGACACGATTCACCGCACGACTCCTCTTCTTGCGCCCCTCAGACGCCCAGTTCGTTCGTGCGTTTGACTGTGACGACCCATCATTTCGTTGACCATCATCATCATAAGCAGCAAGATTGCTTGTCTGGCTCTTGTCACACATCTCCTCTTCGTCACACGCCCACCCACCCGCGAGCAACGCTGCTTTTCCCCCAGGCCGTGCCTGTGATGGCGGCCTCATCGCCACCGGCGGGCCGCCGGGACGGCGGTGACGATGCAGGAGCAGGTCCCACCAGCTGGGACGACTGGACGCGCGGCGAGCTCGGCCGCCTGCGCTCGGCCGCGCTGTTGCGCGTCCAGCGGCCGCTCGTGCCGACGGCGTCGCCCGTGCACGTTGAGTTTGTTTTCGAGAGTTGTTTTCGACGTTCGCCTGTCTCTCTCTTTTGTTTGGGGATACTCGCCGTCTCCTAGACGAATCATGATCGTGCGCACCGATCAAAACCTCGACAACACACCGCCAACAAAAAAAACAAGCAGGCCCTCGTCCACCCGCGCGAGCTCGAGGCGTGGGTCGCCGGCGAAGCGTCGCCCGAGGCGCCGCTGCTGTCGCCGGCCGCGCTCGAGCGGGCGGCGGGCGCCGACGACGCCGGCGGCGATGGCGGCGGCAAAGACGACGCCTGCTCCCAAATGCGCCGAATCACCCTCTTCTCGCTCAACGACTACCTGGGCCTGTCCGCCCACCCGGACGTCCGCCGCGCCGCCGCGTCCGCCGCCCTGTCCGTGGGCATGGGCCCCCGCTCGAGCGCCGTCGTCGCGGGGGGGCACACCCACTACCACCGGGCGTTGGAGCGCGAGCTCGCCGCGCTGAAAAAAACCGACGACGCGGTTCTGTTCCCGACCGGGTTTGCGGCAAACGTGGCGGTGGTGTCGGCGCTGGCCGGGCTCGGTGCGGGGGCGCAGGGCGCGGGGGAGGTGGTCATTTTCTCGGACGAGCTGAACCACGCGTCGATCGTCGACGGGGCGAGGCTGGCGGCCAAGGGGGGAGGAGGAGAGGGAGTGGGAGGGGGGGCGGCGGCGGCCAGGAGCGGCGGCGGCGACGGGACGGGCGGCAGCGACGGCAACAGCGCGAGCGCGAGCGCGACGGCGACGACCCCGGGAAACCGCGTCTCCGTGCGCGTCTACCGCCACAACGACCTCGACCACCTCGAGCGCCTGCTCCTCGCCGCGCCCGCGCGCGCCCGCAAGATGGTCGTGACCGACTCTCTTTTCTCGGTGGACGGCGATTTCGCCAAATTGCGGGGACTGGCGGCGCTGCGCCGTCGGCACGGCTTTCTGCTGGTTGTGGACGACGCGCACGCCACGCTCGTGTGCGGTCCCCACGGCGGGGGCGCGTGCGACATGCTGGGATTGGACGGCCAGCGCGACGTGGACGTGCAGGTCGGCACGCTGTCCAAGGCGTTCGGGGGGCTCGGCGGGTTTGCGGCGTGCTCGTCCGACCTCCGCGCGCTGTTACTGAACCGCGGGCGCGCCGGCGTCTTTTCGACGGCGCTGCCCGTGCCCGTGGTGGCCGCGGCGTCCGCGGCCCTGGGCGCCGCGCGCCGCGAGCCGTGGCGACGCGCGCACGTGTGGGCGCTCGCGCGCCGCCTGGGCGCGCGCCTGGGCGTGCCGGCGCTCAGCCCCGTGGTGCCTCTGGTCGTCGGCGGCGAGCGGGTGGCGCTCGAGCTCTCGGCGCGCCTGCTCTCACGGCACGGCCTCCACTGCCCGGCCATCCGCCCGCCGACGGTCCCCGCGGGGACGTGCCGGCTGCGGGTGACGCTGTCGGCGGCGCACTCGGTCGCGGACGTGGACGCGCTGGCGGGCGCGGTCGAGGAGGAGCTGGCGAGGTGGGGGGACGGCGGGGGGGGGGCGGGGGGAGCGGGGACCGCGGGCGGGGCGCCGCTGCGGCTGGTGCGCCTGCCGTTTCTGGTGGCGCAGGAGGCGAGGATGGCGGCGGAGGGGCGGCAGCAGGGGCAGCAGCCGGGAAGGAGTCGATTGTGAGGTCTGCCTCTGATGTGTCGAGAGTGTGTAAGGGCCTCGTGATGAGGTGGGTCGGGGCACAATGGCTTGTTCGCGGGTCTCGAGAAAAAAAAAACAATGGCTTGTCGTGGGTCTCGAGAAAAAAAAACACGAGCAAGAGACTGCGCTGCGGTCGCGCTCGTCTGTCGCGCTCGTCTGTCGCGCTCTTCTCGCGCACTCAGCAATGCACGCTGCCGCCTGTTCCCGCCCAAGAGATTGGACGGTGTTGAATGCCAGTCGACGCAGAAACGGAGGTGGTACGTGCGCGCCTTGACAACTGCGCGAGGCGTCTGCGAGAAAAAAAAAGAAAGGAAAAGATAGAAAAAAACAAGCCAAACAGCTAAGAGAGCGCGCGCGCTTTTGTCGCTGCGACCCGCACGCAGGCGCGCGCGCTCGTGTAAATCAACTCGGTAAAAGCCTACGTGTGCTTGACTTGCGTCACGCCGCGCGCGTTAAATCGCCTGTTGGGACTGACGTTTGTCAAGATCATGATCTATACTCAAAGCGCGTAACACCCTATTACATACCTATTCCGAATGTTTCGAGTGCTGCTCCCGACCCCCCCCCGAATGCCCATTCCCCCAAATAACAAAATCTCCCAGCGCGCGCAGCGCCCGCTCCGGCAATTGTAAGCCCCCGCGCGCGCCCCAGCAGCTACCGAAACCACCCAAACCATCGCCCGGGCGCGCGCCCCGCCCCGCCCCGCCCCCCACCCGCGCGCGGGCGACCCCCCCCCAAAACGCGAAAAAACTATTTCTTCGCCCATCGCTCTCCAAACGCCCCCCGCCCGCCCTCCCCCGCGCTCCGCGAGCCCCGGGCGAAGGCCGGTCCCGGGCCATCCCCTCGCTCCGCCCCCATCCGAAGGCCGCGCTGCCGACGAACGCGCCGCCTCGCGTCGCCGCGGACGAGTGAAGAGCC
>Ga0105053_10009126_pt1 | contig 12702 bp, 9 predicted proteins | sample BON01_FD_78093 | JGI IMG/M metagenome (GOLD analysis project Ga0105053, IMG submission 78093) | Freshwater microbial communities from Lake Bonney liftoff mats and glacier meltwater in Antarctica - BON-01 | ecosystem: Environmental > Aquatic > Freshwater > Ice > Glacier meltwater | place: Lake...
GGATATGTTAGGGTGGACTAATGGTACACAAGTGGTACTTTTCACTTGTTCTGATGATTGCACCATTCGTGTTTGGGATTTGCAGCAAAATAGCGGTGTTATTCCTACTGGCACACAACCCATATTCACATACCCACCGGACCTCAGTAAGCAGCGCAAACCAAAGCAGATTACATCTATGGTCACTCACGTAATGAGTAATCAGAATCATGTCTTGCTTGTTGGTTTTGGCGAAGGAACTATTCAAGCTCTGGATATTCCTGACTTTACTGATTTGGGTTATCTCTCTGGTCATGCTCGAAATAACGCCATTACATCTCTAACGACAATACCTGGTCAGTCATTGCTATTCGCCGGTTCAATGGATGGAAAATTAAACTGTTTCACTTTACTCTAGTTCCCTTCAACTAATAGAACATTCACTAAATTTTAAGTAATCAATTTGCTAGATATTGTAATATTCTATCTCCTGCAAGTTGGATGGCTGTGTTCCCCTCTTCGTCTTCTAATTCCTGTTTTGCGCCGCATTCCATGAGCCATTTAGCGGTTTTCAATTCGTCATTCGCACATGCATAATGCAATGCCGTTCTCTGTTTATCATTTTGTTTATCCAAAACATCTGGATGATGTTGAAAAATCCATTTACAGCAGTTAATGTTGCCACTACCAGCTGCAGTTCCAAAGATCATTGCTGGATCTATTTCATAATCGTGTTTAAACACTTGCATAACATCTTCAAGCATTTCAACACTATCCGCTGTAGTAGACTTGGCCACAGACAGTGCTATGACCTCCATATCCAGTTGAAAAGACAACTCATGCTTGCTGCAATGGTCCACCAACTTCTTCAGAATATTCCTATTCCCGGAACTAGCAGCTATTTCAATCAATTGATGGTCGTTTACAGCATCCATTGGGGCAATTTCTAGAACTGCGTTGAGCATATCAATGCGAGAGTACTGGACGATAGCTTTCATGATTGATCCCAAACTCGACAATTTTCCAACGGCCTCCTCTGTAAATATTTCAATAAAGCACTCTGAATGGCCTAGAGTTGCACTTAATATAAGCAGCTCTCCAAGCATCAGTTCATCGACTTTCGTTTGGGCAATGAAGTAACGAAGGCATTCGAAGTTGTTTCGTTTCACTGCGTAGTGAAGTGGTGTTTCCGAGTTATCATCCTGCGTTAACATCGCTCCCGGCATAGCACTTGCGAGTACCTCTACTAACTCATAGCATCCTGATAGTGAAGCTGCATGAAGAGGGAGAGCTCCGTGGCCGTCCGTTGCATCATAGAGGTCCTTTAATCTTTCAACGCAACGTTTACCACGGATATTGTTTTCTGGATTACTCACAAGGTAATGTAACGCAGATGCCCCATTAGCATCATTGGCGTATAATAAATACGGCTCATAGTCTAGCAACTCGTCTAAGACAGATAATGAACACTCATAGGCCGCATAGTGCAATACGGTTTTGTTTTCAAAATCACAGTAATCTCTCAAATTGATCTTGGCTGCGTCCATCATTCGACGTAGGTTTTTAGGAAATACAGACATATTCTTGCAAGCAAGATGCAACGGTGTCACTTTGTTGTTATCACCAGCTGTTAACAAGGACAGGTTCCCATAGTGATTAAAAATTTGCTCAAAGCAGCCAGGTGTAGCGAAGTGAAATACATTTCGATTTTGATTGTCAACGTTCTCTAACGCTTGCTTCTTAAACAATCCAACAACACAACTTGCACCAGCAGATGCTGCTACCATTGGCAGCGTCATACCGTTCTTGATTTCATGGTAATTCACATCAAAGCCTTGCGATATGGCTTCAGCCACAAGATCAGCAGCTTCATCGCCAATTCCTGCACACAAACCCATCAGTGTTTCGGGAGCCTCTACAAACATGTTGGTCGACGTGGTAATGCTCTGCCACCCGCCTCGCAACATAACGACGCAGTTCTTTTGGCTATGGTTTAATGCACATCGCCATGGACTGTACCCTTCAGAATTGGCGCATTCGATGCCAGCTCCATCGTCGATTAACATACGTACTGCATCATCGTGTCCATTGGAAGCAGCGATGTGGAGCGCGGTGTTCCCGAGGTCATCTTGACAATGAACGTCAACAAGATTCTGTTTTAAAAGTAGCTTTAATACTTCCACGTTGAATCGCTTACTCACAGCAAAGTGGAGTGGTAGACGATTACTTTGACTGGCACACGGTTCTATTACTGACATTCCTCTGTGGACAAGTGCCATTGTGACACCTTCCATGCCCATTTCACAAGCCCAATGAAGCAAATTTTTATTATTGACAACGATGCTGACGTCGGCTTTGTTGGTAACCAAAAACTCAGCCATCTCTGCATGGCCCTGCATGGTTGCTAACATCACTCCTGTTTGTCCCTCATCATTCTTATAATTCATATCCAAGCCCCATTTCAAACATTTACGGACGATCTTCTTGTGGCCAAATTTGCATGCTATTGTAAATACGCTATCTCCACGGATGTCAAATCGTTTATTGCACGATGACACAGCGTGGAGATCTTCAACCATAACTTTGTTACCAACCATTGTATAAAAGAATATATCGGTCACTCTGTCGGCAAGAAGATGGGTTCTTCGTTTCCTGGCGAAAAAACCTCGAGCGACCCGTTGCAAATGAATAGCCCCAAAAACTCTTTCTTTTCTTTGCTTCATCCATCTGATTGCGCTTACCCTGCATTTACCATGCAGCCATCGTCGGATAATTCTTTGAATAAACAAACTGTTCTTTTCTCGTAATTCTCGAGTGTGAGTGTCTCGAATCCACTGAAATTGTTTTCTACATAAGGCACCCCTCGCAAGCCGCTGAATATTAGAAGCAGATTGATTATGACGAAGATTATCGAATCGCGTTTGTTCTAATGTTCTATATATTGTGGCTACCACCTTTCGCCAAAAACACTGCAAGAGTATCGAACTTTGTCTCTCACGACGCACCATAACTTTGTACACAACTCGTTTCCCATAATACCACATACGGAAAGTAGATTGTAAATGAATGGCTGCTCGAAGAAGCCCTTCAGAATCCAATCGGGTCCACAAGCAAATCTTGGCGGCTTTACTAAGATAGATTTTGGCCTGAATGCCAATTTTAGTGGCTGCTTCGTTTAACCTTTCAAACTTTCTAACCATTTTGGCTTTTCGAAAGGCACGACGAGCTAATCTACCTCTTAAACAAGCCTGCATCTTGATGATAGCACACTCGCGCTTTTCCTCTTCCTTCTTCGCAAATTCGTCCATGTCTAATTTGACTTTTATTTGCTGCGAGATTACCTGATAGGATCGTTTGAGCTTTCTCCGCAGTCTTAGTCTACCAGAATTTCGCTTTAACCATCGACGAAGTAACCATCCCCTCGCTAAACGTTGAATCACGCCTGCAGCTTGGACTTCCTCTTCCGTTCGTTTTTGACGTTTCGCACCCAAGTTACTCATGAATGTAGATTCTTCCAACCGCAGATCTTCAACATCTGGTCGATTTCCTAGCGGTTTAATACTGTTGCGAGTTGACTCCAAGGGAGACCTGAATGCTCCCAATTTGTTGAATACAGGGATGACCTCGGTGGGTTCTTTAGGACATCGCCCTGAAGTTGGGATCGAAGTATTTATAGAACAAACTATTGACACTACATCACTATGTGTTGATCTCTTAGCATTAAAGTATCTAAACATCCCATCAGGTTTCTAATTTCTCCACTCATCGGAATAAAAGTACTTACAATTGCCTGCTAGACCTCAAAGGCCGACGAAAAGAAATAACCTTGTCTCGTTCAAGAAACGCCTAAGCAATTGATAATGAAACAAATTCATGTAGTTCGTATCCAGCTACTCACCTGCTCCTCCGTCCATTCATCCTTCGATGGTTCCATCCTCTATAGCCGCGCGAAGTTTGTAGTAGATCCGTTGAAAAAAGATGGTAGCGGTAAATGGAACGATCTGTCAAGGACGTGTTGCGAGACAATTTGAAAGCATTGGATCTCGTCACTAAAACAAAACGAAGAATCCGATGGAAGGTAGAAGCCAAACTATTTCCGTTAGGCTTGCCTCAAAATATACCTGATGAAGACTATGAGGTAAGTATATATGTTGTAGCGGCAATAGATTCTTGCTAACAATTGATAAGTTGCGGCGAAAATTGAACCCCAAAAAATTTGCCCAGGAGTTTCCTAGCGTTCTCTGGCAGGAGGATCGCCTTCAAAAGCAGCGAACCGACGAACTATTCTCTCAACGTCAACTAGAAAAGGCAGCATCTTTGGCATCCCACGAGCAGCAACTGGAAAACCAAGCTAAAATTGTACTCGAACAGAAGCTGGAAGCATTCCGGAACAAGGAACAAAAAAAACGCAATGAAATTGATGTGAAAGCTATTGAAGCCATTGAAATCGGAATCGACAGGTTAGGGAGACTCAAACACTTCGAAATTGATAGATTGGAAACTTTGAAACGGACTCAACTAGAACAAAAGCGACTTGATGATCAGATTACTCGTGAAAATGAGATTGCCTTGGCAGAAAAAAAAGAAATAGAAGATAAATTTGAAAACGAACGGAAACTTGCAGAGGAACAAGATCTTATTGATAGAGTGAATTCGATAATGCGGCGAACAGGAATCATGAAAAGCGTGACTAACAAGCAAAAAGAATATTCCGAGATATCAAAAACTATCGCGATGATTCGATTTGCTTGTTGCAATGATGATCAAGATGCCAAATTACGAGCGTTCAATGTGTGGCCAATGGCTCAGTACACGAAAAGATTCCCCACAGCAAAAGATTACAACAGGCAGTTTTCGCATTTATTTAACCCTATTGTTCAAACTGTAAAAGGGCAAACCTTACAGGTGGCAGGAGGAGCTGCTCTTGGCAAGTGTCTTGCCGGAGGAGGGTTTCCACAAATGGTGAAGCTGGATTTATGCTGGAACCGTTTGAAATTCTTCGGAATTCGGGGACTTTGTGAAGGCCTCCCGAAATGCAAAGTATTGACTAGTCTTATATTAAGTGGCAATTTGCTTGGAGATGACAGTATAGATGTCTTGAAATCGGCATTACTAGGAAACTCGACACTGATATATTTGGATCTAGAAAACAATGATATAGCTGATAAAGGTGCAGCTTCTGTAGCCAGGGTAATATTTTCCGGTGTACCTTTGCAAGTGGTAAAACTTAAATCGAACAGGATTACCTCCGCAGGCGCTGGGTCACTGGCGAAAGCAGGAATCGCAAGTGTAAGTATTAAAGTGATAGCCATAAAAAACAACCCGGTTCCTCCCAGAGATGCCAAGCGTATATGCAAACATTCGCCCTTCATTTCTATATAGATTTATTTCTCTCTTTATTTCTCATTCTGCAATTAAATCTAAATTATTTCATTCAGTAACTACATCCAGTGCTATATGACAATGTTCGAGCCTGAATATTTCAGCTTGGGATCCTCTGACATCCACAAATTTCAAATTTTCATTGTGGTAAAGTTCTATCAACCCAAGCTTCCCCAATAAACTTAGATCTAAACACAAAAGACTTGCATTGAAACCAACCCGGATCTCCTCAAGACCTTCACAAAATCCCACCTCAACACGCGACAATAGCGGACACTTCATGCAGACAAAAGTGGCCAGGCTTACACACATGGAGAGGTCTACTAATTCTAGAAAAACTGCACAAGAAATAGTTATGTTGGTCAGTTTGATACAACTCGATGCTCGTAACTCCTTTAAGACCGGGCATTTCTTTCGAATGAAGTCATAGATTCCCAAATCACTTTCAAGGCTACTGCAACCACTAATATTCAACAATTCAATTTTTGTTTCCTTTGTGGCAACCAGACGTTTTAGTTGATTGCAATATTGCAAATCCAGATTCACGATGTTATTGTGGTGAATGTACTCTACTAAAGAAGTGCCCTTTGTCAAACTTAATGTTTTTATACTAGGACATGCGGATACAATCCGCTCAACATCATGCCACTCCAGAGTTCGCCACCCACCCATTGACAAGTTCTGAAGCCAATTGCTTTTTAAAAACGAGACCACCAAGTCCTTAGTACATGGATTGAGGTATAAACAACCATCTAGTGTTAACGAATGAACATGTCCAATAAACCCAATATGCTCCCGCACTTCGGTCTTCTCACGAGGTAGAACATACACATCTCTTAAATACAGCTCATGCACATCCTTCCAAATAAACAAAGCATGAATCAGGATATGCTCATTAATCTCGGATGTACAAGAAATATCTATCTTCGATGGTTTATTAGAAAGTGCGATGGTCTCCCTCATCCTCTGAGACACCAAAATTTCACGACTTCTTGGAATCACAATATCCAAACCAAGAGCCAGACCTAAACCAAATTTACATGTCATCAAAAAAGGAAGCAAATCATCCCATAGCATAAATGACAAAATGCATCGCAATGTACTTGGTGGAAGCCCCAACAAATTCATTGTTGTCAACGAAAGAAAAAAAGACAATTGAGGGGGGCTATATTAATCACTCTGAAGCCATTTGAAGGTCGAGAACGTAGGACAATGATCAATTTGATTGCCTGGCTCAAATGGACTTTTATCACTGCTTTCGTGTTTTTGATACTGCGCACATTGATAGAATGGGGCTATAACGACCATGGTGATGGTGATCAATTGCCTGTTTTTGCAGTTATTGCGTTGTCATTCGTGTCGCCCTTGTTTTCACCAATCTTTCATCTGAAGATGGTTTTTCTCCAAGACATTTTGCCATTTGAAGTGGAGAAATGGATTGTAGATGCGGTAGGTTTTGCATTACTTACGCCTGCAGGCTCATTTGAGGACTATCCTGTTGAAAGAGTCACAGATTATTCTGACAGTAAAATGTGGTCGATGCTTCCCGGCCGTGGTGATACAAGTGACATTATCGCCCCTGGTGCAAAATCATGCGACGAAGCTAAATTGTGTAATTATGCGGATGTTTTCTATCTGCATCCGACAACCTGGTATTCATCTAGTTCATGGAATTCTCCAGCTCTCCATTCAGTCACAGCCTATCTCTCAGATGAAGCAATAGGACCACAGCAAGCCAATGCATTCAACATCGTAGGCAGAGTTTTTGCTCCACGTTATCGTCAGTGTTCAGCCGGAGCCTTTCTTCAACAGGAACAGTTTCAACATAAAGATTCTAAGAAGGCGCTTGAAGAAACCTTTAAAGATGTTTCCGCTGCTTTCGAGTATTATTTAAGTAATCATTGGGATGGCGTCAGAGGTATCATTCTAGCGGGTCATTCTCAAGGATCAATGTTAAATGAAATGATATTGCGCAAATATTTCCATGGAAAGCAATTGCATGCGTTTCTCGTCGCGGCCTATTTGCCAGGGTGGTCTATTTTCAAGTCTAGTTTCCCTTCTGTTCCTAAATACAACATCGTACCATGTGAAAACGCCACTAGTATTGGATGCCTGATTAGTTGGCGAACATTCGGTTATAATGGAGACCCCAAAGCCTTTTTATACGTTCAGCCGACTTTACCCGACGAAGAAACAGTGTGTACCAATCCATTGAGTTGGGACAACAACGGAGGATATAAATCGCACTCCGTGAATCTAGGGGGGGTGGACTTAATGCACCCACTCACAATGCTAAAATATCTCGTCGGCAATAAGGACCCTGCAACGAGAGTTGTCATCCCAGAATCTTCCAAAAATGTGAGCGATGCAGAGTGTGTTAACGGGAACCTATTCATTACTCCGCCTCCAAGATTTGGAGCTGGATGGTCTATAATGCCTGCTTGGCACTTCGCCCTCTTTCCTGGGCTGAACTTTCACTCGTATGATATCAACCTTTTCTATCACAATATACGAGACAACGTAGCGAATAGAGTGATTTCATTTAGAAACATCAAGAAATATGATTAATTAAAATATATATTCAAAAAACTATCGTTTGGATGACCCAAGAACGATATGCGCAGAGCCGGAAGACTGTTGAATTTTCCTCATGGCTTTTGACATACCTAACGGAGAATCGTCTTGTGCCGCATGATTCAGTAAAGTCTGCCTCTCAATTTCACGATTGCGCTTCTCCAGCTTCTTGTACCCCGGACGAATCCCGTGAAACTTATGAGACAGTTGCCGGAATGCTTCTTTAGTCGTCAGAAGCCGCCCTTGGTCGTCTCTATACTCTAGCACCACCCCTCCGTCTTCATCAACTGAAGGCCGTTCATCGCGCTGTCGACCTACTATGATAGAGCTAACTGTCGGTTTCTTATCGCCTAACGTTCCTTTCTCCTTCAACATCTGCAGGGTCGCCGCCATACCGGACTTGTACTGTTTTGGTTCTTCAATGGAAGTTTCCTTAATTAAAACTCGATCTGTTTTTTGGACAAGCTTTCGTTCTTGCTTGTCTTGTAAGTAGGCATCAGATCGAGTCTCCATAATACTAGAGAATGAAGTTGCTGATGATATAATCAATCCACTATGCATGGTACTATCTTCCTTCGTTGAAGATATAAGAGAGGTTACATCTTGAAACTCAACATTCGATTTAGGCACAATTTGACCATAAATATCATCTTCATCCTGATAGTCCTCGCGAAAAAACAGTTTTTTCGTTTTCTTTTTTCGAATCACAATTTCGTCATCAGAGGCATCCTTTTTCTCTTCTTTCAACTTCTTCTCCTTTTTTGGTTTCTTCGTTTTCTTCTTCTTCCTTGACAATCCGAGTACATCGTATTCGTCAGCAGTCATATAATCTTGCATCTGTTTGAAAGTGTTGTTGATAACCATATTTTGCTCTAATTTTTGTTTCACGATTTCGTTCACTGTTACGGTGGTAATACTGCCTGTTTCATCAAGGTGTCCCTTTGGTGTCGAGAGTCGCGGCTTCTTCAACAATCCTTCTTCTTCAAGTACTTTGTCGTATTTAGACAACACCCCTATATCCTCCAAAGCATCTTCTCCAGCAGTAGGAATCATCGGTATTCGTTTGCGTTTGTTAATCGTATTCCTAGCTTTCAAATTCCTTGCATGCTCAGACAGTTTCACGTTTTCTAACTCGTCGACATCTTCTGCAAGTTCGCCAGTCTCTGCGTCAATCAAAGGAGCATCTTTTAAAGTCAATACAACATCCTCTCCTCCCTCTACCAGTGCCTGTAGATCATGGGAAATGCTGATGCCGGCTAGGTCCTTGGCTGAATAAGCTGCTGGAACAACTTTACATGGTGATGTAGCTACCGCCTCCTCCAGTTTGCTGTTCTGAACATCTTTACATGGTGATGTAGCTACCGCCTCCTCCAGTTTGCTGTTCTGAACATCTTTACATGGTGATGTAGCTACCGCCTCCTCCAGTTTGCTGTTCTGAACATCTTTTGATTTGGCTATCCAATCAGCAGTAGACAAGTTCTCCCCGTCACCCAGTGATACGCCACCTCTGTTCGAATGTAAGGATCGTTGCTTTTTTGCTGCCTCAATTTTCAGCCTGACAGTTTTGGTTTTCAAACTATCTTCAACGACCAGATTGGATTCATTGGTAGGAGGCTCTTCCACTCGAAGCGGTTTGAGGCCTAATTTCAGTCGAAGCCGATTGCTCTCTTCCACTGTGCATGAGATCTCACCTTCCATTGAACCATCATGTAGACCCTGAAACCCATTTTTGTTGTAATTTCACTACTTTGCAAGAAGAAGGAAGGAGAATGGTTCAAGCACTAGTCGTGTTTGTAGGTGCATTCTTTGTCTCCATGCTACTTGTTCGTGTGTTTGCGAGCAACGTGTATGACTTTCTAATTGTAAAGATGACCACCAAGTGGTATAGAGTGGTGCTGGGAAGGTTGTCGTCAGGCGATCGAGTGCTCGATATTGGCATAGGAACTGCCAGCGCACTTCTGGACAACGAACTCATTCTGACAAACAAGAACATTCAAGTGGTGGGTGTGGATTATGACCAAAAGTACGTCAACTTTGCCAAGAATAAAATCAAACAGAAGAACCTTCAAGATCGAATCCAAGTCCATTGCAAGAGCATCTTTGATGATGACCTTGGAACTGCGATTAAACAAGAGAAGGCTTACGACGCGGCATACTTTAGTGGAAGTTGGACGTTGATGCCGAGTCCAGTTCAAGCCTTGCATATTGCCTCTTCGTTTGTGAAACCGGATGGCAAAGTATTCGTAACCCAGACATTCCAACGGGCTACTACGCCGTTATTAAGCACACTCAAGCCGATGCTTAAACATCTCACCACCATAGACTTTGGCGAACTTCATTACGAGGTTGATCTTGAAGAATACATTCAAAATGCGGAAGAACCGGTAAACGGGATCTCCCTTGTTCTTGAAGAGAATTCTATTGTTCCTGGTTCGATAGATAATAATTACCAAGCAGCTCGGCTTCTAGTTTTTAAAAAAGTTCAAAAATAAATACATAATTTTACAGAGCAAAGTAAGGATGGTCTAGAGCTTGAGTAGGGGTCGGTCGCTTGAAAGGGGACCACGAAAGGAGACTAGAGAGAAAATCCAACTCTGTATCCCCAAACAACATCATTTCATTGTGATTCAAAAATAAACTAGCATCATTGAAATAGGTGCCTGTTTTAAAAGGGTCTATTTTCCTTATGGTCTGGTTAAATAACTGTCGGTTGCATTTCATACCAGGCCCGATACCGAAATGCTCAAGCGCCTTTATGAAGTATCTAAATTCCAGTAGTTTTGTTTTCTCATCCTCATTCGAGTACAAATGAGACTCGCGATTCGTTCTCTGGTCAATTCTGGCTCTGGCTCTTGAATCTACTTCAAATATACGAGAAGTTCCAGCCAGCATTTCAAGTGCGACCACCCCTAGAGACCACATATCAAACGCATGCATAGGCAATTCCCGATTCAGCTTCTCCATTCCACTTCTATCATCGCCCATGTAGGGAAATCTAATCGACTCCACTGATGCCAGCATCGCTTCCGGGGGTCTGTACCAATGTGTTTCTTCAAGCTATTGAACGATAGTAAGTGGTCTATCATAATACAAACGCTATAACGTACCTCAGTAGCCCCAGTAGCCCCATAAAGTTCAGTATTCAAGACACCATCCTCAGTGTCCACGGCGGACCCGAAGTCGGCTATCTTCACTTGAAACGATCGACTAGTAGCTTGGTTCTTTTTATCACTCTCTTTGATAAGGATGTTCGAAGGTTTGATATCTCTATGAGCGACTTTCATTTCCTCAAGTACTTTCATCCCTTCTAAAATCTGCTTGAGTATCTCACGTCGAACGAGTGATCCTTTGGAGTTACCGCGCATTCGATGCCACAATGGTGATGGTTCTAACGTAACTAGACGCTCACTGCGTTCCACTTGAGCATATAGTAGAGCATCTAGTGACTGTCCTTCGTCTTTGAACACTAGCCAAAGATCTTCAAACATTGTCCCATCTGATTTGATTATCGTGTGATTAAAGCACTCAACAAACCTCGCAATCGACTCACGTCCTTGTAATCGATTTCCAAAGTGGGCTTCCCTGTATCCAGAAAGTCTATAATGCTCTCCCTTATCCGCGAAAACACGCTTTAATATGAAAACCTGCTTTTCGTTCCCGATTTCTACCGCCTGCCAAACTTCACCTTGACCACCGAGCCCAAACTTTCTCTTCAGGCCATACTTTTCGAAACCCTTATTAGGTACACCGATTGATTTGCCTGTATACTTTTCCAATGAACTCCCCGGAGGCTGACCCAACAACAAGTCATGGTAAATTGATGAAGCAGAGGAGTATAACGGAGTGTCATAGCGTAACGACAATGCAAATGGATCGACCTGTTTAATCAGCGAGTACTTACTAAAACCGCCTTGAACGACCGTCCCGGGAAGGTAACAATCGCCTTCTTCTCTCACCGTAATCAGATCTTTAGAAAACATTACCAGGTCCAACGCCTGTGCCACGATTTCACCAGAGCTGAGCTCATGCCATTCCTCTGAATCACATGTGTCATCCTTTGGAAGCAAATACTTTCGATCCGCTTCAAGTTGCGGCAATGCATAAATGAAGATGCTCAGAAACCACTTTCTCATCCGTGGAGGCGATTTATTTTCTTGGCTCTCTTCTTTCGATCAACAGATTCAATATGCGCGCGCACCTCCAGGAATCAAAAACCTCCTTTCCCAATTTTTTTTTTAAACAGCATTTGATGGCTTCTAAAAAATAATCGATTTTTTTAAAGCACTAGCTAATTTCTTAATAAACAACGGATCTTTTTTTGTACTTTTTTTATTGCAGTTTCCCCTAACTAACCAACTTTATTTTGTTTTAGGGGGTATACGCTCACTCCAAATTTAACGTTTTCTGACCCAAATTTACACGTTATTACACTTTTCTCAACCAATCTTTTATTAAATTTGTTGGTTCTATACACCGAGTCTGGTAGATACCTTCTACACCGAGTCTGGTATATATAAACAAATTAAAAAAAATAAATAAACAAGAGTTTCTTGTTGAAAGAAAAGAGCCTGATGGCAATCCGTGAGGTAATCAGAAGCAAGAACATTATATGGAATCACTGAATTCGCATTATATTTCTCCTGCTGTAATTTAATTGCATCCCTCGACTTGACAGCTATGTCGCCTGCAAACGCGTTCCATGAAGTAGCCACTAAAGTATTTAAAAATACTTTATACATTGATGTTCCTCTCTCTGTATCACCAAAA
>Ga0105053_10009129_pt1 | contig 12700 bp, 15 predicted proteins | sample BON01_FD_78093 | JGI IMG/M metagenome (GOLD analysis project Ga0105053, IMG submission 78093) | Freshwater microbial communities from Lake Bonney liftoff mats and glacier meltwater in Antarctica - BON-01 | ecosystem: Environmental > Aquatic > Freshwater > Ice > Glacier meltwater | place: Lake...
AGCGCTTGAAGCGGTGGTTGCTGTGGCCAATGGCGAGTTTGGTCGCTTGGCCTATGCCACCAACCCATTGGTGCGCAAAAGTGCTAAGAGCATCGCAATAGATGCTGGCTCAGGTAAATTCCTGTGGGATGTTACAGACCCTGCTGCGCCATTAAATGGCTATCCGGCATTTGTGAGCAACATCATTCCAAGTAATTTGGCCAAAGGCGACGGTGTAAATCTGAGCTCATTGATCTACGGCGACTGGTCCAGCTTGCTGCTTGCTAGCTGGGGTGGAATTAACCTGGTGCAAGATCCGTACACATTGGCACGGACTGGTCAAACCCGCATGATAGCGGAGACCTTCACCGATGTTGACCTGCTTCACCTTGGAAAATTCGGTGCCATCGTCGACATCGTTACTACCTAAAAAAGGAAACCCAATCCCCCCGCTGATCAGCCCGGTGAGCCCTTAGTGGCTCACCGGCTGTGAAGCAAAACAACCACCTTGTAAAATTGTAATCATGGGAGCAATCCAAAAAAAAGTACGTGTCCAATTCCTGAAATCAGGAGTTGGAATTAATTATATGCATGCCGCTGGAGAGGAAGTTGAGCTTAAACCAGAGACGGCTCAAAAGCTCGTTAAGCTCAATTACGTGAAAATTATGACCGTCGCCGAAGGCACAGGCACTAAGAGCGCAGGAAAGGCTAAAGACAAAGTAATCATCGCTGCTGCCGGCGACGGAACTGCTGCCGGCAACGGAGCTGCTGCCGGCGACGGAGCTGCTGCCGGCGACGGAGCTGCTGAAGGCGAAGGCGAAAAGCCACAGGTATCACCACAGTAAAAGCTGTCAATAAAGTAACAATAAAGTAATGCAGATGGAAAGCTTCGCGCTACTCACAGCACCTTCAGCTGAGCCGCTAACACTAGCAGAGGCGAAGCTTCATCTGCGTGTATCGCACAATGCAGAGGATACGCTTATTGCCGCGCTCATTAAGGCTTCGCGCATGGCTGCCGAGTCGTATACCAACCGCCAGCTTATGCCGGCAACTTGGGTATTTAGGTGCGATGAATTTCCAGATAGCCGAACCATTGCAATTAATCGTTGCCCAGTATCGGCGGTTAATAGCGTGAAATACTTTGATGCCAACAACGCTGAACAAACACTTAACGCCGATAAGTACATTGTTGATTTATTTAGCGAACCGTTTCGGGTGGTGTTAAAGGCTACTCATAGCTGGCCATTTAGTTACGACCGCCCTGCTGCGGTGAGCATTGAATTTACTGCCGGGTACGAATCAGTAGCGATGGTACCCGACGCCATTAAATCAGCTATGCTGCTTACCATTGGCCACTTGTACGAGCACCGCGAAGCTGTAGTGGAGGGCATTGCTGTGCATGAGTTACCCCTTGGTGTTTCGGCACTTTTAGATCCACACAAAGTTTATCGCTTCAGGTAGTATGCGTATTGGCCGGCTCGATAAGATAGTAGGTGTAAGGGCGCTGGTAACCAGCCGCTCTACTAGCGGTGCGGTAAATACTTCGCTGGCTACTGCCTTAGATACGTGGGCACAGGTTACCTATCCTAGCGGTGCTGAGCGTATTGAGAACGACAAACTTACCGCTGTAAGTACCGCCTACTTCATTATGCGCTATCAGGCTTTGCCGCTTACTAGCGTGGTGTTGTATAACGGCCTAGCGTATGAGGTTGTGCATGTGGATATACATGGCCGTCAGAAGTATTTGCGCGTAAAAACGGAGTTAAAGCAATGAGTTCTAATTTAACTATAGAGCTCAAGGGCTTGCCCGAAATGCAGCGTGCATTTGACCAGTTAGGTAAAACGCTTACTGCTGCAAAAATTCGCCAGGCGCTCATGCCTGGTGCTCGCATTATACGTGATGGCATTAAGGGCGAGGTGAAAGTGGGTAGCCGGGTGCATTACCTGTACCCAAATGCTGGCGGCAATAAAAAAAAAGGAAATGGTAAGGGTAAGCCAACACGCATGTTTAGGCCCGGAAACCTAAAGCGAAGCATTGGTATTAAAAGCAAAAAGGGATTGGCCTATCTGGCTATTGGCCCACGTAAAGGTGGCAGCAAAGGCGCTGATGGCTACTACGCTTACATGCTTGAGTACGGCACGGCAACCATGTCTGCTCAGCCATTTATGCGCCCCGGGTTTGAAAAGAGTAAGGCGGCAGCTGAGGCGGCCATCTTCAAAAAAATGGAAGATATCATTTACACCGAATCAAAACGCATACTAGGATGACCGATGTAGGACCTGCAATATATGAGCTGCTCACCACCAATACCTTGGTGCGTGCGTATTGCGATACGCGGGTGTACCCACAGCTGCGTAAGCAGGGCGATGCCGGTGATACAGTAGTGTATGAGCTCATCTTTAACGATCCCCAAGATACCGCCAGCGGACCAAGTACGCTGGATGTAATTCAATACCAGATTAAAAGCATCAGCGCAAACAGAGACAGGATGCAAGAGCTACGGGAAAGCATACGCTATACCCTAGAGCGCTTAAATGCTACCGTTGCTGGCGTAAATGTTCAAAGCATTCGGCTCATTGACCAGCGCGAAGATTTTGATAACGAATCCAAGGAGTTCTACACTACCGATGATTACAGTTTTCGTGTCATCCGTAGCAATTATACTGATCAAAGCATTAGCCCATACCAATATCGCCAGCGTGTTGAAACTGCAGGTGGTGAAGTGGAAGGTTTCGACTTATTAAAACAGGAATTAATCTCTTAATAAAATATACTTATGGCAATTTTAAACGGATCAGCAGTGCTGATGGTAATCGCGGGTGAAGATGTTGCGCACTCCAATAATGTAAGCTTCGACTTGTCGGCTGCAGAGGTGGAGAAAACCACTAAATCAAGCGCCGGTAACAAGGGTGTGCGCCCAGGGACTATCAGCGGTACGGCCAAAGTTGGTGGCTTTACCTGCTTTGATGGCGCTGGTAATGGTTCTTATGATGTAACCAACTTAGAAGCAATTCGAAGTGGCCGCACCAAGGTTCTAATTCAAATTGGAGTAGGCACCAAGGTATTATCTGCTCAGGCCTACATGACAGACTTCGCAATTGTAGCAGGCGTAGAGGACAATTTAACGTTCGACGCTTCATTCAAATTCACCGGAGCAATAACTTTTGCATCTTAAAATTTTAAAATATTATGGCAAGGACACCTGACATTATTAACGCCAGCAAATTTGGCCTTTTTATCGACCCCACAACTCCAGCACTTCTTACCGACAGGCTGGAGCTGAATGTAAACTTTAAGCAAGATATCAGAGACATTACTACGGCTGACTCCCTTGGCTTCGAAGAGAGTGCTGAAGGATTGCGCTCTACAGAGATTAGCGGCTCAGTAGATGTTGACATGGCTTCGGCCAATAACCTAGATGATTTGATGGCCGCTTTTCTGGCTAAAACCCTCCTCTTAGGTGAGGTTAAAACAGCTAATGCCGATGATCCGGAATGGGCATTTAGCTGCTACCTTTTCCAGCTATCAATAACCACCGGCGTGGAAGATACGGTTAAGGCCAACTTCACGCTAAAGGTAGATGGCGCAATCACCTATACCCCTCCTGCCGTATGATACAGAATATTACTATCGGAGGTAAAGAGCGCCCTATCCGTATTGGTATGGCAGCGCTCGCGCAATTTGAGCAGCAAACCGGCGAAAGCTTTATTAAAGGCTTTAAGCTTGATGCGTTTAAGCTCTACGACCTGGCACTACTCATTAGGCTGGGATTAATATCCGGAGCCCGCCAGCACAATGATGCAGCTGCCGTTGAAGAGGTCCCTGATGTAGATGGTGTGCTCGACTGGATGGACGATGCCGGTGATATCGCCACGTTTGTTACAGTAATAGCCAGCCAGCTGCAGTCTATTGCCGGAAAAGCAAAGGAGGGTGTTGCTGAAAAAAACGTAAAGGGGCCGAAGAAGTAGGCCCCCAGAGCTGGGATGATTTACTCATCAACGCATACGAGCTAGGGATAGCGGCTGAGCAGTTTTGGTTCATGACGCCGTACGAATTGTCGGCCGCTTCCCATGCCGTACAACGCACACTTACCAGCAAGCTTCGTGCAGAATGGGAGTTAATGCGGTGGCAAACCTGGCACCTCATTAACATTCAGTTATCAAAGAACGACAAGTACACAACGCCCAAGGATATGCAGCGCTTTCCCTGGGAAGGCATTGCAGACAAGCCTGCTACAGGGCGATTAATAAGCATCGAACAATATAAAAAAATCTAGTCATGTCAAGGAAATTAGATGTACGTGTAGGCGCCAATATTACCGAGTACCAGCGCAAGATGCAGCAGGTGCAGCGCGAGTTTTCAAGCCTCGGAAATCAGCTCAGCAGCATTTCTAATACCATTCGCAATAATGTTACCCTGCCATTTGTAGCTGCTGCCACGGCAGGTACAATGCTTAGTGCTGGCCTTGAAACTGAGCTCGTAAAAATAAACACACTTGTAGGCATTAGCGGTTCTCAGTTTGATGAGCTTCGCAGTTCCATAAAAGGTATAAGCGATGTAACCGGTATTGCTCAGCAGGCCATGGCTGCGGCTGCATTTACAATTGTAAGTGCAGGCTTAAGAGGTGCCGAGGCTCAGGAATTATTATCGGCATCGGCCAAGGCTGCAGCTGTAGGTTTGGGTGAGCAGAAAGAAATTGCCCGGGCGGCAACAGCGGCCATGCAAGCCTATGGCGATGGAATTATTACCGCTGCAAAAAGTACCGACATCATGATGGCCATTGTGCGTGAAGGTAATATGGAAGCCTCTGAGCTTGCTCCTGCCCTTGGCAAGGTGTTGCCAGTGGCATCAGCACTCGATGTAAGCTTTGAGGAGGTAGGCGCTAATATTGCTGTATTTACAAGATTAGGTGTAAGCGCATCAGAGGTGGTGACAAGTTTGCGCGGCGTACTTAATGCCATGATTAAACCAACCAGCGAGGCCAAAGAGGAGCTTGCTAAGTTTGGTTTAACCTTTGAAGACCTGCGTAATAAACTACGTACTGATGGCCTCGCCTCGGTAATGCAGGAGCTACTCACAATGACAGATGGTAACATTGAAAGCCTCGGGCGTATAATCCCATCGGTTGAAGCGTTGGCCAACGTGCTAGGTACTGCAGGCTCGCAGGGTGATGTGTACGCCCAGGTGTTAGAAAACATTAACAATTCAGCCGGATTGGTTAATGCCGGTTTTAATACCTATGCAAAATCGGGCGCATACAATTACGCTACTGCGCTTAATAGCGTTAAAGATGCTGGCATTGAATTGGGTAATGCACTTGCACCAATGTTGGCCCAGCTGGGTAATGCGGTGCGCGAGTTGGCCGGTGCGTTCACTGGCCTGAGCGAAGAAAAGAAAATGGCCGTCATCCAGGTGGTGGCCTTTACAGCTGCGCTCCCTATTCTGCTCTCGTCTTTAGGTGCGCTTATGGGCGTGCTGGGTGGTGTGGCTAAAGCGCTAGGTATACTGGGTGGTGCGCTCGCTGCTGGCAACCCTATAGTGTTGGGGTTGTTGGCTATTACCGCTGCGCTTGCTGCGGTAATATATTATTGGGATGAGTTTAAAAACGCAGTAGAAAGTATTACCACTGGCTTTGCCAGCTGGTACAATAGCGCTGTGCTTATACGCCAGGCACTAGCTGGCATTGTGGTTATTTTCCCAGCCATTGCCCGCTTTGCAACGGCTATGGTAAGCGATGTGCTTCAGCAGCTTGAGAAACTGTATGGAGCTATAAAGATGTTTACCACAGGCAATTTTAAAACAGGCTGGGCTATCCTGGGGACGGCTCCAATGGAGTCAGAGGCAATATGGTCAGATATGCTTGAGGCCATGAAGCAAGATTGGTTTGATGCACAAGCCTATTTTAGGCAGACCCTTACGCCTATTTCTGCCGATCAATTACAGGGTGGTGTAGATGCTATGCTCGCTCCATTAATGAAGCTTAAGGCCGCATGGGACTCGCTATTTAGCAGTACCGGTGGCACCCCTGCTTTGGCTGCGATATCGGCTCAGACAAATGATATAAGCCGCTCCATGATAGAGATGGGCGACCAAAGCACTCAAGCCGCTTCAACTTTTCAGGCGAGCATTTCAAAAATGAGAAGTGCTTTAGTCGAGATTCAAGAACCGTTAGCCGGATCCGCTGCTGCTGCTGTTGCTATTTTCCAGGATATGGCAACAGAAGTAAATGCCGCAATGGGTAATATGGTTACTAATGTGGCAGGTGATATGGTTATGGCTCTAGGCTACATAGCTGCTGGTGGTGGTGATATTGATGGCATATTTAATGCCATCATGATGCAGGTTGCAACCTTCCTAGAGTATCTCGGAAAAGCGGCTATAGCTGCTGGCATTGCAATGATGAATTTAAAAGCAGCCTTTGCAAACCCTATGGCGGCACTAGCTGCTGGTGCTGCTGCCTTGGTACTCGCGGGTGTGCTCAGGGCATCGCTAAGTAAAAACACGCCTAGTGGTGGCCTGCGGCCTATGGCCAGTGGTGGTATAGCCTACTCTCCTACTGCTGCGCTTATTGGTGAATACGCCGGCGCTAGAACCGATCCCGAAGTGGTTGCTCCGCTAAGTAAGTTGCGCGACATGTTGCCTAGCGGTGGTGGCGATACCCGCGTGTATGGCGCCATTGCTGGTGGTGCAATTCGAATTACCAGCGATAGGTATGGTTATGATGTGAAACGTATAAATGGCAACTACTAATGGCAGTACGTTATAGAGGTGAAATGGTGAGTAGCTCGGGCGTGCATAGCAGGCTCGATATACATGATGCAAGCTACACTGGATCGCCAAATCAGTTGCCCGACTTTGCCACCGGTGGTTACGCCGTGAGCTACCCGGGTAACGATGATGAGCGGTATGCGCCAATAAAAGGAAGCTCGATTGATTTGTTTTTAATGGTGGATAGCCCTGCATTAGAAACCTTGATAATAGATATCGCCAATGCTGCCGAGCAAAGGTTTTCGGTAGTGCTTTATAAAAATGGTTACCTAGACTGGAGTGGCCACATTGCTCCTGATTTAATAGAGCAGCCTGATGATGTGCAGCCGTATAATGTGCGCCTGGTAGCCACCGATTATTTGGGCGCGCTCACTATGAACTGGGAGGCAATAACAGGCTGGGGGTTGGGGCTAATGACATTCCAAGATATATTGCTTGACCTGCTCAGCTATACAGGTTTGTCGCAGTTTTTTAACGCCGACGATGCGTGGCTAAAAATGAGCGTAAATTGGTACGCCGCCAACATGCCTGAGTTTGATACTACCGAGGCGTACAAAGATAGGGTGCTTGCCGATGCCGGGCAATGGGATAATATAGAGCCGCTGCGCGAAGCTATCGCCGAAAGCAGGGCGGTTTTGCTAGAAGATACCAGCTGCTATTTATTGAATTACCGAGACAGAGTAGAAGCCGATGGTGGTACAGTAGTTAATTTATTTGCGGCCCTTGAGGATAGTCCAGATAGCCGCTTGCTTACCGCTGGCACTTATGGCCTTGATGGGTATAATCCATGGACCTTAACGCAGGTAAGTAAATTTGCATTTTGTGACAAACTGGGTGAAGTGGCTGCCAGCGTATTGGTAGAAGAAGGCGTGCAAGTTGGTTTTGTGCTCTCCCAAATACTTAAGCGTTTTGGCTGTAGGATTTACCAAGCTGAAGGTGCATTTTGTATAGACCAAATTCAAAACTTTTCGAACGACAAAACCCTCACGCGCTGGTATTACAAATCAGGTGATGAGCTGTTTGGTATATGGGATGAAGCACGTTCATACACCGCAACCCTAAAGCTTAGCGGTGGTGTAGGTAAATTCTACAGGCCACTTAATGCTGTAGAGGTTGTATACAGGACTAGGCTAGATGTGAACCTCGCTACATTTCGTTTGTCTGGATTGGTACAATTGGGTGCTGCGCCATCAGGTGAGGGGTATCGCTTGGGAGTAACTGTAGATCTTAATTCACTGCGGCTTGAGGGTGCTACGGTTATTCGGTATTTCCGCTTGTGGTGGCGGGTAAGATTGGTATTACTTGCCGGAGATGATACGTATTACCTAACCAATGGCAACCCAGATGCTAGCGGTGGTTTAAATCGTCAGAGCTGGATACCGAGTGCTACCGCATGGACCGCTGATCCAACAGATTACTATCATGTAATGATAGATGGATTTCGTCAACAGGGTATTAATGAAAGCACGGACCAGTTCCAAATAGTAACACCCGAGCTTCCGGTATCTGGTCAGATATTTTATACCACCACGTTGTATGGGTTTTTAACACCAAGTAATCAATTTACTGCTGGTGAGCCACCATTTCTGCTCAGTAGAATTGTTAATGAAAAATTGTATTTAATTATTGATGCCGTTGTAGACAGTACCCGCTTAATAAGTATAGCTGAAAATAATAATCAAAATTTTGAAACGCTCATCATTGATGATATGCGTACTGGCGATGGTGCTTTTTTTATCACTCCCGGCTGTTTAATAATTCTCTCCAATACACCGCTACTCAGTGGTGGCTGGCGTCGTAATTACAACAATGCTGCGCTTGATATTGGTAAGCTGCTTGCAACCGAGGTGTTATCTGGCCAGCAGCAAGCTAGTCGTAGAGTTGATGCTGGCTTTATATTGCCCGGCTCCTACTCGCTGCGTAGTCGTATTGTGCGTGGCAACAAGGCATACATATTTAACGGCGTAAACTACAATGCCGAGCAAGATATATACTCAGGTACCTGGGTAGAGGTTGCTAATGTTACCACAGGCATTACAGTGAGGGTAGCCAATAAGCTACGTGGCTTGCCCTACTTACCGCCTATACCAGAATTGCCTACTGCCGATGTATCGGCACAGCTGAGCACGTCGCTGCAGTTAGATTACAAGCAGCTCGATGCTTCTAGAATAACCATTATATCTACCGATATATCAGCGGGTGCTGTAACCTCTTTACCCATAGATGCTATTGGTGAAGTATTTCTGCAGGCCGGCGATAAGCTAGGTGTGGTAAGCCTTGACAATGGTAGGTATTATGAAGCAACATTAACTGCCACGCCTGCAGCTAATGCCACGGCGTTGGCCGTGAGTTCAATTACATTGCCGTTTGTAGAAGCAGGCTCACCCCTGATAGTAATAGGCCGTAGAATTTACCGGGATATAAAAGTAAAAGACAGCGGTTGGATAGCCGGACTGCAAGTTCTTGCCGATGCCATTGGTACTGGTGCGGACAAAGTTCGTATCAATACCACCGATGGTGATGTGGTGGCCGAGCGAAATATTAAGGCAGTTAACAGCATTCTTGTTGGCGCAATTGATTCGCCTAAAGTAACCTTAGATGGCGCTACCGGTAACATCGATGCTGATGGTAATGTGCAAACCGAAAAAGATTTGCAAGTAAAAGAAAAGGTAATATTTCTAGGCCTCAACGATACCGAGCCTACCGTTACTGGTACGCTGTATATAAAAATTATCACCATTGGTGAAGTGACTGAAAGAGTAATTGCAATTAAAGAAGCATAATTATGGCAAACAATAAATTCGACAGCGCCTCATTGGTGCTTATTCCTAGCGGAAAAAAGGTTGGTAAAGTATATTGCCAAAAGCCTCACACAGGTGCTGGTGATTTTAATTTTAGCCGCGCCTCCACCGCCGGCTATTTTGATGAAGCCGGCAACTATCAGATAGCCGCGATAAACGAGCCTAGATTTGAGTGGGTAAATGGGCGCTGCTACTTGCTACTAGACCCGACACGGCAAAACTTATTCCTGAATACCCTAGCACTAGCCACGCAGGACGTAACGCTAACAGCCGCAACTTATGCGCTTTCATTCTACGGCACCGGTAGCGTTAAGAATGAAAATACAGGGGTAACCCTTGTTGGCACAGGCGCTGCCCAGCGCGTTATATTAATCTTTACGGGTGTTGCAGCGCTGGTAACGTTTACTGTAACAGGCACCGTTACCCGTGCGAATATGGAGTTAGGAAATTCCGCCACATCGCCTATTGCAACAGAAGGAACAACGGTAACCCGTGCCGCTGAAATACTCACGCTGTCAGCCGCTACGGCTTTAATCGGCCAAACTGAGGGGACTATATTTGTGGAAGTGCTTTACGATGCAAGCGTTGAGAACCGCGCGCCAACAGCAGGGCAACCGCTACTTACGGTCGGAACTGATATTAATAACTCCACTTATATATTACTGAAAGGCGGTAATGATGGCGGCTACTCGAACAAGGTAGTTGGTGTAACAGTTAACGGCGGTGTCACGCAAGCTATTATTGCAAGCGCAGCGCAAGTTTCAGGCGTGATAAAGATAGCCTACCCCTACGCTGCGGGTTCATTTAAGCTTTTTGTAAACGGCGCGAAGCTCGGTGAAGATTTGTCAGGAACAGTCCCGGCAGGAGGCAACATATTCTTTGGAAATTTCTCAGCAGCAGGGGCCTTGTTTACCATAAGGCTCCGCTCCTCTATACTGTATAAAACCGCCTTATCAGATGATGATGCAATATTAATTACTTGAATATGATTTATAGAAAATATAGTTTTCCAATTGCCCAGTGGGAGGCATTAAAACTGGCGTTAGAGGTTGAAACAACATCTCTTGATGCAACTACACATAGGGCTTGGAATACAGAAATTGTAGCAGCAGTTGCTGATATAGGCTTCATATGTGATGAATTGGCTGCCAAGGAGCATGGCAATATGACGTGCGTAGCTTATTCTCCAGGCTATGCTGTGGATATACTTTGGCAAGGTGAGCCTATGGCAGCATTTCACGATTACGTTGTATGGCCAGCGGGGCTGGGCGTGCATATTTTTTCGGGCTGGGAAGGTATCTACCAAGCGGATAGAGCGCTACATATTTAACGAAGCGAATTTTAAAATTCAAAAACCAATGACGCCACCCAATTCAAATCAAGTGCTCCAGATAAGTTGGGGCCAGCTGGTTACAATTATTATTTCGTTTGTTGCAGCACTCATGCTGCAGTGGGTAGCCATTACCAATAGGCTCACTGCATTGGAGTCGAGTAATGGATCTAGAGATAGAGAGATCTCAGAAATAAAAAGCAACGAGGTGCATAGTAAACGAGAGGTTATTAATAAGCTCGATAAAATCCAAATCGATGTAAACGGCATCCGGGTAGAACTTGAACGTAAACAAAACAGACCATGAAAAAACTACTTAACATCATTAAGCTGTGGCCCGAATTGTGGAGCCTCCCAGCTGTGCTCCTGCTTTGGTGGCTATCGCCTTGGCTAGTGCTTCAGCTCGATAGTACAGCTGCCACCTTCGACTCAGGTATCCTTCAAATCTTTGCCTTGGCCATCATCGGTACCGTGCTGGCCAATGGTGTTGTGTTTGCCGGCATCCGATTTAACTGGCGCTGGTTATACCGGCACTATGCCGGTAATAGTCAAATTTCTTTCTCGTCCGATTATTTAAAAATTACACCATGGCAGCGCGTATTATTATCCTTATCGCTTTACTTGGGCTTAATGCTCACTTTTGCTTTGCTGGTAGCCGGCATATCAGGCTAGCAGTAGCTCGCACCTACTATGCCGAAATTGGCACGGTTGAAGCCACTGGCCGCAACGATGGTGTGCGCGTAAATATGTACCAGCACGCGGTTGGCCAGCGCACTGGCACCAGCTGGTGTGCGGCATTTGTAAGCTGGTGCCTCCAGCAGCACGGTGTGGTAAGTCCTCGCAATGCGTGGAGCCCTGCTTGGTTCCCTCGATCGGCCACAATATGGAAACAAGGCGTAGGCAAACCTCCTGATGCCGGTGATGTTTTTGGCATTTGGTATGCCAACCTAAACAGGGTAGGTCATGTAGGTTTTGTTGACTCCTGGGGTAGTAAATATGTGAGCACGGTAGAGGGTAACACCAACGGAGCTGGCTCGCGTGAGGGTAATGGTGTCTGGAAAAAACGTCGGTTAATCCGGCAAATTTATATTGTGAGCCGATGGATAAACGATTAACATTTGGGCTAGTGGCCATTGCGCTATTGGCTATATTCTATTACACTGGCTATCAATATGGCCAGCGCAATTACCGCAATGAATTGCGTGCAGCTGCAGGGCTTGATAGCTCGTTGCTACAAGAGCTTCAAGTTATGGATAGCCTTCACCGTGCCCAGGCAAATTACTATGCCGCCCGGGTAGAAGAGGAAATAGGTAACCGTGAAGTAATGCAGCAGCAGTATGCTGATAGTTTGGCTGTGCTTCGGTTGCGGCCAATGCGCACGGTACCGGTACCGGTTACCTACCTTATGGAATGTGACTCGGCAAAAGCTACTGGCTTGAGCTTTCAGCGGCAAACGGATATCCAGGCCATGGAGATCATCGAGCTGCGCGAAGTAATTTCGGTGCAGGATAGTGCTATTGATTATTTAAGCGATATCGCTGAGTTTGCCGAGCAAAGGCATAGGGATGATAAGAATGCCCTATCGAAAGAAAAAAAGCGTGGCGACCGGCAAGAGCAAGCGAAAAAAGTATGGCGCACAGTGGCAGTGGTTAGTGCATCAATACTGCTTACGGTAATTGCAGTTATTTAAAACGGCCCTGATTGGCTCGTAGTTTTTTACAACCCCATTTTCCTATCCTTCACCTGCTGTATACGGTGCCCGGCCATAGATGCCAGGTACTTGTCGGTGATATCTAGCGAGCTGTGGCGCAGGTGCATTTG